>Ga0208589_1000231_pt1 | contig 27476 bp, 19 predicted proteins | sample NGESurshal092012_2_FD_184486 | JGI IMG/M metagenome (GOLD analysis project Ga0208589, IMG submission 184486) | Arctic peat soil microbial communities from Barrow, Alaska - NGEE Surface sample F53-2 shallow-092012 (SPAdes) | ecosystem: Environmental > Terrestrial > Soil > Wetlands > Peat ...
GGCGCCGGTGACGTCGCAAAGCAATCCCACCGCGTGAATTTGTCCCGGCCGCGGCGGAAACGTTACACGATTCCAGAAGATCGGCTCAAACGCGCCAACGGTGTCGCCCGCGATGGATTTGGGATCCGGCAGCAACAGAAGCCTCCCGCCGCCGCTGACGAATGCCTTCGCATCCGCGTCCCATTTCTCCGTTACATGCACGGTATCGGCGACCACAGGCGGCGATGCCGGCGCCGGAGGGTAGACCCAGAAATCCCAGTCGTTGCTGAAATCGCCGACGGTTACTTCCAGGTCTAATTTCGCGGCGGTCTTGAAAGATTCCAGCCGGGCGCTGACAGCGCCAAGCTGGGTTTGCGTTCCGCTTGTGATGGTTGCCGCAGGCAGAGTTCCTTCAATAACGGCCTTGCCGCTTGTATCGCGTATGCGCCATGACACGGGAATTTTACCTGAAAAATCCGGGCCAAAATGCGCGACTTCAATATCGGCATTAAGCGTCTGATCGCTGGTAAAGACTCGAGTTTTCATTCGCGCCAGCGGAACTGTCGGACCGCAAAAGCGATGATATTGTTGAGCCGAAATGTAGCCCTTCTCATCCCAGAATGCGTCAAGCACGCCGACCGGCGCGGTCCCCTGGCCGGGGAAATCATGGAGGTCCAGAAGCTGGAATCCCCCCATGCCGGGCGTGCGCAGCGCCTCTTCGATTTCCTCCTTATACAACATGGCCTGTAATTTCCCGGTGGCCATGGTGAAATCATGGGCCTGATCTCCCATGCCGGATTTATTCAGGATTCCCTGAAAAATGGCCAGATTCCCCGCCTGCATCACTCCGTTGAACTTGGGAATTTCAGTGAAATCAGGATACGCGCACCACTGGCCAATCTCATGGCTCACCACCGGCACCGAATTGGCCGTGATAAAATCCGTGTAATCGGAACTGGTCTGCGGCGGCTTGGTCAGCTCATGCGAACCTTGCAGACGCGGTGGGGAGGCCACGCGGTATTGGTTGTTCGCCACCGACGGCCATCCTGAGCCGGCCGTGTATAAATGCCGCGAGTCCTGTTTCGCCCAGGCGGCGATGAGCCCATTCAAAAACCCGCCGGGGTCCTGGCGGTTGGGTTCGTTGCTGGGAACCATGAACATAAATGACGGATGATTCCCATACGCCTTGAGCATCCGCTGGCCCTCGGCGGTTACCCAATCATCGACACTGGCGCCGCCGAACTGCGCCCAGCAGGAACACTCGACGCTCAAATAAAAGCCCATGTCGTCCGCCGCTTCGAATGCCGCTTCCGGCGGGCACCACGAATGAAATCGCAGATGATTCAGGCCGAACGATCGCGCAATGGTCATGATGCGCTTCCACGAAGCAATATCCGTCGGCGGATATCCCGTTTGCGGGAATATGCAACATTCCAACGTGCCTCGCAGAAAAATCGGGCGGCCGTTAAGCGTGAACTGCGTTCCCTTGGTGGCCAGATCGCGCAGGCCAAACGTCACGTCCTTCTGATCGGCATGGCGTCCGTCGTCGCTCTTCAGCCGCACCTCTAATTGTTGCATGTTGGGAGAAAACTCATCCCACGGTTTGGCGTCCGCGGGCAGGGCGTAGTCGATTTCGGTCGCGCCTCCGTCGGCGCTCCATGTGACGGGATACGATTCGGCGCCGACGGAAACTGTTCCGCTGCCGGTCGCGCCGGTCCGGTTCCCGATTGCCAGCTTCATGCGAATCCGTCCGGCTTTGGTGTTTGGGTAAACCTGCGCATCGGAGATCCAGACTTTGTCGCTGGACCGAAGTTCAATTTTTCCAACCAAGCCGTTCCAGTTGCCCTGCGTCTGGTCGCTGACCGAATGGGCATCGGCGCCGACGGGAATCTTGATGGTGTTATCCACGCGAATGGTGAGCCGGTGGTTTCCGGGGGCGGCGAATTGTGTCAGGTCATAAGAATGCGGCGTGCCAAGGCTATTCTGCATTCCCAGCGCATGGTCGTCGAGCCAAACCTGCGTCTCCCAATGCGGGCGCTCCAAAAACAGTGTCACGCGACGATCGGCCCAGGCCGGTGGGATCGTGATGTCGCGCTGATACCAGGCGGCCCCTACATAATAAGTCGGCGGCGTGAGCCAGAAGGGAGATTGGTAATGGCCTGCTTCCTGATACGGCTGGTATTGCGGCGAATGGATCATCGACATGCCGATGCGCGCTGTCCAACGTGTTTGTGCCGAAGGGGCATCACCAATATGGCGCTGCGGCAGCGAACCCGGCAACTCAATTTTGTCGGATAAATCCTGCGAAAACCAATGGCTGTTGATTCCCGCATCCGCCGCATCCAGGCGGAACCGCCACGCCCCGGCCAACTGAATTGAATCCTGCGCCAGGCAAATCTGACCGAAAAACACCGCGCACATCGCAAAAGCAATCTGCTTCATTTTATCACTCACTGGAAATGAGTTTTGCCCAAAGATGGCGCGAATAAAACAGACGAGACGAAAAAAGGGCTTCAATATTCAGTCTAGAAAGCCTGCCTTTAACTGAAAACTGAAGACTGAAACCTTTCTCTCCAATCATTCCCATCCATGCCACCAGTGACTGACTTGATTTCATTCCTTCGTCTTCACCCTCGACTGAATATTGTCCAGCACGTTCATGAAATTGATATAGCTGTCATACGGGCTTTCGTAGGGACTGAAGTGCTTCTGCAAATCGTCGTCAGCCCAGTGCTTGGTTGACATGTAATAGAAATGATCGCTGCTGCTGAGCTTCCGCCAGTCGGTGAGCAGCACGGCATCGCCCGATTCCTTGACCTGTCCCTCGAGTTTGTACAGTTCATTCAGCGCGTTGGATTGCATCGCATTGGCCAGCCACGCGGATAGGTCACGCTCCTTCTCCGACCAACTCACCAGATTCGGCACATCCAGTTCGCCCAGCGGCTTGAACTTGTCCACCGCCTGGCTGGGAGTAAGGAAATCGTTGTCTTTGTGTTCAAGTATACGAGCCGGCAGATGCCTTAGAAATTCAAATATGCCGGTGTCGGCCCACTGATGCTCGCCGAATGTTTCGTAATCCATGAACAGATTGCAGACGTTGCCGTTGCCGTTGATCTGGTTGACCCATTGGGCGAACTTCTCGGCCGTTAGCGGATATTGCTCCCAGGAGCGCGAGCTGAAGCGGAAGGCGATGTCGTCGCTCAGCCGGTAGTTCTTGAGCAGCAGCTTGATGCGCGATGAATGCGGCGGCGTATACAGAAAATTAGGGCTGCGCGCCCCGAGAATGCGGTCGGCCCCCTCGGCGAGGATGGCGTCATATCCCATGTGGCTGACAAAGTGAGCCACGTCGTTGTTGTAAATCAGTTCGGTGTTGCGGAAGACGCGCGGCTCCTGATGGAACCAGCGTTTGATCGCGGCGCGGTGCAATTCGACCTGTTCGCGGAATTCCTCCCGCGAGTGGAGGAAGCTGAGAGAGTGATAATAAGTTTCGTCGAGAAACTCGACGCACCCGGTGGAGGCGAGGCGAGCAAATGACTCCAGCACTTCCGGGGCGGTGTGCTCGAATTGCTCCAGGGCGGTCCCGGTAATGGAGATCGCGAAGCGGAATTTTCCCTCATGCCGCTTGATCGTCTCCAGGAAAACCTGGCAGGCCGGGAGGTAGCAGCGCTGGCTGACCTTGCGGATGATCTCGGCGTTTTTCGCGTCGTCGAAATAATTCCGGTCGGTATCGAAAACGCTGTAGCGCCGAAGACGGAACGGTTGGTGAACCTGAAAGTAGAAAACCACTGAAGCCATGGCTGCGCATTGTACGCGCTGTCGCCCGCCATGCTACCCTTGATTTTCGTTGAATCGGAAAGTGATTGCGAATTTTTCCGGACTTGAGAACGCCCCAATCTTGGCGCGATGTTCTATGATGGGGCCATGAAGATTTATACCAGGACCGGAGATGACGGCTCAACCGGCCTTCTCGGCGGCAGCCGCGTCTCCAAGAGCGACGCGCGTTTGTCCTGCATCGGCGCGGTGGACGAACTCAACGCCGCGACCGGCTGGGCCGCCGTGGTTGCACCGGCAGAAATTGCGCCGCTTCTGCATCGCGTGCAGAATGAGCTTTTCACGGTTGGCTCGCATCTGGCCGTTCCGGATGCAACCGCCGCCCCAAGACATCTGCCGCCGATTGACGAACCAATGGTCGCCCGTTTGGAGATGGAGATCGACACTGCCGAAACGCAACTGCCGCCGCTGCGGAACTTCATTCTGCCAGGTGGAAGTGAGATAGCCGCACGGCTCCACCTGACCCGTACCATCTGCCGCCGGGCTGAAAGGTTGCTGGTCAGTTTCGCCGACGACCGGCCGATCCCGCCGCTGGCGATAACCTATTTGAATCGCCTTGGCGACTGGCTGTTTGTGCAGGCCCGGCTGGCGAATCAGATCGCGCAGGTGGCGGATGTGATTTGGGCGGTGAAGAATGGGTGATTCAATGCGCTTTGTCTCTCTTCGCCAGCAGTTCCGGAATCATCGTCTCAAGCTGCCCGTCGGCGTCCGCTGAAAAGAGTTTGCCGTCGGCGTCCACGATGAAAACGCAGGGAATCGAATCGATCCCCCATCCGGATGAAAATTCGCTCTGCCAGTAATTCCCTTGATAGTATTGCGGCCAGGTGATGCCATTCTGCGCGACGAAGTCTTTCAGGTCCTTGAGGCCGCCTTTGGCTTCGGGTTGATCGAGACTCACGCCGATGAACTCAACTCCCTTGTCCTTGTACTTGGCATAAATTTCCTTGTTCTTTGGCATTTCGCCGACGCATGGGCCGCACCAGGTCGCCCAGAAGTCGATGACCACGACCTTCCCCTTCAAATCCTTCTGAACTGAAATTGCGTTGCCGCTGATCGCGTCCGTGAAACTCAAATCGAATGGCTTGCCCACCGCTTCGGCCCGGTGAATCTCACCTTTGGCCATTTGGGAAGCATCGGAAATTGGATACGACTCCACGACGCGGCGAAAGAGCGCCAACTTTTTCTCAGGGTTCGACTCGCGCTGGGCCGCTTCCGTTAGCAATTCAGCGCCGCGGGCGTCCGTCGGGGCCGCCTGAATGAACTGATCCAATGCGGCCGACGCGGTCGCGGATTGCGTGATGATCCCGGCCGCCGCCCGAATGTAGAGTACGTCGGCTTTTGTTCTGGCGTCGATATCGCCGGCCAGAATCTTGTCGGTTTCCGCCATCAGCGTCGGAATCTTGCCGGTTTGAGCCAGCACCATCCAGCGCTGCGTCATGAGTTGCATTGCTTCGGGGTGGTTGGGGTATTTGTCGTAGAAGGCCTTGGCCAGATCGGCGCGCTGAGTCAGAAAATCCTCCCGCGCTTTCATATAAGACTGTACATATTGAGGATCATCGCGCTTGGTCATGTCCACTTGCGGCGGCGTGATTGCATTGATGCGCTCCAACATCGCCTGCGCATCCTGATTTGCGGCCGCGGATGGAAGAGTCTGCGCATGCAGATGTAAGGTCAAAATCGTTACGCAGATTAGCACGCCAAACAGACAGACAGCGCGGTTCATGTGGCCCTTTGGTTAAGGTTGGCGGAATTGTAGGGGGCATGGGGTCCGGCGACAAACTTATTAAAACCCTGACCTGTTTCTTCATTCATTCTAATTTGACATGCCGATAAGACCCCAGTAAATTCGCTCCGCAGTTTATAGTTGAAACCCTAGGCCTGTTTCGAGAGGTTTTGATTGGCTGCGCTGGTTGTCATACCTGCCCGTTTCGCTTCAACAAGATTTCCAGGGAAGATGCTCGCTTCTGAAACTGGCAAGCCGCTGGTTCAGCATGTGGTGGATCAGGTGCGGCAGTGCAAAAACGTTTCCGATGTGGTGGTCGCCACCGATGATCAGCGGATTGTCGCGGCGCTGCGATCGTATGGCACGCGCTGCATCTTTACCGATCCGCATCATCCCAGCGGCACCGATCGCGTCGCCGAAGTCGCCCGGCAATTGGGCGGCGAAGCCGATTGCGTTGTGAATGTTCAAGGCGACGAACCAGAGATCGAACCCGGCACCATCGACGCCTTGGCCGAGTTGATCGAGGAAGGCCGCTTTGGCATGTGGACGGCGGCCACGCCGTTCAAACGCGCGGCGGATGCGTCGGATCCCAACCTTGTGAAGGTCGTCGTCAGCCAGACCGGCAGGGCAATGTATTTTTCGCGGGCTGCCATTCCGCATTTGCGGGATGCAAATTCACGGGACAATTTGCCGCCATTAAGCTATTATCTCCACGTTGGTATTTACGCATACCAGCGAGATGTTCTTCTCCGACTGGCCGGGCTGAAGCCCACGCCATGTGAACAGACCGAAAAACTCGAGCAGCTTCGCGCGCTGGAGCACGACATTGAAATCGGCGTGACATTTATTGAGCACGCCGCTCATGGCATTGATACGCCCCAGCAATACCGGGCGTTTGTAGATCGCTATCAAGTGGCAACCAACCAGGAATGAACCGATGAGTAACGAGGAATTGTTGTCCAAAATTGGACAAACCACAGAAGAAACGGAATTCTATACCCCTGAGCCACCGGGATATCGCCGCGGCCACCACCGCTACGTCGTCGTGGTCGGAACCGTCATGAGCGGCCTGGGCAAGGGGATTTTCTCCTCATCGCTCGCCAAACTCCTCCAGGATAAAGGCATGAAAGTAGCCCCCATCAAAATGGAAGGCTACTACAACCTCGACAGCGGCACCCTCAATCCGTATCGCCACGGCGAAGTGTTCGTCCTTGATGACGGCATGGAAACCGACATGGACCTGGGGACCTACGAGCGTTTACTCGACCAGAACCTCACCGCAGCCAATTTCACCACCAATGGCCAAATCCTCTCAAACGTCCTGAGGAAGGAACGCGAGGGCGGATTCCTCGGCCGCGACGTACAGGCAATTCCTCACGTCACCGGCGAAATCAAAATGCGACTCCGCGAACTCGCGGTGAAAAGTGATGCCGACATCGTATTCGTGGAAGTCGGCGGGACCGTCGGCGACTACGAAAACTCGTTTTACCTGGAAGCCTGCCGCCAACTGGCATACGAGGAAGGCGAGCATTCGGTTGCGTTCGTTGCCCTGACCTATGTACTGGAGCCGGGGGCGCTGGGTGAGCAGAAATCCAAGGCCGCTCAGCTTGGCATCAAACGCCTGATGGAAGTCGGCATCATGCCGCACATCATTGCCTGCCGGTGTAACAGCCCCGTGAAGGAAAAGGTCCGCGAAAAGATTTCCATGTACACCAATGTGCCGATGCGTCGTGTCTTAACGATGCACGACGTGGAAAGCATTTACACCATCCCCGAAGCCCTCCGCGAAGCGGGAATCGATCGCGAAGTTCTTACGCTCCTTAATATCCATGACCGCGTCGACCAGCGCAACGAGGATCAGGCCCGCATGAACTGGCGATGGTTTGTTGATCGCATCGGCAAGGCCCGCAAAGACATCACCATCGCCGTCACCGGCAAATACACCGCGGTCCGCGATGCATACGCCAGTATCATCAAGGCCGGCGAGCATTGCGGGGTTCACCTTGGCGTTAACGTCAATTTCAAATGGATTGACACCACCGCCGTCGATCCGGGCAGTGTTTCCAAACGTCTGGCGGATTGTCATGGCATCATTGTTCCCGGCGGATTTGGAGTTCGCGGCACCGAAGGAAAGATAGAGTGCATCCGCTACGCCCGCGAGAACAAAGTTCCATATCTCGGCTTGTGTTTAGGCTTCCAGATGGCGGTCATCGAATTCGCCCGCAACGTCTGCGGCATGGCGGATGCCAACAGCACTGAATTCGACAAGACGTGCCCGAACCCGGTCATCGATATTCTCCCCGAGCAAAAGAAAATTGAAGGCCTCGGCGGAAATATGCGATTGGGTGGGAAAGAGATCGTGCTCAAGCCTGGGACAATGGCCGCGGAACTCTTCAATAACGCCGCCAATATCCGGTTGCGTTTCCGCCATCGCTATGAGGTCGATCCCCGCTTCATCGCCATGCTTGAAGAACACGGCATGATCTTCAGCGGCAAGCATCCCAAGCAGCCGATCATGCAGATCCTGGAATTGTCGCGTGACACGCACCCGTTCTTCGTTGGAACGCAGGCCCATCCTGAATTGACCAGCCGGCCGTTGCGGCCGTCGCCGCTGTTCATGGGCCTGTGCAAGGCCGCGATGAAATTCGCCGAATGCCCGGCAACCGGCGTTGATCAATTGGTGCATTGATAAAGATTTTTAGCCACAGATGAACACAGATTCACACAGATGAAATGCAATACAACCGCCATTCTGTAAATTCTAATTTTTTGTTTCCGAATTATCTGTGTGAATCTGTGTTCATCTGTGGCTAAATTGAATTCGAAGTTTTCAGTATCGTTTGCGCTTGGCTTTCAACCATCTCCACCGGCAACGAAAACCGGAATGTGCTGCCCGGATGGCCGTTGCGGCATAGCTCGATCTTCCCGCCGTGCGCGATGACCACTTCCCTGGCGATTGCCAGGCCCAAACCGGCGCCGCTTGGCCCGTCTGTCCTCGGCACGCGGAAGAACTTATCGAAGACCCGTGCGGAGTATTGTTCTGGAATGCCCGGCCCGTTGTCGCTGACCGTAAACCACACCCAGCCCCCCTCAGAGCAGGCGGATACTTCCACCACCCCGCTCGGTGGCGTGAACTTCAGCGCGTTCGACAGCAGATTGGTCAGGGCCGAGCCGATTGCGTGGGGATCGACCATTACGTTCGGCAAATCCGCATCCGTTTCCACTTCCAGCCGAATCTGCTTTTCGGCGAACGACCCTCGCAATGGATCGACTGCCTGTGAAATCAGCTCGCCCGGCGCCATCGGACGCAACTGAAATTGCGCCCGGCCCGATTCCATGCGGCTGATGCTGAGAAGGTTTTCCACGATCCGGTATAGGCGGTCGCTCTCCTCGCGTGCCGCCTTTAATAGCGCCGTCTGCTTGACCGTGACCGGGCCGAACTTGTCGCCGCTCAACAATCCCAGCGACATGCGAATCCCCGTCAGCGGCGTGCGCAGCTCGTGCGAAACCGTCGAGACCAGGCCGCTCTTGGCCTCGTCGGCGCTGTGCAGGCGCGTCACGTCGACCAGGATCACTGTCACACCGAGAATTCGCCCGGTCTCGCCGATCATCGGGACAGCGCGAGGCAGCAGAAGCAGCTCCTGCCCCGCCTCGAATAGCTGTATCGCGGATTCATACCTCTGCGGCTCTACCGATTTGCCAGTGCGACAGACTTCCTCATGCAGCGGCGTCAGCCATTTCAGCGCCAGTTCCGCCACCGTTAAGCCCGGCTGGATTCCAAAATGCGACTGCGCGCTGCGATTGGATATCTCGATTTTCCCATCCGGCCCGATCACAAAGACCGCGTCGGGCAGGCTGTCGATGGCCAATTGCGTCGTCTGCTGTGTACGCAGCAACTTCTCATGATCCAGCCGCCGGAATTCGCGCAGTTTTCCGCTCATGGCGTTAAACGCATCGCCGAGCTGTCCGATCTCATCGCGTGAATTGACATCCACCTGCAGATCAAGATTCCCCTTCTCCACCTGGCGCGCCGAATCAATCAGCCCGCGCAGCGGCTGGAGAATCGTGGCCGCCACCGCGGAAACCACGATAAACGCCAGCAGCGTCCCCCCCATGACCAGAATCAAGAGCGCATTGCGCACGCCGACGAGCGTCTGCTTCGCCCGGCCATCAACAGAGACCATGTTGGACATGTTCATGTCCGAGATTCGCAGGGCAGTGAGCTTGATTTGCTGATATCGGGGCAGAAGATCGTCGCGGTATAACTCGGGCCTCTCCGAGGCGGTGGCCTCGTCGAAGCGATGGTAACTGACGAGGCAGGCCCTCCACTGATCCGACAACCGGCCGGTCAATTCGCCTTCGCCCGGCAGTGTGACGTTGTTCGACTGCAGCGACAGGTTATCGGTGAATTGTATTTCCTGCGGCGAGGGATCAATCCGGCGTGCGGCCTCTTCCTGCCAGATCATTCGTTGCGCGCGATCGTTCAATTCATCGAGTGCTTCGCGCATGTTGTCGCAATAGAGCGCGCTATTGTAATTTTCATGAAAGACCTGCTCAAGGATATGGCTGTAATGAGTGAGAACAATGATGGATAAAACACTGACGGCCACCACAACCATCAGCAGGCCGCCGAATCCGAGCCATAGTTTTTGGCGAAGGCTTTTCATACATTAGTTTGAAGCGTTCAGTTTTCAGTGTTCAGCTAAGACCAGCGCCTCCTAGCTGAAAACTGAAATCTTCAAACTTTCCCTTCAGCAGCCGGCAAACTTTCCGCACCTTCACCTGTGTTCTCCTCGGTTTGCCGTCCATACCGCTTCATTCTCCGGCTGAGCGTCCCGTTGTCGATACCCAGGATCGCGGCGGCGCGCCGGAGCGAGCGCGTCGCGGCCACCACTTGTAAAATGTGACTCTTCTCCACCTGATCCAGCGGCACCAGGTCGCCGATGCTGCAATTGGCTTCGGAACTAAGCAAATTCGGAGGTAAATGCTCCACGCCGATCTGGCCGCCGCGGCAGAGTATCGCGGCCCGCTCGACGACATTCCGTAATTCCCGGGCATTCGCCTGCCAGGTGTGCCTCATCAGCGCGTAAACCGCGTCCGAGGTAAAGCCCGCGACGGAGCCGTGATTCTGAAAGTTGAAATGAGCCAGGTATCGCTCCGCGAGCAGGGGGATGTCGTTCGGACGCTCGCGCAACGCCGGTATATGAATATCGACGACATCCAGCGCCAGCCGCAGGTCGTTGCGGAATGTTCCTTCCCTGGAGGCCTTTTCCAGATCCGCGCTGGTGGTAGCCACGACGCGCACATCAACCTCGCGCGCTCGCATATCGTCCACGCGCTCGTAGATGTTTTCCTGAACCAGTTGTAATAGGCGGCTTTGCAATCGCGTCGGCGTTTGCCCGACTTCGTCCAGCAAAAGCGTGCCCCCATCGCAGAACGCCACCCGCCCGGTTGCAACTCCGGCATTGGACGCATGCGCAGGCGAAATCCCAAACAATTCGGATTCCAGGGCATCCACCGGCTGCTGGCAGGAAACTGCGGCAAAAGGCCCGGCGGCACGCCTGCTCCACGTGTGAATCGCTCGCGCCAGCCGCCCTTTGCCGACGCCGGGTTCCCCGTGAATCAGGATACTGGCCTGCGTCGGCGCCACCTGCCGGGCCAGTTCCACCGCATCTCGCATCGCCGGCGAATTGGTCGGGAAATCCGCCTCCGCGTCCATCGAGCCTAACGCGGATTGGAGGGCTTCAACCTTCAATTCCAATTGTCGCAACTGCGCGACCTTCTGCGTGACGAGATACACCTGGCTCGGCTCGAAGGGCTTGGGAAGGTAGTCCGTCGCTCCCCGTCGCATGGCCTCCACGGCGGTCTCGATGGACGCGTACGCCGTCATCACCACAACCTTCGCCCATGGGCTTTCGGCACGCAGTTGCGGGATAAAATCCATCCCATTATCGACTCCAAGCCGGAGATCGAGGAAGACCAGATCAAATACCTGGCGGGCGACTTCTTCCAAGGCGTCATGGATATTGCCTTGTGAAACAACCGTATGTCCTTCGGCTTCCAGACAGAGGCCGAGCGTCGTGCGAATGTTCGCCTCGTCGTCCACAACCAGAATGCGCAGCGGCGAAGGGGGGTTGGTTTCAGTCATGCAATTTATACAGAAGCATATGCCGTGCCATTCGGACGGCAATATGATGGGGTCTTATTTGCTCCATATTGCTTGGCATTTCAAATCTCGCCAGTGACAGGAAACGTGTCAACGCGCGACAATTAGGCATTGCCATTTCAAACCAATACATACTGCCCAGAAATGCGCACTGCAAATGGCCGCCGCAAGATGTATATCATTGAAAAATAAGTTATTGGATTTTGCATCACCAATTGCGAAGAATGCTCATTTTTTACGCTGTAGAATTCTAATTTATTGCTAAAGATATCTATAAATTGCCAAGAAAGCATGTAAGTCATTATATCTGTTGGTATTACAGTCATTTATGAATAAGGAATAAAATGCGTAATAAAGTGGCATAAAAAATGCCGTTATTGGACCGTAAGCCCGCTTATTACGCGAATCGTCCTCATCCCGCCGATTTGTGCATTTTGCACCCACGACCAATAAGCAGGTGGCATCTTCTTTGCCAATGCGACCGCATGAGTTAGAGGCGCGCGAGCCGGAACGTGCGCAATTAACTCGCATCGTGTTGTTTCCGCGGTAGGTCAACGTTTGGCCCCGCTAAATGGTCACCTTTTGCTCGGGGTGAAGGCTATGAAGCATTTGTTTACAATGGGACGTTGGCGCTTGTGGATATTATCCTGTATAGCGGCAACGTCAGTTCTTGCATGGAATGGAAGGATTTACGCGCAAGCCACGACGGAGGCGACCACGCAGCCCGCCGCGGCTGCGGCGCCGGCTCCTTTGGCGCCCGTCGACGCGCCACACGCCGACTCATCGGGAGCCACAGGTGGAGACAATTCTCTCATCACTCCCAATGTCGGCTTGACCGGTTGGACCGGCGGCGCCGCCGACAGCAAAGGCGTTTGGCACGCCTATAGCGACGACAAAGGCAATCCCACAGACACGCCTAACGCCACCAGTCTGGCGCCGAATGTTGCCAAATCGCTCTACTCCATCAACTTCGTCTGGACGTTGGTCTGCGGCTATCTGGTCATGTTCATGCAGGCAGGTTTCGCACTGGTTGAAACCGGTCTGATCCGCGGAAAAAATGCGTCCCACACAATGGCCATGAATTTCATGGTCTATGCCCTCGGAATGTTCGGCTTCTTTGTTTGCGGATTCGCCTTCATGTGCGGCGGTGCCAACGGCACCGGAGCACTCGGCGGCCCCGGACAGTTGGGCACCATCCCCTCACTGAACCAAATGTGGGGTATTACCGTCGGCGGCCACTTCTGGGGCCTCTGCGGTCATACCGGCTTTTTCCTGACGGGCCAGGGCTATGACTCCGCTTCGGCCGTCTGGTTCCTGTTCGAGATGGTGTTCATGGACACCACCGCCACGATCGTCACCGGTGCGTGCGCGGAACGTTGGAGCTTCAAGAGCTTCTTCGTCTTCAGCCTCTTTATCGGCGCCATCACCTATCCGATCTTCGGATGCTGGATGTGGGGCGGCGGTATGCTGGCCCAGATGGGACAGAACTGGGGCTTGGGCAATGGCGCCTGCGATTATGCAGGTTCCGGTGTCGTCCACCTTCAGGGTGGCGCCCTGGCCTTTATCACTTCCTACCTGATTGGGCCGCGTCTGGGCAAGTGGAATAAGGAAGGCAAACTTGTCAATCCAATCTCGGCTCACAACATGCCGATGGTGATGCTCGGCTCGTTCATCCTTGCGTTCGGCTGGTTCGGATTTAATCCTGGCAGCTCTCTGGCCGCCAGCGATAACCGCATCGGTATCGTTGCCGTCAACACCATGTTGGCCGGCATGAGCGCCACCCTGTCTGGTGTACTTTACATGTGGTGGTTCGGCCCGACCAAGAAGCCCGATCCCGGCATGATGTGCAACTGCCTGCTTGCAGGTTTGGTTGCCATCACCGCTCCATCAGGATTCGTTACCTGCATGGGCGCTTTCTGGATCGGAGCCATTGCCGGCGTCCTTGTTGTTTTGAGCTGCTTCTTCTTCGACAAGATCCGCGTTGACGATCCGGTCGGCGCCATCAGCATCCACGGCACATGCGGTGCTTGGGGCGTCATCTCCGTCGGCCTTTTTGCTGACGGCCACTACGCCGGCTACAACGGCGTGAGCAGTGGTGTGTGGGGCCTCTTCTACGGCGCTCACCAGGTGGGCCAGTTGGGCTCACAGATCATTGAAGTGCTCGTCGATATCGGCTGGAATGTCGGTGCTGGCGGACTCTTCTTCATCATCACGGGATTGTTGGTTGGCGGCAATCGAGTTTCCGCCAAGGTGGAAATCGCCGGTCTGGACATGCCGGAAATGGGCTCCATGGGCTACCCCGAAACCACCAGGCTTGTCCTGCCTGAACAGGTGACCGACCAACAGGTCGCCGACATCACGGCCGGCAAGATGCTGGAGGTGCCACAGGCTTCCATTTTCCATTGATCTGAATTCAATGGAGACTTTCTCGATGTAATCAGCCCGCCGGCCTCTGACCGGGCCGGCGGGCTTTTCTGGCGGATTCAATCCAATCAAGGTTGCTCGTCGAGGCTTGATATGTCGAAGGTTTGGAAGTTCTTCGGCCTCCTCGGAGGCACCATCCTCCTGCTGCTGATTCTTGGTGGCACCGGCCTCCTGAAGTTCAGTCCCAGCCAGATTCTGAGCATCGGCATCTTCTCGATGTTCATCTACGGCACTCTCCTCTTTGGGGATTTCCGCCTCGCCTTCGCCTTCGGCGGCATCGCGTTGCTGATGATGTGCAATCTACTCACCGTTGAGCGATTCACTCAATCGGCAAGCCTGGACGTGCTGGTCTTTCTCATTGGAACTTTCCTGGTCATCGGCTATCTCGAAGAGTGCCGGTTCTTCGAGCGGATCGTCGAAAAAATCGTGGCTATGGTCGGACCGCGGCCGGAAATGCTGCTGCTGGTGCTGATGATCCTGGCATCGGTCGCGTCAGCCCTGGTCGGGGAGGTAACCGCCATTCTATTCATGGCCGGCGCCATGCTCCATCTGACCAGCAAATACAAGCTCAATCCTGTTCCCTTTGTGATCATGCTGGTCTTCGCTTGCAACAACGGCTCGGCGATGAGCAGCGTGGGCAATCCGATCGGCGTCCTCATTGCGCTAAAGACAGGCCTGTCATTCGTGGACTTCGTGAAATGGGCGGCGCCCGTGGCCATTGTTGTGGACATCGCGACCTATGCCATCTGCCGATGGTGGTTCGCTGACTCTTTCACTGAATTCGCGCATGCCGTTCAGGCCGAATTCGTCGAGCAGCGCGAGGCGCAGCTCGAGCGGACGCGGCCGGCGCTGGCCGTCGTGGGTGGAGGCGATGCGGCGCAGGGGCCATTGGAGGATATCGCGGATTTGCCGCCCGAATACGTCCCCAAAAATACGCTGGTCATGGATCCTGACGCCATGCGGGCTTATCGCAATTCATGGCTGGTCCTCTTTGGCCTGATTTTGATGCTTGTCACTCACAAGCAGGTCGAGGGATGGCTCGGCCTGCGCGAGGGGACGATGATGGTCGTCGCGGCCCTCACCATGGGCAGCGTCGTTCTCTTTTTGCAACGGGAAAAGGCTCGTGAACTCGTTGAACGCCGCGTCGATTGGTGGACGCTTTCATTCTTCATGATGTTGTTCGCGTCGGTCGGCACGCTCCAGGACACCAAAGTCACCGACGTCATCGCTCAACGAATGAGCGGCATCGGCGGCGGGCAAATGCCGATCATCCAGTCGATCGGCTGGGCCACCGGATGGCTCAGCGCGTTCCTCGATAACGTGCTGGCCGTCGCCACCTTCATGCCGGTCGTCCATGACATTCGCGCCCACGCCGGCGCACCATTCTCGTCGGCGATCTATTGGTTTATGCTGTTCGGCGGCACGTTCATGGGTAACATGACGGTGATCGGCTCGACCGCAAACATCGTCGCCGTCGGTTTATTGCAGCGTCGCGGCCATGGAACCATTGGATTTGGGTATTGGATGAAGATTGGCTTTATTGTCAGCATCGCATCGATGATCGTCGCGACGCTGCTCCTATTGCTTCAATGGCACTGGCTGCCGATGATGCCCGTGCCAGGCCCTGAACTTCCCGCTGGAGGCTAACATGCAGATGATTGTTGCTGTCGTGAAACCAAACAAGGTTGAAGCCGTGAAGGCTGCGCTGCTTGAAATCGGCGTCGTTGGTATGACCGCACTGGAATCCAAAGGCTTTGCCAAGCAAATGGGCCACAACGAGCGCTATCGCGGACCCAAGTCGGAAGCGGGTTGGGTACCCAAGATAACCCTGTTCATTTGCGTCAAGGAAAAAGACCGGGAGCCGGCCGTGAAGGCAATCGCCGCGGCCGCCAAGACGGGCAACGTGGGCGATGGCAAGGTTTTCTCGCTCGCGATGTCAGAAGCCCTGCGCATCCGCACCGGTGAATTGAACGACGCAGCGTTATAGCATTCATTCGAGAATCATCATGGATCAGGATAAGACGCCGCCGGTTATGCATCCCGCCATTGATGTGGGCGAATCGCTCCAGCATCTCATGGGCGACACGGGCGACGTGCGCGAACAATTGGGCGGCTTCCGCATCCGCGTTTATCACAGCAGCGCCTTTCCATGGGGCGAGGTCTTCCGGACCCTGCTTTACCGCGATTTCCGCGTTTATGTTTCCAGAAACAAGGCCGATATTTATATTGAAGCGAGTGTATGATATGCTGAACACATTAGGAGTTTCATCCATGTGGGACCAATATCGCAAAACCGTCGTCCCCATGCAGTTGATTATAATGACGGTTTGCCTCATCTTTGTATTCATTGTTCAGGCGCCGACCCTGAGCGTTTTTATTTTGTTCCTAATCATGCAGGGTTTCGCGGTCCTCGGCGCGGCCTGGGGCAAGCGCTTGCGTGGCAAGATCGATCGCTCGCGCGGCGACAAAAACTGGCGGCTGTGACGGACGTTTAACTGCCGGGCTTTCAAAAGTTAATTCATGCAGTCGGCAGAAAATCAAAACAAGTCTCAAGCTCTCACCCTGCTTGGAAGTGAACGACCGAGGAACGTCGGTTGGATTCAGGCGGCGGGCCTCCTCTTCGGCGATTGGGGCACCAGCCGCCTTTATGTACTGGGCCTGGCCCTCTTCTTCGCCGGCCGGACCAGCTTCTGGCTCGTCGTGGCGATGAGCCTCCTGATTCTGGCCGTAGCCTGGGCCTATTCCCAAATCTGCCGCATTTACCCCGACGGTGGCGGCGTTTACACCGCCGCCAAGCAGACCAGCCGCACCCTGGCGGTCGTCGGGGCACTCCTTCTTTTCGCCGATTACACGGTGACCGCCAGCCTGAGCGTGCTGGACGCCTTTCATTACTTCGGCCTTCCGCTTCACCGGCAGGTCTCGACGGAGCCAAGCCCGGCATCGGGCGCAGCGCCGGCGGCGTCGGTCGTCGTCGGTGTGGCGGATGAACACTACGACACCAACCCGGCCATCGACGCGGGGAATTCGCTTGATCCCAAGCGCGAAAGCCCGCCCTCGCAAAGCGAACGCTTCTTCGCGATAGATTCCCCCGGCCTGTGGGCGGTCGTCGGCATTCTTGTCATTGGGCTTTTCAATCTCCTGGGGCCGAAACACACGGGCGGGTTCGCCATCGCCGCGGCTCTGGGGATGATCTTCATCACGCTACTGATTAGCGCCTTCGCATTGCCGCAAATTCCATGGCGGCAATTACCACACTTAATTGGCAGGCCGGATTTTTCGCATCCGGGCGAAATCTGGGTCTCCTTTGTATCCATCGTGCTCGCCCTGAGCGGCGTGGAAGCCATCGCCAATCTGACCGGCGTGATGAAACGCCCGGTTGCCAAGACGGCGCGCCGCGCCATTTGGGTTGTCGCCGCCGAAGTAGCCATCTTCAACATCGTTCTGGCGATTGCCATGCTCGCCATTCATCCCATCAACCGCGACAGCCACCTTGAAGACATGGCTGCCTTCCTAACCGGCCAATACGTCGGCGTCTGGGGCGAATGGGCCGTCCGCTTCATCGGCGGCTTTCTGCTACTGTCCGCCGGCAATACTGCCATCAGCGGCATGATCTCGATCCAGTATCTCATGGCCCGCGACGGCGAGCTTCCTGCTCCGCTGGCGAGGGTCAACCGATTTGGCGTGCCGTGGATGCCGGCGATGGTCGCGACGATCGTCCCGATCATCGTTTTGCTTATCAGCCACAATCTCGACCAGCTCGCGGCGCTCTACGCCATCGGCGTGATCGGCGCGGTGGCGATCAACATATCGCTCTGCCCCTTCCATCCGCGCCTGCGACGCCTGCGCCGCAAAATCCCCATGATGCTGCTCGGCGTGATTCTGCTGTGCATTTGGGTAACGCTGGCTTATGTAAAACGCCAGGCGCTGATTTTCGTGACCATCGTCATGGTGATCGGACTCTCCGCCCGTCAGCTCAACAAATGGCTGGCCAAGCGCAAAGGCCCGCGGCTGAGTTTGCTTCGCCAGGCCATCGCCGAACAGCTTGCCGGCGTGAATTTCGACCGGCCGAAGATATTGGTTGGAACCTACGGCTCCGAAGCCATGGCCCGCGCGGCGCTCGCCAGGGCAAAAAGCCGCGGCGCGATGCTGGTGGTTTGCTTTATTCGTTCGGTGCGCATTTCGTACCAATGGGATCGCGCGTTGTCGATGGATACCGATATTGCCGCGCTGCGCACATTTGCGAGATTTCTGGAACTGGGTCATGAAACCGGCGTGCCCATCCTGCCGGTGTATGACAGTGGAGATGACGCCGCAGAACTGGTTGCCGAGGCCGCCGCGGTGAATGGGTGTGAAAGCGTTCTCATCGGCACCAGCCGGCAGGGCGCGCTGTATCACATCATCAAGGGATATTTCCACCAGCGGCTTGAGGATCTCCTGCCGCCGGAAATAAAAGTGGAAGTCTTGCAGCCGGACGCTGCGGTCGAGGCGCAAACGCCGCAAGTCCCCTCAGCCGACCGGCATTTCAACGGCGCCGCCGCGGCAGTATCGTCTGACAAGGGGCCGGAAAGTCAGACCTTGCACCAGGACTGAAAATACCACCACGCAATAAGTGGTTGCCAGCAACAGATCGCGGTCGCCCCTCGGCGGCAGCGCCAGCGCCATGGCCAAAGCCAAGCCGCCGCGCAGCCCGCCCCAGGTGAGAATGCGAATGGTGCCGCGGCAAAATGGCATGCCGGTCCCGCGCAGGGTTCCGATGATTCCCGTCACGCTCACCCATCGAGCCAGCAGCGATACAATGATCGCCGCTGTCCCGGCAAGAAGAAACGCCGGTCGAAAGAACATGATCAGCATTTCCATGCCCACCAGCATGAAAATCACGACGTTGAGAATGTCGTCGATGAGTTCCCAAAAAATATCCAGCCGCTCGATGGTGATTCGTGACATCGCAAAGGCGCGGCCCTGATTGCCGATCAATAGCCCCGCCACCACGGTTGCGATTGGTGCGGATACTCCAAAAGCATCGGCGAGCGAATAACCGCCCATGGCCAGGGCGAGCGTGATGAGTACCTCAACCTTATATTCGTCGATGCGACGGAGAAACTCGAAGGCGATGAATCCCGTGGTAAGCCCCACCAATCCGCCGCCAACCGCCTGGCGGGCCAGGAGGGCGGCGGTGCTGCCGACCGTCGGGGTTTGGCTTCCCGTTGCCAGGGTCAGCAAGGTGAGAAAAAGTACGACTCCCACGCCGTCATTAAATAGCGATTCCGCCACAATCTGGGTCTGGAGTTCGCGCGGTGCGCCCGCCGATTGTACAATCCCCAGAATGGCCACCGGATCAGTCGGCGATATCAGCGCCCCAAAGAGCAGACAGGCGATCCAGGGCAAACCCATACCCATCCACGCCAGCGCATAAAACATTCCCGCCCCAACTGCCAAAGTGGAAACCGCCGTACCCAAAAGCGACAGAAGCATGACGACAAGCCATTGCCGCTTGAGGTCGCCCAGATCAAGGTGAAGCGCGCCGGCGAAGAGTAAAAACGCCAGCGCGCCGTGCAGCAGCGTTTTGTTGAAGTCGATGCCGCCGATGAGGTCGGATACGTGATGCCGGATGACCCCGCCGTCAATTCCCCCCAGCAGGGCGATCCCCAGCGACGCGATCATGGCCAGCAGCATCACGCCGACCGTGGGGGGCATCCGGAGATAGCGGCGGTTCACGAAGCTGAAGAGCGCCGCGAGTGTGACGATGATGCTGGCGATGGCGAACATGAATGCCGGGAATATACCCGCAACTTATGTGACTTAGAACGTAATGCAAATTCCCAACAGACTCCAATTTCGTTCGTGCGTCCGTGCCACTAAACCTTGGCCGATCCTAAGGCTGCCTGTTATGCTCAAACCTAATTTTCCCCTACAATACCCCCATGTCCCTGGCGTTCGTGCAACGTCAATCGCGCAAGCATGGCCGTACCCGGCGAATCGAGGCCGCCGCCAATCGCGTGCGCCGTGATGGCAAGTTCTTTCGTCTTGGTTCCGAAAAGTTTTACGTCAAGGGCGTTACTTACGGCCCATTCCGGCCAAATTCCGAGGCCGAGCCGCTGCCGGAAAAGACTCAAGTTCGGCTGGATTTCGCGCAAATCCGGGAACTGGGGGCCAATTGCATCCGCCTGTATCACGTCCCGCCGGTCTGGCTATTGGATATGGCCGAGGAATACGGCCTGAAGATTCTGCTCGATGTGGCCTGGGCGAAGAACATGGATTTTCTTGCCGACGCCGCACTCATGCGCCACGCACGCCAAACCGTACGCGACGCGGCCCAAGCATGCGGAAATCATCCGGCGATATTCGCGCTGAGTGTTGTGAATGAGGTCCCGCCGGACGTGGTGCGGTATGCCGGCGCTCCGGAAGTCGAGGCGTTCATTGATGAGCTGGCTCGCATCGCCAAATCGATCGCGCCGCATTGTCTGATTACCTTTGCCAATTTCCCCACCACCGAATACCTCCAGCCGCGCGAGATCGACTTCGTCTGTTTCAATGTCTATCTCCACGACAAAGCCGTTTTCTCCAATTACCTCGCCCGGCTGCAAAGCATTGCCGGCGAACTGCCTCTGATGCTCGGCGAATACGGCATCGACACCCAGCGCGAAAAAACGCCCGAGGATCAGGCGAGAATTCTTTCCGGCCATCTTAAAGCCGTTTTTGATGAAGGCCTGATCGGCGCGTTCATTTTCAGTTACACGGATGAATGGCACACCCATGGCCACGAAATCTCCGACTGGTCCTTCGGCCTGGTGACCCGCGACCGCCAGCCCAAGCCGGCGTTCGCCGCCGTTCAGGATGTTTTCCGCCGCGCCCCGCAGACGGCTGACGACAAACTTCCAAAAGCCAGCATTGTGATCTGCTCCTACAACGGGGCCAGCACGGTTGAATCCTGCCTGCGCTCGATGGAAAAGCTGCGCTATCCCAATTTTGAGGTGGTATTCGTTGACGACGGTTCGACCGACACCACGCAGGAAATTCTCACCAAGTTTCCAACAGTGCGAAATATCCAACAGAAAAACATGGGCTTGAGCTACGCCCGCAATGTCGGGCTTGAAGCCGCGACCGGCGACGTGATCGTCTATACGGATAGCGACTGCGAAGCCGACGAAGACTGGCTGTATTACCTCTGCCTTGCCCTCGTGCGCAGCAACCACGGCGGCATGGGCGGCCCGAACCTCATCCCAGACGAAGGCTCATGGATCGCCGATTGCGTCGGCCTCGCCCCCGGCGGCCCGACTCATGTGATGGTGGACGACCGCACCGCCGAGCATGTCCCCGGCTGCAACATGGCGTTTTATACCTGGGCGCTAAAGCAGGTGAACGGTTTCGACACCCAGTTCCGTAAAGCCGGCGACGACGTGGATGTCATCTGGCGAATCCAGCAGCAGGGCCAGTCGATTGGCTTCTCGCCCTCCGCGCAGGTCTGGCATTATCGCCGCAATACGCTGAAAGCCTATTTGAAGCAGCAGCGCGGTTACGGCGAAGCCGAGGCGATGCTCAAGTACAAGCACCCCGACCATTTTAATGCACTCGGGGCCAGCCATTGGCGCGGCAAACTTTACGGGGGCCAGCGCATCGGCGTGCGCATCGGCTCCGATGTCATCTATCACGGCGTCTTCGGCACCGGCCTATTTCAAACGATTTATCGCCGCCCGGCATCGCTGGCGGCGATGATGCTCATGAGCATCGAATGGCACGCGCTGGGCTGGTTCATCGTGGTTCTGGGGCTGGCGTTTTTCCCGCTGCTTTGGATTGCCGGCGCGATGGTCCTGACGCCGATTGTGCTGGCGTTTGTCGCGGCGTTTCAGGCGCCGCTGCCGAAACACAAGCATCCGCTTTCGCGGTTGATGATCGCATATTTGCATTATCGCCAGCCCATCGCACGCGGCTGGTCGCGGTATGCCATGCGAAATCGCGCCCGCGTGATGAGCGAGATGGCCAGCGGATACCGCCCTCATCGACCGCTGCCGCTGGACCCGTCCGACCGCAACGTATTGCGCTACTGGCATGGCACGCTCGACCGGCTCAATCTTCTGGAAACCATCCGCCGCGAAGCCTCGGCTTCCGGCTGGCGAATTCGCTCCGACAGCGGCTGGGAGCCGTGGGACGTTGAAGTCTATGGCAGTCGCTATGTGCGTATCCGCTTGATCACAGTGACAGAAAATCTTCATTCCAACGGCCTACTGACAAAAGTAAGAGTGACGATGGGCATGAGCAATTTCTGCCGGTTGTTGATGGTCGCCAGCCTGCTGCTGGCGGGCCAGCTTTTGTATCACCTCTGGCCGTTCAGCAGGCCGGCGGTATTGATTCCGCTGATCTGGTGGGTGATTTATGTTGTGAATCGCTGGAATGTCACTTCCCCGGTGCTTGGACTGGTTGATAGCGCCGCGGAAAAAGCCGGGTTTGAACCGATCGGCCCCACCAACCAAACGCGCCAGGACAAATCCAACATCGCCGCAGATTCCAATGGAGCATCAGCGGGACAGGCGGCATCACCCGTATGACCTGGAGCCAATCCATCCGTTTCTACGCACGCGTGCTCCGATACTTCCGCGAGAGCACCGGCCGCCTGATCTTGCAGGTGGCGCTGATGGGCGTTGGCATTGAACTGGGCGTGCTGGGCGTTTTCCCACTGGCGATATTCATTGACCTGTTTGCCGGCAAGCACCCGACCGGCTCGTGGGAATACCGCCTGTTTTTTGCCGTCGCGCCGACAACCATGCCGGGCCAGATCGCGTTGCTGGCGGTTGCCATGCTGCTGCTACGGCTGGGGCAGGAAGTGCTCAGCATGGTGCAGACGCTGATCGGTATCCGCATCGGGTATGAAGGCCTCGTCAAGGTGCGCTGCGATCTATTCCGCAAATTGCAGGAGCTTCAACTTGCCTATCACAAGAGCCAGCCGCAGGGCGATGCGATTTACCGGCTGAGTTACGACTGTTTCGGCTTTCAGTCAATTTTGAATCTACTGGTACAGACCATGCTCGTCAGCCTGCTGACGCTGGGGTTGATGCTGTCGGTGATGTTTGCCATGAACGGGCTGCTGACGCTGGTGGCGTTGGCGGTGGTGCCGCCGCTGCTATGGGCCAGCTCGCATTACGCCAAGGTCTTTCACGCCAAGTCGATGGACGCCAAGCAGGCGGACTCGGATTTAACCACGGCCATCCAGCGCTCGATCTCTTCGATAGAAGTCGTGCAGGCTTTCGGGCGCGAGGCGGAAGAATTCGCCCGCTTTCACGGCACCGTCGATCAATCCGTGAAGATGTGGCTGAAGCTGCACTGGGAAGAAGTCTGCTACTGGCTGGTTCTTGGCACTATTTTCGGAGTTGGCGGAGCGCTGATTTTCGGCCTCGGCGGCTGGATGGTCTGGCGCGATCAGTTTGTGCGGCACGATCCCAACGGATTCACGGTTGGCACGTTGTCCGCCTTTCTAGCCTATCTCGGCCAACTCTACGGCCCGTTGAACAAGCTCAGCGGCAGCGGCTCGAATTTGCAGAACGGTGTTGCCGGCGCGCAGCGAGTATTTGAAGTGCTGGATCGGGATGTGACGATTGCCGACGGCCCAAACGCCATTTCCATGCCGGCGGCCAAACGGATTTTGGAATTCGATCGTGTGGGATTCGAGTATCGCAAGGGGGAGCCTGTATTGCACGACGTGAGCCTGCGCGTTGAGCCGGGACAGATGATCGCGTTTGTCGGGTCCAGTGGAGTCGGCAAGACAACGCTGCTCAATCTACTGCCGCGGTTTTATGATCCGACGGAGGGCGCGCTGCGCCTTGGCGGGATGGATTTACGCGAGATCAAGTTGCAAGACCTGCGGCGGCATGTGGCGCTGGTGTTGCAGGACAATTCAGTTCTTCCCGCCACCATCGAGGAGAACATCGCCTACGGCTCACCGCGCGCCGACCATCGCGCGATTGCCCATGCGGCGGAACTCGCCGGCGCCGCGGAATTCATCGAAAAACTTCCCGACAAATATCGCACCATGGTGGGGGAGCGAGGCAGCAATCTTTCCGGCGGCCAGCGCCAGCGCCTGGGCATCGCGCGGGCGCTGCTGGCGGATTCGCCGATCATGGTGCTGGACGAGCCGACCAGCGCGCTCGACCCCATGCACGAGGCGATGATCGTTAAAACCTTGCGCGGCCTCAAAGGCTCGCGTGCAATTATTATTGTCAGCCACCGCCTTAGCACCGTGATCGACTGCGATCTTATTCTGGTGATGGATCAGGGGAGGGTCGCCGAGCGCGGCACGCACAATCAGCTTGTGGCTCAACGCGGCTTGTATTTTGAAATGGCGCGGCATCAACTCAAGATCGAAGAGCCGGAGCCGCAAATGAACGCGGAATCGCAGGGGTTGTAAATGAGCTGGGAACCTGAGGCGCGAACTTTTTCCAACCCATTCATCGCCTTCATTCAAATCCTATTGGTCGGCAAGCTCTGATCAACAAATCTCCGCGTCAAATCTCCATAAGCGTCAATCCTTCGATCTCGCAAAAACGGCCAATGTGTGCGGCTAAATTCCACCCGGTTCAGATCGCACTGAACCATCACGACTTCCTCTTTATTCGTCGACGCCCGCTTAACCACCGACCCATCCGGCGCGGCAATGAAAGACTGCCCCCAGAACTCGATTCCTTCGCCGCCAGTCGGCGGGGCGAGCAGAGCCGATTTCTCCAGGCCGATGCGATTGGGGGCGCAAACGTAGCACCCATTGGCGACGGCATGGCTGCGCTGAATCAACTCCCAGCTTTCATGTTGTGCCTGCCCGTATTGAACTTTTTCGCTGGGATGCCAGCCAATCGCCGTGGGATAAAATAAAATCTCCGCTCCCTGCAGCGCTGTCAGGCGGGCGCCTTCTGGAAACCACTGATCCCAGCAGATCAACACGCCAATTTTTGAATAACGAGTTTTCCAGGCGCGAAAACCCGTATCCCCCGGCGCGAAATAAAACTTCTCGTAATAAAGGGGATCATCTGGAATATGCATCTTGCGATAGACGCCCAGGATTGAACCGTCGGCGTCGATGATCGCGGCGGTGTTGTGATACAAACCGGCCGCCCGCTTTTCAAAGAGCGATGCGATAATGACTACTCGCCGCTTCTTTGCGATCTTGCACAAAACATCCGTGCTCGGCCCCGGAATCGCCTCCGCCAGCTTGAAAAAATCGTGATTCTCGCTCTGGCAGAAATACTGCGAACAGAAAAGTTCCTGCGTGCAGATGATCTGCGCCCCATCATTGGCGGCCCGATCGATTAAACCAATTTGCTTCTCCAAATTCGCCTTGGGATCGGTTCCGCATGCCATTTGGGTCAATGCGACCGATACAATTCCCTCGTCTTTTTTTGTTCGCTCTTTTCTCATCGCCTCAAAGCATCTACACTTTCTGCGTCATGAGCAAGCTCACGTTCAACATCGACGCCGTTATTGAAGGCAACGCCCGCCTCACCGAGGCGCAGGCTCTGGAATTATATCACAACGCCGACATGCACGACCTCGGCCGCTGGGCGCTGGCCGTCACGCGCCGAATGCACCCCGAGGACTACCGCACCTACGTCATCGACCGCAACATCAACTACACCAACGTCTGCACGGCCAAATGCACCTTCTGCGCCTTCCGCCGCGATCATGACGACGAAGACAGCTACACCCTCACCTACGAAAAAATCGGCGAGAAGATCCGCGAGTTGGTCGCCATCAACGGCACGCAGATTCTCATGCAGGGCGGCATGAACGATGCGCTGCCCATCGAATGGTATGAAGGCCTCCTCAAATATATCAAGACGAATTTCCCAACCGTCCACATCCACGGCTTCAGCCCGCCGGAGTTTATTGAGTTTGAACGATTTTTTAACCTCGACGTGCGCGAAGTCATGCGCCGTTTTCACCAAGCCGGCCTGGACACCATCCCCGGCGGCGGGGGCGAAATCTTCGCGCCGCGCGTCCGCCGCAAGATCGGGCTGGGCAAATGCACCGGCGACGATTGGATGCGCGTCATGCGCGTCGCCCATGAAGAGGGAATGAACACCAGTTGTACGATGCTCATCGGCCACATCGAATTCGTCCGCGAGCGAGTGGAACACATGGCCGCGCTGCGCGACATGCAGGATTACGCGCTGTCGCTCGACCGGCCCAATCGCGCGGACGTTTATAACCGTGTTAAATCGCTGCACCCCGGCGTCTTCGAAAAATCCCCCCTCAGTCCTCAGTCTTCAGTCCTCGGTCCTACTCCCGTCCTCAGCCCGGGTTCCTACACCGCTTTCATCCACTGGCCCTTCCAGCGCGAAAACACGCCGCTCGGCCGGGCCAAGGAATGGGATCCCGATATCTACGGCCCCTACGACGAATCTGCCAACGAGGACATTCTCCGCGGCCGCGTCGTCCGCATGGCCGGCGCACAGGAATATTTGCGCATGCTCGCCATTGCGCGATTGTTCTTTGACAACATTAAATCGCTGCAGAGCAGTTGGGTGACAATGGGCCCGAAGGTGGGGCAGCTCGCCATGTTCTTCGGGGCCAACGACATGGGCAGTGTAATGATGGAGGAAAACGTCGTCAGTGCCGCCGGCACCACCTACCGCCTCGGCGAGCGGGAAATCTGCCGGCTGGTCCGTGACGCCGGCTGGATTCCCGCCCCGCGCGACCAGTATTACAACGTCCTTCGCCGGTACGATGGACCGGATTCGCCGGATTTGATTCCCCTGGCCCAGCCGCCCATTCGAAACGTAACTCGGATAGATAAGGAATTTGTCGGCAAGGCGCCCGGAATTGATGACGGCGCCGATAAGAGCCTGACCGTGCAGCTTCCCATTCTCGGTGGCGGCAACGAATCGCCGACTCGAGGAATCGGCGGCTGAAAATCTACGCGACTCGCTTTTGCAAGTGCGACTGTCGCCTTTCCACCAATCCTTCCGCCTCGACATTTCCGGCCGTGTCATGCAGCGAAATCACGGCTTTGCGGAACGACGACCAGATGGTCTCGTCATCGACCCCGCATTCGTGAAGTGCCTGGGAAATGGCGGCGACCGCTTCGTCCAGGGCTAAAAGGAAGGCATCTTCGGGCGTGAAGTTCCGCTTGTTGTTTCGGGCGTTCTTCCTCATATCCGCGTCTCCATGCAAATGAGTCGCTCCTATACAACATCGACTTTTTGCCGAGTTGTCTGCATAGAACTTCACTTGTGGTGTGGGATACGATTTTTCGCCTGCCGGCTTGATGGCGTTCTAGCCCGAATTATTCCCCCGCCCCCGCGCGCGACGGGCCTCCTTGTGGTTTAATGTCTTTTATTAGGAAGAGTTAAACCAAGCAGGGAGGCCGCGCAT
>Ga0208589_1000232_pt1 | contig 27450 bp, 35 predicted proteins | sample NGESurshal092012_2_FD_184486 | JGI IMG/M metagenome (GOLD analysis project Ga0208589, IMG submission 184486) | Arctic peat soil microbial communities from Barrow, Alaska - NGEE Surface sample F53-2 shallow-092012 (SPAdes) | ecosystem: Environmental > Terrestrial > Soil > Wetlands > Peat ...
TTTGGTGACTGGTTGAGTGATAACTCCAGTTTTCCTTGTGCGGAGGGCACTTTCGTGTATTGCGCTTAGTTGATCACGTGGACTCGTGAACTATCGGGGTTAAACGCCAGTGCTTGGTACCGGACCTGATACGCCGGTTCTTGGACACGAACCGAAACGCCGCAGCGAACGAACTAAAGGTTTCTCTACAACCCATGCGTTATATAACCTCAGTGTTGTATACTATTCCTCGTGTGGGAGGTGAATCTTGAACTCGTCGAATCGTGGCTTCAAGAGCTTGACCAAGATTCCTACGAACAAGTCGTTGCCGCACTCGAATTATTGGAGGAACGGGGCCCCCAGTTGGGTCGTCCACTGGTCGACACGGTGAAGACCTCACGGCACAAGAACATGAAGGAGCTGCGGCCTGGCTCGAAAGGTCGATCAGAGTTACGAATTCTCTTCGCTTTTGATATCGAGCGCAACGCGGTGCTACTCGTCGCCGGAGATAAATCGCGAAGCTGGAAGAAGTGGTACGAGGCGAACATACCCGTGGCCGATGACCGATTAGACGAACACACAACCAAACTGAAAGGAGAGAAGTAATGGCAAAGAATCTCAACGAACTACTGAAGGATCGCCCCGTTAATCGAAAGAACGTTAACGCGCACAAGAAGCGGATGCTCGAGGAGGTCCGCTCGTACCGGCTTCGCGAGTTGCGCAAGGCCTCCGACCTGTCGCAAGTGGAGTTGGCCGAACGTTTGAACGTGAGCCAGAACCGGGTGTCGCGAATTGAACACGGCGATATCGAGCGCGCTCAACTGGACACTCTTCGTAAGTATGTCGAAGCGGTCGGTGGTGAATTGCGCGTCGAGGTATCCATTGGCGACGAGCGATTCTTAATCGCATAAAATTGAATCGGTTCATCACGAAAACGTCAACATGTCCGATACTCCAGTAGCACCTGGGGTGAATCACACGTACGTCACGACCCACGCGACGTGGCGCCGTTTCATAACTGGTGTGGTCTTTTTTGCGCTGGTCATCGGACTGGTGCTCGTACTTGAGCAAGATCGTTCATCGCAAACAGTGTCAATGCCGGTGACCGGAGCCATTTCCGTAACCGGATCCGCCCACATGTCCGCGGCGTTTGGTTCAACTGATTCAACAACAGTGATGCTTACCAGCGCTCAGGCGACCGCGTTACGTGAGGCGATCTCAACCCTTCCCCGATTCACGTTTCCGGGAGGGAGGCCATTGCTATGCATGGAACAGGACGCGGTGTTCACTATTTCGGTGGCTCGAACGCAAGGCGAAGCGGCCAACTGGGTTGCAACGGCTGATCTCTGCCCGGCACCCGGATTGCTTTACTTCAAAGACGCAGTTGATCCTCAATAGGCCCCGGTGCGTTACTGCAACCTGAAGGAGTTCATTACTTCGATCTTTCCTAAAGGAGTAGTCGCTGGCACACTGGCAGGTTTGAAATTCTGCGACACCGCGAGCCACTCTTGAAACTGATCAGCTTTGTTGAGCATGGCAGACAGATCCTCTCCCCTACCCCTTGCACTGTCGTAAATGCAAGCAACCGTGCAAGCAACCACAAAAAACTTCGGGACACACCGGAAAACATCCCCGTACGAAAGCCCAATGAATTACTGGAAATTTGGATGTCCACGGACGTCAAAAAACGTCCCAAGTGTTGATGGCATGCAAGGGGTCAGGGGTTCGAAGCCCCTTACCTCCACCGACCGAAAGCTCTTAGTTTGTAATAATTTTGGTGCCAATGATACGGCAAAGAAGAAGCGCTTCTCTCCGGCTTTGTGGCCATTCCCGCAAAGGGTCACTGGGTCGTCAACCGTCGATCATTCCGTTGATTTCTCTGCAACGTGAAACGGCGCCGTGGCGCGAATTAGTGAAACGCGCCGCTTAATTACGAATCCGTGTGCCGCTCGTCTGGAGTCTGACGTTCAATCCCGGGCGCCGCATTGTCGCCTTGATAACCGCGCTCGCGGTATTCATCCTGAGTCATTGGTCTGCCACGAAAGCGGGTAATGACCTCTTGTTCGGGTCGCCGCTGATTCTGGGTGACCTGGGAAGCGAGCGAACGTTGATCGGCATCGGTTAGCGGAGGTTGCACCAAACCCCTCGGCCACAATTGACGATGAAGGACAGTGTTGATCTCTGCCGCGTAGAGCGTGACCTGCGCTCCAAGAAAGATCCAGGCGACCAGACCCAGCACGAGGCTGAAAAGCCCGTAAAGTGCGCTCGCTCCCTTTAGGTAATGTCCAACTGCGTAACCGCCGGCCGCCTGGAGGATGGTCCACGCCACTCCCCCAATGATCACGCCTGGAATTAGGGAGCGCGTGGCCACCTGCCGAGGAGTGAGCGTACGAAATGCGGCGAAGTAGAGCGCCACATTGACGATGACGGCGAGAATCTCTCCTAACGCCCCCAACCAGAAGTTGTGCTTTCCGAACGTGCCAAATCCAGCGAGCGCGGTAGTGAGTGTCAGGCCAACTGCCAGAACGACGAGGAAGATTCCCGCGCGAATCATTCGAGTGAAGTAATTGGGTCGCACGGCAGCCGGAATATTCCAGATCTGCGCCATTGAATAAAGCCCGGCTTGCGCAAGTCCCGTTGAGCCGTAGACCAGACCGACGATTCCGAATACGAGACCGAACGCCGAACTCCGTTTTATGGCGTGAATGTTGTGACCGAGTTGTTGCCCAATAATGGGAAACTGTCCGAGGGCCGAATGCAGCACTCGCGCGCGATCCGAAGGGCTACCGGCGAGCACGATGCCCAGAATCGTCACCAGAAGAAGGAGGAGCGGAAACACAGTGACGAACATGGTGTAAGTGACTTGGACGGCGAGATTTCCAGCGTTATCGTCACCGTACTTTTTGATGACGCCGAAGACAAATGATGGAACCAGGTGACGCTGTTGAAACCCATCGATACGCCGTATCGCTTTTTCGACGACATTCACGTCAACTCACCTCTTAACACCCGCCATTAAAAGCAGGCCCGTCAATCGCGTCAACAACCTGCCTTGGAAAAAAGTTAGCCGTTGCCAATACGCACAGTCTGCCGCGCCGTTGTTTGCGCGGTGATGCGACGGCGAATGTGACCGACATAGCTGAGACCTCGCCGCCGCGAAGAAACCTCGAGCGTTGCCAGTATTAACGAGCGTGCCGAACACTCAAGAAGGTCAAAAAAGGTCTGAACGCGTCGATAGCGTTGATGGCGTGCAAGGAGTCGGGTCGATTATCTCTCAGTGAGTCTCGATGTATCCCACCAAATGGTGCTCAAATCTCTCCTCGAGGACTTTGGTTGAGTGGCAAGGAATTCGCGGACTTCACCTTCGCGCGACGCAGGTAAACAAAGTCTGATGCGCATGAAATGTGCAGCTTGATCAAGATTCTTCTCCGTCCGCATCGAGCCGTTCCACTGCACTCGATGGGCGTGGGCGCCGAGTTCCGCTAGAACGTCGATTAAGTCCGACGGAGTCGGACTTTCCGGACGCTCAAGTTGCCAGAAATGTCTCCACGCCTCTGACATTGACGAGAGAGGATGGTGATCAGGCATCTCCAACACCACACGAGTCCGCGCGTGATCGTCGAGTGCCCTAAGGAACGGGGCGATGTCACCAACGTTATAGACGACGTGGTGTGCGGTTACGACGTCAGCACGCGGCGTCACGTCGGCCACAGCAGGCCGGAAGCCCTCGATTGTCTGACAGGTGACCCCACGCGTCCCAGCGTTAACTTCGAACATCTTGAGCATGTCGGCTTGGTGATCCACACCGATCACGTGAGTAGCCGGAGGTATCAGCGCGAACGCGGCAATGCCGCCGCCACAGCCCACGTCCAACACGCTGCCCCCTTCGCTAAGCACTTCGCGCGCCCGATCGTGCGACGGCGTAGTTTCGATGACCTCAGGGACCTGGAAGAGCGCCGGCGGATGAATCCACGGACTCTCCTCGGCCGTGGCCAGTATGTCGTCGGGGATGGCCCACGCGTCAAGTGACTTGTGCCATCGGTCGACTGCGGAGGTCACGTGTTCAACGACCTAAGAGGCGAGCGAATATCCCCACGCCCGATCTCGACTTTGAGGGCGCCGAGTTCTCGTCACACGTGCACCGCCCGTCCGCCGGAACCCCGGCCAACGCTTGTTCAATATGCTTCCCGCATCCTCGCCACGTCGGCTTTGAACACGTCCGACAAGTTGTTCGATGACACATCAGGTATCGCCTTTCTCTTCACTATTCATAGTTCGTCACGTCAGCCAACGAGCTGGGGCGTCACGGCCGCGGGCGAGGCGTGCCACGTCTTGTAGCCGCCGTCGAGGTTCATCGCACGAAAGCCCAGGTTGTTCAACAGCAGCGTCGCGGCATGGCCTCGTTGGCCGACCTCGCAGTTGACGACGGTCTCGACCTCGTCGAGCTCTTCGAACCTCTCGCGAAGTAGATCGAGCGGGATGTTGACGGCGCCGGGCAGCGAACCGCGGATGAACTCCTCGGGCGTGCGTACGTCGACGAACTGGGCACCTCGGACGCGGTAGTCGTCGACCTCGCTCCACTGCACCGTCTCGACGAGCCCCGAAAGGAGATTCTCAGCGACGTAGCCAAGCATGTTGACGGGGTCCTTCGCCGAGCCGAAGGGTGGCGCGTACGCGAGTTCGAGGTCCGCGAGCTCCGGAGCCGTGAGCCCGGCTCGAATCGCGGTCGCGAGCACGTCGATGCGTTTGTCGACACCCTCGGTGCCCACGCCCTGGGCACCGAGAATCGCTCCCGATCCCGGATCAACGAGCAGTTTGAGCGCCATCGCCGTCGCCCCGGGGTAGTACGTCGCGTGTGACGACGGGTGGGTGTGGATCGAGAAGAAGGCACGGCCGCGCGACGCGAGTCGCTTCTCGTTCCAGCCCGTCGTCGCGACCGTAAGGTCGAAGACCTTCACGATTGCGGTGCCGATCGTCGCACGGGGCCGCACGACGCGTCCGGCGATGTGATCGGCAACGATCCGTCCGTGGCGGTTGGCGAGGTTGGCGAGAGGAACCAGCGTGCTCGACCCATCGAGGGCGTCCTCCTTCTCTGCCACGTCTCCAATCGCGTAGATGTTCATCGCGCTGGTCCGGTTGAACTCGTCGACGACGACGCCACCACGTTCGCCGATGGCGAGTCCCGCGGAACGCGCGAGGCTCGTGTCGGGGCGTACGCCTATCGCGACGATGACCACGTCCGCGGGCACCGTCTCGCCGGAGGCCAGTCGTACGTCCTTCGACGTGATCGCTTCGACTGCGCTCTCGAGGAACAGCGACACGCCGTGGCGTCGCAGTTCGGTCGCGACCGGCGTCGCCATTTCGGGATCGAGAGGTGCGAGGACCTGCGCGGTCGCCTCGACAATGGTGGTGGCGATGCCACGATGGATCAGATTCTCAGCGATCTCCACGCCGATGAATCCCCCGCCAATGACGACCGCACTTTCGGGCGACGTCGTCACGGCGCTCACGATACGCTCCACGTCCTCGACCGTACGGAGCGGCAGTGCGCGCTCGATACCGGGAATCGGAGGAATCACGGCGTCGCACCCGGACTCAAGATGAGAACATCGTACGTGAGCTCGTACGTGTCAGCGCCCACGAGGCTTTTCACTGACACCGTTCGAGAGACTGAATCGACGGCGACGACTTCTGAATTGACGCGAACGTCCAGTCGAAATCGAGCGCGCAGTGACACGGGCGTCTCGAGCAACAGCGAGCTTTCCTCCTGTATGACGCCACCGACGTAGTACGGCAAGCCACAGTTGGCGTAGGACACGTGCGCACTCTTCTCGAGCACGATGATCTCGACCTCGTTGTCTAGACGGCGCAGTCGCGCCGCCGCGGACATCCCGCCCGCGACGCCTCCGATGATGACGACGTTCACCGTTAGGCCAAACTCAGGAAAAGCTTTTGAAGCTTCTCCGTGACCGCGTCGCGGTCGACGGTTGCTTCCTCGATGCACTCTTTCAGGCTCGCCGATATCAACTTGAAGGCCGCGGTGTTGATGGCCTTGCCAACCGCCGCCAGCTGAGTCACGATCTCTTCGCAGGACCGACCCTCTTCGAGCATGCGGATCACCGCCCCCATCTGACCGTGCGCGCGCTTCATCCGCTTCGCGATGGCGGTGATTTGCTCCTGATCCATCAGCGTGTGCGTAGTGAGTTTCGTGGACATACCGGCCTCATTTCCTCTTTCGCTGCCAGTATAGTATACCCCCTGGGGTATACGACTTCATGGGACTTCCTATCGATTCAGGTAAAGATGATCTCTCCGCCCGCGGCCTTGGCGTAGAACTCGCCCTTTCTCCATCGCGAAAGTCTTATGGCAACGCCCAATCGTCACCGCGGATCGACTAGTGAATGAGAACCTTCAGTGCGTCATACATCGACGCGTTGCCAAAGACCTCGTACGCATCGAGTATCTGATCAAACGAGAACTCTTGTGTCACGAAGTTCTCGACCGACAACTGCTTCTCCGTGACGAGCTTCAGCAACATGCCGAGTGTGTTCGTATTGACGAGACCCATCGAGATGTTGATGTTCCTGATCCACAACTCGTTAAGCTTCAGGTCGACCGACTTGCCATGCACGCCGATGTTGGCGACACTTCCGCCGGGGCGAACGATCTCGGTCGTCATGGTGAACGTCTGCGGAATGCCGACCGCTTCAATCGCGACGTCAACGCCTTGACCGTCGGTTAACGCGAGCACCTGCTCTTTCCAATCAGAGTCGCCAGAGTTGACGGTGTGCGTCGCCCCGAAGTCCGAAGCCCGCTTGAGACGAGAATCGTCAAGGTCGATCGCGATGATCTTTGAAGGACCGTACAATCTGGCCGTCGTCACGGCGGCGAGTCCGACGGGTCCGGCGCCAACCACGGCGACCACGTCGCCGGGATTGACGTCTCCATACTGCACCCCAATCTCGAAACCGGTGGGCAAGATGTCTGAGAGCAGTATGCCTTCGGCGTCTGTCAGACTTGCGGGCATTGGGTAGAGCGAGTTCTCAGCGAACGGTACGCGCACGTCCTCAGCCTGGGTCCCGTCGATCATGTACCCGAAGATCCAGCCGATTCCAGCTTTGCCCTCCGGATCGAGACAGTGGCTGTAGAGCCCTTGACGGCAGTTGGAACACCGTCCACACGAGCTCACGCACGACAGGATGACCTTGTCGCCAACCGCGAGTTGCGTGACGCCAGCACCGATCTCGGTGATGATCCCAATTCCCTCGTGTCCAAGGATGCGGCCGACTTCGACCTCGGGGACGTCGCCCTTAAGGATATGAAGGTCGGTACCGCAAATCGTGGTGGCCACCATCTTCACGATGACGTCAGTTGATCGCTGAATTACGGGATTGGGTACGTCCTCCCAACTCTTCTTCCCGGGACCTTGGTAAACGAGTGCTTTCATGGCTATTGCTCCTTGTCAGTTCGTCCACTGCTCGTTCTCAAAGACAAATTGAGAGACATTCGGTACGGAGAACGGTCAGTGGCAGTGCGTCACGTACTCATTCTCCTCGCCGTCGGCAGCGCTAACTAGAGTCAAAGGTCCCTTTCGTTCTTTCACGTCGCTCAAGAAGTTAAAAGGACTCGAACAGCGATATCGATCACGGCGATTCAAGTACCGATTGGCAGATTCTCGACTCGTGGTCGGGAACGAAACTACAACGTCGATAGAAGCCTCGCTTGCCCCGCGATGCGTGAATGGCGTCCAACGTGTCGCGACCGACTACCCGATTCGAACAGACGGGTGGCAGGTGGGATCCCCCTTACGGATCGTAGGGAACTGACGTTTGACAGAATCACCACCGACGAAACGAACATTGTTGCAAGGCCAATCAAGCTGATGGTAATTGACGACGTGAAGAATAAGACAAGCCAAACTGAACCGACGGCGAAGCCCGTCACACCGCGCCGAAGAATCCGCCGCCCCTGAGCGTGAATCCGCTTCCCACTTAAGCTGTCACCGAACTTAGGATCCTGAGTTAAGAGGGAATATTCGAGTTCCGCAAGTACTTTTTGCTCATACTCCGTCAGTGCCATCGCGACCCTCCGACCTCGGTAGCGACTCATTGTATTGTTCGCTTTGGGGAGTGGCCTAGGCACAATGTCCCGTTTTTTTTACTTCGACCACTTGCCGCGGGGACAGGCTGAGATGGGACCTGACACGATCATGAGCGTGTCGTCCATCCCGAACATAAGGACCGGATGGACCCCCGCCCACCCTCGTTCACCGATCATGGACAATCGCAGGTTCGACGAGGGCATTCTCGAGCATTGCCCGAGCCAACAATTCTCGCGAGCGGCACCGTCTCGAGAATGTGACGTTCGCCCCTAGTACTCAACTCCAAGCGGAAGGAAGATGAATCCGTGAAGGCGTCATCAGGATACCTAGGGCGTGCAGATCGTGCTTGCGCCGCACGACTCACCAGGTGCCGTCGACGACGCCCCGGTGGTACCACGCACGCTTCGTACAGCAATCGAACGTCGCCCGTCTCGACTGGCTGCAAAGTCATTGACGGAACTCGAGACGATCGTCCTTACCGTCACGGCGGACCGACATGAGCGACCACGACGTACTTTCCGGCGTCGACGTTGAGCGAGGTGCGATGCTGCGTACTCGCTTCGTTGCATGGCGTTACCCGGAAGACTTGACGACGCACATTGACGTTTCTACGGGCGCGAAGCTGCGTCTTCGGGCCATTCGTGCAAGCGACGCCGACAAGCTCGTCGCGTTCCATTGTCAACTCTCGTCGAGCTCGATTTATCGGCGATATTTTTCTGAACATCCCAAGCTCGCGGACGAAGAGGTGCGTCACTTCACCCGAATCGACTACGTCGATCGCGTAGCCCTCGTGATTCTCGATCGCGATGACCTCGTCGCGGTCGGACGATTCGATAGATATCCACTGACTGAAATGGCGGAAGTCGCCTTCATCATTAGAGACGGCTATCAGCATTTAGGACTCGGACACCAACTTCTCGCCCATCTCGCCGAGGCAGCCTGGGCCAGGGGCATCACGACGTTCTCCGCGGAAACGCTGTTCAGTAACATCGACATGATCTCGGTCTTTCGTCACTCTGGATTCCCGGTGACGTCGTCTACTTCTATGGGTGAGGTCAGCCTGAAATTTCCAATTCAGCCAACTGAAGAGAGCGCGGCGTTGCTGAACAGATGTCGCAGTGGGCCGACCTAGCTCATGCTCCTCGTTGTCAACGGGACCTACGACGATGCAGATCATGAGGACCCCGGGCATCCGGAACGCCCAGATCGAGTCACTGCCGCCAGGGCTGGCGTGGCCGACCTCCATCTCGGCAGCGACCTCGTCGTTGTTCCCTCCCACTGCGCCACGCGTGCTGAGCTCGTTCGCGTCCACAACAGCGACTACCTCGAGGAACTTAGCGCTTTTTGCTACGACGGCGGAGGTGACATCGATGCCGACACGTTCGCGACCTTCGACTCGATGACCATCGCGCGACACGCGGTCGGTGGCGGTCTCGCGGTCATACGTGAACTGCAGCGTCTCGACGAAGGTGTTGGCTTCGTACTAGCACGACCGCCAGGGCACCACGCACTCGCGGACCGCGCGATGGGCTTTTGTCTCTTGAACAACGTCGCCGTCGCCGCGGCGGCCCTACGCGCCCAGGGCGAGCGCGTGCTGATAGTCGACTGGGACGTGCACCACGGCAATGGTACGCAGCAGATCTTCTGGGATGACCCCGCCGTACTGTACGTTTCGACGCACCAGTGGCCGCTCTTTCCCGGCAGCGGTACGGCGAGCGAGGTCGGCGGTCGACGCGCGATCGATCGGACCGTCAACGTCCCTTTGCCGGCCGGAGCCACGGGCGACGTCGTTCGCCAAGCGATCGACGAGGTCGCCGCGCCGGTCATCGACGCGTTCCACCCGACCTGGGTCTTGGTCTCGGCGGGCTTCGACGCGCATCGTGCCGATCCGATGGCCGACCTCCAACTCACCAGTGGCGACTTCGCCGAGATGGCGCGAAGCGTGGCGGACTTCGCCCCTCGAGCGGGTCGCCTGGCCCTGTTTCTCGAGGGTGGGTATGACCTCAAGGCGCTTCGCTCGTCGGTGCACGCCACCTTGAACTCAATCCTGGGTGAAAAGCGAGACGTCAATGAGCTTTCTTCGACAGGAGGTCCCGGAAAGGATCAGGTTAGGCGAGCACTACGTGAACGTCAGGCCGCCGTAGAAATCGTACTTTCGAGCCACGACGAGGAGACAGAGCCATGAACGAGTTGCGAACTATTGCGGTGGGTTACGACGGATCGCCAGACTCCGAAGCGGCAGTGCGTTGGACCTTTGACCTGGCAAAGAGGGTGAGTGCCTCTGTGACCGTCGTGCACGCGGTCGGGTTGCTCGAACATCTCGAAGAGACCTTCTCGCACGCCGAGATGCCCCCTGCACTCGTCGCGATCGCGAAGGAATGCGACGTCGACGGAACCAGACTTCGATGGTTCGTCGATGACGGCGACGCGTGCTCGGTGCTCTTGCGCGCGGGAGCACCACCACTGGACGCCGGCCTCTTGGTCGTGGGCTCGAGGGGTCATGGAAAACGCGACGGTCTTCTTCTTGGGAGTACGAGCCTCGAAGTCGCTGAGCACGCTTCGACCCCGGTGGTCATCGTCCCGTCACGTGACATGGAAAGTGACGCATCCGTCGCGTCAACGCATCTCGAGTGACGCTGCCGCACGTGCTCGGTTTCGCACGAAAAAGCGACCGTCGTGGGTCCGCCGGTAAGGTGCCGAGCCCCGCACAATCACCGGCGATTGCCCACAGCACTTCCCGAAAGGACGAGCCCGTCTCCGTTGTCTAAGACGTAAGGGAACTCGGTACTCGCTGCCCAGTGCTTCATGGCGGCGAGCGCCGGGTTTTTTGTTGAGGCCGTCGATACGAATCTTGTTCCCGTGCATTAGAACGAAAGCGGGACTCGCCATTGCACGGTCGAGCCCTGGGGAACCCTGCGAGAAACACCAAACGTTCCTCCCAGATTCTCGGCCCGCGTGGACATGTTTCGCATCCCGTTGCCGGCCGTGAGTTCGTCACTGATGCCAACCCCGTCATCCATCAATGAGAAAACCAGCCAATCACCTTCGAGCGCGACCACGACGTCGATTCTCGAAGCGCGCGCGTGGCGCGCTATGTTCGAGAGTCCCTCGCTAAAAACGTGAAGCAGGTGTTCGCTCAAAAGTTCCGATACTGCGGAGTCGACCGGTCCATGGAAGGAAATCCTTGGAAGAACGCCGAGCTCTTCGCGGTATTTGTCTGCAAGTCTCAACATGTCCTCGCGCAGGCCCCGATTCTCCTGCGTCCTTCCCGGAAGTCGGAAGATGGTGTTGCGAATCTGTCCTATGACGCCGTCGAGGCCCTCAACCGCGGCGGCCACTCGATCGCCGACGGGGCCCGTCAACGCGACGCTGGCCGCTTGAAGTGACATGCCGATAGCGAAGAGTTCTTGGATGACCGTGTCGTGCATGTCGCGCGCGATCCGCTCGTCCTCGGCAACGATCTTCAGTCGTTCAACTTCGGCGCGTACCGAGCCCATGACGATGGCCGTAGCGGCCGAACTTGCGAACAACTCTGCGAAGGCTACGTCGATGGGTTTGAAGGTCGACTCGCCCCGCGCCCGCCCCAGTACCAGGGTGCCAAGGCGCCCGTTGTCCGCGACGAAGGGAACGTAGAGGCCCGGACCAAGATCAAGTTCCGTCATGCCATCGGGGACGTTCGTCGCGCGTGAAAGGTCCGCAATCACTTCCGAGGTGCCGCTTCGCATGACCTGTGCCGAGCGGCTGGTTGCAGCCGAAACTCGACCGCCAAGCAGTCGGTTCGTCCCCGGTCCGTCGACCGCGACGATTTCGAACTGCCGGTCCGTCATCGGCGTCACGATCCACGCGGCGGCGGAGTGGCTTAGGAGACGGGCACTTTCGACGACCAGGGGAAGAATGTCGTCCATTTGCGACCCCGCGAGGAGCCGTCTCGTGATTTCATTCACGGCGTGAAGTCGCCCTACGGCACGACGACGTTCTCTCGCGTCGCGGACGAAGGCGGCGACGTACAGATTCCCTTGAACCTCGACCGGGGTGAGGCTCACGTCGACGGGAGTCTCCGAACCGTCTCGGCGTCGACCCGAGAGTTCGAGACCCTCACCCATCTGGCGAGCATGAGGCGACTCAAAATAGTCCCGAAGGTGGTCGGCGTGGAGTTCCCGTCGACTGGTCGGAATCAGGAGTTCAATCGGCTCGCCTACTAACTCCTCCGGTGAATACTGGAAGATCGCCGCCACCGCCGGACTTGTGAGCACGATCTGGTGGTGCGCGTCGATGATGACGACGGCGTCGGGACTTGCCAGGATAACGGCGTCGAGGAGACTCGCTAGATCAAGATTTGACGTAGTGCCTATTCTTTCCTCGAAAACTGTTTACTTGCTGAGGTTACTCCTGAAGCCTCTAGGCAATCATTGCTGACTATTCCCGTGCCCGAGGAAAGGGACCTTTGACCCTATTGCCGCGACGACCACCACTTCTAACGTCATGACTATGGGAACGGAGACTATCGAAGCAAGTGGTGTGATCTTCATCGATGATTTCGTCGATGTCCCGTTCCCACTGGCCACCGTTCGGGGACGTTTCGTCGATGCCGAAAAATGGCTGACGGTCTTGGCGGGTGCCGCAGAGGGAGACGGCGATTCGATGCGCATTCTGATTGGCCCTACGTGGGTCGGTGGACACATCAGTCGCAGGGTAGAAGTGACGCTTGGGCCGACGCGTGAACGAGGCGAAGCCCGCGTGATGCAGCTGGAATGGAAGGCGATTGGATTGGCCAGTGCGCTTCCGGTGCTCAACGGCGACCTCGAGTTGGCTCCGCTTGGTTCGCGCCACTGTCGCCTCACACTTGCCGCCTCGTACCTACCGCCGTTTGGTGAGCTCGGCCGTGCGCTGGACCGCGCCCTGTTGCACCGGGTAGCACAGTCGACCGTGCGCTCGTTCCTCGAGCGACTGGCTTCGAGCCTCGAAGTTGTCGGCGGCGAAGCGCCCACCTGACCGTGATACGTTGACAAGTGATTGTTGCGGGCGCGCCACACGACTGAGTGCTGGCGTCCGATTACTCAAAAACTTCGCGCGCCTCCATGCTTTCTGGGCGATTCATGTCCCCCAGCCGCGAACCATCATTGAACGGTTCTGCCAAAACGAGAGCACGACAAATTTCGGCTCCAACTACGCAGCAGTTGCCTCGCGCTCACTGCGAAGAACTCGGGCGGTCCCGGTCGCAATCACGACCACCGCGGTAAGGAGAGGTAGCAAGAACAGGGCGGTCCGCAACGTGGTCAACGACGCAATCGCTCCAATAAGAGGAGGTCCAAGGACAAACCCCGTCCACCCACACGCCGACACCGTGGCGACTGCCGTACCCGGGTGAACATTGGGAATGTGCCCACAGGCACTGAAGACCATGGGCACGACTAATGCCAAGCCCGCACCGAGACACATGAAGCCCACGAGAACACTCGCCGGACGATTGATGACTAGTCCGACGCCGAGTCCGACCGTACCGACAATCGCCATCAGCGGTAGCACTAAGTAGACGGCGAAGCGATTCATCACCTTGTTACCGAGAAGTCGCGCGGTCATCATGATGAGGAGATACGCCGCGTAACCGAGTCCGGCGACGACGGCCGACGTGTGAAGCGTTCCGCGCAAGTACACCGCCGTCCAGTCCGCCACCGCACCCTCACAGAACATGTCCGCGAAGGCGATGGCGGACAAAACGACAATCGCCTTCTGCAGGAGACTCCAGCGGGCTTTCTCTATCAGCCCTGAGGAACTCTCGACCCGAGCTTGATCGTCGGCGATCATTTGCGTCGACAGCCACCCCACAACCAAGAGACAGGGCGCCGCCAATATCAGGAGTTGCTTGCTCAGCGACCAGCCGAGACCGACACCGAGTACGCCTACGCCTGCGCCAGCCAGGGATCCCATACTCCACGACCCGTGAAATCCGGACATGAGACGCCGACCCACCCGTCCTTCGACCGCAATGGCTTGGGCGTTCATCGAAACGTCGAGAGACCCTTGGAATGTGCCCCACAATAAGAAGGCGATGAAGAACGTGGCAAGGGAGGTGCTGAGACCCACGAGCGGACCGGCGAGACAGTACCCCACCAGTGCTACGCGCACTACTCAACGACTGCCAAATTTGGGGAGCAGTCGCGAGACCGCCAGCATCGCGAGCATCGCGAGCATCGAGCCAGCGGGCGCTCCGAGCAAGGCGATCCCTAGCGAGCCGTCACCCAGGTGCAGGTGGTCCTTGATGTGGGGGATGTGCGCCGTCCACGACGCAAAGAGAAAACCTTGAACGAAGAAAACCGCGACGACAGCGTTGCGCATCCAACGTCGCGTGTCAGAAATCTTCGCAGGTTTGCTCCTTTCGTTCGCGCTCATGCTCGACGAACGTCGACACCCGCCGCGATCAGTTCATTGACAATCAAATCATCGGCTGACACGTCGGTGACCAAGATGTCGATGTCCGCAATGTCGCAGACGTGACCGAAGGCAACGCGGCCAATCTTCGACGCGTCAGCCACCGCGATTACTCGACTCGCTGCCTTAGCGGCGGCCCGCTTCACGTCGGCCTCCGCAAGCATCTGCGTGGTGACACCTCCCACGACGTCAATCCCACAGATGCCCATGATGAACGTGTCGAATCGCAACTGTGAGAACGCGTGCTCGCTCAAGCTGCCCACCAGCGAGAGTTCTTTGGTGCGAACCTCTCCCCCGGGAAGAAGCAACTTGATGCGCTCGCAACCGTCGAGTTCCAAGACGGGCCGAAGGGCGAGCGGCATGACGGTGAGTCGACGCGGGCGCATGCACCGAGCGACCTCCATGGCCGTCGAGCCCCCATCCAAGATGACCGTCTCACCCTCGACGAGGAGATCGACCGCGGCAACGGCGATCGCGGTCTTGGCTTCAATGTTCTCTAGAGCGCGGATTTCAAACGGGGCCTCCTCGGCGCTCAGATACAGACTGACCGCGCCTCCGTGGACTCGTCGCAAACCTCCGAGCACCTCAAGGGACTCGAGGTCTCGTCGAATTGTCATTTCCGAACAGTCCAACGCAGCCGCCACTGAACTGACCCGTACCTCCCCGTTGTCGTGGAGCGACTGCAGTATTAAATGGTGACGAAGGTGAACATCCATAATGTGCGTTCTATCACGATTGTTGGTAGTTCTCACAACTGGAGCGAATTGCCACTTCCAGTGCGGACAAGTATGGAGCCGTGGAATCATTCAAACCCCTCCCGACACTCGTCGAGCTCCTCTCTGGTGACGCAGCCGTCGTCGATGGGTCGCTGACGATTCCCCCCAGTCATCTCGACGCCTTCGCCGCCTCCGGGCTGTACGGAGCTTTCGCGCCAAAGGAGGTCGGAGGATTAGAACTCGGCTTCACCGACGCCTGCAACCTCGTCGAGCAGCTTGCTGGCGCGTGCTTGACGACGACCTTCGTGTGGCTCCAGCACTTCCGACTTCTGAGCACGCTCCTCGACTCCGATTCGCCCGAAAACCTTCGCTCGATGTTGCCCTCGGTCATCAGCGGCCGGGTCAAAGGAGGGATCTCGCTGGGAGGATTGTTGCCCGGCCCCGCGCGACTCACGACCGTAGCGACCGACGATGGGTGGTTGTTGAACGGCGATGCTCCCTGGGTGAGCGGCTGGGGCATCGTCGACAAGCTCGTGGTGAAGGCGCGCGAAGGTACGAAGAGCGTAGCGAGCTTCGTGCTCGACGCGGCGTTGTGTGAGGGTCTCAGCGTGACGCCACTACGTCTCTCGGCGATGAACGCCAGTGCAACGGTGACGCTGACGTTCTCCGACGTGAAAGTTCCCAGTGACCGTTACGTGGGGAGCCAGCCCTACGCTCCGGGACTCGAACGACCAGAGGGACTTCGCGTCAACGGTTCACTCGCCCTCGGAGTCGCGCGCCGCTGCTGCGATTTGATCGGGCCTTCGGTGCTCGATGACGAACTTCGCGTAACGCGCGAAGAACTCGACAACGCGCGTGCCGAAGCGATACACGTCGCTCGCGCTCGCGCCTCAGCGTTGGCCGTGCGCTGCGCTCACGTGCTCGCGGTCTCCACGGGGAGTCGCTCGGCGATTTCTGGCGACGTGGCCGAGCGGTCCACCCGCGAAGCGTCACTGCTCCTCGTCTTCGCCAGCCGTCCCTCTATAAAGACGGCACTCCTCGATCGGATGATCAACGGGTCGTAAGGAACATCCGACAAGTGGCTCGAGCGATTGTCGCTCGGAGGCACCGATTCTCTCGAAAAGTGCCTCGTTCTCCTCAGCCGCCGTCAAAGGGCAAAACCAGCCGCGCAAGAGATATTGAATTCCTGGCGTCCAAACATTAAGTTCGAATTGCTGGGCAGCATCAATCGCGCTTAGGGGCCACCAATGATCGACATTCCAGCCTCGCACCAAGATCTCCTGCAGTCCCCCGTGGCGGAGTTCGCCACCATTGGTCCAGGCGGTCGACCGCAGCTCTCTGAAGTGTGGTTCCTCTACGAGAGCGACTCACTTGCGTTGTCGCTCAATACCACGCGCCAAAAGACGAAGAATCTAATGGCCCGTCCGCAGTGTTGTCTGTTTATCTTGGACCTCGCCGTTCCGCAGCGCTACTTGGACGTGCGGGGCGACGCCGACGTGGCGCCCGACGACGGCTCTTTCGCTGAGCGAGTCGGGAAGAAATGTGGAGCTGACCTGCGCGCGTGCGATCACCCCTGCGATGAACGAGTCGTCGTTCGCATCGTGGCGCAGCGAGTGAACGCCGTGGACATGCGGGGCTGACTCATTGATTGGAATTGAGGGCTCAGAATTACTCATCTGAACTGACCTTTTCCACCTCAGCAAAAGGAAAATAGACCTTTTCGCTGTAATGCGCTCCTCAATTGCCTTCATTTCCTGCCACTTCCTGAATTAGCAGTCGCCGCGTGAGAGTGCCAGAATTTCTGAACGCACCCGTATAATTGACCTCCCGAACTTCGGTTCGGCTTCTTACGAGGGACCAATCGAAGGTCCGGACAGGAAGGAATTTGCCTGGGGGCCACCACGGCCGATCAAGTGAGTTCGACCACTTGAAAAGGAATTGCAATGACTGACGAAAAAGTCACCCTGCCGCTTCTTCCATTGAAGTCCGGCGTGGTCTTGCCCGGCATGGTCTTCACGATGGCACTCGAATCCGACGAGTCCCGCGTCGCCGTCGAGGCTGCGCGCTCCGCCGGCGGTCGGCTTTTGCTGGTACCCCACATCGAGGGTCGCTACGCGGCTGTCGGCGTCATCGCCGAAGTGATGGAAGAGGGATCCCTGCCCGGTGGCCTCGAAGCGATCGCCGTTCGAGGTGATCAACGCGCCACGATTGGAACAGGAGTTCCCGGGACGGGCGACGCCCTGTGGGTTGAGGCTGAACCCCTCGATGAAGGCGAGCCCACGCCCGACGCTGTCGAATTGGCGCGCGAGTACCGCGCGGTGTTGGAGAACATCCTGCTCAGTCGCGGCGCACGACAGATCGCGGCGCAACTGCGTGAGATCACCGAACCCGGACGTCTCGCCGACGTTGCCGGCTACTCCCCCGACCTCTCGCTCGCCCAGAAGGTCGAGGTCCTCGAGACCATTGACGTCGAAGCACGCCTACGCCTCGTGCTCGGATGGGCGCGCGACACGTTGGCCGACTTGACGCTGCGCGAACGTATCAAGAACGACGTCGAAGAGGGCATGGAGAAGACGCAGCGCGAGTTCCTTCTGCGCCGCCAGCTCGAGGCCATCAAGAAGGAGCTGGGTCAGCTCGGTGACGTCGACGACGTCGACTCCGACGACTACCGCGCCAAGATCGCCGAGCGCGATCTACCCGAACACGTGCGCAGCGCCGTCCTTCGAGAGATTGACAAGTTAGAGCGCACCAGCGACCAAAGCCCCGAGACGGGTTGGATCCGCACGTGGCTCGACACCATCCTCGACATCCCGTGGGGCGTCGAATCCGAGGATCGCTTAGACGTCCCAGAGGCGAAGCGCATACTGGACGCCGATCACGACGGACTCGAGGACGTGAAGGACCGGATCCTCGAACACCTCGCCGTCAGAAAGCTCCAAGCGGAACGGGGTCTCGCACCCGTCGACGGTCGAGGCTCTGGCGCCATTCTCGCGCTCGTCGGTCCCCCCGGCGTCGGCAAGACGTCACTCGGTCAGTCGATCGCGAACGCGCTCGAACGCAAGTACGTGCGCGTCTCGCTCGGCGGTGTTCGTGACGAGGCGGAAATCCGCGGACATCGCCGCACGTACGTCGGTGCTCAGCCAGGACGCCTCGTTCGGGCCCTTCGTGAGGCCGGCACCATGAACCCCGTGATCGTCCTCGACGAGGTCGACAAGTTGGGTTCGGACTACCGGGGCGACCCTTCATCGGCGTTGCTGGAGGTCCTCGACCCGGCGCAGAACCACACGTTCCGCGACCACTACCTCGAGGTCGACCTCGACCTCTCGCGCGTGATGTTCGTGGCGACAGCCAACGTGATCGACACGATTCCCGGGCCGCTGCTCGACCGCATGGAGATCATCCGACTTGACGGGTACACCGAGTCCGAGAAAGTCTCGATCGCTCGTCATCACCTCCTCGCTCGCCAACTCGCCCGGACGGCGCTTCGCGACGATGAGGTCACGATCGATGACGACGCACTTCGAACCATCGTGGCCGACTACACCCGCGAAGCGGGCGTGCGCAATCTCGAGAGAGAGATCGGTCGGCTACTTCGTAAGGCGGCGACGAAACTCGCCTCCGGCGAGCGAGAGGCGCCCATCGTCGTTGACGCGAGCGCCGTTCGCGAATGGCTCGGTCGTCCTCACTTTTACTTCGAATCGGCCGATCGCACGAGTGTGCCCGGTGTCGCGACGGGTCTTGCCGTGACCGGCGTCGGTGGCGACGTCCTTTTCGTCGAAGCGAGCGTGTCCGAAGGACCCGAAGGTCTCACCTTGACGGGCCAACTGGGCGACGTCATGAAGGAGTCGGCAGAGATCGCCATGTCGTACGTGAGAAGTCACGCCGAAGAGCTGGACATCGACCCCAAGGTTTTCGCTGGCAAGCGATTCCACTTCCACGTACCGGCGGGTGCCGTTCCGAAGGACGGTCCCTCGGCGGGTGTCACACTGACCACGGCTCTCGTGAGCCTGCTTCGCGGCGTGCCCGTCCGCCCCATCGTCGGCATGACCGGTGAGGTCACGTTGCAAGGTCGAGTGCTGCCCATCGGCGGCGTCAAACAAAAAGTCTTGGCCGCGCACCGCGCTGGGTTGACCGAGGTCATCCTACCGAAGCGCAACGAGTTTGACCTCGAAGACGTCCCCGAAGAAGTTCGCGGAGTGATGACGTTCCACTTGGCCGCCACGATCGCCGACGTGCTCACACCAGCGTTGACGAGCGATGGTCAAACCACTGGCGAAAAGGCGTTGTCGGCCGTAGCCTGAGTTCGTGATTGGCGAGACCCGTTTTGGTTCCCGAAGCGCCTTCTCACTGCACGTCCATTTACGAGATATTCAACCGATGGTTTAGCGTCGATTGATGGTGCCCGGTTCGTTGACACTGACGAAACTCCACCTGGTGCTGCAGGGGGCTTTTGACTGGGAGAGCTTTCACCTGCACGGTTTCGAGATCGATGACCTTCGATACGGCCCCGCCCAAGGCGACGATGACGAAGATAAACTCGATGAAGATGAGTGGCGGCTCTTCCAAATCTTAAAGGTCGACGACCACTTCATTTACAACTACGACTTTGGGGAAAATTGGATTCACGATATTCACGTCGAGGGTGCCGAGAACACGTCACTGACGCTGAAGAAAGCAGTATGCCTGGACGGGGCGCGATCTCGTCCGCCCGAGGACGTCGGGGGCCCTTCGGGATTCGGACACTTCCTCGAAGTTATGAGCGATTCGCGTCACGAAGAATACGAGGGTTTCTTGCAGCGGCACGGCGAGGACTATGGGCCAGATCAGTTCAGCATCTACGACACCAACGCGCGAGTTCAGAGTCGTACTCAATAGCAACGAATCCGATGCTCTGCTTTTCCTCAAGATATCTTTAACGAAATGCATTGGACGAAGTGAACATCAGCGACCCACCATCGTCGTTCATTGGTGCCATCGAAGCTGGTGGGACCAAGATCGTGTGCTCGGTAGGTGCAACGTGGAAAGAGATCCGCGACGCCGACAGATACGTTGTCGCCACGACGTCGCCTGAAAAGACCGTCACGGAAATGCTCGACTGGTTTTACCAACAGCACGTCGCAGAGAGTTTGCGGGCGTTCGGCGTCGGTTCCTTTGGGCCAATTGACTTTGCCAGCAAGAGCATCGCGGCGACCACGCCGAAAGAAGCGTGGCGTGGTTTCAGTTGGCAGAACGCACTAAGCGAACGATTCGGCCAACTCCCGATTGGCTTCGACACGGACACGAACGCTGCGGGTATCGCCGAGTGGCGTTGGGGAAACGCACAAGGACGAGGAGTTGCTGTCTACGTCACGGTGGGCACCGGTATCGGAGGCGGACTCATCGTCGATGGCGTTCCGGTACACGGACTGCTTCACTCAGAGTTCGGCCACATGTTCGTACCCCGGCAAAAGGGCGACGACTTCGCTGGAACGTGTCACGTGCACGGAGACTGTCTTGAGGGGCTCGCTTCTGGCCCGGCGGTGAACCAACGATGGCGTCGACAGGATGCCCAGCTTGCTTCGAACCACCCGGCGTGGGAGTTGGAAAGCGAGTACCTCTCGCTCGCGATGGTGAATATCATCACGATCGCTTCTCCCGAAGTCATCGTTCTTGGCGGTGGCGTTATGGCGGTCGAAGGACTCATCGAAAAGGTAAGGGAAAAGACGGCGCAACGACTTGGGGGCTACCTAGCGAAGGAAGAACTCGGAAGCCAGATCGGAAGTTATCTCGTTGCTCCCGGCTTGGGCACAGCGTCGGGCGTAGTCGGCGCGTACTCCCTCGGGCTTGAAGCGCACTTGGCTTCGAGTCGGGGTGAAGTCACCTAGATCGCTGTAGAGTCAGCCGGCTCTTTTCCGTTAAGAGATACTTGCGCCAATGCCGCGGCCAACCGCGTACGTGACGCCTGCCGCGAGGACCGCAAGACCTACTTGGCGTACGACTCCCACGACGATGGGCCGTCCGGTAAGCCGAGCGACAATGCCACCAGTCACCGCAAGAGCGACGCCGGTCACCACAAAACTCAGCCAGAGAACTGTCGCACCTAGCAAGAGCGGCACGAGCGGCACCGCGGCTCCAATGGCGAAGGAGATGAACGACAGACCTGCCGCCTGAAAAGGAGACGGCAGTTCGTCTGGATTCACGCCCAACTCTTCTCTCGCGTGGACCTGTAACGCCACCTCGGGCTTCGTTGAAATCTGCTTGGCCACCTCGTTTGCCAATTCCGGCGTCACGCCCATCTGCACGAACGAAGCAGCGAGTTCTTCGAGCTCTTCGCGGGGATGATTGGTGAGAGCGGCGCGCTCAATCTCGACCTCGGCTCCCACCAACTCATTCTGGGATTTCACCGAGGTGTACTCACCCGTCGCCATCGAGAACGCTCCCGCGACGAGACCGGCGAGTCCGGAGAGGATGACCGTGTGACGTACTCCACCGCCTCCGCCCACGCCCGCAATGAGCGAGACATTCGTGACAAGGCCGTCCATCGCACCGAAGACTGCAGGGCGCAATCTCCCTCCGGACACGTCACGGTGATGCGGCTCTGGGTTATGCGTCTCTTGTTCTAAGGCGTCAGTCATTCAGTGGAACTCCGAACAGAAGTTTCTCTCACTACTGGTACCACTCGCAACCTTCGCGGTTGCGAACAATCCGCATCTTAAAGTACCGGTGACTTCCTGGTCGGTGTCACCCAGAAACGCCACGGTCGACTAACTGGCGAAAGCATTCGCTTGCTGCCGGTGGCGCCATTTCGCTAGCGCGGCGATGATGAGACTCACCAGGCCACCGACCGCCGTCACGTACAAGACGGGCCACAGTCGCGCACCGAAGTAGTAGATGACCCAAAGGCCGCTTCCCATTCCAGCTGTGGCCCAAGAGCTCACTGACACGCCCTTCGCGGTTTCGTATCGGACGAGATGCACCAACTGCGGCGCTCGCGTCACCCAACCCACGAGTCCAGCGCCGACGGCGGCGCCAGCCCACCCCCACTGAAGTGCAGGAAGGGTACTGAACGCGATGAAGAGAGCGAACGATTGAAGACTCACTCGAAAGCGCGTGAAGGGCTTCAGTTCAAACCAGATCAACAGCTGCAGGGGAAGCGCTATAGAGCAACCGATGATGAGTTGCCACGAGTGCACTGCGACGCCGTAAAGGATCCAGAAGATATCGAGGTACAAAAACAGCGTCCACGTGGCGAGGGACACGCCTTCGACTCCGTGTTTAGTCATTCTCTTGAACTGGGTATACGCAACGACAAGACTCATAACGACGGCAATCCAGCCGACATCAACGGTGAAAGAGTGGAAGTTCACCGCTGTAGTCTACGGCCAGTTGTGCCTCAGAAATCACCTTTGAAGAGGGTATACGCGATGTCAAAAAGTGGGAGAGTCGATTCGATCGACAAAACAATTATTGACCACTCCCGAGTCATCGAAACAGCGGCGCCACGGGTGTGCGCGCCGTCGCCTTCACTCGGGACCCGCAAAAGCTGATCGCTTTGTCATCGACTAGTCGAGCTCTCGTTCTATTTGCTCAAGACTGAGACCCTTCGTCTCAGGTACCGTCCGCCAAAAGTACGCGAGGGCGGTCAGGGTCAGGGCAGCCATCAGGAAGAACGTGCCTGCGTTCGAGATGGCGTTGAGCAGAGTCAGAAACGACGCTGCCACGACAAAGTTCGCGCCCCAGTTTGCCATGGTCGCCACGCTCATCGACAGACCGCGATTCTTCACGGGGTAGATCTCACTGATAAGGAGCCAGAAGACGGGACCGAGTCATCGCGAAGGACCCGGTGTACACCACCAGACTCGCGATCGCGATCAACGACCCGGTCGTGCTCAAGTGGCTCCCGCCGGTGGCGAACGTGATCGCGATGGCAAGGAGCGAGAGAGCCATGCCCGCGGTGCCGGTGATGAGCAGCACCCGTCGCCCCACTCTGTCGATCAGTTTGATGGCGAGCACCGTCATGGCGAAGTTGACGGCACCGTTGCCGACGTTCGCGAGCAGCGACGCGGAGTTTCCGAGTCCCGCCTGGTGCAGCAACGTGGGCGCGTAGTAGATCACGGTATTGGTGCCGGTGATCTGCTGGAAGACTGCGAGGAGAACGCCAACCGTGACGAGTTTTCTTACTCCGGGTCGGAACAACTCGCGGTAACTCACTCGCCCGCCGCTGAGTTCCGCGATCTCTTCGATTTCACCTTCGACGTCGTGGCCCCGTGCGCGAACCCGAGCAAGTACCTTTCGAGCTTCGGTCGTGCGACCGTGGGCGACCTGCCACACGGGGCTCTCCGCCTGCGTCAACATACCGATGAACAACAGCACGGCGGGAATCGTCGCAAGTCCGAACATCAATCGCCAATCGCCACTCGAACTGAGTCCGTGATCAATCAAGAACGAGACGAGGATGCCCGAAGTGATGGCGAGTTGATTGAAGCTCACCAACGCTCCTCGCACTCGCGGCGACGCCACCTCAATGATGTAGAGGGGCACGACCATCGAGGCCGAACCAACGGCGAGGCCAATGACGAAGCGCATGATAACGAGGAAGGCGAACGACGGCGAGAAGGCTGCGCCAAGCACACCGACGACGAAGATTCCCGCCGTGAGGAGAATCACCGGGCGTCGACCAATTCGATCGGACAGTCGTCCAGAACCCACGGCGCCGACACTCGCGCCGACGAGAAGCAGTCCCGTCGCCATCTCTTTCTCGAAGGACGATATCGGACCAAAGCTGGTGTGCAAGAAGAGGAGCGCGCCGGAGACGACACCGGTGTCGTAGCCCACAAGTAAAAGAAGTAACCCGGCGCGTCGCACCCTTGGTAGCGCGCCAAAGAGTCGCCAGGACTGAGCGCCGAGACGCCATTGGTCGAGCGCGGAGCACTGAAGCTTTTCGAAGTAGCGAGCCACTAAGTCGCCGTGAAGTCCAGAGTTGACGCCAGGGCGACACGTGCGGGCGCTGCGTAACGTAGCGCTCAAGAGGGAGCGTTCCATGGTCCGATTCAAAGATCGCCGCGACGCCGGACGCCAACTTGCGGCGAAGTTAGAAGACCGTTCTGATATCGAAGAGGCGATCGTGTTCGGGCTTCCTCGCGGTGGAGTGCCCGTTGCCTACGAAGTGGCCGTCTCACTCGCGTTGCCTCTAGACATACTCGTCGTGAGGAAGATCGGTGTACCCACCCAGCCCGAGCTAGCCATGGGTGCGCTCGGCGAAGAGGACGTCGTGGTCGTAGACCATCAAGTGATGGCGATGGCGCAGGTTTCGGCCTCGGAGTTTGCGTCGATCGAAGCACGTGAGCGTATCGAGCTCGAGCGCAGAGTTGGCCTATTTCGTGGAAGTAGAACGGCGAGGTCGCTCGAGGATCTGACCGCGGTCATCGTCGACGACGGCATCGCAACGGGCGCGACGTGTCGAGCGGCGTGCCGTACGGCTCGCGCCCGAGGCGCTCTTCGCCTACTAGTGGCCGTCCCCGTGACGTCGGCGAGGACGGCAGACGGTCTTCGCGGTGACGCCGATGAGGTGATCTCGCTCGTTTTGGCTGACGGCTCGTTCTCCGTTAGCCAGTGGTACCGACACTTCGGCGAGACTCCCGACGAAGAGGTCGTCAACTGCTTGATCCAAGCACGTCGGCGCGGACCGGCCTTCTCATAACAAGGTACGGTCCTTTGTCGCCTTCCCCAATCAACGAACGAAGTGGTCCAGACGCCAGATCCCGGTCAAGTCGTAGTCGCAAAGTGACGACGTCAAGGTGCACATGACGTCGAGCACAGTTGGCGCTGGCGTCTCGGGCGGAACTTCAAGGAGGAGACCCCGGTGACTGTGATCCTGGCGAACCGGGAACGAAACACCACCAAGTAGTGCAGCGATACGTGCTTGGCCGAGCCGTCCTCGCGCGTGCAACAGACCAAGTGACGAGGGCTGCGCTTCGCCTTGGCGCGGAGGTGAGGTAACGAATGACGCCACCGTGACGCCGTGATTCATCCAGAGTCCAAAGGTGCTGACTTTGAGTTCCTCCACGTCCTCCAATACTTCGGGAACGAAGTTGCACCAACCCCTTCCCGAACTGATGGATTCGATCTCTCTCAGCGCACCTGTTCGGTCCGTGGAGAACTCCAGCTGACTACGCGTCGTCACGGTTGCCTCCCGCTAAACGCCAGTCTGGACGTGTCGTGTCCGACGAACGAGGACTGCGACGTCGGTCGCCGAAAGCAGATCGATAGAACGTTCGGTCCCGAACTAAGGGGTAGACGCGTCGCCACGACGGGAACCCAACGGCTCACTACGCCCAACCCAATTCCTTGAGGCGAGGATCACCAATGCCAAAGTGATGCGCGACTTCATGCAGCACGGTTTTTCGAATCTGGGCCTTCACCTCATCTTCGTTGTTGCAGTACCGACAGATCGTTGTCTGAAACAAAGTGATTCGGTCCGGCATGACCGCGCTGTAGCTCGTCGGACTTCGCTTCGTGAGGGGAACGCCCTCGTAGAGGCCGAAGAGATTGCCCCCAGGCGCTTGACTTTCGACGATGATCGCCAAATTTTCTATCTGAGATGAGAGTTCGTCGGGCAACTCCTTTAGAGCTTCTTCCGCCAGCGCTTCAAAGCGTTCGTTAGACAGTTCGAACATCAACGAAGCGTACCGGTCGCTGATCCGACGTCTGCGCGAGTACGTCAGCGGCGCCTTCTGACTCAATCGAGACGACTCAGTGGGCGATCGAGCAAGCAACGACGGCTTTTACTTTGACTTCTTTGACAACTCCTTGTAACGAAAGCAGTCGGTCACGTGGTCGTTCACCAGCCCCGCCGCCTGCATGAACGCGTAGCAAGTTGTCGGTCCCACAAATTTGAAATTACGCTTCTTCATATCCTTGCTCATCGCTTCGGCTTCGGGACTCTTCGCTGGAATGTGGCTACTTTCGGACCACGTGTTCACGATCGGACTTCCGTCGACGAACTGCCAAAGGTAGGTGTCAAGCGAACCGAACTCCTTTTGCACCTTGAGGGTGGCCTTGGCGTTCGCCGTCGCCGCGAAGATTTTCAGCCGATTGCGGATTATTCCTTCGTTGAGCATCAGTCGCTCCAACTTCTTGTCGCTGTACCTCGCGACCATCGCCACGTCGAAGCTGTCGAAGGCCTTCTCAAAGTTCTCGCGCTTGTATAAGACGGTGCGCCAGCTCAGTCCCGCCTGCATGGCGTCCAGCACCAGGAACTCGAAGAGTTTCTGATCGCCGTGAAGCGGCGCGCCCCACTCCGTATCGTGGTAGGTGACCATCAGTGGATCACTTCCGGGCCAGGCGCAGCGTACGTTGTTCATGAGCGGACATCGTAGGACGAGGTTGTCACACGCGTCGTGCGGGAGCCCCCCCCTTTGGCGACGAAGAACAGCCTCGAGCTCACGATCACAAAGCGTCGTCGAGTCCGACAATAAGTCCTGATCAACGGCTTCACGATCTCACGTCTCGGACGTAGAAATCGTGCGGCCACTGGATGACTGCTCTGTCGTCATCCAGTCGTTGATGGCGCGTCAGGGGCGCAAGACGTGGAGCTTGTAACGCAATTGGGCGCTGCTCATACTATGAAAATACGCAATAAGAAACAGACGACGGCGCGACGCAGTGATCGCGATGGTTGATATGGATGACCAATCAGTGTCACGAGTTGAGACCACGAAGAAGGAGATTCGAGTGACCGATATGTACGAGAAGAAACCCGAGGCCGTAGAACGTCTCACGCCACGTCAGTACGACGTCACGCAGGAGGCGGCGACCGAGCCGGCTTTCGACAACGAGTTCTGGAACCACAAGGAGGCTGGCCTCTACGTGGACGTCGTGTCGGGCGAGCCACTCTTTGCCTCCACCAATAAGTTCGACAGCGCGTGTGGATGGCCGAGCTTCACCGCACCACTGGAGCCAACCAACGTCGTCGAAAACGAGGACCGCAGTCACGGCATGATCCGCACTGAGGTCCGCTCCACGCACGGGGATTCACACCTCGGCCATCTGTTCAATGACGGACCCGCCGAAGACGGCGGGCTTCGCTACTGCATCAATTCCGCGGCGATACGATTCGTGCCGTACGAGCAGCTTGAAAACGAAGGTTACGGTGAGTACCTCACGTTATTCGACGAGGCCTCGAAGAAGGAATCAGAGCAATGACGACGAGCGAAAAGGCCATAGTCGCCGGAGGGTGCTTCTGGG
>Ga0208589_1000233_pt1 | contig 27442 bp, 25 predicted proteins | sample NGESurshal092012_2_FD_184486 | JGI IMG/M metagenome (GOLD analysis project Ga0208589, IMG submission 184486) | Arctic peat soil microbial communities from Barrow, Alaska - NGEE Surface sample F53-2 shallow-092012 (SPAdes) | ecosystem: Environmental > Terrestrial > Soil > Wetlands > Peat ...
AGCGCTCGCGGTACTTGCCTGATCCGAGGTAGCTCAGCAGTGACAGCAGCGAACGCACCTGGCCGCCCTGGTAGCGGAAGTGGATACCGTCGGCGAAAACACCACCGTGCTTCGTCCCGAGCCTGCGGACTGTCTTGAGGTTGTGTTTCCAGTACCGGCGGCAGCAGACGGCAACGGCGAAGGGCTTCCCCTTCAGGACCCGGCTCGCGGTGCCGGACTGCAGAAAGGATCGGACCGGGACGTCGGTGGACAGCCACCAGGTGGGGGACCCGATGCACACCAGGTCGTACTCCCGTTCAGTCACGACGTCGGGGATGACGATCTTCGCCGGGCGGCGCCGGGGTGACTCCGCCGGGATCATCCCCACCAGCTCCCGGAACGGGTGCGGCATGGGGAACTCCTCGAACCTGCCCGCGTAGCGGGAGTCAGTGAACCCGATCACGGCCAAGGTCACGTCGACGTCACGGCCGCGGAGCACCTCGGCCATCACGTCTATAACCCTCCGCGTCTGGTTCGTATACGTAAAGTAGACAAAGAGAACTGACGGCTTCATTGCGGAGCCCATACCACTCCCTCTTTAAGGCCAACGAGGTTGGCAAGAGTTCTTGAGATCGCCGAATCGCTGGACCTCGATCAGCCGCCCATGCCGTGTAGGAGCCGGAGGCCGACGCGTCGTTCCCAGGGGTGACCGGGCGGGTAACAGACTCCCGCTCCCCGGTGAACCCGCGTCGCCTGGGGATCGGCCCACACGCTCAGGACACGCCCTCACCGCAAGTTCTGGATCACCCAAGCGGGGTGAAACCGGCCAGCCCGGCATGGCAGCGCACCGAGTCAGAGACCTCGGGAGGTCATCCCTCGTTCTGGCCGGCGGGGGACGGCGCCGCGGCCGCCTTTACCCGGCGCTGCGAGCGCACAACGGAAACCACGCTCAGGGCCACGATCGCGATCGTGAACCACCAGCTATAGCGGGAGATGGTCATGGCCGCGACGACCGCGTGGTGACCTAGCGCGTACCCCAGCCCGGCGAGAAGGCCCGCCCACAGCAGGACCCCGATGAGATCCAGGATGAGGAACACGACGAGCCTCATGCCGGCCCAGCCAGCTATGACAAAGATGAGCGCCCGGGGGATGGGAAGGAAGGAGCTGGCCACCACGGCCGGCCAGGTGAGCTTGCGGCCGGCCCGCTGCACGCGCGCCATGTGCGAGGCCGCGCGTCGGCTCCCCGGCAGGGCCATGATGAACCGCTCGCCCCACAGCCGCCCCGCCCACCAGTACAGGACGTCGAACTTCATCAGTCCTGGGATCGCGGCCAGCAACACCACGGCCAGCGTTCCGTGCCCGGCCCTGGCGAACGCAGCGGCCGAGATGATCGCTTCGATGCTGCCATTGAGCAGCTCAGCCACGACCGGGTGAGTGCCGATCAGCGACAGGCGCAACGGCAGCAGGAGCCAGTAGGACAGGCCGCTGAGCACGATGCCCAGCCAGCAGAGGATGTCGGCGGCTCTCGGCTTCCCCTGCCAGGGCAGCCGCAGATCGTCTCCCGGACTCGCTTTCCCCGGCGTGGCCGTCGCAGCGGCCGCCGCAGGCTCGGCGGACTCCGTCCCGGGGACGCTCATGAGGCCAACTCCCTGACATGGCTGCGGCGGCTACCAGGCCCAGGGCCGGAATCGCCCAGCCCGCCGGCTCAGCGTAGCTGCTGCCCTGGGCCAGCGTGGCGCGGCGAGCCCAGCCGGGTGAGTCGTTCGCGGCGGATAACCCACGGGGTATGTGCAGCACGACCCACGGGGTATGTGCAGCAAGGTGAGACGAGAAAAATGAGCGAAGAGCTAGAAGATTCTCTTCAGGATCGAGCCCCAAGCTGACGCTACCGTGGAGGGAACCCGATGCGAACACGCAGCGGCCAGGCCGACGATCCGCCCGCGGTCGGCCAGGGGGCCGAGCCGGCTGTCGGCTCCCCGCTCGCTAGCACCCGGTTGGACGCCTGGCACGGAGATCTCGTGGCCCGGCTCGACCGGCTCGGCTGGCTTCGAAGTCTGAGCGACGGGCTGATCGCCGTGCTCGGGCCAGCCCGCGAACGGCATCAGGACAATATTGTGCTCGAGCTGATGCATGGCGGCCGATGGGCCGGCCACCCGATACACCCAGCACTGAGCGACCTGCCCATCGGGCTGTGGACGGGCGTCATGGTGCTGGACGCTGTGGACCGCGACCCCGCTCCGCGGCGCGAAATCGACGCCGCAGGCGTGCTCAGTGCGGCCGGCATCCTCGCCTCAGTCGCTACTGCCGTGACCGGCCTCAGCGACTGGACCGTCAGTAACGATGAGGACCGCCGCGTCGGGCTCCTGCACGGCCTCCTCAACACGGTGGCCCTCGGTCTGCAAGGTGCCTCCCTGGGCACCCGGATGGCCGGCCACCGCAGCACGGCACGCGCTCTGGCCGCGGCCAGCTTCACGGTCACGGCTGGGGCCGGTTACCTGGGCGGTCATCTCGTATTCACCAAAGGCGTGATGGTCAACCGGGTGGCGTGGGCCACCGGGCCGCGGCGGTGGACCCGCGCGCTGCAGGAGGCCGACCTGCCTGACGACTCGCCGACCGCCGTCGAGGCCGAGGGTCGGCAGGTCCTGCTGTACCGCCACGGTGGCACCCTCTACGCCCTCGACAACATCTGCAGCCACGCCGGTGGCCTGCTCAGCCGCGGCACTGTCGCAGACCTGACCGTGACCTGCCCACTGCACGGGGCCCGCTTCGCGCTCGCCGACGGCTGCGTCGGCCGTGGACCGGCTAGCCAGCCGCAACCCGTGCTACCTACCCGGATCCGCAACGGCTGGATCGAGGTGCGCGGCAGCCTGCCGGCACCTCGGCGGCCGGCAAATGGAAGGACACAGCCATGACGTTCGTAGTCGTCGCGAACCTTGACGATCTAGAGGTGGGCGACACCATGCTCGTTGACGAGCTGCGTGAGCCGGTCTGCCTCATCCGCCTCGATGATGAGGACGTCAGGGCGATCCACAACACCTGCACCCACCAGCAGCAACCCCTTCACGAGGGCTCTCTCCAGGACGATGACACGCTGGTCTGCGCCTCCCACGCGTCACGCTATGACCTGACCACCGGCGAGGCCGTCGGTGTGTTTGCCTGCGGCCCCATCCCTGTTTACGCGTGCAAGATCGAAGACGACGCCATTCTGGTCGACATCGACCAGCAGCTGAACGACGCACCCATCCCTCGTCATCTGTGACACCGGAGTCTGAGCAGACCCTGCCCGTCCGTGGGCCCCGGACGGTTTTCGTTATCTGAGATCTTCTGTGAGCTTTCCCAGAGCTGACGTTCAGCCGCGTCTCCGCCGTGACCTGCATGATTACTTCCAGTAGGTGGGCAGAGCCGACGATTCACGGCAGATAAGGGGCAGCCACGTGAGGACACAGACTGAGCCGAGGTGGCGGCGCTTGTCCCAGCGCCCGGGACGCGGCATTCCGTTGAACGTGTCAGGACCGTCCCAGCCGTCCGGGGTCCTGGCGAAGCGGGTGTTCGCGGTGCTGCTCGGCCTGGCCATCACGGTCGTGGCGGTCGCGCAGTACCGCTGGGGCCGGGGTCCGGTCACGGTCGCGTGGCTGGCGGTTGGCCCGCTTCTGGCCTCTCTGGTCCTGCGCCCGCTCGTTACCGTGATGCTGGCGGGGTGGGCGACGTTGCTGGGCCTCGGGCTCATCCTGGACCAGCCGGGTCGGCCAGGATCGCTCGTTCCGCACCTGAGTGTGCTCGTGCTGCTGGCCGCGTTCGCGGCCGCCAACGCGGTGCTGCGCACCGCGGCGCAGCGGCGGCTCAGCCAGGTCCGCGCGGTGGCCCGGGTGGCGCAGAGCGCGCTGCTGGGTGAGGTCCCGAAGACCGTCGCGGCGGGCCGGATGGCCTCGCGGTACGTGTCGGCCGCAGCGGAGGCACGGGTAGGCGGAGACGTGCTGGAGGTCGTCTCCGGGGAAGGTCACCCGCGCTGGCTCGTGGGGGACACGCGTGGCAAGGGACTGCCGGCGGTGCGCCTGGCCAGCATCGCAACCACCAGCTTCCGGGACGCCTGCGCCCAGCCGGGCTTGTCGCTGGCCGAGATCGCCTGGGTCGTGGACCGGTCCGTCACGCGGGCAGCAGAGGAGGAGGACTTCGTGACCGCCTTGTTCGCGGAGTTCGACCCGCGCGGCTGGCTCGAGCTGGTCACCTGCGGGCATCCGCCGGCGCTGCGGCTGGCCGCGGACGGCGGCCTCCAGGCGCTGACTCCGGCCGCGTACGCGACACCCTTGGGCTTGCATCCCGAGATGAAGACATCGACGTTCTCGGTCCACCCGGGGGACCGGCTGATCTTCTACACGGACGGACTGCTGGAGGCGCGTGACCGGGCGGGCCGTTACTTCCGCCTGGAGGATTGCCTGGACGTGCTCCGCCTCACCGATCTGGACGCGGCCGCGGACCAGCTGCTCGACCGTCTCGTGGCCCACGCGGGCGGCAGGCTCGACGACGACGTTGCGGTGCTGCTGTTCGAGGCCATGCCTGCGCCGGGCCGGCTGGACGACGAGCCCGCCGCGAGCGCGGCGCCAGCCTGGGGCGTCCTGTCCGACAATGATCTTCTGGCCGCGGCCCAGCGTTCTTGAGATCGTGGCCCGCAGCGTCTGCTGCCGGCTCGGCAGGTCGACAGAGCCTGCCGCGAGGTCGAGTCCGCGGTCCAGCCGCGCGCCGAGGCGGGCCAGCAGGGCAGCCGGCGTGAGGATACGCAGCTGGACGGCCGCCAGCTCGAGCGCCAGGGGGATACCGTCCGACCACTTCTGGGTCGGCAAGACCGGGGGCGGGCGCCTCGAGCGGTTCCAGCGGCTCCTCGCGCTCCCCGCGCAAGCGCAGGGCGCTGCGGCTAGCGACCAGCACGGTCTGCTCCGCGCAGGCGGCGAGGAACCGTCCCAGCTCGGCGGCCGCCGCCAGGACGTGCTCGAAGTTGTCGAGCACGATCAGCGCCGGGCGTTCCTTGATCCGCGCCAGCAGCTCCGTCAGGCGGGCGTCGCGCCCGGTGGCGGCCGCCCGGTGGCGGCCGCCCGGTAAAGCTCACGGGGCGGGTGCGGCCGTGCCCCGAGCTCGAACATGACCGGGGTGAGGTGCAGCCCGGTGATGGCGCCCCGGGCGGAACTTGATCCAGGCCAGGATGACGATGGCCACCAGCAGTCTCCGATCAGGATCAGCCCCGATTCACACCCTGGCCTGCACCCGGGACGGCATCAGGGTCAACCCTCGCCGACGTCTGCTAGCCGAAGTGACCCCAGTGCGTGGCGATGATGAGAAATACACCCGCGAGCGCAAGCGCGATACCTGCGACGATCGTTCGGGCGGTGGCAAACCTGAATTTCGGGACTTGCGCCGCGGCAAGCCAGACCCCAGCAAACAGGATGAGCAGGAATCCGATTTCCGCAAGGCGCCGACCCGTGTGATGCGTCAGAGCGACGACGTGCATGTCTGGCATTCTTGCTGCCCCGCTCCAACCGTGTCCAGGCGCGGCGGCGCTGCCGCCTTATTTCGGTAGGGTCTGGTAGCTGGCGGGGACCAGGTTGACCCGCACGTCGATCCCGTTCAGGCCGGCCGCATTCAGGTCGCGGCGAAGCAGGGCGAGGCCGGGAGCGGGTTTGGGCCCGGTGGCCTCGATCAGCACCTGATCTCCGGTGGCGGTCACGCCGACCACCGACCAGCCTGCGTCGTTGGCCCAGTACTCAGCTACCGCCTGGACGTCGCTTTCGCGGACCGTGGTCTTGTCGATCTGGTCCGAGTTGATCCACAACGGGACGATCACAGCCAGCAGCAGGCAGGCGATGATAGCGACGGCGCCGCCGCGGTGGAAGCCCGCAGCGGCTTCCTGGCCGAAGAAGCGGTGCACCCGGTAGAGGCCCATCACGACGATGCCGCTCGCCAGGATGGCAGCGACGTTGGTGATGAACAGCACGAAGGCGGCCAGGGACTGGTGGGGAGCGCCGGACTCCAGGGTCAGCCCGACCACGGCCAGAGGCGGGACCAGCGAGATGGCGATGGCCACGCCGGGCAAGGTGTCGGAGATATCGGACCGGGCCAGGGCAACCGAACCCACCGCCCCGGTGGCCAGGGCGGCCACCAAGTCGACGATCCGGGGGGTGACCCGGGCGGCCACCTGGCTATTGGTGGCGGCCACGATCGGGTAGGGGACGAACCGGCCCATCAGCCAGCCAATCCCCACCACGGCGGCTGCGCCGGCGATGACCAGCAGGACGCACCGGCGCAGATTGACCCCGTCGGCCAGGACAACCGCCAGCACGATCCCCAGGATCGGGGTCATCAGCGGGGCGACGATCATGGCCCCGATCACGGTGGCCGTCGAGTCGCTCACCACCCCGGCCGATGCGATCACGGCCGCCAGCGGCAGCAGCAGCCAGAAGCGGCTCAGCCGGCGGGTGCGTTCCGGGCCCTCGAAGAACAGCTGGTCGCGCATCCGCTCGATGTCAACTTGCGCAAGACCGGTCACCAACGTCGCACCTCCCGCCTGCGACCGCGATATGCGGTCCAGAACCCAGGGCCCCACGATGGCACGCCACGATTGTGAGGCTCAACGGCATGACGATGGCCGTACCGAGGCCCTGGACGGCGCGGAAGGCGATGGATCGTGGGCAAGCGTCACCCGTCTGCGGTGCCATTTTCGGCCGCGGGGGTTCTTTGCGGGACAACGCGTATGCCGACGATACGAGCGCCGAAGATCTCGAGTCTCGCGAGGAGGCTGCGCAGGGCGGCCTGATCCGGCAGTGAGCCATGCAGAAGCGTCTGGACTGGTTCCACCGAGGCCGTCAACTCCTCGAAATCCAGCAGGGCTTCGCGCGGGACGATCCCCGCTATGCGGAACTCGTAGTACGAAGATGACATGGCACGTCCCGGGATCAGGTGGCAGGTAATCAGGTCTTCAGAGTTGGGCCTTCCGGGAGATAACGCACCACTCGCTTGGGGTGAGTCGTGACCTGGCGCCCGTTCACGATCGCCATGTCAGCACGAATCAGATCAGCTCAAGCTGCTGGGCCCGGCGGACCGCCTCGCGGCGGTGGGTCGCGGCCAGCTTGCGGTAGATGCTTTTGAGGTGCGTCTTGACCGTATTAATCGAGATGTACATCTCAGTGGCCACCTCAGCGGTGTTGAGCATCTCTGAGACGTGCCGCAGGACCTCGCGCTCGCGTTCGGTGAGCGGCTCGACCAGCACAATCGGGGACTGATCCGGGGCGTTCCGCAAAGCCGGCAGCTGATCGTGGCGCATGGTCGGGGCCAGCAAACGCTGGTGGCTGCGGGCCAGTTCGGGGTCGCGAGCTAGCGCCCGGCTAATCCACTCGCGCTCCGTGAAGAACGGCAGCCTGAGCTGCTCATGTTCAGCGAGGCGCAGGGCGGACGCAAGTGAGCGGGCACCCCGCCCTGGGTTGGCGCTGCTGTAACTGATCTGGGCATCAACCAGCAACGCTTCTACCCGCACCTGCTCAGGCGTCCCACGGTGGGCCGCCAGCGCGGGTGCGAGCGCGCGCCTGGCCCTGCCGCTGTCTCCGGCAGCCGCCCATGCGCGCGCGCGGGTGACGCTGGCCTCCAGCGAACTATCACAGTCGACGCGCGCGGCTTCGGCGAGCGCCGCCGCGAGGTGGCCGCCGGCCAGGCATGCCCGGGACTCGACGTCGCTCAGCTTCTGGTCCAGCCAATCCGGAACGGACCAGCCAGACCGTGCCTTCGTCACGCACTGGGCAGTGACCTGCGCACGTGCTCCGACCAGGCCGAGCCGAGCGGCTACCAGCCATGCCACTGTCCCGATCAGCTTGTCTGGGCTTGCGCCAAGGGCTGCGTCCGCCTGCTTCAGCAGCCTGCGGGCCTCGCCCAACTCGTTGCGCTCTAGGTTTACCCACGCCATTGCGACGGTGGCCGCCGGGTTCGACTCCTTCGCTAGCGGATGTCGCTCGCGGACGGTGACCGCTGCTTGCGCCCGCGCAGCCTGCTCTGCGGCTCGGCAGAGTCCGCCGCGCCAGGCCTCCACCAGCGCGAGGTACCCAAGACATTCCGCTTGTTCGTATTCCGCACCTGAAGCCGTGGCCGCGTCCACTCCCGAACCGAAGATGTGGACCGCATCGTCGAAATGGCCCGACCACAGCTCGACAATTCCGCGGCCGGCCAGGACGTGGGCGCGTATCCCCGGATGCCGGACGAGCACGTCACCAGGGACCTGCCTGAGCAGGGTCTCTGCGCGGGCCGCGGCCGTTGCGGCCACTGCGAGATCACCGCCCTGACGAGAGACGGCCAGGCGGAGCATCGAGGCCGTCAGGCGGGCTGTGATCGCCTGTCCGGCGGGTAGCCGCTGAAGGATGCCTTCCGCGGCAGTGAGCGCGGCGATACAAGCCTCGCGGTCACCACCGGACATCGCGACCGCGGCGGAGACCAGGTACGGCTCGGGCTTGCTCCAGGCTTCGCGGTCCGGCATGCTCAGGAACTCGCGGGCCAGGGACTCGCTGGCCTGCGGCTGGATGATCTCGCCGATGGCCAGGCCGCCGACGACCATGCTGGCGGCGAGCTGCCAGTCGCCGGCTGCGGCGGCGTGTCGCACCGCGTCGCTGAGCGAGCCGTTCCGCTCACACAGACGGGCAGCCCGGCGGTGGAGATCGGGAATCCGTTCCGGGAACCTGAGTCTCAGCTTGAGACGCAGTACTTCTGCGAACAATGGATGGTAGCGATACCAGCCGGATCCAATGGGCTGGATGAACGTGTTCGCGCGCGCCAAAGCGGGCAGAATCCCCGCGGCCTCCGCGTTGCCCACCAGTTCGCTGGCGGCCTCACCACTGACCTGTTCCAGGATGCTGGTGCTGAGCAGGACTTCCTGGACCTCGGGCGACTGCGTGTTGAGAACCTCTTCCACCAGGTAACCAGTCAGGGCACTGTCCTCGGTGATCAGCTCCTTGACGAATTGGTCAGGGTCGGGATGAGTATCCATGGAGATCGCCGCGAGGCGGAGACCAGCCGCCCAGCCTTCGGTCCGGCGCATGAGGCACTCAAGTGAGTCGCCGGTGATCGTCCCCCGGTACTGGGCCATGAGCAGCCCGGCTTCGGCGAGGTTGAAAGCGAGGTCGTTGGCCCGGATCTCGGCCAGCTCTCCGGCCAGCCGGTAACGGTGCAGCCGCAGTGGCGGATCCGTCCGTGAGGAAACCACCACGCGCAGGCCGGACCCCACGTTCCGCAGCACGAAATCGAGCCCCTTCAGCACCTCCGGCTCGGTGAGAAGGTGAAAGTCATCGAGGACCAGGATCACCGGCGGATCCTGGGTGGCGAGGGCCGACACAAGCCAGAGCAAGAACACGTGATCGGTCCGTTGCCTTTGCGGGTCAGCCGACAACGCCCCAGGCATGACGACGCCGGCCCGGCGCAGTGCCGCGACCACATGGGACCAGAAGACCTCCGGGTGGTTGTCGTAGCGGTCCAGTGCGACCCAGGCCACAGCCCTGGGTTCCGCCGCCGCCCACAACGCCAGGGCCATCGTCTTGCCTGTTCCAGGAGGCCCCGTCAGCACAGTCAGCGGTCTCCACCGCGTACCGCCGGCCAGCAATTCAGAGATCCGCGGGCGCTGCACGGCCAGGGCCGGCACCTCCGGGACCGTGATCTTCAAGGCCAGGATCGGATCGGTAACGGCTGCCCGCGGGGCACTGGCCGTCATCTGTTTGGGCACATGGATCACCATCGGAATGTCGCCGTCCCCCTCCAGCCACCGGCCCTGATGGTCGCTCGCCGCTGGAGATCACCCGCCGGGGACGCCGGCCGCTGTGCCCGGCTGCCGGCGGGAATCTCGCTCGCACGATCTACACAACGCCAGCCAGGCGACCCCACGCATCCCACGATTGGTATGAAACGGGAATTCGACGCAGATCAGAGGCTGCGGACGGGATGGCGCGAAAGCGGGTCATCACCCCTCGAGCAACATCAGCTCCCGTGACCGGGAGACTGCCTGGCTGCGCGAGGAGGCGCCCAGCTTCCGGTAGAGCGAGTACGCCTGCGACTTGACGGTGTGGTGCGACAGGGACAGTTCCTCGGCGATCTCGGGGAAGGACATGTGCGTGGTCAGCAGCGGGAGCAGGCGGAGCTCAGCAGCAGTAAGTGACGACGCTCCGGGAGTGCTGGCCCCGCGTTCCTCCGACAGGCGCATTCGGAGCCCCTGAGCCTCGTCGGCCAGGTTCCCCAGGCCGGACCGCCGCCGGAGCAGCTCATCGATCTCCTGCATCAGCGTCCTGGCCCCTGCGATGTCAGCGAGCGCGAGGTGGACGCGGGTGAGCTCAATCCGGGCCTGAACGGCCAGCTGGGGCATCGCGTAGGTCAGCAAAGGCCGCAGACGCTGGGCACGGACAAGCGCTTCGCGTGCCGCGGCGGCATCTCCCCGGTGCAGGGCCGTGCGGGCTTGCGCGGCACAGACCAGCGGTGTCGCATAGCTTTCATCGATCCCGGCCTGCCGCAACACGGTGCTTGCCTGTTCCGCAAGCGCCTCGGCCCGGCTCCACTGACTGTGTGCCATCGCCACCAGTGACCGTTCGGACAACGTGACCGCAAGAGTCTCGTGCGCACCGGCCTGCTCCCCAGCGCTGACGGCATCCTCGAAAGAGCTGTCGCCACCATCGAGGTCACCGGAAAGCACACGTGCGAGCCCTTGGTAAAGCGCTGGTGCGGGCGTAACGATGCTCTGCGCGGCACAACTCCGCACGGCCTCATCGGCGTCGGCCACGGCCTGCTCAATGCCGTCCCGCCACATGAGCGCCCGAAGGATGGCGGCATACGCCCCGGCGTAGGTGGCATCGCGTGGCAGCGCGTCCCCGTGCTGCCAGCGATCGACCACGTCGGCCCATCGCTCGGCCTCCACAGGCCGCCCGGTCAACGCGAAAAACAGCCCGGCCAGCACGGCGGCCATCGGATGCCCTTCGATGCCGCCCCGATCCTCAAGCCACCGGAACCACCTCTGAATAGTTGTGAACTGGCCTCGCCTGTGGGTTGCCACCCCAAGTTGCTCCACCAGGCGCGCGGCGGTGCTAACGTCCCCGGCTGCGATGGAATATTCCAGGGCTTCCTCAGGCAGGCCGTTGCGCAAGCACCAGCGAGCAGCGCGGCGCCGCAGCACGGGCATCAAGCCGGGCTCCTGGCGATGCAGCTGCGCTAGAAGCATGTCACGGAAAAGGTGATGGTAGCGGTACCATTCCCCGCGCCGATCCAGTGGCACCAGCAGCATATTTGACCCGGCCAGGTCCGCCAATGTCTCGGCGGACCCAGGGGTGGACAGCACTGCCTCACACAATGGACCGGACATGCGCTCCAGTACTGCGGACCGGGTCAGGAATATCCGCTGCCGGCGGGAAATCCGAGCCAAGAATTCTGACTCCACGTAGTCACTCACGAACCGGTCATCCCCGCTAAAGGAAACCGCTGCGCCTGCGACCAAGCCGCCTTCCCTGAGATAGAGCGCCGCGAGATAGAGCCCAACTGGCCACCCTTCGGTCCGGCGGTGCAGCTCGGTTACCTCGTCCTCGGCCAACACGACGCCCGCATTAGCGAGCAGCGACGCAGCCTCGTCGCGGGTGAGGGACAGCTGGGCTGGGCTGATCTCCAAGATCCGGCCCTCGGCGCGGAGCCGCGGAATCCGTAGCGGCGGCTCGGCGCGGCCAGCCAGCACCAGCCGCGAGCCCTCCGGGACATGATCGGCCAGCGCGGACAGCGCGGCCCGGCACTCCCGGTTACGCAGCACGTGCACGTCGTCGAGCACCAGTACGACCGGCGAGCTCATCGACGAGAACGCCGACCCCAGCCGTGGCACGACTGAGCCGGGCACCGAACTCCCGGGCGAAGCCAGCGCGTCGAATACCCGCTCGCCGATCGGCTCCACCGCGTCGAGCGCTTCCGCCACGTAGGTGAGCAGGACCTTCGGGTCGTTGTCCGACTCCGCGACGGACACCCACGCGAAAGTTTCGGCGCTGCGCTCGGCCCACTGCGACAGCAGCGTCGTCTTCCCGTAGCCCGGAGGGGCGACCACGGAGACGATCCGGTGAGTGTCCCCTTTCGCCAACCGCTCGACGAGAGAGGAACGGGCGACCGTCCCCGGCCGCACGAGCGGGCGCAGCAGCTTGGATACGGTGAGGTCGTCCACCGACCGGCCCGGGCGGTTCTCCCGGTCCGGACGCTCGCGAACGCCCGTGTAGCTCATGTCCTGGAAGTTCCTCGAGACAGTCTGCCGTCCATGATCGTCCGATGCTTGAGCTGAGGTCAAGCGAGGTGGTCACAGACCCGGCGGGCATTCGCGGCCCTCGTTGCGGTCGGCCAGGAGCCATGATTCACGAGGACCCCCTGGGAGCGCTCGATAGCCAGCCCGGCCCTGCTCGCAAATTCGCCCCCTGCGGCAGAAACTCTATGCCGTCGGGAGCAGGTCAAGCAAGACCACCAGAATTGCCGGACTATCTGCGGTGACTGTGTCTGGCGGGCGCGCCGGTCGTTGAGAGTGAACCGGTTCGCTGCTGTCTCCTTTACCACTACTCCCCGGCGCCGGGCGACTGCGTCCGGTGCCAGGCGACTGCGAGGTGGTCACGGTCGAGGAGCATCGCCAGGCGGTGCGCGTTGCAACCATGGATGCCGCGGTGCGGCTGGTGGCCCAGCGGGGGCTCGCCTCAGTGACGATGTCAGCCATTGCTGAAGAGGCCGGCCTCGGGCGCGCGACGCTCTACAAGTACTTCCCTGACGTCCAGGCCATCCTCACCGCCTGGCACGAGCGCCAGGTCAGCGACCATCTCGAACATCTCACTCGCGTCCGTGACCAGGACGGCGCTCCGGGCCAGCGGCTCAAAGCTGTCCTCACGGCCTATGCGCTGAGGACCTGGGAGCGGCCCCACGGCACCGAACTCGCGGCCCTGCTGCAGCCAGAACTGGTGAGGTCCGCGACGACGTGCCGCCTGATGAGCTGGCGGGTTTCTGCCTGCATGCCCTCACCGCCGCCAGCGGCCTGCCATCCAGGGCAGCCGTCGAGCGACTGGTCGACATGACTCTCTCCGGGGTGCGCCCGGTGCCCGTCACGAGCGGGGAACCGAGCGGCGGTTCCGTTCGATGACGAGCCGTGGCCTGCGGGCATGCCTGGTTGCCGGCGGGACCTGCTTCCGTCCATCCTGAGGGGATGCACAAGCCCACCGGGGTCCGTGACCCGGCCGCCGCGTTTCCGCTGCCCCGCCTGCGCGATGATGCGAAGGACCGGCGCGAGGCCAATCGCGCAATCGCCGTCAGCGCTATCGGGCTTGCCGCCACAGGTCTCATCGAGTTGCTCATCGCGATCCTGACCGGCTCGGTTGGCCTGCTTGGCGACGCGATCCACAACCTGTCCGACGTCTCCACAAGTGCCGTGGTGTTCCTCGGCTTCCGCCTGTCCAAACGGCCGCCGACCGAGCGATACCCGTATGGGCTGGAACGAGCCGAGGACCTGGCCGGGATCGGGATCGCCGTAGTCATCTGGGCCAGCGCCGTTTTCGCCGGATACGAGAGCATCCGCAAGCTCATCGAGCACGGCCACACCACCCATCTCGCCGCGGGCATCGCCGGGGCGGCCGTCGGCATCATCGGCAACCAGGTCGTCGCCCGTTACAAGCTCGTCGTCGGCAAACGCATCGGATCCGCCACGCTTATCGCTGACGCCCGCCATTCCTGGCTGGATGCGCTGTCATCGGCCGGGGCGCTCGTCGGCCTGATCGCCGTGGCCGCGGGCCAGTCCTGGGGCGACCCGGTAGCCGGGCTGGCGATCACCGCCTTCATCTGCCACGTGGGATACGAGGTCACCAGCGATGTAGTGCACCGCCTGGCCGATGGCGTGGACCCCAGCGTGATCACCACAGCCGAAGAAGCCGCGGGATCGGTGCCCGGCGTTATCCACGCGCATGCCCGGGCCCGCTGGACGGGACGGACCTTGCGGGTGGAGATCGAGGGCTGGGTGGACCCCGATCTTCCGGCACGCGACGCCGATGCGATGGGCCGCCTAGTCGCTGACGCGCTCGCCCGGCAGCTTCCCGAGGCGGGTAGCTTCACGTGGACAACCCGAGCTGCGCCGGCCTGACTTCGTGAGTGGCTGGGGCCCCCGGTCAGGTTCCGGTGTGAGTGTGGGCCGCCCAGAGGGCAGGCAGCCCCGGGAACTGGTCGCGCAGCTCGCGCGTCACCTGGTGCAGCGCGTGCGCGGCAGTGCCGGTACCAGGTGGGCTGGTGCCGCCGCGGGTGAGAAGGCGGTAGAAGCTGCAGGCGAGATCGCTCCCGGTAGCGTCGTCGATGGGCCACAGGGTGCCGATCACGTGGGCGTACCCGGCGAGGTGGAACGCGCCGGTGATATGTACGGCTTCGTCAGCCAGAGCTGGGCTGGTCACGGTGGTGTCGCAGGCCGACAGGTAGGCCAGGCTGCCGGTCAGCTTCAGGGAGCTGATGTCGGCGACGGTGAGTCGGCGGTCACCGGTGCTGGGCACGGCGAGCCAGCTGGCGGCAGGGTCGGCCCAGTCCGCGGAGCCGTGGCAGGCGAAGTGCGCCAGCGGATAACGGGGAAGCCTGCGCAGGACCCTGTCGCGGGTCGGGCCGGCCAGCAGGTGCGCGCCGGGGATGAGGTGGGTGAGGGCACCCGCCTCGCCGGTAACCCCGTCGAGGGACGGCGCGCCCGCGGCCCCCGGGACGGCGATGATCAGAGTGGCGGCGCCGGCGGCCGGGTGCTGGGAGCGGGCGTAGGCCAGGCCGCGGATCGTCGTGGTGTAGGAGGAGACGACCCGGTCAGCCACCGCCCGCCGGGCGGCCGGGGAGTCATCGTGGTGGCCGGCGGCGTGTAGCGGGAGGTAGGCGAGGATCCCTACCGGGCACCACCACACGCGCGGCCACGCCTCGCCCGCGGCAGGAGTGCGGGTGCGGCCGAGGCTGGCCAGGACCGGCTCGGCCACGGTGTCCCACAGCCAGCCGAGCACCTGACGGATGTCGCCGTTGGCGGCGTGACGTTCCCGCAGGCTGCTGTCGTTGCTAGTAGCGGCCTGCCGGGCGTGCAGAAGACGGCTGGCCTGCCGGGCCGCGTCGTCCTCGGTGAGGCCGGGCAGCGGCACCACGCGGACCGGTCGCACGGGATCGCTCGTCAGGATCAGTGCGTCGCACCGGGACGGGCTGGTGTAGGGGAAGATCACCGGCCCGTGTTGCGCCTGGGCAGCCAGCTCGTCCAGGCCCGGGGCGCGGGGAAAGGACTCGAAGCCGCTGACGGCCCGGATGCGGGACATCAGGTCGTCCCATGCTGCCTCGGTGTCCCGGCGCGGCCGGGCGGGGTCCGGCCGGCGGGCGGCCGGAGCCCGGCGTCCCGCCGCGTCGTCCGGGTGGCCCGGGGCGTCGATGCGGGCGCGAAGGTCTTCGAACTCCTGGGCCAGCCGGGGGGCCCGTCGGCGCAGCCGGGCCAGGTCGCTACTGCGGTCCTCCAGGGTGACGGCGGCGAGGATCCCGCGGGTCTGTTCCAGCAGTTCCACAGCTCGCCGGGGCTGTCCGGCGCTGACCGCCGCGGCGGCGGCCAGCCCGGCGATCGAGGCCAGCCGGCTCAGGCTGTACTGCCGGTCGGCGCGGGCCAGGCTGTGCGGTGCGACCTGCAGCAGCAGCCGCGCTGCCGTTTCCATGGCGTGCAGCGCTTCGTCTGCGGACATGCCCGCCTGTCCGGGAAGCCTGGCCAGACCGCGGTAAGCGCTGATCCGCACCGCCACGGGCGCCGCCTCGCTGCTGGCCGCCTCGGCGAAGCAGCGCCCGGCTTCGTCCAGCGCGGTGGCGTTGCCGGTCTCCCGGGACAGGGCCTGCAGGGCGTTGCCGAGGTTGTCGAGGTACATGGCGCGGTCCGGATGCCCGGCGGGCGTGCCGGTCAGGGCGGCCCGGCCCGCCTGTGCCGCTTCCTCCAGTGCCATAGCCCGGGCGCCAGCCTCGCCGGAGCGCAGCGCCTGCAGTTGCAGCGCGCTGGCCAGGTTGGCCAGGTTCGCCGCGTGGTCAGGATGCCCGGCGGGTGCGGCGGCCACGGCGGCCCGGTGGGTCTGCACTGCCTCGTTCAGGATCGCGGGGTCCCCGGTCAGCTCGGCCAGTGCCTGCTGGGTGGTGCCGAGGTTGGACAGGTACCTGGCCCGGTCGGGATGCCCGGTGGGCGCGGCAGCGACCGCGGTACGGTGCGTCCGCTCTGCTTCCCTCAGCAGGTCCACGTCGCGAGTGCGCGCGGCCAGGGCCCGCAGGGCGGTGCCGAGGTTGGACAGCCGCCTGCCACGGTCCGGATCATCACCGGGAGTGGCCTTGACCGCGTCCCGGTGCGTCTTCACCGCGTCGTACAGCCAGGTGGTGTCCATGGTGCGGTCGAATAGCCGCTGCTGGGTGGCGCCGAGGTTGGACAGGTACCCGGCCTGGGCGCGGTGCCCCGGGGGAAGCGCGTCGGCTGCGGCCTGGATCACCTCTTCCGCTTCGCGCAGCGCGGCGAGTCTGCCGGTGCGCTCAAACAGGCTCTCCAACGATGTACCGAGGTTGGCCAGCCGCCCAGCTTTGAAGGAGTCACCGGCTGGTGTGCCGCGGACCGCCGCGCGGTGAGTGTCCACCGCCTGCTCCAGGGTTCGCAGGTTCCCGGTACGTTCCGCCAGCGCGCACAGGGAATTGCCGAGATTGCACAGGCACAGTGCGTGGGAAGGGTCGCCGGGCGGGGCAAGGGCCGCCCCGGCCCGGCAGGTCCTGACCGCTTCGCGCAGCGGGGCGCCCTCCCCGGTCCTGGCGGTCAGTTTCTCCAGGGCGGCGCCGAGATTGCCCAGGACAGCGGCCCGGTCGGGATGGCCTTCCGGGGCGGCCGCCAGCGCGGCCCGCTGCATGCTCACGGCTTCTTCCAGGATGCCGGTGTCCCCGGTCTGCTCGGCCAGCCGCTGCAGCGTCCCGCCGAGGCCGGACAGGTCCCCGGCCTGGCCAAGGTCACCAGCCGGGGCGGCGACGACCGCCGCCCGGAAGAACACGACCGCCTCCCAGGCCAGGGGAAGCTCCCCGGTGTCCTCGTAGACGGAGAACAGGGCGCGCCCCCGGGTCCCGGCCGCGGCCGGATCGAAGGTCTCCCCGGGCTGGGCGTAGAGGGGGCGCAGCGGCTCAGGCACCGCACCCGGGTTGGCGGCGAAAACGGAAGCAAAAAAGCAGGCCGCGGCGGTCAGGTCGTCCTGCCCGGATTCTTGTCCCTGCGCCGCGAACCGGAACCAGCAGAACGTGCCGAGCACCTCAGCGGTGTCGAAATCTCGAGCCGGATCAGCAGCCGCTGCGAGTGCACCGGCATCCGCCAGCGCCTGGTCCGCGAGAACCCACTGCGGGTCCTGATCGGCAGCGGTGCGCTCTAGGCGTTCCCGGACCGCGGCCAGCGCCTCGTCGCGGCTTCGCATGGCGTCGCAGCCCCCTTTTCCCAGCGGCCGCGCCGGGCAGCGGATCGGCTGCCCACGACCAGTCTGATTGTTCTACTCTTGCCTGGCAACGAGCGGGGGGCCGGGTGAATCTCACCTGCCTGGGATAGAGGTTTGCCGGAAATGGACCTGGTCACGAAGGTCACCGTTTTCTGCCGGGAACTCGGTGAAGAAACGCTCCAGAACCTGGCCGCCACGCAGCAGAAAGAGGAACTGCTGCGGCGTGCACAGGACGCCATCCAGGCTGGCCAGGTCGGGCCGGGGCTGGAAGCCGACCTTGACGCCGTGGACGCGATGGTGAAGCAGGAATACGGCCAGGGGCTCTTCCTGGTCACCCGCGGCTTCGGGCCGCTGCCGCCGTACCGGGGTGACACCGGGGCGCAGTGGTGGACCTGTCCCCGCCACGTGTGTTCCGGGCGCGGGCGGGTGCAGCCCAGCCAGCACCCGCCGGTGTGCGCCGCCACCGGCCAGGAACTCATCCCCGGTCCGCTGCCGGAATGACCGGCTTCCTCGCCGAGATCGGCAGCAAGCTCGCCGATCGCTGGGCGGCGCTGCTGGCTCTTCCCGGGCTCCTCTACCTGGCCGCGGTGACGGCCGCGGCCGTGCTCGGCCAGCAGCACGCCCTCAGCTATCCCTTCCTGAGCGGGAAGATAACCAGCTGGGCAGACAGTCCCGTGCTGAGATCGGCAGGCGGCGCCGTACTCATCGTGGCCGCCGTCCTGGCCGGGTCAGTGTTTGCGGGCCTGGCGGCCACGGCCGGCGGGACGTTCGTCGAAACCCTCTGGACGCTGCCCGGCCGGCACGCTCCCGCCCGGTGGCTCGCCGAGTGGCGCAAGAGGCGCTCCCGCACCGCCAAGGCCATCGCGGACAACCCGCGCTCCAGTGCGACTCAGGTGGACAAGGCCATCCGGCGGGCGGACCGGATCTGCCTCATCGAGCCTGACTGCCCGACCTGGATCGGGGACCGCCTCCGCGCCTGCCACGTCCGCATCGCCCGGACCTACGGCCTGGACCTGACCGCCGCCTGGCCGCGCTTGTGGCTCATCGTCCCGGACACTGTGCGCACCGAGCTCGGCGGAGCCCGGGACGCCTTCAGCGCCGCCACGCGCCTCACCGCCTGGGCGGTCTTCTACCTGATCCTGGGTGCCTGGTGGTGGCCCGCCCTGCCCATCGCCCTCATTACCGGCGCCACGGCGGTCATCAAAGGCCGCGTCGCCACGGGCAACCTCGCCGACCTCATCGAATCAGCAGTTGACTTGCACGGCCGCGAGCTCGGCCCCCAGCTGGGACTGCCCGGCCCGCTCACTCCTGCTCTGGGCAGGCAGCTCACCGCCCGGATGCTCAAATCCCGGTGGGATCCCAACTCAGCCCTGGCCGAATGAGCTACTCCGCCGCCTGCCGGGCAGCCTCGCTGTGTCCCGATTCGATTACCCGCTTGAGCGCGTCACCGCTCCGCTGGTCACGGGCCGCTGTGGATGTAGGGCGCCCACTGCATCGGCGGGAAGCCACGGGCGCGGAGTCTGCTGGCCGCGGCGTGGAGGGCACGGGCCGCACCGCAGGCCGCGGCACGATCCAGGCTGATGGCCTCGTCCAGGTCGTCCCAGTTCCTGGTCCTCTCGAATCGCAGCCGCAAGGCGATGGACAGGCCCGCGAGCCGGTTCGGATGGTCCGGGTCGGCCGGGTCAGCGGGCTCAACCGTTCTCGGCGGGTCTGCCGCGGGCCCGCCCGGCGCGCTGGGATTCCTTCTCTTGACCGGCGGACCCACCGCAGTGACGGCTCTCTCCGGCGTGGAAATCTGGCGGCTGCGTTATGTGCCTGGACTCGACCTCCGCGGCGGACCGCCTGCAGCGCCGCTGACCCGGGACAAGACCGTTTCGCCTGGCATATTCCTCGGCGTCGTTCCGCTCACGATCATGATGTCAGTAGCTGTGGCTGTCATAGCAGTGATCGCGGTGAACACGCTCCACGTCACCCGGCTGCATGGGCTCTGAGTATCACGCCCATCTGGCCGCCGGAGCATGTAGCTGTCTTCCCGCGCTGGATCGCCGGGGGGTCACTGCCTTCAGCAAAATGACGGACTGTCCGCCAGGCTGAACGGCCCCGGGAAGCAAGCACGGCCGATTGCACTCACGCGACGTGTGGACCGCGACCGAAATGGTCACCCCGTCACTGCTGTGCTGGGCCGCTCCCGGGGGGTTCCACGCCGGGACTGACCCGCCCGGCAGTACGTAGAAGGTGAAGTCCAGCACCTTGGCGACACCCCGGCGGTTGACGTAGGAGTAAGCCATCTTCCGGTAGGACGGCTGGCCATTGTGCGACAGGATGTCCTGCAGTTGCACCGTGACCGGGTACGTGGTCGGGTGCCAGCCGGAGATCGGACCTGGCTGCGGCCAGTAGACGTCGAGCTTGCCGGTCGCCGATGCCCGGGGTCTGCCCCAGTTCCGCCAGGCCAGTTGCCGGACGACCGGAGCTCCGCCCATGCCCACGTAGATGCGGTGCGGGCGCTGGACCATCCCAGACCAGCCGACTGTGCTGGACTGCACCCGCACCGGGACGGCAGGCGCGCTGGCCGGGGCCGCCGCGACCGGGTGGGCGCTCGGGCCGGACGTACTGCACGCAGCCAGCCCGCCCGCCAGGACGGCGGCTGCCATCATGCCCAGGATCCTGGATGCGTTGCTCAACTGGAGATTCACCCCCTGTCCTCCAAGGACATGCCCTGTCGCGGCGCAGCGCAAGAGCCGGAAGGCCATCTCAATGGTCACCGGACGGCAAAGCGCGGGACGCCCATGCCATGGGGCCCGGTTATCGTGCCCGGATCACGAGCCGCCGGCAGGTTGGCCTACGGTGGTGGTCGTGCGGGGGGTGCCGTGGTGGGGCGTGGTCTCTTCGGCGGCGGCTCCGGTCCTGCTGATGGGGGGCTGGACAGCCGCGGCCAGGCTGCAGCCGCGCTCTTTCAGCGCGATCACCGACACGATCAGCGCGCTGGCGGCGGACGGCGCTACCGACCGGTGGGTGATGACGGCCGCGCTGGCGGGAGTGGGCACCTGTCACGTCCTGACCGGGCTGGCACTGAGGCCGGCCTCTCCAGCGGGGCGGCTCATCCTGATGACCGGCGGTGCCGCCACCGTGCTGGTCGCGGCGAATCCTGAGCCGGCCGGGGGAGGCGGCTCGGTGCCGCACACGGTCTGGGCGGCGGTTGGCTTTATCGCCCTGGCGGCGTGGCCGCTGGCGGCCCGGAAGCGGGGACCCGCGGTGCCTCCTGGGCTGCGGCCGGGTGTTTCCGCTGCTGCCGCGGGGGTGCTGCTCGGCCTGCTCGTGTGGTTCGGTGCGGAGCTGATCGCCGGGGGGCGGCAGGTCGGCCTGTCCGAGCGGGTTCTGGCCGGGGCGCAGGCGATGTGGCCGCTGGCCGTGGTCCTGGCCTGCCGCCGGAGCCAGTCTCGCTCCGGCCTCAGCCAAAGCCAGGCCCGGGATCGAGAGACGTGACGATGCGTCCCGCTAACCCGGCTGGTGGCCTGGGGGGGGTGTCTAGTTCGGCCCATACGGCTTTGCCCGTTGCCGTCTCGCTGACCCCCCACTTACTGGCCAGCGCGTCCACAATGACGAATCCGAATCCTGATTCGTCGAGTTCACCCGGCCTGCGCAGCTGTGGCCAGTACGGGTCGGCGTCATGCACCTCGATCCTCAGCAAGGTACCCGTGGCTTCCAGCCGCAGGACCAGCGTGGACCCTCCGGTACGAGCATGCCGTACCACGTTGGTGACCAGCTCGGAGACGAAGAGGACCGCCGTCTCCTCCAGGTGGGCGACGTGCCAGGAGGTCAGTACTTCCCGGGTCGCCTGCCGCGCCAGCCCGGGGGCATTCTCGGCGGCCAGCAATGTCATCTCCCAGGCCCGGCAGGAGGTCCCCATCTCGCCGGCTGCGTGCGTGAGTCTGGACTTGCCCACCTCGCCCGTCATTACCTGCTGCCTCATTCTCGTTACCTGCCGCGCCCGGCTGATTCCACGGGCGGACACGATGACGGCGCTCTGGCTGCATGCCGACAGACGCATCACCACTAGTGCTCATGGCGTGCGCTGGAACGTGATTTCCCCGTGCTGTACACCCCTAACAGTCGGGTATAAAGCTGAAAGCTAGCTTGAAGATTGCTTGATCTGTACTGAAAGTTCGCAGAGTAGAACCTCGGCGTACGCTGAGGTGCGGGCGCTGCGGGAATGCAGCATGATGCTGGGACCTTGGACTGGTCATGGACGTCGTGACAGAGTCGCTTCCGCTGGCCGTGCTGGATTTCGTCGGGATTGAGCACGGCGAAGGCCCCAGCGCGTCCATAGCCGGTGCCGTGCGGATCGCGCAGGCTGTTGAGGCGGCCGGTTACCGGCGTTACTGGGTGTCCGAGCATCACAACATGACCAGCCTGGCGTGCAGCGCCCCCGAGTTGCTGACTGCGCATGTCGGGGCGCACACCTCGCGGATCCGGGTCGGGGCTGCGGGGATCATGCTGCCCAACCATGCGCCGCTCAAGGTCGCGGAGTCGTTCCGGACCCTGCTGGCGATGTATCCCGGGCGTATTGACCTGGCGCTGGGCCGGGCTCCGGGTACCGACCCGCTGACGGCTCACGTGCTGCGCCGGGGAATGGTCACCGACCCGGCCGCTGAATTCCCCGGGCAGGTGGCGGAACTGCTCGCGTTTCTGGGAGACGGTTTCCCTGCCGGTCACCCGTACGCACCACTAGTAGCCGCGCCTGTCGTGCAGGAGCGGCCGGAGTTGTTCGTGCTGGGATCCAGCCCGTACGGGCCGCGTTTCGCCGCGGTGAACGGCCTGAGTGCTGCATTCGCCCATCACATGAGCCCTGACCTTGCGTTCGAGGCGCTTCGCGATTACCGCCGTGACTTCACGCCGCGGGTGGAGGGCGCGGAGCCATACTCAGCGATGTCGGTGCTGGCCTTCGCCAGCGACGACGAGCAGGCGATCCTTGAGTTCGAGGCGGCGTGGACGCTGACCATCCAGAACATCCGCCGCGGGATCCGTGAGCCGCTGCGGCCGGAGCAGGTACACGAGTTCGCCCGCTCGCCGCAGTTCCGCGCCAGCCGGGCCGACGACGGCCGGATGGTGACCGGCGAGCCGAAGGCTGTCGCCGAACGGCTTCGTGAGATGAAAGAGCTCGCCCAGGCCGACGAGATCGTCGTCGTCACCCCGAGCCTGGACCGGGAGCGCCGCATAGGCAGCTATTCCGCACTAGCGGACGCCTGGCGCAGCGCCGCCTGACACGTTCAGCTGAATGACCAGTCCCCGCTGCGCGGCGGCAGCCGTTAAGGAGTCCGTCACTAATGGCATGGCGGGGGCCAGAGCAGCACGGCCGATTACCTGCGCTGCCTGGGTAAACGGGGTTGCCATCCCCCGGCGTGAGGTGCAAGGCTAGCCGCAGAAGCCAGCGGTGCATTCTGCCTCGGACCCCGGCCGTGACGATCTATGAGCCTGGGGTGCGGTTGAGCCAATGTAGCTGGTGTTCAACCGGGCCAATCAGGGCGATGGCGCAGCCTCTTCATCGACGGTCAGTTCGGCGAGGAGGGCTCCCCGGGAGGCCCGGCGTCCGGCACTCATTATCGAAAGCAGCCTCAGGGTCTTGCTTAAGACCCGGGTCCCGGCCTCGAAGACGGTCCCTAGCTTAAGGAGCAACCCGCATGTCTCCAGCTGAGAACGTCACGACGATCACCGAGCACGAGGCCGAGTAGGTCGAACAGGCAAACGAGTCGGGCCTTACCCCGGTCGTGTTCGTGCATGGCCTGTGGCTGCTGCCCAGCAGCTGGGACCGGTGGGTGGAGGTGTTCGAGGCGGCCGGCTACGTGGCGCTGACACCCGGATGGCCTGATGACCCGGAGACCACCAGGCAGGCCAGCGAGCATCCGGAGGCCTTCCCGCACAAGTCGATCGGCCAGGTCGCCGGCCACTTCGCCGCGATCATCGCCACCCTGGCCAGCAAGCCGGTGATCATCGGGCATTCCTTCGGTGGCCTGCTCGCGCAGATCCTGGCCGGGCGGGGCTTGGCGTCCGTGTCGGTCGCGATCGACCCGGCTCCGTTCCGTGGTGTGCTGCCCCTGCCGGTCTCGGCGCTGCGGTCCGCCTCAGCGGCCCTCGGCAACCCGGCGAACCGGCACCGCGCCGTGCCGCTGACCTACGACCAGTTCCGGTACGCGTTCGCCCACGCCGTGCCCGAGGACGCGGCAAACAGCTGCACGAGACGTTCGCCGTGCCCGCCTCCGGGCTGCCGCTCTTCCAGGCCGCCGCGGCCAACCTCAACCCGTGGACCGAGGCGAAAGTCGACACCGGCAATCCTGACCGCGGCCCGATGCTGCTCATCTCGGGCGAGAAGGACCACACCGTCCCGTGGGCGATCACCAGCGCCTCCTACAAGCGCCAGAGCCACAACCCCGGTGTGACCGAGATCGTCGAGATCAAGAACCGCGGGCACTCCCTCACCATCGACAACGGCTGGCGCGAAGTCGCCGACACTGCCCTGGCCATCACCCAGCGGTTCCGGAACCTGCAGCCCGCCGGGAACAGACCCCCCAGTTCCTGACGCGGTCACCGGCTGCCCTTGTCCTAGCCGGCCGGTGTCCTAGCCGGCCGGCGGCCGGCCACGAGGGCGCATCGGCCCGGTGCGGCCAGGCAGCCGGCCCGCCTCGGCCAGCGCGCGCCGCAGCAGGAACTCGATCTGGGCGTTGGTGCTGCGCAGCTCGTCATTAGCCCACCGGGCCAGGGCGTCGTGGACGGCGGGATCGAGCCGCAGCAGCATGCTCTTGCGTTCGGTCACCGTGCTGCCGTGCCTGTCGTCGCTGGTGCTTCCGTGGCTGCCGTCACTAGTACAGGGACCCGGTGTTGACGACGGGCTGGGTCGCCTGCTCGCTGCAGAGGACCACCAGCAGGTTCGAGACCATCGTGGCCTTGCGCTCCTCGTCCAGCTCGACGACGCCTTCGGTTTCGAGCCGCTGCAGGGCGAGCTGGACCATGCCGACGGCGCCTTCCACGATCCGCTGCCGGGCGCCGACCACGGCACTAGCCTGCTGCTGGCGCAGCATGGCCTGGGCGATCTCGGCCGCATACGATAGCCGGGTAAGTCGCGATTCGATGATGTGCACGCCGGCCGGCGCGACCCTGGCGGCCACCTCGGCGGAGAGCTTCTGGGTGATCTCCTCGGCGTTGTCGCGCAGCGACAGGGCGCCGCTGCCCCGGTTGTCGTAGGGGTAACTGGAGGCGATGTGGCGGACAGCGGTCTCGGTCTGGATGGTGACGAACTGCGTGAAGTCGTCGACCGAGTAGACCGCGGCGGCGGTGTCGGCGACCTGCCAGACGACCACCGCGGCGATCTCGATCGGGTTGCCGTCGGCGTCGTTGACCTTGGCCTGCGCTGACTCCTGGTTGCGGATCCTGGTGGAGACCGCGATTCGGCGGGCGAATGGGTTCACCCACTGCAGGCCCGGATCCCGGATGGTGCCGCGGTAGCGGCCGAACAGCTGGACGACGCGGGCGCGCCCGGGGGCAACAGGGGTCAGGCCGCCCAGCGCCAGGGCGCTGGCGATGAAGATCAGGACGCCGAGCAGGACCAGGCCCACGGCCGCACCGTGACGCTGGTGGCTGGCCAGCACGAGAACCCCGACGCCGGCCAGCACCAGGACGATGCCCGTCACCAGCATGGCCACGCCGGGCAGGAACCGGGCCGTGCGCTCGGTCACCTGCCGGGCCGCCGGAACCGGGGGCGCCTCGACCGGGCCTGTCCCGGATGTGCCTGCACCGGATGCGCTCTGGGTAACCACCGCGGCCTCCCCTGCTTGACGAAGCTGATAACAGCTGCTTAGCATACTGATATCTATTTAATTCGGCAAGGCCGCCAGCCCGCCCCGTGGGCTCGTGGCCGCTGCCCAGGAGGCAGACATGAGTGAGCCAGCCATCTCAGTCCGCGGCCTGCGCAAGAGTTTCGGCGCGAAGGAAGCGGTGGCCGGGATCGATCTGGACATCGCGGCCGGTTCTCTCGCCGGGCTCGTCGGGCCGAACGGGGCAGGCAAGACCACGTCCCTGTCGATGATGACCGGGCTGCTGCGGCCCGATGCCGGCCGGGTCCTGATCAACGGGCTGGATGTGTGGGCCGACCCGTGCGCCGCCAAGGCCGTGATCGGGGTGGTCCCGGCCGAGGCCCGGCTGTTCGAGCGGCTGAGCGGTGAGGAAATGCTGGAGTACGCCGGGCGGCTGCGCGGCCTGCCCGCGGGGGAGGCTCGCGCGCGGGCGGCGCAGCTGCTGGACGTCCTCGACCTGACCGGCGACGCCAGGCGGCTGGTCGCGGACTACTCCACCGGCATGCGGAAGAAGGCCACGCTCGGATGCGCCCTGATCTACAACCCGTCGGTGCTGTTCCTGGACGAGCCGCTGGAGGGGGTGGATCCGGTCTCAGCCGATGTGATCCGCCGGCTGCTGACCCGCTTCGTCGGCTCCGGCTCGACCGTGCTGTTTTCCAGCCACGTGATGGAGCTGGTGGAACAGGTGTGTGATCACGTGTCCATCATCAGCCAGGGCCAGATCGTGAAAACCGGCACCACGCAGCAGGTCCGGGACGGCAAGACCCTGCAGCAGGCGTTCATCGACCTGGTCGGCCCGCGGCCGGGCGGGGAGGAGGGATTGTCGTGGCTCGGATCCTCGTCCAGCTGAAGCTCCGCCTGCTGCGCAACGCGCTGCGCGCGTCCACCGCTGCGAAGGTCTCCTTCATCGTCAGCACCACCGTCGCCGTGCTGGTCGCGGTCGCTGCCTTCACCGTCCTGGCCCTGCTGCGCGGTCAGCGCACCTCGGTGGATGTGACCGCCGTCATCTTCACCATGTTCGCGTTCGGCTGGCTGGTCCTGCCGATCTTCGCGTTCGGCCTGGACAGCACCCTGGACCCGGCCACGCTGGCGCTGTACCCGCTGCGCACCCGCCCGCTGGCGGTGGGATTGCTGGCCGCGTCGGCCTCTGGAGCCTGGCCGCTGGCCAACCTGGCCGGGCTGCTCGGGGTGACGGTGGGCCTGGCCCGCGGCCCGTTCGGCCTGCTGGTCGCGGTGGTCGCGGTGGTGCTCCAGGTGCTGTTCTGCATCACGCTGGCCCGGTTCGTGACCACCAGCATGGCCAGGCTGCTGCGTTCCCGCCGTGGCAAGGACCTTGCGGCGTTCCTGATCATCCCGATCTTCGCCCTGTACGAGTTCTTCACCCAGGTGGTACCCAGGGTGGCCGCGGAGGGCAGGCTCTCCGTGTCCAGCTTCGCGGGCGTCGATTCGTGGCTCCGCTGGCTGCCGCCGGGCCTGGCGGCCCACGCGATCGGGGACGCCTCGGATGGGCATCCCGGCGCGGCCGTGGCGCGCCTGGCCCTGCTGGTTGCGGTCATCGCCGGGCTCGGCTGGCTCTGGGTGCGGTCACTCGGCCGGGCCCTGGTCACCGCCGACACGTCCACGCAATCTTCGCGGGTCCGCAGCGCGGCGCTGCCACTGGCCGGGTTCGGCCTGCGCGGTACCGTGACCGCACGCGTCTGGATCTATCAGCGCCGCGACCCCCTGTCCCTCGTCTACTGGGTCATGACCGCGGTGATCATGGTCGCGGCGTCCATCAGCACCATCCTCGGCCGCCAGGAGCACCCAGCCATACTGCTCGTCAGTGCCATCTTCGGCGCTGGGTTCGTCGGGGCGTTCCACGCCAACGCGGCCGGGCTCACCGGTCCGCCGTTCCTCATCGAGGCGCTGGCGCTGCCCGGCCACCGCGCGCTGCGGGCCTACTTCTCCAGCCAGGACATTGCGCTCGGGGTGATCGCGGTGCCGCTGATCACCGCCGTCTCCGTCGGCCTGGCGGCCGCGGTCAGGAGCCCGGCGGAGGGCGTCGCCGCCGTGGCGGTGGGCCTGGCCGGTCTCGGCGCGGCTCTGGCCATATCCAACATCTTCACCGTCGTCCTGGCCTATCCGATGGCCAAGCGAGCC
>Ga0208589_1000234_pt1 | contig 27350 bp, 24 predicted proteins | sample NGESurshal092012_2_FD_184486 | JGI IMG/M metagenome (GOLD analysis project Ga0208589, IMG submission 184486) | Arctic peat soil microbial communities from Barrow, Alaska - NGEE Surface sample F53-2 shallow-092012 (SPAdes) | ecosystem: Environmental > Terrestrial > Soil > Wetlands > Peat ...
CGTCACCGCGACCGGCACCGGCACCGGCACCGGGCTGGACCAGCTGCTGGCCGTGCAGGTGGCCGAGCGCCACGTAACAGGCGCTGCCGAAGACCGAGGCCGGCGCGTCGCCGATGCCGCCGACCCGGATATCGCGTTCTGACTCGGACGCGGCCGCGCCGCGGACGAACGCGTGCGCGGCGATCACCACCCGGCCGATGCCGCGGCTGGCCGCGTCGGCGTGGATCCGCGCCGCTGCGGCGGCCAGCACCGACTCGTGGCTGCGCTCCGCGCCCAGCTCGGCCATGACCGCGTCGGGCAGCAGGTAGGGCAGGCCGTAGATGCCGACCTCGCCGCCGGCGTCGGTCAGCACGACGGGGCGGGCGCTGTCGGCCACCGAGGTCCGCAGGTGAATCCCGGCCGCCTCGCTCAGGCCGGACCCGAATCCGAGCCGGACCGCCGAATCGTGGTTCCCGCTGGTGATGATCATGGGGATGCGCTGGCGCGCGAAGGCGGTCAGCGCGAAATCGAGCAGCGCCACCGCGTCGGCCGGGGGAACGGCCCGGTCGTACACGTCGCCCGCTACCACGACCGCGTCCGCGTGCTGGCTCACTGCCTGCGCCAGCAGCCACTCCAGGAACGTGCCCTGGTGCTCCAGCAGGCTCTCGCCGTGCAGGGTGCGCCCGAGGTGCCAGTCCGAGGTGTGGATCAGTCTCATCGCCGCGCCATGGACATCCGCCAGTGGTTAGGGAAGGACAGTGGTTGGGTCGCGCTTGCTGACTATGGCCATCATGCCGGGCCGCTGTGACAGTTCCGGTGATCTCGGTCCGGCGTGTCGCCGACGGCCGGCTTTGCCAGACTGTCGGCATGCAGACCCTGGTTGCCGATCATCCGCTGGTCGCCCACAAGCTCACCGCGCTCCGCGATGTGCGCACGGAGACCCCGACCTTCCGCCGGCTGGCCGACGAGCTCGTCACGCTGCTGGCCTACGAGGCCACCCGCCACGTGCGAGTCGAGCCCGCGACGGTGCGCACGCCGCTCGAGCAGGCCGAGGGGGTCAAGCTGGCCAAGCCGGTCCCGCTGATCGTGCCGGTCCTGCGGGCCGGCGTCGGGATGCTCGACGGCATGACCCGGCTGCTGCCGAGCGCCGAAGTCGGGTTCGTCGGCATGGCCCGCGACGAGACGACCCTCCTGGCCGCGACCTATGCCGAGCGGCTGCCTGCCGACCTGACCGGGCGCGAGGCGTTCGTGCTTGACCCGATGCTCGCCACCGGCGGGACTCTGGAAGCCGTCATCCGGATGCTGCTATTCCGCGACGCCGCGGCGGTCACGGCGGTCTGCCTGCTCGCCGCACCGGAGGGCCTGGCCCGGATCGAGCGGGCGTTCCCTGGCGACACGCCCGTCGTCCGGGTGGTAACGGCGGGCGTGGACCGGGAGCTCAACGAGCAGGGTTATATCGTCCCAGGATTGGGCGATGCGGGCGACCGCCTGTTCGGCGAGATCTGAGCGACTCACCGGGCCGCTCGCGAAACGGGCCCATGCGACGGAGGTAGGAGCTGTGCGGACTTTCAGCAGCCTGGCGGACTTTGCCGCCGCCACGGGCGAGGACCTGGGCTACAGCGACTGGCACGAGGTGACCCAGGCGCAGGTCAGCGCCTTCGCCGACGCCACCGGTGACCACCAGTGGATTCACGTAGATCCGCAGCGCGCCGCGAGCGGGCCGTTCGGGAAGACGATCGCGCACGGCTACCTGACGCTGGCGATGCTGCCGGTCCTGGTCAGCGAGATCTACCGGATCGAGAACCTGACCATGGCGGTCAACTACGGGCTGGATCGGCTCCGCTTCCCCTCGCCGGTTCCGACCGGCTCGCGGATCCGCGCCGGAGCGACGCTGCGGGAGGTCAAGGAGACCAGCCTCGGCCAGCTCGCCTACAGCCGGGTCACGGTCGAGGTGGAAGGTCACGAGAAGGCCGCCTGCGTGGCCGACACGGTCACGCTGTTCGTCGGCTAGCCCTGCCCGGCTCGCACTGCTGCGCGGCTAGATCCCGGCCGGATGCCACACCGTCTTGATCTCCGTGAACGCGAGCATCCGGCTGGTCCCCGGCGACGCGGCCCAGTCCGGCTCGGTGCCTGCCGCCCCGGCGGCGTCCGGCCCCGCGCTATCGCGCTGAGCCCGGAGCACGCGCTTGAGATTGCCGGCGGCCAGCCGCTCCAGGTCGGCCGCGGATGCCGGGGCGGCTCCGGCCAGGTCGATGGCGTCGACGTCCTGGTGACCGGCCAGCACCGGGGCGAGCTCGGCCTGGTAGCCGGTGAGCAGGTTCACCACGCCGGCGGGGACGTCGGAGGTGGCGAGCACCTCGGCCAGCGTGGCCGCCGGCAGCGGCCGGTCCTGGCTGGCGGCCACGACCGCGGCGTTGCCGGTCGCGATCACCGGGGCCAGGACGCTGACCAGCCCCAGCAGGCTCGAGGCCGCCGGGGCGAGCACGGCGACGACCCCGACGGGCTCGGGCAGGCTGAAGTTCACGTAGGGCCCGGCTACCGGATTCACGGCGCCGGCCACCTGCGCTAGCTTGTCGGGCCATCCCGCGTACCAGACCCAGCGGTCGATGGCGGCCGCCACCCGGGCCCGCGCCGCCATGGCGGTCAGCCCCTCGGCCGCCGCGACCTCGGCAGCGAACTGGCCGGCTCGGCCTTCCAGCATCTCGGCCACCCGGTAGAGGACCTGGCCGCGGTTGTAGGCGGTCGCGCCCGACCAGCCGGAGACCGCGCGCCGGGCCGCCACCACGGCGTCCCGGGCGTCCTTGCGGGAGGCCTGCGCGGCGTAGGCCAGCAAGTCACCGCCCGGCGTGCGCACCGGGTAGGACCGGCCGGACTCCGAGCGCGGGAAGACGCCGCCGATGAACAGCTTGTAGGTCTTGCGCACGTCCAGCCGCGCGCGCGGTACCGGCTCGCTGGCCCCCGCGGGACCGGCCTTGGCCGGGCTGGCCTTCGCCCGGCTGGCCTTCGCCGGGCCGCGGTCAGGCATCGAGGTACGCGGCCAGACCGTGCCGGCCGCCCTCCCGCCCGTAACCGGACTCCCGGTAGCCGCCGAACGGGCTGGCCGGGTCGAACTTGTTAAAGGTATTCGCCCAGACCACACCGGCCCGCAGCCGCTGGGCCAGCCACAGGACCCGGCTGCCCTTGTCGGTCCACACCCCGGCGGACAGCCCGTAGGGCGTGTTGTTGGCCTTGGCCACGGCCTCGTCCGGAGTACGGAAAGTGAGCACGGACAGCACGGGACCGAAGATCTCCTCGCGCGCTATCCGGTGCGACTGACTGACCCCGGTGAAGATCGTGGGCGCGAACCAGAATCCCCGCTGCGGCAGCTGGCAGGCCGGGGACCACCGCTGCGCGCCCTCGGCCTCTCCCGCGTCCGACAGCTCGCAGATCTTCGTCAGCTGCTCGCGGGAGTTGATGGCGCCGATGTCGGTGTTCTTGTCCAGCGGGTCGCCGACTCGCAGGGCGGCCAGCCGCGTGCGCAGGCGGTCCGTTACCTCATCGAGGACCGATTCCTGGACGAGCAGCCGGGACCCTGCGCAGCAGACATGCCCCTGGTTGAAGAAGATGCCGTTGACGATGCCCTCGACGGCCTGGTCCATGGGCGCGTCGTCGAACACGATGTTGGCCGCCTTGCCGCCGAGCTCGAGGGTCAGCCTCGTGGACGTTCCGGCGACCGCGGCGGCGATCTGCCTGCCCACGTCGGTCGAGCCGGTAAAGGCGATCTTGCGCACGCCGGGATGGGCCACCAGGGCGGCGCCCGTCGCGCCCGCGCCGGTCAGCACGTTGACCACGCCGGGTGGCAGGCCGGCCTGCTGGCAGACCTCGGCCAGCAGCAGCGCGGTCAGCGGCGTGGTCTCGGCGGGCTTGAGCACGCACGTGTTCCCCGCGGCGAGGGCCGGCGCCAGCTTCCAGGCCGCCATCAGCAGCGGGAAGTTCCAGGGGATGATCTGGCCGGCGACCCCCAGCGGGCGCGGCTGCGGGCCGAGGCCCGCGTGCTCCAGCTTGTCGGCCCACCCGGCGTAGTAGAAGAAATGCGCGGCCGCCAGGGGCACGTCGACGTCGCGCGATTCCCGGATGGGCTTGCCGTTGTCCAGGCTCTCCAGCACGGCGAACTCGCGGGCCCGCTCCTGCACGATCCGGGCGATCCGGTAGAGGTACTTGGCCCGCTCGGCACCGGGCATCGGCCGCCATACCCGCTCGAACGCGACGGTCGCCGCGGTCACCGCCGCGTCCACGTCGGCCTGGGCCGCCTCGGCTACCCGGGCGAGCGGCTCCTCGGTGGCGGGATTGATCGTGGCGAGCTGGCCGCCGGCGGCGGCCGGGCGGAACTGCCCGTCGATGAACAGCCCGTACTCCGGGGCGATGCTGACGATCCCGGCCGACTCCGGCGCCGGAGCATAAGCCCAGGCCGGATCGGCCAGCTGTGGTGTGCCCGCCATGCCTTCCCGAACCTCCGCTCATCCCCCGATAACGTACCCCGCCCCCGCGAGGCGGCCGCTAGTCCAGGCTGAAGTAGTTGGCTCCCGCGTACTGACCGGTGCGCTGCTTGCTGCGCTGCATCAGCAGGTCGTTGAGCAGGCTGGAGGCACCGATCCGGAACATCTCCGGGCTGAGCCAGCGCGGGCCGGCGGTCTCGTTGACGAGCACGAGGTACCGGATCGCGTCCTTGGCGGTGCGGATCCCGCCGGCCACCTTGACCCCGACCTGACGGCCGGCCGCCCGCTCGTAGTCACGGACGGCGCCAAGCATGACCAGCGCGACCGGCGGCGTGGCGGCGGGCGTGACCTTGCCCGTGGAGGTCTTGATGAAGTCGGCGCCGGCCAGCATGGCCAGCCACGACGCGCGCGCCACGTTATCCAGGGTGGCCAGCTCGCCGGTCTCCAGGATGACCTTGAGGCGGGCCGACCCGCAGGCCTGCCGGACCGCCGTGATCTCCGCGAAGACCTGGCCGTAGCGTCCCGACAGGAACGCGCCGCGGTCGATCACCATGTCGATCTCGTCAGCCCCGGCCCGGATCGCATCTTGCACATCGGCCAGCTTGACCGGCAGGGACGAGCGCCCCGACGGGAAGGCCGTGGCCACCGAGGCCACCGCGACGGTGCTTCCGGCCAGCTCGCTCTTGGCCGTCCCGACCAGGTCGGGGTAGACGCAGACGGCCGCCACCGGCGGCACCGCCGGGTCCCGCGGCTCGGGGCGCCGGGCCTTGGCGCACAGGGCGCGCACCTTGCCGGGCGTGTCCGCGCCCTCCAGCGTGGTGAGATCAATCATCGCGATGGCCAGGTCCAGGGCCGCCATCTTGGCGTCCTTCTTGATCGACCGGGTGGCCAGCGCGGCCACGCGCTCCCGCGCGCCGACCTCGTCCACGCCCGGCAAGCCGTGCAGGAGCTGCCGCAGCGCGGCGTCCGAGGTCCCGGCGGCCGACGTCACCAGGTCGGCGGGGGACTGCGGAGCGGCGGGCTGGGCAGCGGCGGGCTGGGCAATCGACTCAATTCCCACGCCACTGACGCTACCCCGGCGCGCCGGCGGCTTACCTCCTGGCGGCTGAGCTCCTGGCGGCTGAGCGCGGCCGGCTGGTTCCGGCGGTGCCGCCCGGACGGAGCCAGCGCCCGGCGCCGGGCCGGGCGGCGGCTCCGCTCTGCTACCGGCCAGTACGCGGCGGCGAGCAGGATGAGCAGCGGCCCGGTGTTCGGGTCGGTGCCATGACCGGTCATGATCTGTCCCAGAGCCTGACCCAGCACCCCGATGGCGGCCGCGGTCACCACCGCCAGCACCAGCACCGGCCGGGTGGCGACCGGGACGAAGACGCCGACGGCGATGAGCCCGAACACGACGGCCAGAATCACCGACGCGGCCGAGCTGTGCGAGCCGATCGCCGTCGCGGCGCCGCGCTGCAGGGCGGCTATCCGGCTGGGTTCTCCGGCAGCGGCAGCAGCGACCACAGCCCGCAGCGCGCCCGGCGCCCGGTTCGGGGCCAGCAGCAGGTAGTAGGCGCCGCTGCCCCACAGGGCCGCCCACGCGAGCCTGGCCCCGGGCCAGCCGACGATGCTGCCCGCGGCCACGCTCCCCGGCCGGCTCGGCCGGCCCGGCCGCTCCGCCCGCGGCGGCCAGGCCAGCACGGCGATCAGCGCGTACAGCACCGCCGCGCCCGGTGCGCCGGTCACCGGCGAGGCGCTGCCGGCGAAGATCCCGCCCAGGCCCTCGCCCAGCCACCAGATCGACAGCGCCCAGACGATGCTGCCGGCTAGCGCCAGCCGGGCGGTCCGCCGCCACAACAGCCCCAGCCCGAGGGCGAGCTGGATGGTCGCGAAGAGTGCGTTCAGCGGCACGGGGTGGTGACCCATCAGCTGGGCGGCGAACGTGACCGGGCGGGCTACGAAGCCGGGGCTGCCCGCGCCGGCGGGCGCGATGACCTGGGTGGCGAACGCCCGGCTGAACATGTACGGCTGATACTGCAGCGCGGCATCGAGCAGCCAGATCAGGCCAAGGCCGAGCTGGATGCGGCGGCGGGGTCCGGCCGACTGATAGTCAGCGGCCCGCCGGTCGATGGCCGGGCGGCTCTGCCCTCGCGGCCCCGGCACCGCGTGCCGGTCGCCATAAGCTGCGGCCACGGGGTCAGCCCCGGGCCGTCGTCAGGCCGAGCCGGCCGAGGTTGTCGCCCATGAGACCCGCACCCCCAGGTTCGTCGCCGTCGGCGGCCCGGCGCGCTTGGCCGCGTTCGTAGGGGAGACCGCTGGGGGCCACGCAGATAACACGAAAATCTGTCTCCTACGTCTTCAGGCCGGCTTGGTCTTCAGGCCGGCTTGGTCTTCAGGCCGGCTAGGTCTTCAGGCCGGCTAGGTCTTCAGGTGTCCTGGGTCTTCAGGTGTCCTGGGTCTTCAGGTGTCCTGGGTCTTCAGGTGTCCTGGGTCTTCAGGTGTCCTGGGTCTTCAGGTGTCCAACCGGGCGGCGGCCGAGCCGAGGCGGGCGGCGCGGGCCGTGGCGAAGCCGGGCTTGATGACGGTGTTGATGAGCCGCAGCCGCTCATCGAAGGGGGCAAACGCGCTCTTCATCGCGTTCAGCGTCAGCCACTCGATGTCGCCCCAGCCATAGCCGAATGCCTCGGACAGGGCCGCGAACTCTGACGACAGGCTAACGCCGCTCATCAGCCGGTTGTCGGTGTTCACCATGACCCGGAACGCCAGGTCACGCAGCAGCCCGATCGGATGCTCCTTGATTGAGGCGGCCGCCCCGGTCTGCACATTGGACGTCGGGCACATCTCCAGCGGGATCCGCCGGTCCCGGACGTAGCTGGCCAGCCGGCCCAGCGTCGCCGCGCCGTCATGCGACACGGCGATGTCGTCGATGATGCGGACGCCGTGGCCGAGCCGATCGGCGCCGCACCACTGCACGGCCTCCCAGATGGACGGCAGGCCGAACCCCTCCCCGGCGTGGATGGTGATGTGGAAGTTTTCCCGCGCCACGTACTGGAAGGCGTCCAGATGACGGCTGGGCGGGCTGCCCGCCTCGGCGCCCGCGATGTCGAACCCGACCACGCCGACGTCGCGGTGCCGCACGGCCAGCTCGGCGATCTCCAGCGACCGGGCCGCCGTCCGCATCGCGGTGAGCAGCGCGTAGACGGTGATCGGCCGGCCGGAGCTGCCGCGCCGGAAGCCCTCCAGGACCGCCTCCACCACCTGGTCCAGGCTGAGCCCCCGGCTGAGGTGCAGCTCGGGGGCGAACCTGACCTCCGCGTAGACCACGCCGTCGGCGGCCAGGTCCTCGGCGCACTCGGCGGCCACCCGGATGAGCGCCTCCCTGGTCTGCATCACGCCGACCGTGTGCTGGAACGCCTCCAGGTAGAGCTCCAGGCTGCCTCGCCGGGCCACCCGGCTCATCCAGTCGGCTAGCTCCCCGGCGCTGGTGGCCGGCAGGTCGGCGTACCCGGTCTGCGCGGCCAGCTCGACGATCGTCGCGGGGCGCAGCCCGCCGTCGAGGTGGTCGTGCAGCAGCACCTTGGGGACCCGGCGGATCTCCTCGAGCGTCACAGCCATGGCACCCATTGTCACAGACGGCTCAGGGGCCGATCCGCTCCAGCACCGGCGACAGCGGCCGCGGCGCCCGCGGCCCGATCTCGATCGCCCCCTCGAGCGCGTCCATCGCCCGGCGGAAGCGGGTCTGTTCATCGGCCCGCAGCTCCAGGACGGGCTGCCCGGCGCTGACCCGCTCGCCGGGCTTGGCCAGGCAGATGACCCCGGCCGCCGCGCTCACCGGGTCCTCCTTGCGAGCCCGGCCGGCGCCGAGCCGCCAGGCGGCCACGCCGACGGCGCGGGCGTCCAGCCGGCGCACGAACCCCGACTCCGCCGCGCGGATCACGGTGGCGTGCGCGGCCCTCGGCAGCGGCGCGTCCGGATCGCCGCCCTGCGCGCGGATCATGTCGCGATACCGGGCCAGCGCCTGGCCGCCGAACAGGGCGGCCGCCGGATCGGCCTCGATCCCGGCCAGCGCCAGCATCTCGCGCGCCAGCGCCAGCGTTACCTCCACCAGGTCGGCCGGGCCGTCCCCGCGCAGGGTGGCGACAGCCTCCTCGACCTCGACCGCGTTGCCCGCCGCCCGGCCGAGCGGCGCGTCCATCCTGGTCAGCAGCGCGCTCGTGCGGACCCCGTGGTCGCTGCCGAGCTGCACCATGGTCCGGGCCAGCTCACGGGCCTCGCTCAGTTCCCGCATGAACGCCCCGCTGCCGACCTTCACGTCCAGGACCAGCGACGCGGTCCCCTCGGCGATCTTCTTGGACATGATCGAGCTGGCGATCAGGGGGATCGACTCGACCGTCCCGGTGACGTCGCGCAGCGCGTACAGGCGCCGGTCGGCCGGGGCGAGCCCGGGGCCCGCCGCGCAGATCACGCAGCCGGTCGCCTGGAGCACCGCCACGATCTGCGCGTTGTCCAGGTCCGCCCGCCAGCCGGGGATCGACTCCAGCTTGTCCAGCGTGCCGCCGGTATGGCCCAGGCCGCGGCCAGACAGCTGCGGCACCGCGGCGCCGCAGCTGGCCACCAGCGGGGCCAGGATCAGCGAGACCTTGTCGCCGACGCCCCCGGTGGAGTGCTTGTCGACCGTCGGGGCGGGCACCGCTCCCAGGTCCAGCCGCTCGCCCGAGCTGATCATCGCGGCCGTCCAGGCCCGCAGCTCGGCCGGGTCCAGGCCGCGGAAGCAGATCGCCATCAGCAGCGCGGACATCTGCTCGTCGGCCACCGTGCCACGGGTGTAGGCATCGATCAGCCAGCCGATGTCGGAGTCCGCGAGCCGGCCGCCGTCTCGCTTGGCCCGGATCAGGTCAACGACGTCAGGCACCTTCCGCCTCACCCTCCGCCTCCCGGCGGGCGGCCAGGTCCGTACCAGTGAACGCCGCCGGGAGCAGGTCACCCAGCCGGCGCGGGCCGCCGTCAGCGTCCAGGAGCAGCTCGGGGCCGCCGGCCTCCAGCAGCAGCTGCCGGCATCGCCCGCACGGGACCAGCGGCGCGCCGTCGCCCGCGACCACGCTCACCGCCACGAGCCGGTCCCGGCCGGCCGCGTGCAGCGCCGACACCAGCCCGCACTCGGCGCACAGGGTCAGCCCGTAAGAGGCGTTCTCCACGTTGCAGCCGGTGACGACGGTGCCGTCCGCGGCCTGCCCGGCCGCGCCGACGCGCAGGCCGGAATACGGGGCGTACGCGTGGGCGGCCACCACCGTGGCAGCGCCGCGCAGCGCGGGCCAGTCGATGCTCATCCCACCTCCGGCTGGACTCGATCTTGGCTCGCCCGCCGGCCTGGCCTGGCCTGCGGGTCTCAATTGTGCAACAGGGGGTATTGCTCCCACTTCTGCCCTTTCCCCGGCTCCGGGCCACCGTTAACCTTCGGGGCATCCCTCAGGGGAAATGCCGGACACCGCCGTCCTGGTCCAGGGCTGCTGGCCTGTCCACTGCCCTGATACACCCATGACAGCGCTGGTTGCCATGACCTAGGAGGTAACGGTGAGAGCGACACTGATGACCGTCGCAGCAGTCAGCGCGACCGCGCTGCTGGCCGCGTGCGGTTCGGCGACCTCTGCCCCCAGTTCCGGCTCGAGCTCAAGCTCCTCCCCCAGCTCAAGCTCCAGCTCCGGCACGGCCTCGACGACCGGGAAGTTCCTCGGCTGCATGGTGACCGACACCGGCGGCATCGACGACCGGTCCTTCAACTCTTCGGCCTGGCAGGCCATGCAGCAGGCGGCCCAGGCGAACCCGAACATCACGGTGAAGTACCTCCAGTCGCAGTCGAGCAGCGACTACACGCCGAACATCAATGCATTCATCGCGAAGAAGTGCGGGATCATCGTTACGGTCGGCTTCCTCATGGGTGACAACACCCAGACCGCGGCCAAGGCCAACCCGACCCAGAAGTTCGCGATCATCGACTACAACTACTCCCCGGTCATCAAGAACGTCGACGCGCTGGTGTACAACACCGTGCAGGACGGGTTCCTCGGCGGCTACCTGGCGGCCGGCATGTCCAAGACGGGCACGGTCGCGACCTTCGGCGGCCAGAAGCTGCCCACGGTGACGATCTACATGGACGGCTTCTGGGACGGGGTGCAGTACTACAACTCCCAGACCCACAAGAACGTCAAGGTGCTGGGCTGGAACGAGAAGACCCAGAACGGCAGCTTCACCGGCAACTTCACCAACCAGACCACCGGGCAGACCCTGACGCAGACGTTCATCAGCGATGGCGCGGACGTCATCTTCCCGGTGGCCGGCAATGTCGGCCTGGGTGCGGCCAAGGCGGTCCAGAACGCGGACGCGGCGGCGGGCTCCGACAAGGTCAACATGGAGTGGGTGGACACCGACGGCTGCATCAAAGCCCAGCAGTACTGCAAGTACTTCATCACCAGCGTGACCAAGGGCATTCAGGCCTCGGTCAAGGCGGCCGTCCTGGCCGCCGCGACCGGCACCTTCAAGGGCGGCAACTACATCGGCGACCTGGCCAACGGAGGCGTCGTGCTCTCGCCGTACCACGACTTCGCCACTAAGGTCCCCGCGGCCCTGCAGGCGCAGCTGGCGAAGATCAAGCAAGGCCTGATCAGCGGCACGATCAAGGCGCCGACCAAGAGCCCGGCCTAGCGCGCGGCGGCGTTCCGGCCAGGGCGGCACCGCCGCCCTGGCCGGCTGCCATCTTGGAGGGAGGGAGGGATCGGTGCGGCTGGAGCTGCGGGGCATCACCAAGCGGTACGGCGCCCTCGTGGCCAACGACAGGATCGACCTGACGATCGAGCCCGGCCAGATCCACGCCATGCTCGGCGAGAACGGCGCGGGCAAGACGACCCTGATGAATGTCCTGTACGGGCTGACTCAGCCCGACGAGGGCGAGATCCTGGCCGACGGCAAGCCCGTCACCCTGCGCTCGCCCAAGGACGCCATCCGGGCCGGCCTGGGCATGGTGCACCAGCACTTCATGCTCGTGCCGGTCTTTACCGTCGCGGAGAACGTCACGCTGGGCGCGGAGCGCACCCGGGCGCTGGGCCTGCTGGACCGGCGCGGGATGCGCCGCGAGGTGCTGGAGCTTTCCCACCGCTATGGCCTGCGGATCGACCCGGACGCGCGCATCGAGGAACTGCCCGTCGGGGTCCAGCAGCGGGTCGAGATCATCAAGGCCCTGGTCCGCGAGGCCCAGGTGCTGATCCTGGACGAGCCGACCTCCGTGCTGACTCCCGGCGAGACGCAGGAGCTGTTCGCGATCATGCGCCAGCTCCGGGCCGACGGGCGGTCCATCATCTTCATCTCGCACAAGCTGCGCGAGGTCCAGGAGATCGCCGACGTCATCACCGTCATCCGCCGGGGCAAGGTGATGGGCCAGCGGCCGCCGACGGCCACGGACGAGGAACTGGCCGCCCTCATGGTGGGCCGCCAGGTCGTGCTCCGGGTCAGCAAGTCCCCGGCCGTGCCGGGCGAGGTGGTCCTGGCGGTCGAGGACCTGAGCGTGCCCGACGACCGCGGGCAGCAGGCGGTCGGCGGGGTGAGCTTCAGCGTCCGGGCGGGCGAGATCCTCGGCGTCGCGGGCGTTCAGGGCAACGGGCAGACCGAGCTGTGCGAGGCGCTCATGGGCCTGCGCCCGATCAGCGCCGGGTCGGTCCGGCTGGCCGGCCAGGAGATAACCGGGCAGGCGCCGCGGGAGCGGATCCGGGCCGGCATCGGCTACATCCCCGAGGACCGTCAGGCGGACGGCCTGGTGGCCGGGTTCTCGGTGGCCGACAACATGGTCCTGGACGTCTACGACCGCCCGCCCTACGCTCACGGCATCGCCCTGGACCCGGCGGCCATCCGCGAGAACGCGACCGTCCGGGTGGCCCAGTTCGACGTGCGCACCACGTCGGTGGACACCCCGGCGGCCACATTGTCCGGCGGCAACCAGCAGAAGGTCATCCTGGCCCGCGAGTTCGGCCGCGACCTGCGGCTGCTGCTGGCCAGCCAGCCCACCCGCGGCCTGGACGTCGGATCGATCGAGTTCGTGCACCAGCGGATCATCGAGGAGCGCGACCAGGGCGTGGCCGTGGTCATCATCTCGGCCGAGCTGGACGAGGTGTACGCGCTGGCCGACCGGATCGCCGTGATGTATGAGGGCCGGATCACCGGCTTCCGGCCGCCCTCGGTGCCGGTCGAGGAACTCGGCATGCTGATGGCCGGCGCGGCCCCGGCCACGGCGGACAACCCGACGGATAACGCCAGCCCCGGGCCGGCCCCGCACGCCCCGTCAGTGCCGCCCGCCGAGCCGGCCGACGACGACCCGCCGCCGGGGGAATCGGCATGACCGACCAGCCCGCGCCCGGCCAGCCGGACCAGCCCGCGCCGGATCAGCCCGCGCCCGCTCAGCCGCCGCCCGGCCAGCCCGCGCCGGACCAGCCCGCGCCGCCGGCCGCACGGGACGACGGCGGCCGCCCGCCGCGCCTGGGCCGGCTCATGATCGAGTCGATCGTCGAGGGCAACTCGGTCGTCGTCACGATCCTGGCCCTCGTGGCGGCCATCGTGGTCGGCGGCCTGCTGATCGCCTTCACCGACCCGGTCGTGCTCAGCGCGTGGGGAAGCTTCTTCGCCGCTCCCGGCCACGCTATCGCCACGGCCTGGGACTCAGCAGCCGCCGCCTACGTCGCGATGTTCGAGGGCTCGATCTTCAACCCGCACACCGTCGCCGCCGTCTTCCAGCAGAAGTCCCTCGGCGTGGCCTTCAGCGACGGCACCGTCAGCCAGGTCTTCAACCCGCTCTCGGAGACCGCGGTCAACGCGACGCCGCTGATCTTCGCCGGCCTGTCGGTGGCGCTGGCGTTCCGCGCCGGGCTGTTCAACATCGGCGCGCAGAGCCAGTTCATCGGCGGCGCGCTGCTGTGCACCTGGCTCGGCTTCGGCGTCAGCCTCCCGCCGGTCATCCACGTGATCGTCTGCGTGCTCGGCGCCTTCGTCGGCGGGGCGGTCCTGGGCTGGCTGGTCGGCTTCCTCAAGGCGACCACCGGGGCGCATGAGGTGATCGTGACCATCATGCTCAACTACGTGATGGCCGACTTCCTGGCCTGGATCCTGAGCACCTCGGCCATGCAGCGGCCCGGCCGCTCGGACCTGATCAGCCCGCTGATCGCCAGTAACGCCCACCTGCCGCTGCTGCTGGGCTCGCACCTGCGCGTCAACGCCGGCTTCCTGCTCGCCCTGGCCTGCGCGGCCGGCGTGTGGTGGCTGCTCGGCCGCAGCACGCTCGGGTTCGAGTTCCGCAGCGTGGGAGCCAACCCGAACGCGTCCCGCAGCGCGGGAATGAGCGTGCCGCGGACCTGGATCCTGGTCATGCTGATCGCCGGGGGCCTGGCCGGGCTGGCCTCCAGCTCGGTCATCCAGGGCACGGACTTCACGCTGACCTTCCAGAGCTACGGGACCTACGGGATCGACGCGATCACCGTCGCGCTGCTGGGCCGGGCCCGCCCGCTCGGCGTGGTGCTGGCCGCGCTGCTGTTCGGGGCCCTGCACGCGGGCGGCATCGCGATGCAGGCCAGTACCTCCACGCCGCTGACCATCACCACGGTGATCCAGTCGCTCGTGGTCCTGTTCGTCGCGGCGCCGCCGCTGGTGCGGGCGATCTTCCGGCTGCACCAGGCGACGGCCCGCGGGACGGGCCAGTCACTGGCCAAGGGGTGGAACGGGTGACTGCTCTCGCCAGGCCCGCCGGCGTCTCGCTGACGGTGGACCGCCGGATGGTCGCCGCGGCCGCCTTCATCCTGTTCGGCGTGGTCGACATCGTCGGCTTCGGGCTGCATGCCCGGCACGGGGATGCCACGTTCGCCTTCGCGCCGGAGTTCGCGAAGGTCACCGTGCCCAATCTCAGCCTGCCGGCCGCCCTGACGGCCTACGTGTGCGGCGCGGTCTCGATCGCGGCCGGGCTGGTGCGCGCGTTTGTGCCGCTGGGCCCGGTCGCCCGGCGGATCAGCATCGGCGTGGTCTTGTTCGCCTTCGTGGTCGCCCTGCTGTGCTGGGCGGAGGTCGGGCAGCCGTCCGCGTTCAGCATCGTCAACCTGCTCCAGGGCACCCTGGAGGCATCCATCCCGCTGATCCTCGGCGCGCTGGCCGGGTGCCTGTGCGAGCGGTCCGGCGTGATCAACATCGCTATCGAGGGCCAGCTGCTGTTCGGGGCGTTCACCGGGGCCGTCGCGGCCAGCTTCTTCGGCGTCTTGTGGCTGGGGCTGATCCTGGGGTCGGCCGCGGGGGCCCTGCTGGGGGCGATGCTGGCGGTCTTCGCCATCCGCTACCTGGTGGACCAGGTCGTGCTGGGCGTGGTGCTCAACGTGTTCGCCGCCGGCCTGACCGGCTTCCTGTACGACCGGGCCCTGGTCCCCTACCAGAACACGCTCAACTCGCCGTCCACCTACCTGCCGGTGAAGATCCCGCTGCTGGGCGACATCCCGATCATCGGCCCCGTCCTGTTCGACTCGACGATCTTCCTGTACATCACCTTCGTGCTGCTCATCTTGGTCCAGGTCGGGCTGTTCAGCACGCGCTGGGGACTGCGGGTCCGCGCGGTAGGCGAGCATCCGATGGCCGCCGACACGGTCGGCATCCGGGTGCAGGCCACCCGGTACGCCGCGGTCATCATGGGCGGGCTGATCGCCGGCATCGGCGGCTCCTACCTGACCATCGGGTCGAACGGCAACTTCACGCCGAACATCTCCTCCGGGCTGGGCTACATTGCCCTGGCGGCGCTGATCTTCGGCCGGTGGACCCCGTTCGGCGCGCTGGCCGCGGCGCTCCTGTTCGGCTTCACCTCCGAGCTGCAGTCCGTGCTCTCGACCATCAATGTCCCCATCCCGTCTGAGATCCTGCTGATGGCCCCGTACGTCGCGACGATCGTCGCGGTGGCCGGCCTCGTCGGCCGGGTCAGGGCGCCGGCGGCCGACGGAAAGCCGTACGTTAAGGCATGACAGATCCCGCTCCCGCGCGCGCCGATCCCTACGCGGCCGCCGCGGCCAGTGCCGCGCGGCTGGCCAAGCTGACCGGCCAGGCCGCCCACGACGTCGCCGTGGTGCTCGGCTCGGGCTGGCTGCCTGCTGCCGACGCGCTCGGCCCGGCCGATACCGAGGTCCCGCTGGCCGAGCTGGGCGGCTTCGCCGAGCCGACCGTGGCCGGCCACATCCCGGCGGCCCGGTCGGTTCCGGTGGGCCCGCTGCGCGCGCTGGTCTTCCTGGGCCGCACGCACCTGTACGAGGGCTACCCGGTCACGGCGGTCGTGCACGGCGTCCGGATGGCCGTCGCGGCGGGCTGCCGGGTGGTGGTGCTCACCAACGCCTCGGGCGGCATCCGGGCCGACCTCCGCCCCGGCCAGCCGGTGCTGATCAGCGACCAGCTCAACCTGACCGCGCAGTCCCCGCTGAGCGGCCCGCCGCCGCCGTCCGGATACCCGTCGCGGTTTACCGACTTGTCCGACCTGTACGCGGCGCGGCTGCGGGCGACGGCCCGGCAGGCCGACCCCGGCCTGGCCGAGGGAGTGTACGCGGCCCTGCCAGGCCCGCACTACGAGACCCCGGCCGAGATCCGGATGCTGCGCACCTACGGCGCCGACCTGGTGGGCATGTCCACCGCGCTGGAGGCCATCGCCGCGCGGCACCTGGGCGCGGAGGTGCTCGGCATCTCGCTGGTGACCAACACCGCCGCGGGCCTGTCCGACCAGCCGCTGGACCACGCTGAGGTACTGGCCACGGGCCAGGCGTCCGCCGCCCGGATGGGCCAGCTGCTCGCCCAGATCCTGCCCGGACTGGGGTGAAATGCTGGTAGCGACACGGAGGCGGCCGTCGTCCCGCACGCAGGCACCGCCTGGCGCGGGCGGCAGGTCGCAGGGAGAGGCAGGGATGCGCGACATGACGGGGGCGGAACTGCGGTCAAGGGTGACCGCGTGGATGGCCGACGATCCGGACGAGCGCGACCGCGCCGAGCTGGCGGCGCTGCTGGCCGACCCGAGCCCGGAGGCCGAGGCGGAACTGCAGGACCGGTTCGCCGGACGGCTGCAGTTCGGCACCGCCGGCCTGCGGGGCGCCGTGGCGGCCGGACCCGGCCGGATGAACCGCGCGGTCGTGCGGGCCGCGACCGCGGCCCTGGCGGGCTGGCTGCTGGAGCGCGACCCGGCCGCGGCCGGGTCCGGCGTGGTCATCGGATTCGATGCCCGGCACCGCAGCGACGAGTTCGCCGACGAGGCGGCCCGCGTGCTGGCCGGGGCCGGCATCCGGGTCCTGCTGCTGCCGCCGCAGCAGCCCACGCCGCTGCTGGCCTTCGCCGTGCGCCACCTGGGCGCGGCCGCGGGCATCATGATCACCGCGAGCCACAACCCGCGCGGTGACAACGGCTACAAGCTGTACCTGGCCGACGGCGCGCAGATCGTCCCGCCGGCCGACGTCGAGATCGAGGCCGCCATCGGCGAGCTTGACTCGCTGGCCAAGGTGCTCGTGGCCGAGCCGGGCAGCCCGCTGATCACGGAGCTGGACGACGAGGTGGCCCAGGCCTACCTGGACGCGATCTGCGCGATATCGCCGGGGCCGCCCGGCGCTGCCTGGCTGCGCTTTGTCTACACGCCCCTGCACGGGGTCGCCGCCGGGCTGGCGCTCCGGGCGTTCGAGCAGGCGGGCTTCTCCGAGCCCGACGTGGTGGAGGCGCAGCTGGCGCCCGACCCGGGCTTCCCGACGGTGGCGTTCCCGAACCCGGAGGAGCCCGGTGCCCTGGACCTGGCGCTGGCCCTGGCCCGGCGGTCGGGTGCCGACCTGGTGATCGCCCACGACCCGGACGGGGACCGGCTGGCCGTCGCGGTGCCCGACCCCACCGCCCCCGGCGGCTGGCGGACACTGACCGGCGATCAGGTCGGCGCCCTGCTCGGGGCGTACCTGCTGGACCGCTTTCCGGCCCCGCAGGACGGCCCCGATGACCGGCTGCTGGTCTCGACGATCGTGTCCTCGATGCTGCTGTCGCGCATCGCCGCGGCGGCCGGCGCCCCGTACGCCCAGACGCTGACGGGCTTCAAGTGGATCGTCCGGGCGGGGCAGGCGCGGCCCGGCACCCGTCTCCTGCTCGGCTACGAGGAGGCCCTCGGGTACGCGGTCACCGATGTCGTCCGGGACAAGGACGGCATCGGGGCCGCGCTGGCGCTGCTCGGGCTCGCGACCAGGGCCCGGTCGGGCGGCGAGTCGCTGGCCGAGGTCTATGACGCGCTGGAAGCCGCGCACGGCGTCCACCTGACGGCGCAGCTCACGGTGGCCACGGACGCTCCGGCCGACGTCACCGCCCGGCTGCGCGCCGCCGCGCCCACCTTCCTGGGCGGCGCGGCCGTCGTCTCGGTCAGCGACCTGACCGGCGGCACCAGGGAGCTGCCCTCGGCCGACGTGCTGGGCTACCGGCTGGCCGGGGCCCGGGTGGTGATCCGGCCGAGCGGAACCGAGCCCAAGCTCAAGGCGTACCTCGAGGTAGTGGAGCCGCTGGCCGGCCGCCCGCTCGGCGAGGCCCGGCGAGCCGCTGCGGCGCGGATGGGCCCGCTGCACGAGGCGGTCCGCCAGCTCCTGGCCCAGTAACCAGCCGCCCGGGCCGCCACGGTTCCAGCGCCCGGCCCAGCAGCCAGCCGCCCGCACGGCCCGCCGGGTCCTGGCCTGGTCCGGCTAGTCGGCCACGGCCAGGATCACGTCGGAGGCCTTCACGATGGCGACGACCTCGGTGCCCTCGGCGAGCCCGAGCTCGTTGACTGCCTCGACGGTAATCGAGGCCACCAGCCGGACGCCGCCCGCGTCGAGCTGCACGTTGGCGGTGGCCTCTCCCTTTGTGATGCCCGTCACCCGAGCGCTGATCTTGTTACGCGCACTCAGCCGCATTCTTCCTCCATATTCCGAACTCGCGAAAGCGTGGATGTCCCATAGGTAACAACCACGGGTAACCACCACGGGTTACCGACGGGACATCCACGATCGCCAGCGTGGCTAGCTGCCCCCTGGGCATGTACCCGCTGAGGGATGGGGGACTCCTGAGGCGTGAGTGTGCCGGGGGATTTCCTGCGGCGCGGCAATGGTGGCAAGCTCGGTGCCATGAGCAGCCAGCATGAGGATCCGGCCTGCGAGGTCGCGCACGGCACCGCGCCCGCGCAAGGCGCCGCGTCCGCGCCCGGCACCGCGCCCGCGCCCGGTACCGCCACCGCGCCGGACCCGGAGAAGGTGCTTGTGGCCGTCTTCGCGACGCCGGTCGCCGAGTTCCTGCTTCGTTACGCCGCCGATGCCGGCTACCGGGCCGTGCTGGTCGAGCCCGACCCCGAGCGCAGCCAGGCCGCCAAGGCCGCCGGCCTGATCATGGCCGATAGCCTGGACGGCTTTCCGGCGGGAACGGCGGACGTGGTGGTCACCGACCATCACCGGCCCGAGCTGGGGGTGGCGCTGCGCGATGCCCTGGCCAGCGACGCCCGCTGGGTCGGCATCATGGGCAATCCCCGGCACGAGGGCCCGCACGTCGCCGCCCTTACCGAGCTGAGCGTGCCGCCGGCGGAGATCGCCCGCGTGCACCGGCCGATCGGGATCAACATCGGCTCGCGCACCCCGCCCGAGATCGCTATCGCGACCATCGCGGGCCTGATCGCCGACCGGAACGGGAAGCCCGGCGGCTTCTCGTTCTGACCGGCCGAAGCTGAGCCGAAAGTGACCAGCGGAGAGGAGCGGAAGATGGCGCCGAACGCCGAGGCGGGCCAGCCGTCCGCGCCGCGGGCCGGGTACTCGAATACTCCGCTGCCGCGCAAGCTCGGCATCGGGGACGACGATGAGGTCGCGGTAGTCGGCGCTCCCGACAGCTTCTACGACACCCTGGGCCCGCTGCCGGAGGTCGCGTCGCTGCACACCGACCTGGCCGATGAGGCGCGCTACGACGTGATCGTCGCCTTCATGACCGCGCGGGCGGAACTGGAGGCCGACCTGCCCCGGCTGCGCTCTCGCATGGCGCCGGCCTGCGGCCTGTGGATCGCCTGGCCCAAGCGGGCGTCCGGGCTGCCGACCGACATGTCCGACCAGGTGATCCGGGACGTCGCCCTGCCGACCGGCCTGGTGGACAACAAGGTCTGCGCCATCGACCAGACCTGGTCGGCGCTGCGCCTGGTGATCCGCCGCGAGAACCGCTAGCCGAGGAGCTGCTCGCCCGCGAACCGGCCGAGGTCCTCGCGGTACAGTTCCAGGCCGACACCGTTCGGGTCGCGGAAGTACAGGCTGTCATCCGCGCCGCGATCCGGGCCGAGGTAGTCCATCCCGGCCTGGTCCAGCTTCTTGCGGGCGGCCTCGAACTGCTCGGCCGAGACCGAGATGGCCAGGTGCTGGACGCCGCCGATGGTCTCCTGCCACGGCGGGTGCTCGTGGCCGGGGAAGTCAAAGAACCCGAGCAGGTTGTGATTTCCGATGTCGAAGAAGAAGTGGCTGGAGCCGGCGTAGTCCCGGTTCTCCACCAGCTCGACCAGCGGGAAGCCGAGGAACTCCTGGTAGAACTTGATCGTCTCCTCGGTGTCCCGGCAGATCAGCGCGAGGTGGTGGATGCCCCCGACCGTCGTCGGCGGCCGGTCGGCCTGCGGCCGCAGGTACCGCTCGCGCAGCTCCTGCCGGTGGGCCCGTACCCTGGCAAGCTCGTCTCCCTGCGGCTGTGGCATGGCTGCCTCCCTAACCCGCTCCCTAACCCGCCCCGTACTTAGCGTCCGCCACCAGTGTGACCTATCTGCTCCCGGCGGCGTGCAGCGCAGCGGCCCGCGGATCCAGCGACCGGTGCCGCAGCGCCCAGCCGCGAAGGCCACGGGAGGCTTCCTCCAGGCCCGAAGGCGGAACGGCGATGACCGGGCAGCCGGCATGCGCCAGGCAGAACCGCGCCACCCCGCCCGACGACATCCGCCGGATCCCGCCTCGCCGGCCGGCCCCGACGACGAGTACGTCGCCCGGCTCGTTCGCGACGGTCACCAGCACCCGCGCCGCCTCGCCGCGCAAGATGGCGGGGCGCACGACCACGTCGGCCGGGACGCCGCCGAAGGCCAGGTCGACGGCCTCGGCCAGCCGCTCGGCGGCCGCCTCAGTCCAGATCTTCCGCAGGTAGGCGGAGGGGTAGCGGCGGTCGGCGAGATCTCCTCCGGGCGGCACCCAGGCCAGTGCGGGGATCAGCACGGCGTCGTGCGTCCTCGCGATATCCGCTGCGAACCGGAGCGCCCGGAGGCTGCCCGGCGATCCGCTGACTCCCGTGATGACCCTGCCTGTCGTGCTGCCCCGAACGCCGGACACCGTGCTGCTCCTTACTAGCGACACTGCTGACTATCTAGCTAACCGCTACTAGCCCGCTGTGGCCACGGCCTAACAGATTCCAAGCGGCGATAACTCGCGTCCCATGCAGCCGGATGGTCCGGCGACGGGAATGTTGCACGTTCAATTACTGTTGGCGCCGTCAGTAAGCTGAACTGGATGTTCGGCTCCTGAGGAGGTAGTCATGCCAGCGGTGACCGTCGACGACATCTTGCTCCTGCCGAGGATCGAGGAACCGGACACCGCGGTGGCCCAGGATCGTCCGGTGCTCAGCGTGACCACGGCGCCGCAGGGGTTCGAGGGCGAGGGCTTCCCGGTCCGGCGCGCGTTCGCCGGGGTGGACATGCGGACCCTCGACCCGTTCATCCACATGGACCAGATGGGCGAGGTCGACTACGCGCCAGGTGAGCCGAAGGGCACGCCCTGGCACCCGCACCGCGGCTTCGAGACCGTGACCTACATCATCGACGGCGTCTTCCGGCATCAGGACTCCAACGGCGGTGGCGGCCTGATCACCAACGGCGATACGCAGTGGATGACCGCCGGCGGCGGGATCCTGCATATCGAGGAGCCGCCCGAGGAGCTGGTGATGAGCGGCGGCCTGTTCCACGGCTTCCAGCTCTGGGTCAACCTGCCCGCCCGGCAGAAGATGACGGCTCCCCGCTACCAGGACATCCGCGCCCGCCAGGTCGCGCTGCTCAGCTCGCCGGACGGCGGGTCGCTGCTGCGCGTCATCGCCGGTGAGGTCGCCGGCCATGCCGGGCCGGGCGTGACGCACACGCCCATCAGCCTGGTGCACGCGACCATCGAGCCGGGCGCCCAGCTGCGGCTGCCCTGGCGCCCCGACTTCAACGCCCTGGCCTACGTGCTGGCCGGCGCCGGCACCGTCGGCCCGGATCACCGCGCGGTGCAGACCGGCCAGCTGGCCGTGTTCGGCCCCGGTGACGTGCTCACCTTCGGGGCGCAGCGCCGGATGGACGGGCCGAGCGAGAAGCTGGACATCCTGGTGCTCGGCGGCCAGCCGATCCGCGAGCCGGTCGCCGCCTACGGTCCGTTCGTCATGAACACCCGGGCCGAGCTGGTCCAGGCGTTCGAGGACTACCAGGCCGGACGGCTGGGCTCCATTCCCGCGGCGCATGAGGTCATCCCGGCCGAGCCGCACCCCGGCCACGACGTCCTGTGAAGTCAGCCGGCGCTACCGGGCTCGCACCCGGCTAGCCCCGGCTGACCTCGAACTGAAAGCACCCGAACTCCACGGCCCGGACGTGCGCGATGGCCACGTCCGGGTCGCTGAATAGCCGTGCCAGCGCCGGCATCGTTGCGCTCACGCAGCTGACTGGCCGCGGCGGCGTCGATGGCGTGAACCTGGATTCTGGTCACAACAGGCGATGTCAAGGTCATGTGATCCATGCTGGCCGCCGGCCGCCCGGAAGTCTGGCGGGATTGAGACGGCGCGTTCAGCCCGCCAGGCGGCGCAGGGCGCCCCGAACCACCTGGGGGTCACTCGTGGTCCAGAACGGCGGCAGCGACGACCGCAGGAACCCGCTGTAGCGGGCCGTCGCCAGCCGCGGATCCAGCACGGCCACGACGCCCCGGTCGGTCATGGTCCGCAGCAGTCGTCCGGAGCCCTGGGCCAGCAGCAGCGCGGCCTGGGCGGCCGCCACCGTCATGAAGCCGTTGCCGCCGCGGGCGGCCACCGTGCGCTGCCGGGCCGACGCGAGCGGGTCATCCGGCCGCGGGAACGGGATCCGGTCGATGACGACCAGCTGCAGTGACCGGCCGGGCACGTCGACCCCCTGCCAGAGCGAGATCGTGCCGAACAGGCAGGTCGGCTCGTCCTCCGCGAACTTGGCCACCAGCAGCGCGGTCGAGTCCTCACCCTGGCACAGCAGCGGGAAGCCGAGGTTGTCGCGGAGCTCGGCGGCCGCCTGCCTGGCGGCCCGCATCGAGGAGAACAGGCCGAGCGTCCGGCCGCCGGCCGCGGTGATGAGCTCGCGCAGCTCGGTGAGATAGGACTCGGGCAGCCCGTCGCGGCCCGGCTGCGGCAGGTGCCGGGCGATGTAGAGGATGCCGCTGCGCGGGTGGTCGAACGGCGAGCCGACGTCCAGCCCGGTCCAGTCCAGCGGGTGCCGCTCGGCGTCCCCCGCGCCCTTACCGCGGTCCCCGCCGCCGTCGCCTTCTCCCGGGCCCGCCGCGGCCGCCGAGCCCGCCGCGGCCGCCGGCGCCATCTCGCTGGCGTCCCGGCGCGGCCCGGGCACTCGGGCCATAGGCCGGTCGGCTCGGGCGCCGGCCAGCGGCAGGCCCCACTGCCGGGCCAGCGGCTCGAAGGAGCCGCCCAGCGACAGGGTGGCCGACGTCAGCGCGACCGTATGCCGGCCGAACAGCCGGTCCGCTAGCAGGCCGCCCACCTCCAGCGGCGCGACCCGCAAGGTCGGCGGCCGCGTGGCGTCATCCGGCGACCGGTCCAGCCACACCACGTCCGGCCGGGCCGCGAGATCGGCCCCGAATGCCGCGAGCATCTTGCCCGCGGCCCCCCAGATGTCATCGAGCGAGGCGGCGGCCGCCCGCGCTGCCGACACGCGGTCCAGCTCCTGGTCGCCGCCGCCAGCGCTGGCCCGCAGCTGGGACGCGCAGGCCGCGGCGGCGTCACGGACCGACGCCAGGGCCACCGCCAGCGGCTCGCCCAGCACGTCCAGCCGTCCGGCCGGCACCGTGACGATAGCCCGGTCCAGCCCGCCGGCCGCGCCCCGCAGCCCGCTGATCAGCGTCTCGTCCACCATCCGGCCGCACCGCCGGGCCGCCGCCTCCACCCCGGCGGCGGAAAGCTCGGAGGAGGCGACCGAGGTGACCCGGTCGACCAGCTCGTGGGCCTCATCGATGATCACGACATCGTGCTCGGGCAGCACATCGAAGTTCTCGATCGCGTCGATGGCCAGCAGGGCGTGGTTGGTGACCACGATGTCGGCCTCCCCGGCGACCTCACGGGCCCGCTCTGCGTGGCACCGGGTGCCGAACGGGCAGCGCTGCACGCCGACGCACTCCTGCGCGGTGACCGACACCTGCCGCCACGCCCGGTCGTCCACGCCGGGGACCAACTCGTCACGGTCGCCGGTCTTGGTCTCCGCCGCCCATTCATGGAGCCGCTTGACCTGCCGGCCCAGCACGGACGTCGCGCTCGGGTCGAACAGCGTGTCCTCGGGATCGGCGGGGACGTCGCCCTGCGTCCGCAGCAGGCACAGGTAGTTGCGCCGCCCCTTGAGGATCGCGAACGCTGGCGTCCGGCCGAGGCTGCCGGCCAGCGCGGCGGCCAGGCGTGGCAGGTCGCGGTCGATCAGCTGGCGCTGCAGGGCGATGGTCGCCGTCGAGACGACGACCGTCGTGCCCCGCTCCATCGCGTGCCGGACGGCGGGAACCAGGTAGGCCAGGGACTTTCCCGTTCCGGTCCCGGCCTGGACCGCCAGATGCCGGCCGCTTTCCATCGCGTGGTCGACCGCCTCCGCCATCTGGACCTGGCCTGATCGCTGCGCACCGCCGATCTCGGCCACGGCCGTGGCCAGCAGGTCGGTCACGGCCGGCAGTTCATCGCCGCCGGAGCCGAAGCGGGCTGCCCTGGCCCGGCTGGAGGTCGCATCGCTCACGGGCATCCGGCTGACTGGCGGGTCGCTGGCATCGCGTGCTGAGCGCACGCCGGGCATCGGGGCCGGACCGGGGGGCACGTAGGAACGCTATCGCCTCGTACTGTCGCCCGCGGACGAGGACACGGCCGGCCAGGATGGGCAGCCTTACGCGCCGCGGCTGATCCGGCTGTGCGCCGAACAGGTAGCTGCTGCGCGGGAGGCGGCGGACGGGGTCGTTCTGGTCGTCCAGTGAGCTAGGGAGCTGCTCTGCGTAGTCGACTGCTGAGTGACGGCACGGGGTCGCTCACCGGGCCGGCCAGTCCCGCAGTCTAGATCCGCTTGATTGTCGCGAACCAGGCCGGTGCGCCGTCGTCGTGGTATCTGGTCTGGACCCGGTCCGATTCGATGGCGGCGACATTCCATCCATTGCCGGGGTTGAACGCCGCCCTCAGCTCTTCCTTACTGATGGGGTGCGGGCCAGTACCGGGACCATCGTCACTGAAGCACAACACATGCAGGGTTCCATCGTGCTCGGTCACCTACGCCAGGCTCGCCACGTATCCTGGTCGCTCGTCGCGGTCGAAGGTGTGGAACAGTCCGCAGTCCAGCACCGTCTCAAACCTGCGCCCCAGACGCTCCAGCCGGAACGCGTCAGCCGCAGCGAACTCAACCTCGATCCCACGGTCGCCGGCCTTCGCCCGGGCGATCGCCAAAGCCGTCTCAGCCACGTCAACGCCCAGAACCGGCAATCCCAGCGAGGCGACGTGAAGAGCGTTCTCGCCGGTCCCGCAGCCCGCATCGAGCACCGCTCCGGCGAATCCGCCTGCGGATGCCAACCGCACTATTGCTGGCTGCGGCTGGCCAGTGTGCCAAGGCGCAGGGCCGTCGTGGTACGACGCATCCCAGGGCAGTCCCGTCAGCCGCTCGTGACTGGTCGGGTGCCGGCCACTGAACGGATCCTCAGCGAGGGCTCCTGATAGCTCCGACAACTTCGTCCCCTTCCTGCAACTGATCTTGCCACCTCATCGTGGCACGCCAATCCACAGGTCTTGACTTTCCGCCAGTCCCCGGCACCGGCCGTCCGGGTCCCTTGAGGGTCCTCGGCGTTCTCACGAAGAATACGTTGATCGAATTTACGAGCGATTTTAGGACCGTACTGTCGGCATCGCTCGATATTATTAGCTAAGAAGATGCCGCCAAGTAAGTAACTGCAACTGGGAACAGCCAGGACGCTCAGGAGGTGGTTCGGTGGCTGAGATCAACGACCCGATGGTCCCGAGGGATGACCCGGAGCCGGGCGGGGACGGTCTTCGATGGTCGTTCGAGCTGAACCTGGAGTCGGTTCTCGCGCAGATCGGCCGGCGGCTCGGCGGCCTGGCTGGCGAGGACCAGGAGGCAATTCTGGCCGCCGAGAATGGGGCCCGCGATAGCCAGGCGCCATCGGTCGACCTAGCGGGGTTAGTCGCTGAGCATCTGCCCGCCGGACCCGGGCTGGCGGCATGGCTGGCCCAGCAGGACCCCGGCCAGCTCGCCGATCGTGACCTGCCCGGAGCGGCGGCGGCGTTCCGGAAGGTGGCGTCCTGGGCCCAGGCCGCCGAGCTCAAGGCCGTGGCGCAGATCACCGCCCGCTCCGCGGCTCGCGACAAGAACGCCGGCCTGGAAGCAGACGGCCGTCCCGCTCAGGTCACCCGCGACGCCGCCGCCCAGGTCGGCCTGGGCCTTGCTCTCTCGCCCTGCGGTGCTGCCGCCTGGGCTGGCCTCGCCGTCACCCTGAACTGGCGGCTGCCGGTCACCGGCGCTGCCCTGGCCGACGGCACCCTCGACCTGTACCGGGCCCGGATCATTGCCGAGGCCACGGCCCCGCTGAGCGACGCAGACGCCCGCAAGGTAGAGGACCAATTGGTGCCTGGCGCCGGGGACATGACCTATGGTCAGCTCCACGCCGCGCTGCGGCGGGCGGTGCTCGCCGCCGATCCCGAGGGCGCCGAGCACCGCCGCCAGGCCGCCGAGCGGCGCGCCCGCGTCAGTCTCTACCCGGACCAGGACCAGACCGCGACACTGACCGGCAGCACGCTGCCTGCCATCCACGCCGCCGCGGCCATGGCCCGGATCTCCGCTATGGCCCGCGCCCTCAAGGCATCCGGTGCCGCCGGCGGCACGGACTACCTCCGCGCCCATGTCTTCATGGGACTCCTCATGGGCACGCTGCCGCTCATCCCGCCGCCCGCTGGCGCGCCGCCCGACGACGACCCGCCATGCGATGAAGACCCGCCACCCGGCGCCCTGCCCCGTACAGAAGACCCGCCCCGCGAAGACCCGCCGCGCGGCGACCGGTCCTGCGGCGCGCCGCCAGGGAGCGGCACATCCCGCCATGGCCCAGTCCCCCATCCGCGTGGCGCCAGCCCTTCCGACGCCAGCCCACCGCGCGGCAGCCCACCAGGCAGCCCGCCCGACGGCAGCTCGCCCCTGGGCAGCTCGCTGGACGGCGGCCCGCCGGACGGCAGCTGGTCCGAGGGCACCGCTGGCGAGCCAGCGGACGTCTGGGATACAGAGCCTCCGTTAACTGACGCGGATGCCCCAGAGGACGACGGCTTCCGCGACTCGCCGCCGCCGCTGCCGGACGGCTACGACGATGACGTCAGGTACTGGGGTGATCCACTGGACGATCACTTCGCTGACCGGGGCACCGTCCCGGCGCTGCCACCGGTCCCGGCGACCGTCCCGGCCGCAGCGGGTGATGCCCGCTTCGCCGAGGGCTCGGGCCGCCCGCCGCCGGGGCTGCTCGATGTGTCGGTGCCCTGGGCCACGCTGATCTGCCAGTCGCCCGTCCCCGGCACGATCGGCCGGATTGGCCCCGTCACCGCCACGCAGGCCCGTCAGCTGGCGCGGCTGGCCCTGACCAGTTACACCACCCGGTG
>Ga0208589_1000235_pt1 | contig 27249 bp, 33 predicted proteins | sample NGESurshal092012_2_FD_184486 | JGI IMG/M metagenome (GOLD analysis project Ga0208589, IMG submission 184486) | Arctic peat soil microbial communities from Barrow, Alaska - NGEE Surface sample F53-2 shallow-092012 (SPAdes) | ecosystem: Environmental > Terrestrial > Soil > Wetlands > Peat ...
CCTAGGCGCCGCCCGGGCCTACCGCTGCGCGGCCAGCAGCGGGATGGCCGCGATCTTCTCGTCGGTCAGGTCTTCCCAGCGGATGCCGGCGGCCGGCCGCGGCCCGCGGGCCGGGCGGCAGTCGATGACCCGCTCCGGGGTGACGATGAAATCCACCGGGACATCGTGCCCAGTCCGCGGGATGACCCCGGCCTGGCGGACCTGGACCTCGTGCACGGTCGTGACGGCCACGGTCTGCGGGCCGATCAGCCCGGCCGCGGTAGCCAGCGCGAACTCCAGGTCTGCGAAGCCGCCGCCCTTGCCGAGCCGGGCGCCATCCTCACCGGCGGCGACGCTGCCCATCACCACCAGGTCCACCGGGGCCAGGTCAGCCAGCGTGACCTGGCGGGCAGACCGGGTCGCCCCGCTGATCGAGGACGCTTTGCGCGGCGACTCGCTCAGGTGAGCGGGGTCCAGGGCGAAGAACGGCTCCGGGCTGGCCAGCCGCGGGACGGCCATGTACACGGTCTTGCCGTCTTCCAGGGCGCGCTGGCGCACTGGCCACTGGGCGGCGTCCGGGTTGGCCTTCAGGGTGCGCGCGTCCTGCCACCCGGCCAGGCTGCGAAGCCGCTGCGCGGCGGCCTCGGCGCCGGAGAAGTTCGGGATGCGGCCTGCCGCGCCGGGGAAGCGGGCCAGCCGGGCCGCGGTCATCTCGGCCCAGACCTCGTGCCGCAGCGCGGCCTTGGCCGCCAGCACCTCGGCCGCACCGCCAGCATCACGGTCATGGCGCGGCGGACGGCGGGGCATCCCCCCATCCTGCACCCTCGGTGGAGGGGGCTGAGGCTGGCGGGCTGACCCTGGCTGGCCGGTGAAGGCGCGGTCCTACCTGGCGGTGACGCGGAGGCGGGCCCACGAGTTGTTGGCGTACCCCTTGGGATTCCACACATGCTCCGGGGACTCAGGCTGGACCGAGGCGGCGGTGTCCCACGCCCGGGCGGTGATCTCGGTGTCCCCAGCGGGCAGGTCGATGACCGCGCGCCAGTGCCGCCACGCCCAGGGGCCGGCCTGGCCGTCCAGGGCAGCCTGCTGCCAGTTCCGGCCGCCGTCGGCCGACACGTCGACCCGGGCGATACCCCGGTCATCCCCGGCGTAGGCGTACCCGGTCACCTCGGTCGGCCCGGCCCGGAGTATGCCGTGGCCGTCAGGCTGCAGGATGTCGGCGTTGACCGCGACCACACTGAGCGAAAACCCGTCCCCTGGCCCCGCGGACTTGGGGTCGGCATCGGCCGGGAGGAGCCGGTAGGCGATGGCCTGGAAGTAGTTGCCCGACGGCTGATCCTGAACGGTCATCCGCTCGACCCACTTGACGCTGCGGGCGCCGATGTAGCCGGGGACCACCACCCGCACCGGAGCGCCGTGCGCGGCCGGCAGCGGCTGCCCGTTCATCTCCCAGGCCAGCATGACCTCCCCCGCGAGCGCCTTGCCCAGGCTGATCGAACCGCCGAAGGGCTGGGGCGGATCAGCGATCTGCGACACGTCCGGGGCCCCGAACGCCACGTGGGCCGCGCCCGGCCGCACACCGGCCGACTCCAGGACTGAGGCGAGGCTGATCCCAGTCCATCGAGCGGTCGAAATGGCCCCGGGCCCCCAGGGATCCTCGCCCGGGATGTCCCTGACCTGGACCAGTCCGGCCCGGCGGTTGCCCGCGCATTGCAGCGTCGCGGTCAGCGTGCGGGCCGGGTAGCGGGACTTCAGGTCTTCCAGCGACAGCTCCAGCGGCCGCGTCACCAGGCCGCCGACCGTGAGCCGCCACGCCTGGGGGTCAATGAGCGGGATCGGGCCGTGGTTGCGGCTGTAGAAGGCCTCCACCGGAGTGAGCATGCGGCCGGCCAGGGCGGCCCGGGGCGCTTCGGCGTTGTAGGGGTCCGTCTCGTGCACGATCATGTCCTCGCGCTTGCCCCACATGCTGGCCACCTGCTTCCCCTCGGTGCGCACTTCCCTGCCCGGGACGGGAACGGGTAACCGCAGGTCCGGGGCGGGCCGCCGGGACCGGGGCCGCCCGCGGGGCCGCTGCGCCCGGATCAGGCAGAGGACTGCGACTCGGCGTAGGCGGCAGGGGTCTGTCCGATCGCCGCGCGGAAGTCCCGGGTCAGGTGGGCCTGGTCCGCGTAGCCGAGGCCGGCGGCTATCTCTGCCCACGACACCGGCTTCCCCTCGCGGACCGATTCAGCCGCCTCCAGCAGCCGGTAGCGGCGGATCACCCAGGTTGGCGACACCCCGGCGTACTGCAGGAACATCCGCTGCAGGGTCCGCTCGCCGGTACCGGCCCGCTCGCACAGGTCACCCAGCCGCCGCACCGCCCGGTCCACCTCGGCGAGCCGGGCCACCTCGGCCACCCTCGCCGCAGGGAGCCTCCGCTCCGGGTCCACGACCTGCTCCAGGGCGGCCGCCAGCAGCGCCACCCGCGCGGCCTCATCCGGTTCGGCGGCCACCTGCCGCAGCAGCGCCGCCTCGTCCGTGCCGAACGCCTGCCCCAGGGGCACCACCCGGTCGGTGAACTCCGCCGCTGACCCGCTGATGAACGCGCCCAGCCCGCCGGGCCGGGTCAGCGCGGCGACGGTCCAGCCTTGGCCGACCAGCACCCGGGCGGACAGGCCGCGGGCGACGCCGTACAGGCACGCCTCGACCGGGCCGGGCTGGCGAAGACCCGGTTCGGCGTTGGCGTGACCGACGCTGACGTTGGCCCCCGGGTGGGTGAGCACCTCCTGCTCATGGGCCGTCCCGGGCGGCAGGTCCCAGCGGACCGCCCAAAAGCGGTCGATCAGCCCGTCCAGCGCCGGCCCGGCGGGGTACCGGGTCAGCTGGAGCCGCTGGCGCAGCAGCCACGGATCGAGGATGCCGCGACTGTCGCGCTCGACCGGATCCGGTCCTGAACTGCTCATCCCTGACCTTAACCAGCACGGCGACCTCAGCTGACACAGCGGCCCGAACGGCTGGCCTGTGACGCGAATCTTCAAGCGGGGCGCCGGTCATCCTCCGTAGGGTCGGCCACATGACCACAGACACGGAGAAGACCACTGACCTGCTCGTCGCCGTGCTCGCCGACCTCGGGCCCATGGTCGGCCGCATCACCGCGGAACAGGTGCACGATCCGACGCCATGCACCGAACTGGACGTCGGACAGCTCCGCACGCACGTCCTGAGCTGGCTGACGACATTCGCGGGCGGATTCGCCGACCCGGGCGGCCAGGCGCCGCTGGACCGCCTCCAGGGGTACACGGTGCCCGCCGACCCGGCCGCGGAGGTGGCGTCCGCGTCCGCCACGATGGCGAACGCCCTGCGTGGCGGCGCGGCTAGCCGGCCTATGCGGCTCGGGGACAGCACGATGCCCGGTGAGATGGCGCTGAGCATGATTCTCTGGGAGTACCAGGTGCACGGCTGGGACCTGGCCCGCGCCACCGGCCAGCCCTGGTCGCCACCGGCCGCGGCGGCGGCGGAATCGCTGGAGTTCGCGCCCAGCATGCTGACCGCCGACTACCAGGGCGAGGGCAAGGCGTTCGCCCCGCGCATGGACGTGCCCGCGACGGCGCCTCCCCTGGACCGCCTGCTGGGGCTGTCCGGCCGCGACCCGGCCTGGTCCGCCCGGTCAGCGGGCGAGGCGCGGTCCTGGGAGGGAACCCGATGACGCTCATCGCCCGGTTCAAGGTCGATGGCTTCGAGCCGCGCCAGATCAGCGGACTGGATGCGGACTGGGTCGGGGTGCTGACGTTCGCCAAGACGTTCACGTCGGGGATCATCGGGACCGCCACCACCGTGTTCATGTCGGCCGGTACTGAGGAAGGGTCCCGCTCGTACGTGGCCACCGAGCGGATCACCGGCCGGACCGAGGACGGCGGCGAAGGCTCGGTCACGGTTCAGCATGGGGGCCTCGAATCCGACCCGGGCACCTGGTTCGGCCACATCGTGCCCAAGACCGGAACTGGTGATTTCGCCGGCTGGTCCGGGTCTGCGCGGATCATCCACGACAACCAGGGGGCGTACTTCGAGATCACGCTGGCCTGAGGTCCCCGGGGGGCGGGGCGGGGGGGACACCGCGGATGGTGCACACCCCGGCGGCCCCAGGGCGGTTACGGTCATGTCGTGGCCGATCCCATCCTGGACTCCGCCCCCGCGCGGACGCTGAAATCTGACGTGACCGTGATGCTCCAGCGCGCCCGGGATGAGCTGCCCGCCATCCAGGAGCTCTGGCCTCGTTTCGAGACGCTGGTCGGCCTGCGCGGTCGGCGGATGTACGGCATGGCCGATCTTGCGGCCGGAACCTACGCCGCGTGCTCCCCCATCCGGGCGGATGACGATCCAGCCGCGCTGGGCCTGGAGACAGGGGTACTCCCGGGCGGCTGGTACCTGCGGGCCCGGATCGTGGGCGAGCCGCCCGGGCTGTATGAGCGGATCGGGCCGGCGATGGAGTCGCTGGCGGCCCAGGCCACCGTGGATCCGGCCCGTCCCCTGGTGGAGTTCTACCGGCGTCACACCGAGATCGAGCTGTGGGTTCCCGTGTTCCCGGTCAGGCCTGCTGTTTGAGCTTGCGCCAGCCGCCGGCCCGGTTGTTGGCGATGATGTGCCGGAACATGGCGGTGAGGGCGCCGCCGTTGATGGCCTCACCCTCGCGGACCGCCACGGTCCGGGCCGTTGTGTTGTCATGGCCGCCCGTGATGATCCCGTCCGGGTCAGGAACGATCGCGCCGTCGTAGAGGAACACGTTGACGTGATCCTTGGCCGCCAGCAGCGCGCAGACGTTGCCCTGCAGAACGAAGTACGGCAGGCGGGTGCGCTTGATGGTCTCGGTCACCTCCGGATCGGCCGCATGCACGAGCTGGCGGACCTCCTGGCAGATGGCTTGCTGCCATCCGGGCAGCGAATCGATGTAAGCGTCGACGCGCGGGTCGGCGGTACCGGTCATCACGGATCCTTTCCTGGCGCCCGTGAGCGGGGCGGTCCTGCTGACGAGCCTAGGAGGCCAGGTGCTTCCCCTTCCCGCCGCCACGGCGGGCTGGACCGCGGGAGCGATTACTCGCAGACTGGGATGACGGCGGTCACCGGCGGCCCGGTTAGCCATCGGCGGCCGAGACAACCAGAGCTGGAGGTGACCGCAATGACGCGGCGCGATATCGAGTTCGACGCTGAAGGCGTCACGTTGCGTGGCTGGTTCTATCCGGCTGAGGGCAGGACGGGCAGCCCCGGGCCCACCGTCGTCATGGCGCACGGTTTCTCCGCGGTCAAGGAGATGTACCTGGACAGCTTCGCCGAGGTGTTCGCCGCGGCCGGGCTGAATGCGCTGGTGTTCGACAACCGCTGCTTCGGGGCCAGCGAGGGCGAGCCCCGCCAGGAGATCGACCCGTGGGCCCAGGTCAGGGACTACCGGCACGCCATCACGTACGCCAGCACCCTGCCGGAAGTCGATTCCAGCCGGATCGGGGTCTGGGGCAGCAGCTACTCCGGTGGCCATGTCCTGGTCGTCGCCGCGATCGACCGCCGCGTCAAGGCGGTCGTGTGCCAGGTGCCGCTGATTAGCGGCCACGACAACCTGCGCGCCCTGGTCCGGGCGGACTTCATCGCCGGGTTCCGTGAGCAGTTCGACGCCGACCGGCTGGCCCGTTTCCACGGCGATCCGCCGGTCGTGGTCCCGGTGGTCGATAAGGACCCGCTGGCGCCATCGGCGCTGCCCACCGCGGACTCGTGGGAATGGTTCAGCGAGACCGGCAACACCCGGGCACCGGCCTGGCGGAACGAGGTGACGCTGCGCAGCGTGGAGATGTTCACCGAGTACGAGCCGGGCGTCTACCTGCCCTGGATCAGTCCCACGCCGCTGCTGATGCTGGTGGCCGCAGGTGACCACCTGGTCCCATCCGAGCTCGCCATCGCCGCCTTTGACACGGCCCACCAGCCCAAGGATCTGGTCATCCTGCCGGGCGGTCATTTCGACGCCTACGTCAAGGGATTCGATGCCGCCAGCGGAAAGGCGCGTGACTGGTTCACCCGGCACCTGGCCTAGAGGCGGGGCGCCCGCCCCGGGAAACGGGAATCTGGGAGGCTGGTGCAGAGCCTACGACCGGAGACACCGTCAGGGGGGTGCTGGTGCGAGCTGTGGTGCAGCGGGTCAGCCAGGCCAGCGTGGCGGTGGACGGGCAGACCGTCGGCGCTATCTCCGAGCCGGGCTTGCTCGTCCTGGTCGGTGTCACCCATGACGACACCGCCGAGAAGGCCGGGAAGCTGGCCGCCAAGCTCTGGGGACTGCGGATCCTGGAGGGGGAGAAGTCGTGCTCCGACGTATCAGCTCCGCTGCTGGTGATCAGCCAGTTCACGCTCTACGCCGACACGCGTAAGGGCCGCCGCCCGTCCTGGCAGGCGGCGGCCCCGGGGCCGGTGGCCGAGCCACTGGTGGAGGCCGTGGTCTCGTCCTTGCGGGAGCTGGGGGCGAGCGTGCAGACGGGTGTCTTCGGGGCCGACATGAAGGTCAGCCTGGACAACGACGGCCCGGTCACCATCATCCTGGAGCTGTGACCTCGGGCGCGTCCGGCTTGATGGCGCGGGTGGCGATGTAGCCAGGCATGTACCGCTGCGTGGCGTCCGCATGATGGGGCGCCTCGGCCAGGTGGGTCAGCGAAAAACCGGCGGCCATCTGCCCGCCGAGCTGGCTGGTCAGCGAGTGGCTGTATTCCACCGGGCCGTCTGCGTAATACTCCTGCCGTTCGGCGCCGGGCAGGTCGAGCGTGCTGAACGGGAGCGCATGGCGCACCACGAACTCACCGCGCTCCAGGGCGCCGACGTCGAAGACGAAAATGTCGGGGTTCATGAACCCGGCCAGCAGGAGACCACCTGGGCGGAGCACACGGAACGCTTCGCGCCAGACCGGCGCCAGGTCCGGGCAGAACAGGTTCGACACCGGGTGGAAGACCAGATCGAAACTGGCGTCGGGGAAGGCGCTGAGATCACGCATGTCGCCGAGCACGGTCCGGAGGGCCAGTCCCTCCCGGGCCGCCACCTCCTGGTCGCGGGCCAGCTGCCGGGGAGAGTTGTCGAACACGGTCACCCGCGCGCCGGCCGCGGCAAGTACCGGGCCCTGCTGGCCGCCGCCCGAGGCCAGGCCCAGCACGGCCACCCCGGCCAGGTCGGCCGGGAACCAGTCGCGGGGCACCGGCTCGTAGCCGATGAGCACCACGGACCAGTCGCCTTCCCGGGCCCGCGCGATCACCTCGGGCCCGACCGGGCGGGTCCACTCGTTGTCCGCTTCCACCTCACGGTCCCAGGCGGCGCGGTTATGCGCCACGGGATCAAAGTCGTCGGCCACGCCCAGCAGCCTAAGGCGAGTGGCACCTCCGGGAAGCCCGCCGGCCGGTGGAAGACCCGCATACGCGCGTGCTAGGGATTGGGTGACCGGCTTACCGAGGAGGGCACATGCCGCATATCAGCCTGAACTCCGGCGAGCCCGGTATCCGGGGACTGCTCAGGTTCCGGCCGGAGACCGGCCGCCCGCTGAGCGAGCTGGTCGAGGTGCTGCTGCGCGGACCGGGCACGCTGACCCCTGGTGAGCGGGAACTGATCGCGGCCTACGTGTCAGCGTTAAACGACTGCCAGTACTGCTCCTCGTCGCACTCCGCCACCGCGGCCGCACAGCTGCCGGGAGGCATGGCGCTCGTGGATCAGGTCCGCGCCGACGCCAGCCACGCGCCGGTATCCGGGAAGCTGAAGGCCCTGCTGGAGATCGCGGCCGCGGTCCAGCGCGGCGGGCTCCAGGTCACGGACGGCCTGATCGCCCGGGCCCGCGCGGCCGGGGCCACTGACCTGGAGATCCACGACACCGTGCTGATCGCGGCCGCCTTCTGCATGCTGAACCGCTACGTCGACGGGCTGGCCACGATCGCGCCGCAGGACCCCGCCGTGTACGCCGCCGGCGCGCAGCACCTCATCAAGGAGGGCTACCTGCCTCCGCAGGCGACCTAAGCTCCTGTGATGTGAGCAGGCATCAGGTCGTGCTGTTGCACGGCCAGCCGGGTTCGGCCGCCGACTGGCAGCAGGTTGCCGACCGGCTGCCGGCCACGCTCCGTGTCCTGGCGGTGGACCGGCCTGGGTACGGGACGAGCCAGCAGCCCGCCGGGGGCTTCGAGTACGGCGCGCGCGCGGTCCTGGCGGAACTGGATGCGCGCGGCATCGGGCGGGCGGTCCTGGTTGGCCACTCCTATGGCGGCGGCGTCGCGTTGTCGGTCGCCGAGCAGGCGCCGGACCGGGTCGAGGCGCTAATCCTGCTGGCCAGCGTCGGCCCCGACTGCCTGACCGGATGGGACTGGCTGCTGGCTGCCCCGGCGGCGGGAGAGGTGTGCGCGCTCGCGGCGTGGTGGCTGACTCCCTGGCTGGCCCGGGCCCGCCTGGCCGCCATCACCCGGCGGCTCGGCCGGCCGCTCACCGCCGACGAGCATGTCAACTGGCACATCTGGGGACACGCGCATCACGATCACGGTCCGCTGTGGCGCAGCTTCCTGACCGAGCAGCGGGCGCTGGTACACGAGCTCGACGGCCTTACCGCATCGCTGAGGAGCGTCACGCAGCCAACTCTGCTGATCGCGGACCCGGACGACACGCTCATCCCCGTCGGCACCACCCATCAGCTGGCCGCCGCCCTGCCCGACGCACGCGTGCAGCTTCTCAGCCAGACCGGCCATCACCTGCCACGCCGCGGGGCACCCCAGATCGCGGCGGCGATCACCGATTTCCTGGCCGCGCTGGACAGCCGTCCCGCACCGGCCTGACTCCGGGACCGGCCGGCTGGCCGTCCCCCTCTGCCTGGCCGGGGTTTGGTGGCCTGGACGATGGGGGACGCCGAGGGGCGAGCGAGGCGGCTCGCCAGGCAGATTGCCTCCTTCTCCCGTAGAGTTCTGGCGACCCTGAACACCTGGCTGTGACGTCTTGTCCGGCCGCCAGACAGGATCCGATACCCCCCGGGGGGAGCAGCGTGGTCATGGTCAGCGAGAACTCCCCCGCCAGGCTGGCGGTGCTCATCGACGCGGACAACGCGCAGCCCACCATGATCGAGGAATTGCTGGCCGAGGTGGCCAAGTACGGCACCGCCCACGTCAAGCGCGCTTACGGCGACTGGACCGGCACCAGTCTGAGGGGCTGGAAAGACCAGCTGCTCGCCCAGTCCATCCAGCCGATCCAGCAGTTCGCCTACACCCGGGGCAAGAACGCCACCGACGCGGCGATGGTCATCGACGCGATGGATTTGCTGTATTCGGGGCGATTCGACGGATTCTGCATCGTGTCCAGCGACAGTGACTTCACCCGCCTGGCCGCGCGTATCCGTGAGTCGGGCCTGACCGTGTACGGGTTCGGCGAGCGGAAAACGCCGAAGCCCTTCGTGGCCGCGTGCGACAAGTTCATCTACATCGAGAACCTCACCTACGCCGAGACGGCTGCCGAGCCTGCCGATGAGGCCGGGAAGACGGCCCCGCGTCCCTCCGCGGCCCAGCTGAAGGCGGACAATGCGCTGATCAACCAACTGCGGAACGCGGTAGAGGGGGCCTCCGACGATGACGGCTGGGCCGCGCTGGCGTCGGTGGGCCACATCATCACCAACCAGCGGCCGGACTTTGACTCGCGGACCTACGGCTACGCCAAGCTCAGCGATCTGATGGCCGCGACCACGCTGTTCGAATTGGACCGCCGCAGCCCCGGCGACGGTAAGCCGGAGATCATCTACGCCCGCGCTAAGCGCAGGCGCCGCTCCCCCGCCCGCCCGGCGCGGGCCAGTCTCGAGGTAGCACCGCCAGCCGCGCACCGGTGACCTGGCGGGTGGCAGGTCAGAAGGGACCGAGGAATGGCCGGAGATTCGTTAGGGAGCCGGGGCACCGCGCACGGTCACGAGCCACCGGCCCTCGATACGGGGATGGCTCACGCCGCCCGGGTTTACGACTACTGGCTGGGCGGAACCGCCAACTACGCAGCTGATCGCGAGGCCGCCCAGCAGGCGATGGCGGCCTACCCCGATCTGGCGTTATCGGTCCGGGCGAACCGGGCTTTCCTGGCCCGCACCGTGCGCTGGCTGGCCCGCGACGTCGGCCTCCGCCAGTTCCTGGACATAGGCACTGGCATCCCGCCAGGAACAACACCCACGAGGTAGCCCAGACCGCCGCACCCGGATGCCGGGTCGTCTACGCAGACCATGACCCCATCGTGCTGGCCCACGCCCGCTCGCTGCTGACCAGCACGCCCGAGGGAGCCACTGACTATCTCCACGCGGACCTACGCCAGCCGGGTCCCCTGCTCGCTGCGGCCGCGCGGACACTCGACTTCCGGCAGCCGGTGGCGATCGTCTTGATGGCGGTCCTGCAGCACATCCCCGACGAGGAACATCCGCGGCGGATCGTGGCCCAGCTGCTTGACGCCGTGCCCGGCGGCAGCTACCTGGTGCTGTCCCACCCGGCCAGCGACATCGACGCGGAGTCCATGGCCGAGGTGGCCTGGCGCCTGAACCGCCTCATGTCGCAGAGCATCACGCTGCGCCGCCATGAGGAGGTCAGCCGGTTCTTCGACGGCCTCGACCCGGCCGCGCCCGGCATCGTCCGCATCCCCGAATGGCGGCCCGACTCGCCAGCCGAGGCCACCAGCCCGGCGACCATGTGGGGAGGCGGCGGCCGGAAACCATGACCCGGCCGCCGCCGCTTGACTTCAAGTCCGGTTGAGGTTCTACCGTCATCCAGGACGGCAGGCTGGCCGGCGGGAGGACGGATGACCAAGCTCAGCCTGGGGCCGGTCGGCATGGCGCTGACGGTCTCAGCCGACGACACGTATCTCAGGGAGGCGGCTGAGCTCGAGGAACTCGGATACTCGACGCTCTGGCTGCCCGGCGGGCAGCTCGACAGCCTGGACCGGATCGCGGCCATCGTCCGGGCCACCTCCTCGGTTCCGGTCGCACCCGGCATCATCCCCCTGGATGTCTATCCGGCCGCCGCGGTCCGGCAGCTGTACGCCTCACTGCAGGGCAGCGCGGCGGACCGCTTCGTCGTCGGCCTGGGCGGCCCGCAGAAGCCCCGCCCGCTGGGGCCGCTGAACGACTACCTCGACCAGCTCGACCAGGGGGAGCCGCCGGTACCGGCAGGCCGGCGGATCCTGGCCGCACTCGGCCCCCGCAAACTCGAACTCGCCCGGGACAGGGCCGCCGGGGCGGTGGCGCTCCTGGTCACGCCCGCCTATACCGAGCAGGCGCGGCGCGTGCTGGGCCGCGACTCCGCCCTCGTCATCAGCCAGCTGGTCGTCCTCGACACCGACGCCAGCCGGGCCCGCGAGGCCGCCCGCATCCCGCTGGGCTTCCTGTCCGGGGTCAGCGGGTACCGCGCCAACTTCGCCCGGATGGGATTCACCGGCCGGGATATCGAGGGCCTGAGCGACCGGCTTGTCGACGAGCTGGTGATCTGGGGCAGTGCCGACACCGTCATGGCGCGGGTCAGGGAACACCTCGACGCCGGCGCGGACCAGGTCGCGCTCACCGCCCTCGCCCAGGGCGGGCAACCCCGCCCCATCGAGGTAGCCCGCGAGCTGGCCGGCCGGTTCCCTGGCTGACTCGCCCGGCCGGCCCGGCTGAGAGGACGGCTGCTGGTAGCGGGTTCAGCTTCGGGAGGCTGGGGGCGTAGCGCGCCGGGCTGGGCGCCGGTGATCTGCGGATGCCTTCCCGGCGCCGGTGTCGGTGCCGTGCTGTAGAAGTGGGATCACCGGGCTGGAAGGACGGTGGTGCGGCGGTGGCAGGCACAGCGCGGACCGTGACAGAGACCAGGCTCTCGGTCGTGCCCGCGAACGAGACATCCTGGGAGGACCTGCAGGCGGTCTTCGGCACCCGCGGCGCTCCGGCCCGATGCCAGTGCCAGTGGTTCAAGTTCCGGGACTTCCAGTGGAAGTCGGTTCCCGTCGAGGAACGGGCCGAGCGGCTGCGCGAGCAGACCGGCTGCGGGAATCCGGCGGCCGCCGCCACGAGCGGCCTGGTGGCCTACCTGGACGGCGAGCCCGCGGGCTGGTGCGCTGTCGAGCCTCGCACGGCCTATCCGCGGCTGCTGCGCACCCGCGTCCCGTGGGCGGGACGGGCTGAGGACCGGGCCGACGAGGGCATCTGGGTCGTGAGCTGTTTCGTCACGCGGACCGGCTTCCGGCGCCGCGGGGTCAGCCGCGCGCTGGCTGCCGCCGCGCCCGGCTTCGCGCGGGAGCGCGGCGCACGCGCCGTCGAGGGCTACCCGATGATCACCCAGCCGGGACAGGAGATCACCTGGGGCGAACTGTACGTGGGGAGCCGGGGCATATTCGCCGACGCGGGGTTTACTGAGGTCAGCAGGCCCACATCCCGGCGGGCCGTCATGCGGATCGACTTTTAGGCCGCGCGCAGGCACCGGGGGCCACGGACGTGGCGTCGCCTGATCTGGGCTGGCCAGGGAAGGATGCTCATGATGGATTCCGATGGTGCGGCCGAGCGTGACCGGCAGCGCGACCTGGTCCGCCGCGGCTACGACACCATCTCAGTGGCGTATCGCGGTGACGATGGCCAGCCGGCCGCCACGTCCGCGGAGGAAACCAGCCGTTACGCCGGCTGGATAGCGGAACTCGCGGGCCTGCTGCGGCCCGGAGCCCGGGTCGTCGATCTAGGGTGCGGCGCGGGCATACCAGCGACCCGCGAGCTGGCTGGCCACGGGTTGCGGGTGATCGGGGTCGACTTCTCCGCCGTCCAGCTCCGCCGGGCCCACCGGCTCGTCCCCCGGGCCAGCCTGATCCAGGCGGACATGACCGCGTTGCACCTCAGGCCAGCGAGCGCGGACGCCGTGGTGTCCTTCTACGCGCTGATCCACGTGCCCGTCGCCGACCAGCAGGTGCTGTTCCCGCGGGTCCGGGACTGGCTCCAGCCAGGCGGCTACTTCCTGGCCATCGTCGGGGCCACCCGGTGGACGGGGACCGAGCGGTACCTCGGTGCCGACATGTTCTGGGACCACGCCGACACCGGCACCTATCTCCGCTGGTTCGAGGCGGCGCGGCTCACACCCCTGTGGCACCGCTACATCCCCGAGGGAGCCAGCGGCCACACCCTCGTCCTCGCCCAGGCCTCGTGATGAGCGGGGGCTGATGGCCGGGGTCACTGAGTGCTGGCGACCAGGACCTTGCGCAGCAGCGCGATCGTCTCCTCATCACCCGTAGCGGCGGCACTCTCCCCGCCGCGGCCCCACAGCCACAGCAGGACATCCGCCGCCGGACCCTCGATTACCGCCGCCGGGCTGCCCGCGGCGGACTCCTCCACCCGTACATCCTTGCTGGTCAGGTGAAGCATCCAGGACCGCTCGGGGGTGACTACGCCGACCAGGCGGTCACCGGCGGGCTGGAGCATCTCCGCGAACTCCTCCGGCCATCCGGTCGTGCTGTACTCCACGAAGCTCACCAGCAGCTCATCGACGCCATCGGCGGCCAGGTCGCCGGGGATTCCGGTGACTGGGCCGCCGGCTGCCAGTTCGGCGTCAACCCGGTGGATGACCGTCTCCTGGGCCATCCGGCGGATCCAGAACCCCACACTCTGATCGGGCCCATACCAGGTAAAGGAGCGGTCCCCAGGACGGCGGGTAGCGAACTCCCCGGTCAGCGCGGCATAGCTGCGGTCGAGGAGCTCCAGCGGGGGCTCCTGCCCCAGGCCGGGGGGTGGCCACGATCCGGGATCGCGGCCCAGCCGCATGCACTCGACCTTATGCAGGTAGACCGCACCCACATGGCGAAGCAGATCGGTCATCGTCCATCCCGGGCAGCTCGGAACCCCCGCACCGGGATCGGCACCTCCGGCCACGTCGCGAAGCCGCCGGAAATCAGCGTCGAGGCAATCACGCAGTCGTTGACTCTCCATGCCGCCAGCCTCGCAGATACCGCTGACAACTCCACGGATCGCAGAGCGCCCCGGCCCCGGCGCCGCTGCCCAGACGGGATCTCCTGGGTAGGGTCCGGGTATGGACCCTGGGAGCTATCTGGCCCACTTGCGCCGGGAGTCCGGCGCCTTCGAAGCCTGCCTGGCGGGAGACCTGTCCGCGCCAGTGGAGCACTGTGGTGAGTGGACGCTGTACGATCTCGCCGACCACCTGGGCCAGGGCAATATGTGGGCCGCGATGGCCGTGGCCGAAAAGCACGGCGACTACGAGGGACCCGCGGCGCCACCCGAACGGGCCGCCCTGACGCGCTGGTTCCGCGACACCTGCGGCGTCCAACTCGCCGCCCTGGACACTGATCCGTCGGTCAGCGCCTGGACTATCGCCCCTCCGCCCACCGCCGGCTTCTGGCAGCGCCGCAGGTGCCTGGAAACGCTCGTGCACCGCTGGGACGCCGAGCACGCCCTCGGGATCCCCAGCTCGCTTGACCCGGAGCTGGCCGCCGACGGGGTCGCCGAAGTCGTCGGCACCATAACACCGAGGCAGGCCCGGCTCGGCCGCATGGCCGCTCCCCGGCATGCGATCCGCCTCCGCGCGCGCGACACCGGCTCGTCCTGGACTCTCGGACCTGGCGAGCCCGTGGCCACTATCGGTGCCACCGCCGCCAACCTGCTGCTCCTGCTGTGGGGCCGGCTTCCCGCCGACGACCCGGCCATTACCTGGGAGGGCGACCGCCGGAACGGCGAACCCACCCTCAGCGGGCCGCTGGTCCCGTGAACTGTCCGGCCATCCGTCTGGCCGCAGGGCAGGCCAATGGGTTCAGGCCGTCAGAGCAGGGCCGGGGACCGCTCGCCAGGCGCTGGCTGCGGGCGCCGCAGCCTTGTGGTCGCAACTCGGCATCGCCTCGCCAGGGCACGAGCCATCGCTGAGGAAGCCGGGCCGCTCTACGCCGGGGACAGGTGCCTGATCATCCAGCAGCGCCCCTGGCAGCTCGACGCCCTGGCTCCCGGCCGCCGGTTCAGGGGCGCTGCCGCCAGCGCCGCATGAAGTACCGGATGATCCGCCGGATCAGGAAGTACATCGGTGCCACACCTTTCTTCCGTTGCGCCGTCGCGAACGGCACAGGGCGGGCCGGGCACGCAGTCGCTCAGGGTATCCCACCCCCCGACTCTGCCGTCCGCCGGCAGGCCGGGCAGCGGCCAGCGGACGCGCCGGCGGGAAACCCAGGTGCCTGACGAGACCGCGTTGGGTAGCGTCGGTGCCCATGCCGCCTGTTCGCGAGCGCCCTCCGTCCGTGGCTGACGAGCGGACCCAGCTTGTCGGCTGGCTTGACCTACAGCGCGCCATCGTGCACATGAAGGGCGAAGGACTGTCGGACGCGGATGCCCATCGCCCTGTTCTCCCGGCCTCCCCGCTGATGACGATGGCGGGCGTCGTCTCCCACTTGCGCTGGGTCGAGCACCTCTGGTTCGAGGTTGTCTTCCTGGGCCGGCCGGCCGTCGGGCCTGGGCTCGATGACGGTCCCGAGGACGCCGACATGATGGTCGCCGGGGTTCCGCTCGCCCAGCTCCTCCAGGACTACGAACGCCAATGCGCCGTGTCCAGCGAGATCATCGCGGCTCATCCTCTGGACGCCGTAGGCAAGCACACCGACTTCGACGCCGCAACCCTGCGCTGGATGGTGATCCACATGGTGGAAGAGACCGCCCGGCACGCCGGTCACCTGGACGCCATCCGGGAACTGCTGGATGGCCAGAAGGGCTACTACTGAGCGGGTAGCCCTGGCCTTCACCGCGCCGCCATCGACCCCGCATCACGCCTGCCACATTGAGGACTCCATGGACCGCGCACTAACCGAGGCACTCGCTCCCGTTCTCCGCGACCTGGGAAACTCTGGCTCAGTGATCCCCCGGGTCGAGGACGGTCAATGGTCTGACTTCGAAGACCAGGTGACGGCGATGCTGTTCAGTCCGGGCGGCTCGGGGCAGGGCGTTTCCGCGATGGCTGGAGAGCCACTCCCCCAGCGGATCGCCTCGGTGGCTGATCAGGTCCAGGAGTGGGCAGTCGAGGAGCTGTGCAGTATCGGGCGGCCGACGAACTGGCCGCCATGCCCGCAGCATCCCCACTCTCATCCGCTGTCGGCCGTCGTGCGGGAAGGGCAGGCCGTGTGGAGCTGCCCTAAGACCGGATACGTCGCCGGCGGGATTGGGCAGCTGGGCCAGGACCGAGACGGATGAGTGCTCAGCACGGGCGGCCCGCCGACGAGAGCTGCCTCCTGGTTCCGGTACCCGAGGCGGAAAAGGCTGTGAGCGGACTCCGTGACCGGCTGGACCGGGCCGCAGCCTGGGGCGTCCCGGCCCATGTCACGATCCTCTACCCATTCGTCCTGCCCGCGGCGGTCACCAGTCACGTCGTTGTGACGGCGGCTGCGGCTGTCGCCTCGGTGCGCGCCTTCGATTGCGTGTTTGCCCAGACTGCCTGGTTCGGCCAGGAGGTTCTCTGGCTGGCCCCTGAGCCAGCGGACCCGTTCCGTGCGCTGACCATAGCCGTGCACGCGGCCTTCCCGCAGTACCCGCCGTTCGGCGGCATCTACCCCGATGTGGTGCCGCACCTGACCATCGGTGACCGCCCGCCGGGCGGCCCTGGCGCTCTCGAGGCAGCCGAGGCTGAGGTCACGGCCGCACTGCCGGTCCGCACGCACGTCAGCTGCGCCTGGCTGATGACGGGGACCCAGGCTGCCGCAAGCTGGCGGGTGGCCGCCGAGCTGCCGCTCGGCATCATTTGAAATGGTTCCGGACTATCCCAGATTCGTCCCGGACTACTTTTCCCGCAGGACCGGACTACTTTCCCCGCAGGAATAGCATCCGAGCCGGACGGCGGATTTTCCCACCACATCTTGAAGTCACCCGCCAAGGTTGCCGTCACGTTGGCATCTGCGTATGCCTGCAGGGCACAGCGAGGCCGCCTGGGCAGCCGGCGGAGGCGGCAGCCATGATGGTCATCGCGGAGAGGAGAGCATATGAGTCCGCACGAGCTGGCTGAGGCCTACCTGGGCGCGCTCGGCCGCGCTGACCTGGCGACAATGCTGACCCTGTTCAGCGACGGCGCGCTGGTCCACTCGCCGCTGTACGGCCCGGTCCCGGCCCGCGAGTTCTTCCCGGCCTTGTTCGGCGATACGGCAGAATCGCGCCTGACCCTCCGCGGAGTGACGCAGGGGGAGGACACCGCCGGGACGCCGCTGGTCAGCATCTGGTTCCACTTCGACTGGCAGCTGCCCAGCGGCCGGCGGGCACCCTTCGACGTGGTCGACGTGCTGGAACTGAGTCCCGATGGCCGCATCGGGACCCTGCGGATCGTCTACGACACCGCTGACATCCGCCCCGTGTTCGAGCAGGAAACCGGGCGGCGCTCCTGGCGGGCAGGACAGCCCGGCCATCCCGGTTGAGAGGACCTACTCCCCGCGCGGGCCGCCGGCGAGCTCGCTGGCGATGTCCAGATGACCGAGGTGACGGGCGTACTCCTGCACCAGGTGGAACAGGATCCGCTCCAGTGATGGCGGGTCGGCGCCGTCCCATCGTTCACCGGGCTGGCCGACGTCAGCCAGGTCGTGGGCGTTCACGATGGCCCGGGTGCGTGCGGCCTGAGCGTCCAGGGCCGCGACCAGCCCGGCGAGCGTCTCCTCCGGCGCCACGTACCAGCGGCCATCCCGGCTGTCGGCCCAGGGATCCGGGACATCGCGGCCCTCGAAGCCCCATTCGAGCCACCGCATCTCCACAAAAGTGAGGTGCTTCAGCAACTCCAGGGGTGTCCAGCCGGAAGGCAACCGGCTGCGGCACGATTCGCCGCTGGGCAGCGCCTCCAGCTTGCTGACCAGCCGGGAGCGGAAGTAGTCGAGGTAGCCGAGGAAGACCGCGGCGCGTGCTGCTACCGGGGCGGTGGGCTCGGGAAACGGGATGCTCACCGCACCTAGCCTGCACCACGCCCGGTAGGCGTTATGCGAGACTTGCGGATATGGATTCCCGGCCCGGCTATCAGTGCGCCCGGCCGTTCCCCTCTACTGCCGTCGCGTCCACCCGTGCGTCCGGGCCGGCCCGGACCCGCACTTCATGAGGGTCACCGGCAGCCCTCCGAGCGTCCCTGTCGGTGAAGACATCCCAGTCCGCAAGGCGAGGAACGCGGTCTACGCCGTCTTCTTCGGGGCGGGATTCATCTACGCCAGCTGGGCCTCCCGGATCCCCCAAGTCCGCGCGGAACTCGGGGTTGGCCCCGGGATCCTGGGTCTGGTCCTGCTGAGCACGGCGGTCGGATCCGCCCTCGGGACGCCCCTGTCCGGGCTGCTCATCAGCTGGCTCGGGACCATCCGCACGGTCGTCGTGATGTCGTGGGCGGCGGCCGCTGGCCTGATCGTGGTCGCGGCTGGCTGCCGGCTGGGCCCGGGAGGCATCCCGGAGGTGGCGGCCGGGCTGTTCGTGTTCGGCTTCGGCAACGGCGCCTGGGACGTGGCGATGAACGTGCAGGGTGCCGCGGTCGAGCGCGAGCTGGGCCGGGCGATCCTGCCGAAATTCCATGCCGGGTGGAGCATCGGCACGGTCGCGGGCGCCGGTGTCGGCGCGGTGATGGTCGCCCTCCATGTGCCGGTCACCGCTCACCTGACCGCGGCCGCGCTAGTCATCGCCGTGGCCGTGCCCATCTCGGCCCGCCGCTTCCTGCCCACCGATCGCACCGCCGACCACCTGGACGCCGGCCGCCCGGACCCGGGAACGCCCCGGCGCCGCGCGCTCGCGGCGTGGACCGATCCCCGGACCCTGCTCATCGGCCTGTTCGTGCTCTGCATGGCTTTCACCGAGGGAACCGGGAACGACTGGCTGAGCCTGGGGGTCATCGACGGATACCACACCATGGCCACCCTGGGCACGCTGACCTTCGCCCTCTTCCTGGCCGCGATGACCGCGGGCCGCTGGTTCGGCCCCGGGCTCATCGACCGCTACGGGCGGGTCCGGGTGCTGCGAGTCTGCGCGGCCACCGCCCTCACTGGCCTGCTCATGATCGTGTTCGGCGGGGTGCTGCCGGTCGCACTGGCTGGCGCCGTGCTGATGGGGCTGGGGACGTCGCTGGGCTTCCCGGTCGGGCTCAGTGCCGCCGCCGACGATCCCCGGTACGCCGCTCCCCGGGTGAGCACCGCCGCCTCCATCGGCTACCTGGCCTTCCTGGCTGGGCCGCCAGCGGTCGGCTTCCTCGCTGACCAGGTCGGGGTCCTGCACAGCATCACGATCGCGGGCATCCTCATCGCCGCGGGATTCGTCCTGGCCCGGTTCACCGCGCCGCTCTCCCCGCCGGCAGAGCGAGACACGGCCGGCCCGTCGCAGCCTGGCTGAGGGCCGGAACGTGGGTGCATTTGCGGCCAGGTTCGCGACCCTGACGGCTCGCTGTCACCGGCCGCCATCCGGGCGGCCGGCGTCGCGCAGCAGCGGCGGAGGCATCTCGGCCGTGAAGACACGGAGCGCGCGTGCCCGCACGGTGGCCGGATTGACGACGCTCATGCTGGAGAGCGCAGGTAAGTTCATGCCGGTCGTCCCGTATCAGTCATGGCGTATCGGGAGCCATCCACCGCTTCGCCGGTTGGGCCGCCCCCGGTTCGGTCGGGCACCTGACGCTGGAAGGGATCAATTGCTCGGATGCGGTACAGGAAAGGGTCAACGAGAAGTACGCCGAGCGTCGCGCCGCACCATGGCTCTACCTGTACTGCACTGGAGAACTACCGCTGGCCGGGCATCCCCGCTCGTGAAAGTGCCCGGGCCACCCGTCGGCGGCCGGCACCCGATCCTGTCCGCCGGAACGGCGGCCGGTCTCCGGCTGACGGATTGGGCCTCGCTTCGCTTTCGGGCTGGCCTTGCCGGCCTCCCGGATTGCACGTCTTCCAGCCCCGGCGATGTCGAGGTGCCGCCGGGGCAGGCGGCCCGGAGATCAGCCGGGAGGTGCCAGCTCCAGATCGGTGAGGCCGGCGTAGTAGGCGAACTTGAACGGGTCGAGCAGCTGGTGGCGTTCGACGAGCCGCTGCAGGATGCCCTGCCGCAGGTCGAGAAGCCCGGGGGTGCCGGGGTGGCTGAGCAGTCCCAGGTCGATGATCCGCAGCGCGAGCGCGTGCTCGCCGCGCCGGGTGAGCTCGGCGCCCGCGGCGCGGAAGGCGGTTGCGGTTCCGCCGCCGAGCAGATCTGCGGCGGCGGCCAGTTCGGCTGGCGTGAAGTGCTCGACGCCCTCCCCTCCGGGGTGCCAGTATCCGGTCCGCTGGCGGTGGACGCGCTGGATGAAGTGATCGCGGGTCACCAGATAGGGGATGACCGCAGAGGGGTGGTCCTTCAGTACCTGCGGCAGATGGTTGAGATGCAGGATCTCGGCGAGCGTCAGCCCGCTGGTGATAGCGGCCCGCACGGTATCGTCCAGGTCGCGGAGGGCTGCGAGCAGCCCGGGGAAGGCCTCGATGGTGTACGCCTCGGTGAGCCCGGCGTGCCCGTGGATCAGCTGCCGCGGGTGCAGCGCCATGACGGTCTCCATTGCCGCGAACAGGCCCTCGGCGGAGCCTTCGGCGAAGAACGGGGCGCCGAGGTAGGGCATGCTCATGTCGCCGGTGAACACGACTTCCCGGTCGGGGAGGTGGATGATCAGGCCGTCGTGGGTTTCGCCTCCGGCGATAGGGATGAGCACGAACTCGACTCCGCCGATGGCCAGTGTCTCGGGCTTGCTCACGAGATGGTCCACTGCGACCTGGATGCGATGGCTGCGGCCGCCGGGCAGGAGGTACCGGAAGGGCGCCGGCCCGGAGTTCTGGTTTCGTAGTTCGCCGGGGAAGTTCGCTTGCGCGATCACGGTGGCGCCGTCCGTCGTGAGGGCGTCGAGTCCTCCGACGTGGTCGAAGTGCGCGTGGGTCAGGATGACGTGGGTGATCGGCCGCTCGGTGATCTCGCGGAGGGCACGCAGGGCCGCGGCCGCGTGCTCAGGAGTGGTGGCGGCGTCGATGACGACGATCCCGTCGGCGGTGACGACGAAGGCGAGGTCGGAGAAGTCGTATCCCTGGGCGACGTGCACGCCGGGCGCGAGTTCGGCGAACTTGCGAGGAACGAACCGGAACCCGTCGTCGGCGGTCACCCAGTAGTCGGTGATCAGCCGCCCGGACTGGCCCCGGGCCGCCTCCGCTTCCTGCGTCCGGCCGAGGATTTCGTACGCATGGGATAGCCCCTCGTATGCGGCCCTCAGCAGGCCAGGCGGAAACTGGTCCTTGACCGCGAGCACGAACTCGAGGTCGGCGGCGACGGTCTCCGCGCGGCCCGCGCAGCCGGGGAGCCGGGCCAGCGAGGTTCCCCTGAAGTAGTGCGGCAGCCCGAGATCGAGGCCGGTGGCCGCGTCCAGCTTGGCGATCGCCTCCCGGGTCCGGCCGTCGAGGCGGGACTCGAAGGCTCCGGCGAGCGCCAGTGACAGCGCGTCGGCGGGCGCGGCGTCCGAGCGGCCAGCGAAATAGTCGAAGCCCTCCTGGTGGCGCTCGGCGGTCATGAGCTGGCTCGCGAGCACGACTAGGGTGCGCCGGTCGGCGCCCGGCCAGGCCGCCGCCTCCTTGAGCGCATCGATCTCTAGCTGCATTCTCTTCTCCTCTATCTCACGGCGGCAGTGAGCGGGGCGGCGGCTTGCCGCGGTGTTCGCGGAGCCCTTACGAGCGCGGACACCGACGTGATGTGCAGGGCGAACAGCAGCGGAACGACGGCTGTCGGGATCAGCGCGAGCGGGAGCTCGCTGATCGGCGCCCCGGACGGCGTCACGTTGAGCAGCTGGAATCCGGTGAGGGCCCCGAGGGTCAGGGCCACGACCAGATCGGTCATGCCGAACGCGTTGAACCACAGGGCGGCGCGGCGGCCCCCGCCCTGCGCGAGCCTGCGCGCGACCAGCGGCGCAGCGATACCGGCGGCGATGTCGCCCAGGCCCGCGGGCAGGGCGAACAGCGCGGGCAGATGGCCGAGGGCCATGGTGGCCAGGAAGGCCGTCCCCCCGGCCGCCCGGAACGAATGCGGGAGCTCCAGGCGGGCCACCATGCCCGGCGCCGCTAGGGCGCGCGCCACCACCGGGATCCGGCGCAGCGCCAGCAGCGTGCCAAAGAAGCCGGCCACCGCGACCGGCATCCACGGCACCCCGTGGCCGAGCCGCGCGTGGTACCAGCCGTGACCCGCGATCACCGCGCTGGCGGTGAACCAGCCGCCGAGCACGACGGCAGCGCCGCCGGTGAGCAGCGCCGCACGCGTCCGGCCCAGGCCGGCGCGCACCGCGCCGCCGTACAGCACAACGCAGGTCGCGGCCGGGATCGCGATGATTCCGGCGATGGTGATCGCCCACAGATAGCCAGGCGGGTCGTACATGACACTCTCCTCTGGTCGAGTTGACTATCTATAAGATAGTAGGATGTAGATAGTATCTGTCAACTAGTATCATGGAGGACGTGATCAGAAACGTGCGCACCTACGACCACTTCTGCCTGGTCGCCCGCGCCCTGGAACGCGTGGGCGACCGGTGGAGCCTGCTGGTGATCCGCGACCTTCTCACCGGGGCCAAGAGGTTCACCGACCTGATGGACCGCCTCGGCGGGATCACCCCCAAGACCCTCAGCCAGCGCCTGCGCGAGCTCGAAGACACCGGGATCGTCACCGCCGACCGCGAGCCGGGCCGGCGGGAGGTCTGGTATCGCCTGACAGCGGCCGGAGCCGATCTGGGACCCGTCATCGACGCACTCAACTGGTGGGGGCTACGGCACGCCTGGCGCTGGCCCCAGGACGGCGAGCCACTGCACGCCGAGCACCTGCTCCGCGCCGCCACCCAGGCCATCGACCTCGCCACCGACGACCACGAACCAGCCTGCTGGCACTTCCGCCTCGACGGTGCGGACTACCTGGTCGAAAGCGACGGCCACAGGTGGTCCCTCACCGCGGAATCCCCGGCCGCACCAGCCGACGTCACGATCACCGCGACCACCCAGGCCCTGACCGCCTTCATCTTTGCCGGGTCGGACAACGGCATCGATATCACCGGCGAATCCGGCCCAGTCCAGCGATTCCGGCAACTGATCAGCACCATGGCCGCCGTCGTACAGCCCGTTTAGACCGGCCAAGCAGTGTCCGCCTCGCAGGTCAGGCACACTCAGGACATGGAAAAGGGCGGACCCGCATTTGTAGCTGTGGACGTGCACTACCCCAGTTCCCAAGGTGCGCGAGCAGCAGCGGTGGTGGCCGCCGATGCCCGCTTCTCAGAGGTAGTGGATGAACGCGCTGAGGCCGTGGCAGAGGTGCTGCCCTACCAGCCTGGTGAGTTCTATCTGCGTGAACTCCCGCCCATGCGCGCGGTCCTGCACGGCCTCAGCGGGCTGAGCCTTCTGGTAGTCGACGGCTACGCCGACCTCGACCCCAGCGGCTGCCCCGGGCTCGGCGCGCACGCGCACGCTGAGTTCGGCGTCCCGGTGATCGGCGTGGCCAAGTCCGCCTTCCGCACGGCTACCCATGCCATACCGGTCCTGCGCGGAACCTCTGTGCGCCCCTTGTTCGTCACGGCAGCCGGAATGCCCCGGACTGAGGCAGCTGACCTAGTGCGGCGGATGACGGGGCAGCATCGGCTGCCCGACGCGATACGCCGCGTCGACACGCTGGCACGGACTGGCCTGCCGGCCGCCCAGGGATACCGATTCGGTGGGCCCGTGGGTCAGCTTGCTCCGAATGGCGCGCCAGATCGATGAGGCGCTGCGGACCGCCGGGACGGACGAGTCGAGTTCAGCTGCGGTGACCGCTGGACGGCGCCGTCTCGCCGGGGATGATTGGTGATCCACCGTGGCAGCATCTACTGAGCTCATCTCGGGGAGACGCCGCCCAGGGTCCACACCCACGCTCAGCGGCCATTTACGTCTTCCTTTGGCTGCCTGGGTGAGCTCAGGCTCGGGTAGAGGTGCCTGGCCTATCTCCCAAGACGAACAATCATGAGTAATCATGCAACCTGGCTCGGCCTGGGCGCGTGCCGACGGATGAAGCTGAGCAGCAGCTCCGTGCGTGATCGGCCCTCGGAACCCGCGGCCAGAACGTGCCATGGATCAGGCCGGTGACCGTCCGGGCCGCGAGCAGCGCGAACCCGGCGATGAGGACGCCGACGAGGGTGTACCCGAGGGCCGTACCGCTGCGCACGTGCTCAGCGGCCAGCCAGTGGACGCCACAGGTGACGGCAGCGGCAAACAGGGAACGAAAACACCCAGGAGCCCGGACCAACCGTGACCCGTCTCCAGGACGGCCGCGGGTCTGTCCACCTTGCCACCATTGATGGCGAAGCAGTCTTCAGTCCGTCGGGCGCGGGGAGGAACAGTGCGCGGCCGCCTGCAGCGCGTGATTCCAGTGGCCATCGCAGGCGGCCGGGCAAGCCTGCCCCGGACTGGCTGCGGGCTGCGCACAGCACGAAAGGAAGGCAAGCAAAATGGACGGATCAAACTTGATCTTCATCGTCATGGCGATCGTCATCCAGAGCTGCCTGCGCACCGGCGTAGTCCCGGCGCTCACCGCCGGCAGTCATCCCCCGGGCCTGCCCTGGGACGCTGGCCAGCCCGGCAGGACCAGCAGCGGCCGAACCCCGATCAGGCATCATCACATCCGGGCGGCAGTGAGATCCCTGCTGCTAGCGCGGCGTAGGTGAACAACGCAATGGATCGTGACGCCAGGACCCGGGCCCGCCTGGAGCAGCACTGGGCGGCCTCCGAGAGCGGGGACATCGAGATCGAGCACGCGATCTACGCCGAAGATGCGATCCTGGACTACCCGCAGTCCGGGGAACGCTTCCGGGGTCGGTCAAAGATCCAGGCGCAGCGCGGCGGGCACCCGGCTGAACGCCACTTCACTGTCCTGCGGATCCGGGGCGGCGGCGACCTGTGGGTGAGCGAGTGCGTGATCACCTATGACGGCGTGCCCACCTACTCGGTGAGCGTCATGGAACTCACCGGCGATCTGGTCACGCACGAGACCCAGTACTTTGCCGACCCCTTCCCGGCGCCTGCCTCGCGGGCGGCGCTAGCTGAGCCGATCCCTGGCCACCATGAACCCATGCGCGGATCGTGATTACTGACGTAAGGCCCGGCGGCCGTCTTTGCGCCGGAACCAGGTGAGATCAAACCATGACCCGGAACGGAACATCCGCGGAACGAACTGGGCCGCGACCCGCTGGCGGCGATGGTTTATCTCCACCTCAGAACACAAATCCGCGAATGAACGATGGCGGCTTCCGGAACCGTGTCCCGTAAGTCGGCCAGGGCGCCGCCGCCGCTGGCGTCGGTCCAGTACTCAAAGCAACTGCAGATGCTGTCCTTCACGCCACACGACTCTGAACTGCAAGAAGACCAAGGTCACAGGGAGCGCACCGACGTACTCCTGGGCAGTCGGTCTACTGCGGTGGCGGCTGCGCGATCGCCGTTTCACGCCCCTCATGCTCGGCTAGCCGTCTTGAACGCCGCTGCCCGCCGGCGTGCGAGCCGCCGCCATCGCCGCGGCCGAAGGCGGCAGGTAGCGCGGAAGCTGGTGCCGAAGACATATATAAGCATCCAGTCTGTACACGTGCCTGCCCAGCCGCGGTCCGGACTGCGGACGGTGCTGCTGAGAGTCCTTATAACCGCGCGCCGAGCCCGCCGTTCTGGGCGCATCTCGGAGTTGCCTGGTCAGCTGATCGCGAGGTACCGATTTGTTGTTCTGCGCGCAATGCGGTGCCTGCTCGACCCGCAGTAGACCCCAGCGGCGATCCGCGGAACAAGTGTCTCCTAACCCAGTTAGTTTCGTTCCTCTGGTTGCCGGTCTGGTGCTTCTGGGTACACAACCCTGGATGTAGTGACGCGGCTGATGGTGGCACCGGGCGACTTGAGGCTCTGAGAGGCGGTCATGCGATGCGTCCTGATATCAGGCCTGGCGGCACTTTCCCTGATTATGCTCTCCCGGATCACACCGGCACCGTGCGTACGCTCAGCGAGCTTCAGGGTCGCGATCCGCTGATCCTCACCCTGGCGCGCGGCAATTACTGCCCCAAAGAGCACCAGCAGCACCTCGAGCTGGCGGCCAACTACCCGAAGATCGCGGTGGCCTACACCCAGGTCGCCACTATCGCCACCGACGACCATCACACCCTGCAGGAGTTCCGCGCGTCGGTGGGCGCCCAGTGGGCCTTCCTGTCCGATCCCGGTCGGACCGTCCAGAAGGACCTCGACATCGCCGAGTACACCGACCCCGAGCACAACCCCATGATCCCGCACACGCTGGTGCTCAAGCCGGGGCTGGTCATTCACAGTGTCTATAACGGCTACTGGTTCTGGGGGCGCCCGTCGTTCTATGACCTGTGGAATGACCTGCGTGCCGCCACTAGCGAGATCCGCCCGGACTGGGATCTGAGCACCCCGGGGCTCCGCGAAGCCTGGGACACGGACGACTTTTCGCACTTTCACGGCTGGGACCGGCGGTCCCCAGAGTCGACGCCGTCATCGTATGAGTGACGCAGCGACGCTTGCCGCTGCCCTGTAGACCAGGTGACGCACGCTCACCAGGCTTGCTGGGCGGCGCTTAACTAAGTGGCGGGCAGATATGCAAGGCCGGTCACCTGGTGGCCGGCAAAGATCGCGGAAGGGGCGAGGCCAGTGGGCACGCCGGTATGCGAGATGCTCGGGATTGAACGACCGATCGTCCAGGCACCCATGGCCGCGGTTCCCCGCCTGGCCGCGGCGGTCTCGAATGCCGGCGCGCTCGGCATGGTGACGCTGACCTGGTCCGATGACGCCGGAGCCGTCGTTCGTGAGACGGCGGCGCTGACCGCGCGGCCGTTCGGCGGCAACTTTGTTCTCACCGAAGATCATCACCGTCGCCTTGACCAGGCCCTCGAGGCCGGCTTGCGGATCGTCTCGTTTATGTGGGGGAATCCCAGCGGCTACATAGAGCCTGTGCACGCCGCCGGGGGAATCGTTATGCACACAGTCGGCAGTGCCGAGGAGGCACGGCGGGCAGTCGCGTCCGGCGTGGACGTGGTCGTCGCGCAGGGCTGGGAGGCCGGCGGGCACGTCTGGAGTACGGTCGCGACACTGCCGTTGGTGCCCGCTGTGGTGGACGCGGTGGCGCCGGTGCCGGTGATTGCGGCTGGCGGGATCGGTGACGCTCGCGGAGTCGCCGCGGTGCTCGCCCTGGGCGCCCAGGCCGCGTGGCTGGGCACGCGGTTCCTGCTGGCCGAGGAGATGCCGATCCACGAGGACTACCGGCGCCGGCTGATAGCCGCCGCCGAGACCGATCCGCAGTTGTACCCGGACCTG
>Ga0208589_1000236_pt1 | contig 27088 bp, 26 predicted proteins | sample NGESurshal092012_2_FD_184486 | JGI IMG/M metagenome (GOLD analysis project Ga0208589, IMG submission 184486) | Arctic peat soil microbial communities from Barrow, Alaska - NGEE Surface sample F53-2 shallow-092012 (SPAdes) | ecosystem: Environmental > Terrestrial > Soil > Wetlands > Peat ...
AGTGACGTTTGACCTGGCCCCAAACGGGGCTATTCTTTGACCACAGGTGGCCCCCGATTCGGCGCCCGCACTGGCCCCCAATTCGATTCCCGTTTCCATTGAGCGATAAAAACGGTGTTGACGGTCTTTCCCTGGCTCGAATGGCTAGTCGAGCAATACCCGTGAGTGAAATGCTCAAACTTTCTGTCCACAATCCAACCGTTCTCAAGCACGATGTTCCCCATCTCGGTGAATCCGCTCACCTTGTACGTCGCCCCATTATTGATTGCGTGTGGGCGATTCTTCGGTAACAAGGCATCTTTATTACCCAGGGTCTTCCCGTTCGCCGTGATACGAATGGTGTCGCCGACGCACAGTTCGACATCCTTTTCGTGCCGTCGGTAGACGTTAAAAGACGATGCCTTATCCAATGGCAAAATGAAAAAATGGTTGAGCATGACACCGATGCCTGGGATTGTTCCCGTCACGGTGTATCTGGCTCCGGCCGCAAAACCAGAAATGTTTTGATGGAATTGAACAACATTGCCCTTTTCGTATTGGTGAGCTTTTCCCTTTTCTCCGTCGGTCAGACGCAAATCTTCGAGCCGGTCGAAAGTCTCTCCGTCACCCTTAACAATACCTCGCCGCTTCAATTCCTCTCGAATGCATTTTGTTACGCGGGCACCTTCCGCGTGAGTCGGGGATACAACCAGTGCGGAACTACCCTGCTCAATTTGGTTCGAATAGTTCCATGCAATTTCTTTGTGGGCTTGCCCTTCATCCATTTCACGGATGGAGCCGAGCCGTTGTAATCCTTCGAATCCCTTCGCCGTATCACCCGAAGCAAGATGCTCAACGGCACTTTTATAGAGGCCCCGCTGTCTAAGGACTTTGTTGACTGTGATTGGTTTGACTCCCGCATATTTCACGAATAGGCCCAGCGGGTCGCCTCGTTCAACTGCTCGATGTTGTCCCCGGTCCCCAGAGAGAATGAGTCTCGCGTTGATTCTCTCGACTACGGCACATAGAGCGGCCATTGTTCGAGAGCCTAAGAGGCCCGCTTCGTCCACCCAGATGACGCTCCCGCGTGATTTGTCCTGCATCTTTTCGTCAAGAAGAAACTTGGCAACCGTGTTGGCGGTGGCGAATCCTTCCGACCGCAGTACGCCCCGGCTCGCGTCTGCGGAAGGAGCTAGAAACGTAATTGATTCGCCGCAAAGCCGACGGAGGACTTCCGGGCCTTCTATTCCCTTGACGGTTTCTTTGATGAGCGTCGTCTTTCCAGTACCGGCACCCCCTTCAATCAATGTGACCCGGTCTGTCGAATTGAGTACGTCCATCACTGCCGCACGCTGCTGGTCGTTCAACTTTTTATCCTGGATGACGTGGCCGGGGCACAGGGCATGCTTCGTACCTCTGCCATTGCGGGCGAACGCAATCATTCGTTCCTCTTCCGCCATGACCTCCTTCGTCGTGACCATCATCTGCCCGCCGATTTCTCGGTGGATGAAGCGACTATCGCGGTTGACTTGATTTTCCAATTGCGAGAGCGGTACGGACCCGACCGAAGTCTTCATCGTCGCGGTCAGAAACTCGCGTTCTGAAACGACTGACCGTCGGTCAAATACTGTTGAGATAGCAAGGTCGATGGCAGCCTCGGCCGACTTTTCGATGCCTCGGCCATATGCACCTCGACCGGGCACGGGCGGCCGAATTATGGCCTCTTTAACCTTCGGGTCTAACAGGCTTGCCCACTTGTCGCTTAACTCCTCCAATGGGATGGATTCATTTTTGCGTTGTCGCGTTTTCGCACCAAGTTCACTCTTTCGCTTGTCGTCATGAATTCCAAGCTCATCGGCTTTGGCGTTTATCTCAGTCGTCCTCCGGGAGAATAGCGTGACCACCTCTTGCGGCACGGAAGAGATTTCCCACGACTTGCCTCTTCGCTCGATTTCGTAACCGAGTTCGACGAGCTTTGATGCCAGGCGGGCATGAAAGTACGCCTCGAAGAACGGAGCGTCGCGTTTCAAGTCGCCGAACTGTCCAGCTTTCCACTTCTCTTCCAAATCATCGTAAACCGAATTGAAAGTGTAACAGTGAGCGTGAAGTTGTGGGTCGGGATAACCGTCCACCGGACGGGCGGTGAAGTGAATAAACTCAGCCCAACAGAGATTTCCAACGGTCCTATCCATGTCGGCACCCGCTGAGCGGACCCGAGTTTTCATCTCAGATTCCATTTTGGTCATCGTCTCATTTACAGTCGAACGAAACGCCGTGAGTATTCTTTCGTCACGGGTAAGTCCGTAGATGATGGACACCGATTTCTTCGGATGAAAATTGATGTCGTATCCAACTCGACGATTTCCGACTGTCCTTTGAGTCAGCGGCCCGCCTTTCGTCGGGTGCCTATTCAGGGCCATCGCCGTGAATTGTTCTTTTGTGACTTTCCAAGAAAGGTCCGGCCCCATCAATTCGAGGAGCCAAGCTCCTTTGCCATGCCAAAGGCCTTGGCACTTTTGCCCTTCGGCATAATAATCACCAACGGAAAGTGCGTCGGTAAAATATTTGATTGCTCCGTCGGCATTCTTGCTGACAACCATTCGAATCATGGTTTGCTCAGGTGCGGTCGCGTCATTTACTTGAATTGAAAGGAAGCCTCGCAGGCATGACTCGCCAAAGCTGCCTGCGAGGACTTCCGCTCAATACGAGTGCGTTCGTTCATACTCCTCGACCGAACTTAAAGCGTACCTAATGCCAGAGTTGCGAGAGTTCGGTTTCGTGGAGACCTGCAACCGTCGCCATCGGAACAACACACCTAATCGAGATACTTGTGCCCGCGAGATATTGAACCTGACCGCGACGGCCGCGGGACTCAACCATTGCGGGCTGTCGAGTTCTGCGACAACCGGTTCACGCTGAGTTCGCATATCACGCTCCGATTTCGAGCCGTCCCCCGCGTCGTACTAGGGCGGCGTCGTATTCTAAGCGTAACCTATTAGTATTTCAAGTGGAAAATTGTAAGTCTTTCAACGCGATTTTATTCGCGGGCAGGTCGGGTATACGGAATCAATTCGTATTTTGTGCGAACGAAGCCCCGAGTGCCGCCCTTGGTCAATTGAAATTGGATATCACCATCGCGACTGCTGTCGGGATTCAGATAGAGCTTTTTTGAAATCACATGGTCTGGTTCAATTCGAAAGCAGTAATTCGCACGGTCGACGACGGCATTCACGTCGTCTACGAATTTCTGTTTTTTTTCCGGGGGAAGTTTACCGGCGGTTGCAAGAACAATTTCCAGGTTCACAATGTCTTGAGGTTTAGGCTTCGGGGTAGCCAATTCATGCAGAATCGACAATGGGTCCGGCCCCCGTGTCTTCTCTTCATCCGCCTCCGACCGTCGTGCAATCGGCTGCTTTTTGCTACGGTCCTCCCTCATCGGGTGATGTTCCATCGGAACATCCCTCTTAGTCAACTCTCTCGCTGCGGTCTCAATTCTCTTCGGCAAAGTAACCGAATTAATTCCTCTTGGTTTTTTGGGGGTTAAGTCGACTGAAATGAAATCGTTCGGTCTTCGCTTTTGGTTGCCTTTTTCTAGCTCTAAAACCAAGCGGATACGTCGACGTAATTCATCTCGCTTCGATGCTGATAGGTCGGCCGCGGGCAAAGTGAGTTGCACCTTGTGCATCGTGTTGGCGATTCCAGCATCTTGGATGGCCCATTTCACTGCCGCTTGAAGATATGCCGGTGCCTTTGGAAGCGAGTTTTCCGATTCAAAGGGAGGCTCAAAGACGAAGACAATCGCTTGGTCCTGGCTGTCAGGGTCACGCAACCCACTCTTAGCACGGTGGTCTTTTGTCTTCTCCATCTCTACTGCCTTTTTAGTCTTCTATGCACCGAAGATTGTGTTCTAAAGCACGGACCGTCGTATGCCAAGCCAATCAATGCGTGCCTTGGACACCGGGAATTCTACCGCCATCAGGAACAATTCGCCCCTGGCGAGAATCGCTCCTGATGCAAAAACGGCAAAACGTGGTCAGGCGGTCGAGCTTAATCGATTCCTTCCCGCCTCTCGGTCGGAATCAGGACCGAAAGAATGTCCTTGGATACCTGGCGTATGAATTGAAGCGACTCCAGAAGCATTTGCCTATTGCCGCGATAGAGTTGGAGGTAATCGGTCGAGCATGCCTGTGCGTCCAGACCGATGGCATTGCACACGACAAAGGCGACGGATTCGGCCTCAAGCTCTCGGCTGCGAACGGTTGTTTCCTGCCTTCGTTCCCCTCGGTGCAAAAGCTCGTGGGCGAGTTCGTGTGCGAGTGTCCGAAATTCCTCCGCGGGCGAAAGGCCGTTAATGCAGCCGATGCGTTTTCCCTCCGACCGTCCCTGTGCTCCACCGGATAGACGGTCTGCATAATAAAGCTCGATATCCTTGGCGGCGATGAGTTTTTGCAGAACTGGAATGTATGGCCCTGCGTCTCCGTTGACCTTCGCCAATTCGGGAAGTGGCTCGCCGTGTGTCTGGCTGACATCGAATACATAGACGACTTTCGTGTTGACCAGTTGCCGAAGAGTCTTTTCCTTGGTGTTTCCCTCTTCGTCACGCTCCTCCACCGAACCAACTCGACGAGTCACCGGTGCGAGAATCATGATTCCCTTCTCACCCTTATTAACCAGCCGGTCGAATTTCTTCCAAGCGTGAAAGCCTGCGACGTGGGTGGCGTCGGGTCGCTGGAAAGCGATGAGCATTTGGTTGTTCAAGCTGTAGTTGTGGAATCGGCTCATGGTCTTGAGCCAGCTTTTGAGCGTGTCGCTCTGGCCAGCTTCGAGAGATTCGGCAAGCCGGTTAAGGGCCTGTTCGACGTTCTCGTGAATCCGGTCAAGTTTCTCGATTCTGGTGGCGGGTTGGGTTGCGGTTTCAGTCTGCATAAAAAGTCCTCCTTGTTGGGTTCCTCGCCCACGACGGGAACCAACAACGGGGGACTGACCTGGGGCGGCGGGGACGCTTGCTGGCGCCGTGCCGTCAGGCACGGGCGACAATGCAGGGGCGGGACGCGGCCTAGACGCGGCGGGGCCGTGCTCGCCAGCCAGCAACGATTCTGTGGCCCCGACGCCCTGGGCTATTGCAGGCTGTTCGGCAACCTTCCCGCTGACGGGGGTCGGTTCTGACGCGGCGGACGCATCGTTCTGGGCGTGGCGGTCTTGCTCGATTTCCATTTGGCGAGCGGCCCAGCATTCAAAATGCTGAGCGGCGACCTCGCCGAAATCCTCGGCGTACAACCCGACGACGCTTTGTGCTTGGGACGACAGCCGTTCTTTCTGGCGGAGGAGGTCGGCACGATTGGGACAGTTGGGAACGGCAAGAAGCTCCTTGACGTGCCGGACGGATTCGAGCAATTCGGTGAGCCGCTCTCCATGAAAGACGGTGATGGCGAACACTTCATCGGGCGACGGGTCGACCGGCTCATCGTCGTCGTCTATGCCGAAGACACCTTTGGCGACGGCTTCGGGCAAAGGTCGCGGAACGGGCACGTCGCCGAATTCATCGGCAGGGGTCTCGGAGCGAACCGGCGGCAGAACCGCCGGTGGAAGATGGGCGTGGATGATGGCAGACGCTTCGGGACTTAACGGAAGCGTGGCCTCCTCGAACGAAAAAGTGAATTGTTGGTTCTGCTGCCGCTCCTTCGCCACACGCCCCCTGGGTCAAATAAAATGAGAGCCAGGTGGTGCTCTTCGAAGGGCCTAAGAAAAGTCCTTCATGCGTGGAGTGGCTATCCGTTTCCGTTCTGGTCCTTCTGGTCGCGGCGTTCTTCCTCGGTGCGGTGGATGATTGAATCAGCCGCATCGAGCATTTTGGCCGCGTGCAAAAGGTCCTCACGGTTAAGCGAAAAAGTCTCCTTCCAATCTTCCCCGTCCTTGTAGACGCGAATGAGTTGGGTGCTGAACATCGAGCCGTTGGTCGTTTGGTTCTCCCAAATAACGACCTTCAGCAAACCTCGTCGAATCACTTGAAACGGCCGGTTGCCGTTTGGTTGCCCCTGCGGTGGCCGCGAACGGTCCTGCTGCCGGGGCTGTGGTTTCGTAGCTGCTGCCATAGTTCACCTTCGTCTTTCGGTTGCGGCCGAACGAAGATGCACTCACCTGGTTAAAACCTTATTGCACAAGTGGCATACGCAATTCCATTCAGGAGGCAATCGCAACCGGCTCAACGTGACCGAATTCAACCGAGTCGATAAGCGATTCGGGCAAAAGTGCTGCATAATGGCGACGGCAAATCTCCGGCGAGTTGCCCATTAAGGTGGCGATTTTGTAGAGCGATTCGCCTTTCATGGCCAAGTGGCTTCCGAAGGTATGGCGGAAGTCCAAGCATCCCCAAGTTAGCTTGGTCTTCTCGTTCATCGCCCGAAGGTCACTGGAAAAGTTGTCCGGGTCGAATCGGGTTCCCCAACTGTTGGGAAATACCCATGTGCCGGTAAGACCCTTGGCCTTGAGCCGCCATTTGTCGAGATAGGGCCGGAGTCTTGAACTCACTGGCACGCCGCGATTCTTCTTGGTCTTGGGCTGCCACGATTCGTCGCCCACGGTTTTCGCCTGGATGCGAATTACGCCATACGTTCCTGCCGTCCAGTCGATATCACCGGGCGTGAGCCAGACAAGCTCTTCGCGGCGGATTCCCGCGAAGATGAGGACAGCCACCATCGCCTGCAACTTCAAGTCGTCAGACAGTGCCTCCAATTGCTCGTCGATTTGCGGAAGTCTTAGGAACGAGATTTCCGGGGCGTGTTCCTTGTATCGCTCCACGGCAGACGCGGGATTCCTGTCCTTGGGCATCCTTACGCCGAATTGCCTCATTCCCCAATTGAATAAACGAGTGAGAATCTCGCGGTACCGGTTGGCGGTCTTGGGAGCCAGCCCTCGGCTCTTGACCTGGCTGCTGATGAACCCCGCGATATCGGCAGTTGTGATTTGCTCAAAGCAACTGGCTTCGATGACCGCTGCCTTGCGGCGGCGGTCCTGGCCGGGCTTGGGCGGTCGCTTCTTGGCGGCTGCCGATATCTTTCGGCTCGTCACGCGGACAGCCTCGCAAATGGGTCCGAAAGCGTCGCGGAGGTAATAGATATCGGTCTGGGCACTCTTGGCCGTCTTCACGTTGCGGATGTGCGAGACATACGCGGTGAGCACGGCGTCGATGGGCGTGCGGGTTGGGAGCGGACTGTCCTCTCCTCTGGCCTGGGCCGATTCAAATTGCCGCAATTTCTCTTTGGCAATTTGCAGGGACTCGGTTCCGGCGGAAATGCGTTTAGCCTTACCGGAGACCATGTACTGGATGTAAAATGTGGAATCGCGAAGAATGAGACTCGCCACGGCAGCACCCCTTTCGGGATGAAGAACAAGGGACTTGGCGAGTCCGTTTCGATGATAGCCGAGTTCGCTGAATTTTCGCACACAAAAATTTTTGTGTACAAAGTTGTGTACATTCAGGCGTTTTCGGCCAAAAAAGAAAGGACTCGCGATGCCGCAAGTCCTTTCTCTGTAAGCAGTAGCGGGGGGAGGATTCGAACCTCCGACCTCCGGGTTATGAGCGTAAAACATTCAAAAATCGGAAGTTGCTGGCAGTGTCGTTACTTACCATGACCGCAGCGTTTACGACGCCGCGCTCACTGTTCACAAGGTTGCTATGCTCACCAAGATTTTCCATTCTTGGTGTACGGATTAGTGTACGTTTTTTGCAGAGCAATTAATCGCCATCAGGTGCTTTAACGTGTTGATCGACCAGCGTGAACGTCATTCGCTTCATCAACCCAGCGATCCCGTCAAAATGAATCGGGCGATCCACGCCACCGCTCCGGCCGCGATTTTCAGTTGGCAAAAGCCGCTGCCGAAGGCGTAAACTGTCCGTGTGGATACTGTTGCCCTAATTCCATTTCTAGATTGGCTGCTCCTGGCACTGCTCATCTTTCTTCGTGCCGAGCGATCCATGACGGTTCGAGAATCACTTCTCATTGCCGCCGTATTCGCAGGCACATGGCTCGCCATCGGTACGGAAATACTTTCCTTGTTCCATGCGTTGCAATTCACCTTTGTCATGCTCTGGTGGCTCGTTCCGCTGCCTGTTCTCAGCGTGCTGGCCGTCAGAAGCCTGTTGCTGAAACCTCGTCTGCCGCAAATCCGTCGGCCCGCTGGTCAATGGCCGCTCGTCGCCTTCAATTGCATGTTACTGATGACGATTCTCGGCATTCTCGCGGCGGCCTTTGTCGAAGCTCGCTTTTCCCTGCCGAATAATGTTGATTCCCTTGAATACCACCTGACTCGTCAGGTTTACTGGATGCAGCAGGGCAGTGTCGAGCATTATCCCACCAGCGACCTTCGCGAACTCGCCATGCCACCGTTGACGGAATATGCCGGGCTTCACCTGATGCTCCTTACCGGCAATGACCATCTGCACAACCTCATTCAATGGCTCGCGTTTGCGCTAACCATGGTCACGGCGTCGCACATCACCCGAAGGTACGCCGCAGCGCAATATTCAACCACGGCGCAACTTTTAGCGGCGCTGTGTGTCGCCACAATTCCGATCGCGTTTTTGCAGGCATCGAACACCAAGAACGATCTTGTGGTCGCCTTTGGCGTCTCACTTTTGACGTATTGGATTCTTCCCTGGTTCGATCGGGTGCCGCTGCGCTGGGGTCAGGTTGCGCTCGTCGGCCTTGCGTTTGGGTGCCTATTGCTCACGAAGGGTACGGCCTTCATCTTCGGTCTGCCTCTGGGCGCGCTGTTGGTCGCGGCGCTGGTTATCCGGCATCGCGCGAAATCAATTGGGGCTGTTGCGCTCATTGCCGTGCTGGTTATTGCGTTGAACGGCCCTTTTCTATACCGAAATTACAAGGCATTTGGCTCGATTGTACCCAATGATCCCCGAATTCATGGAGGTCAGACACTGACGATGGATGACCATTCTCCCGGTGCGATGCTCTCCAATGTCATTCGCAACCTCGCGCCTCACTTAATCACTCCGAGCGCGGCATGGAATCAACGTCTCACGCAGACCGTCCGCTATGTCCACGCGATATTGAAGATCGATATCAACGATGCCCGCACCACCTGGCTTGGCAGCGGACTGGATGCTTTTCGGGATTACGATTTCAAGTGGCAAAACTCCGAAGATCGCGCGGCCGAGCCGATGCAGATGGCACTCCTTCTTCTCCTGCCCCTCCCAATCGTGCTCGGATGGCGCCAACTTCGCTTACAACCGATACTTGCCTTGCTCGGAATTGTCCTAGTGCAATTCCTTCTCTTTTGCTTCCTCTTGAAGTGGCAATACTGGCATGTGCGACTCGTCATCGCCATGCCAGTGCTTCTCGCCCCCGTCTTTGCATGGGTTTGGACGACGCCCCGTTTGATTTTCGCCGCGCCATTGATCGCTGCCGCATTGGTCGCCGGACTGGCTCCGTCTATCAATTGCGCCACACGGCCTCTTTGGGGGCCAAAGAGCATTCTCCACGAAGACTACAACTCGACGCGATATAACGACTGGCCCAACCTCGCCAGGAATACCGTACCCATTGTGCGGAAGATTATCGCGATGCAGGCCAAGGTTATCGCCTTCGATACTGCCACGGGTTCACGCGATTACCTCATTCAACGGGACATTCTCGATCGCATGTCGCCCCCGCCACGGTTTACGTCGTTCGTGCCGATCCTGGCAATCCCCAATTACCCAAGCTTCCCGCCTGATGCTGTGATTACCTATCGCAAGGCTCCTTCTTTTATTGTGGATCCTCTGACACATATCCGCTACATGCGGGTTGGATTACCCGGCGCACGTGCCGACGGGTACGCGCTTTATGTGAAGGGGACGAATGAATGACCTGGACAGGGATGGCAACTTCATAGCGAGACAAAATGCTACCCCTTCTTGGTTGATCGGTAGAGTGTGGGGAATGGCCACCTGTTTCTTCTTCCCCCCTCCCCTGGTTTTCAGAATTCGCCCCGACGTAGACTTCGCGGATCATTCTCATATGCTCACGCTTATGAAGCACGTTGGCGATAAAACATTTGCATTCGCGGTGGCTTTTGCTCTTCTGCTCATGCCGGTGCTGAGCAAAGCGGCGCTCACTGTATCCACCAATTTCGAAGGCGGGTCGGCAAAGGTGCTCGCGATGAGCGACAACCCGCAGTCGGTTCAAATTGAGCCGGGAGGCGAGGCGGACCGCGGCTGGCCGTGCTGGTGGTTTCTCCGCATGGACGGTGTGAACCCGTCACAACCGCTCGAGGTGAAAGTCACCGCCAGCAGTGCGATGTTGCCGGCGATGATCGGTAAGGAAGCCCGGAAGCTCGCTCCGGCGTGGGCGTTGCCCAGACAAGCGGCAATTTCGGACGACGGCCGGGAATGGCGCCAGACGGCTCCGGGAGAAATGAACGGGAACGCGACCACTTATCGAATTACCGCGCCCTCCAAAACGGTCTGGATTGCCTGGGGGCCGCCATTCGGGCCAATGGACGCGGCTGGTTTTATCAACAAGCTGGCCAGCGCGCATCCGTATGTCAAACCCTTCACGCTGACGGTCTCACGCGAAGGCCGCCAGGTGCCTGCGGTGAGGTTCATTGAAGGAACCAGGCCGCTGACACAACGGCCCGGTGTTTGGATACTTGCGCGGCAACACGCATGGGAATCGGGTGGCACCTGGGTTGGCGTCGGATTAGCGGAATGGCTTGCCGACAATAGTGAATCCGCCCAATGGGTGCGACAGAACGCGGAAGTTTTCTTCGTGCCAGTGATGGACGTGGACCATGTCGCCACCGGTGATGGCGGGAAGGAATGCATTCCGCAGGATCCCAACCAGGATTGGAGTGCCAGCCCCCATTGGCCCGAAGTGGCCGCGGTTGAAAAAGGCATCCAGGCGCTCGCCGGAGAAGGAAGAATGGATGTGTTGGTCGACCTGCATAATCCCGCCGCATCCGCCAAGCAGGTGAACGTGTGGCTAACCCCGACGAACTTACTGGGAACTCAGGCGGCGGCGAACCAAAATCAACTTTTTACGAACTTAAGCCGCGAAATGACGGAGCCGCTATCCGTCGCCGCCGATCCGCATTGGGATGCCCCCGGACCCCATTGGCATACACTGTCATGCCCCTGGGTTTACGAACATGCGAATCCGCAAACGGTGGCCATTACCGTGGAAACCGCCTGGAATACTCCGGTCAGCACGACAACGGGTTACAGGGCCGTCGGCCAGCGATTGGGCATCGCGCTGGCATCTTACCTCCGCAACCGTTCGAGCAGTCCGGCAAAACCAAAGTGATCAGTTCGGATGCGAATACGCCAAAAGCGCCAGACGCTCAGCCACGTCACGTTGCCAACGTGAATGTCGAGCGTTCGAACCCCTTCGCCAGCTTCCGTAAGCATCGGCTCTACCGAGGCTTACGTCATTTATAGAAAGTAGTGCATGGGACGGGAAATCGTCCTTTGTAGTGCAGGATCAAGCCGAAATATAGTGCAAGAATTTCTTCCTCCGCCTATCCCCCTTCAGCCCTATTGGCTACTTCTACGTCCTTCGGCGCCCGGGGCGCGACAGAATTCGGTTCCATCTCCTTCGTCGCGGACGCTTTTGCGCGGGCCGTCGCACCACATCATCATGGGGTCGTTGATCGGGTGAGGGGGCATCTGTTGAATCCATAAAGCGGAAGTCATTCAGCGTTCTTGCGAGTTTTTCCTTGAGTGCGGGCAGTTCATAGGCTCCTGCGGCCCGTATGCGAAGAAGAGGTACTCGCGCCGACCGGAGAATCTCGTTGACCAGTGCATCCCGGCGAGCCGTCTTGGGTCGTTGGTGCGAGCAGTCATCCAGTTCGACGGCGCCCACAATCCGGCTCGACTCCATCCAGCCAGACCTTGGTTCCCGTGTTGATCAATGATTTGAGAGACATAGAGCACTCCTTCGTTCCAGATCGTTACAGCCATCGCGGCGCACCTTCATATCAGCGGATCGCGCCACAAAGGCTTTGGGCCGACACCGGCTGCGACTTGTGAATCAGTGCGCGGGCCTCGTCCACCTTTCCCCAGACGTTGCACATCAGGGCGCCGCGCAGGCGATCGCGATCGAGATAATAGATGACGCCGGTCTTGTTCTCCTCCTGCCAATCGGCAAAGGTCGTCAGCCGGCTGTCGATGTCGCCGACCGCTTCGTAGCCGAACTCAAACAGATCGGAAAAGAAGAAGGGAATGTAAGTGAACGGCTCGCGCCCCCCGACCATATTTCGCCCGGCATGTTTGCCCTGGTTGACGGCGTTGTCCCAGTGCTCAAGGCGGCGCGGGCCGAAGCCCGCCTCCGGAAACAGCGCGATATCGCCGGCGGCATAAATGTCCGGCGCCGACGTCTGCAAATACTTGTTGACGATGACGCCGTTACCTGTCGAAAGCCCGGCGGATTGCGCGAGCGATACGTTGGGTGCGATGCCAATGCCGGCAATGACCAGGTCTCTGCGAATCTCCCGGCCAGCGCGGGTTCGTGTCACGTAACCATTTCCGTTGCGGTAAATCGAAACCGGTTCGTCTTCCGTGAGAACCTTGACGCCTCTGGCGCGATACTGCTCCGTCAGGTAGCGGCCCAGAGCTTCCGGAAAAACGTGCGACACCAGCCATGAGGATGGAAAGAGCATTGTGACCGCGAGATTGTTGGCGCGCAGGGAAGCGGCGATCTCCGAGCCGATGAATCCACCGCCGATGACCAGGGCCGATTTCCCATCGATGGCGGCATCGCGCAATTGGCGATAGTCGTGGAGCGTCCGGTAGTAGAGGATGCCGTCCGATTCGCCGCCGGGGATGTCCAATCGTCGTGGCGTGCCACCCGTGGCCAGCAACAGCCGCTCGTAGCGATAGACATTCCCCTGCTCGTCGCGAACCGTGTGCGCGGCGGGATCGATTTGCGTTGCTTCGATTCCGAGGCGCAGGTCTACGTCGTTCTTTTTGTAAAACGCATCATCGTGCAGAATGATCTCCGCTACTGTCTTACCTCCGGTCCAAAGCTGCTTCGATAATGGCGGGCGATCGTAAGGTAGTTCCTTCTCTGCACCCAGAAGTAGAATAGAACCTTGCGGGTCGCGCTCGCGGATACCTTCCACCGCCGACGCACCTGTAAGACCCGCTCCAATGATGACGTATGAATATGAATGCGCCTTGCATTTTTCACTCAGCCGAACATCGATGTTTTCACCGTCAAAGTTATCCCGCATGACATACTCCTTTCACATAATGTTCTGAATCTCGCCTTCCGACGCCGCCGGACGCTCCGAATGCCCAGATTTATGAGCCAGTTGCATTCTTCTCTATCTGGTTGGGCATGAGCAGCGCATGTACAGGGAAGCCAGAAGCATCAGATTCAAATTCGACCTCAAACGCAGTGTTGGGATCAAACCACGTGCTGCATACAATGCCTAAATCACCACGACGAAGTCCGAGTTCGGGAAAGTCTTGTTTCAACCTTATGAGATTGTCAGCTTTGATGTCTGTCATTTCAGCGCCTCTTCTTTCAAGTTCTCATTGCGACTTTGCGAAATTGTGTCCAGTGCCAACGCCGAATGCGCGTAAGCAGCGCCCGCGCGCATCTCGGCGGCAACCCAGATCGCTTCCATGATTTCCTCGGGCGTGGCTCCGTGCTGTAGCGCACCATTCGTGTGACCGTGGATGCAATACGGGCATTGGGTCACATGCGCGACGGCCACGGCGATCAACTGCTTTACCTTGGCAGGCAATGCGCCGTCGGCAAACACGCTCTGACTGAACGCCTTGAATGCTTCCAGAGGTTTGGGCGCCAACTTCTTCCGTTGCTCCGCGAGCTCACGGGTCGCGGCCGGGTAGAGTGGATGTGAATCTGACATGACGATCTCCTTTGCTGTGATGAGCATAGACCCCTCCGCCATAATAAGTCAACGTCACAGTTGACTTTTTCATCGCTGTAGCGTTTAATTGGGATAGAAGTGAACGCATCCGAGGAGTCTTTATGAATCAGCAACTCCTTAATTCCAGCCGCGGCCAACTCTTGCGTTTGTTGCGGCGATCGCCGCGGTCAGTCAACGAGTTGGCAGGCGCGTTGGGCGTAACCGACAACGCGGTGCGGGCAACTTTGGCTCGGCTTGAACGCGACGGGTTGGTTCGGCAGGTGGGCAGGCGACCCGGTTTTCGCAAACCTGAGTCGATCTACGACATCACCCCGCAGGCGGAACGCCAGTTTGCCAACGCATACGCGCCTGTATTGGAGACGTTGCTTGCGGTGCTTGAATCGCACCTGAGCGGTAGCGACTTGGACGACAAACTGCGTGAACTTGGTCGGCGGATGGCCGCTCCGCACCTTCAGTCGATGGAGGGATTATCTTTCGAACAGCGCGCCGTTTTGACGCTCCCAATCCTGGAGGATTTCGGCGGACTCGCGGAACTCGGGCAACGAGATGGTCATGCGTTTGTCATCGGATTTGGCTGTCCATTCTCCGAAATCGTTGAGAAGCATCCGAAGCTTTGCCTTGTTGTCCAGGCGTTCGTTGGAGAATTGCTCGGCTGCAAGCTCCAGGAACAGTGCCAGCGTGGCGAGCGATCGAGGTGCTGCTTCGCGACGGCCTAACTTAAAGAAATCAACATGGGGCAACGAATATTGTTCACGATCGGCCATTCGACACGAAGTTGGGTCGAGTTTGTTGCTCTGTTAAAGACATGGAAGATTCAGGACCTCGTCGATGTCCGGACCGTGCCGCGATCGCTAACGTATCCGTGGTTTTCAAAGGAGCGGATGCAGAAAGCGATCCCGAAGGTCGGGCTGAGATATGTGCATCTGCCCGCTTTGGGAGGGTTTCGGCGCGCGAAGAAAGACTCAGTAAATAAGGGTTGGCGCAACACGAGGTTTCGCGGGTATGCGGATTACATGCAGACGGCGGCGTTTGAAGAGGGACTGAGCAAGCTGAACGAGCGACGGAAGAGGCGGCGTGTATGCGTGATGTGTTCGGAGGCAGTGTGGTGGCGCTGTCATCGCAGAATGATCGCCGATGCAGAGACGGCTCGCGGAATTCCAGTGAAACACTTGATGAGCGAGCGAGTCGCCACGAGCCATGAGTTGACGGAATTTGCGGTGGTGAAGAAGCGAATAGGTCACGCGCCGGCGATCAGATACCCGTAGGTCCGAATCATGAACGCCAAGACGTTCTTCCTCATTCCACGACCTCCTTTCCGGCTCGACCTGACCGTCTGGACGCTGCGCCGGCGCCCGGATAATGCAGTTGATCGATGGGATGGCCAGAGCTATCGCCGGGTGTTGCCACTGTCGCGCGGAGCAGTCGAAGTGCTGGTCAAACAGATCGGGGTGCCGGACGCGCCGAAGCTGAAAATTGTGGTGACAGGGCAATCGCTGCCAAACGACACCAAAGCTGTGGTAGTTCCCATTTTGCAGCGGTTGCTCGGACTGAATGCGGATCTGGACCGCTTCTATCGATTTGCCGCACGCCACAAAGCGTTGCACACGCTGGCGACGCGCTTCCAGGGGATGAAGCCCCCGCGATTCGCCAGCATTTTTGAAGGGTTGATCAATGCGATCGCTTGTCAGCAGTTAACGCTGACCGTTGGCATCCAACTGCTCAACCGGCTGGCGCGGGCCTGGGGATCCGAATTCGACGCGGACAATACCCTCGCGCACGCTTTTCCTCGCCCGGAGGATTTAGTGAAGGCCTCTCCAGCATCGCTCCGCGAAATCGGGTTCAGCCGACAGAAAGGGCGCGCGATGATCGATTTGGCGCATGCAATCACCGAGGAAGGTTTGGATTTGGAATCACTGGAAAACTTATCCGATGAAGCGGCGCTTGCTCGACTTCAACACCTGCGCGGTGTGGGACGCTGGACGGCGGAATACGTTTTGCTTCGCGGCTTTGGGCGAGTTCATGTCTTTCCTGGCGATGATGTCGGAGCGCGCAACAACCTGCAGAAGTGGCTCCGCCTCCCGAAGCCACTCGATTATGATGGTGTCGTTCGTGCTCTGGGCTGTTGGAAACAATTTGGCGGCCTGATCTACTTTCATTTGTTGCTTGGTCGCGTTGAAGAGGCTGGTTACTAAGGAACCGTACGACCATCTACCGTGATGGTTGGCATGGAAACCTCACACAATCATTGCATCGGCTTCAACACGCCGGCTCTCGTTTGCGTGGACCGCATGGAATCGCCTCCTCGGCCGACAGAGCCTGCTTGGGACAGGTGTGGACGGAGCATGTCTCGCATTCGTGCAACGCACAGAGGCAGGGCCGTCTGGAAGGCGGGATTCCGTGGACTTGAGCCAGAAACTCCTCCGCGATCTGACGCGGTGTGGCATACACCTCCCCACGGAGGCGGTCCATCACCAATACGTGAGTTCCGGCGGAGTTCAGATCGCCAATACTCACATTATACCGCGTTGCCACCAGAGCAATTTCATCCAGGAAGACCCGCCATCCCCCGCCGAAGCCGGAGGAATGCCCGTCCTTCCAGATCACGTCGCCACCGCCGGGACAATAGCCGAAGATAACGAACCGCTCGTTTCGGAAGTAGCCCAAGCTGCGCTCGATTGAGGCGGCACGGAGTTCGATGAGTTCGATAAACTCCGGCGGCAGTTGCAGAGCAAGCGTAGCATTCGTCACGCTGATTTGGTCAGCGGCAAAGTGTTTGCGGGGGTCGTTCACGATATTCTCTTCAACGGCTCGTCAAATCCAAGCTGGGGCGCGGTTCCAAGTTTAACAGGCATAGTTCATCCTCTATGTCCGCGCGATTGGCTTGGAAAGCGTTTGCGTTCCAACCATCGCGACGGCGCGGGGAAATAGGATGTTGTTTTCCTTATGCACATGTTGATGCAGGTCGGCCTCAAGCTCGATCAGGCTGTGCATCACCGCGCGATAAGTATTGCACGCACTCTGTGGCGTATTAAAGTCATCGGTGATGCGACGCATATGCGACAATGCATCGCCGGCGTGTTGATGCTCGATTTCCATGACCCGAATGGGATTCTCGATCCCGCCGCAGTGCAAGCTACCGCCGCTTGCCCGATCTTCTATCTGACGAATCAGCGGGAACAACACGCGTTCTTCCTTGGCCATGTGCAACTCCAATTCGGACCGAAATGCCGCATACACCCGCGGAAGCTGGGTGAGTTCGGGGTTATCCGGCCCGTGCTTGGCCGCGATCTTCTGGATCAACCGATGTAGGCGCGGGAGCTCGTCCTTGAGATAGGCATGGTGGGTCTGCTCGATGTGATCAGCCAACTGGGTAAGGCTCATGGCCGAGACATCAACCGCGCCTGTGTTCGGATCGGCATTGCTTTCGTTCAGGAGCGCGGCGACGGTGGCGGGGTCCAATCCCCTTGCACGGCAGGCCTGCTCCAGCGTTTTTTTGCCGCCGCAGCAATAGTCGAAGCCGAGCTTTTCAAATAAGCGCGACCGGGCCGGACGCTCGGCCACCAGTTCGCCAATGGTTGCGGTGTCGGTTGAAGCGGACATGGGTCACTCCTTGGTTCCAGGAAGCATGATGGTTACGCAGCTAAAAACACAGGCATTGAGGCCAATAAAACGCACAGTGGATATCTTCATGTGAATATCCACTTGACGAGATGATTGTATCACTATACACTATGGATATCAAGATGAAGTTATCCACATTTGGAAAGAACTTATGTTTTCGCAAACTCTCGAATATGCACTTCGAGCCGTGGTGTGCCTGGCCCAGAACGATCCGAAGCCGCTGACGACGCAGCAGGTTTCTGAAAGCACACGCGTCCCCGCAAGCTATCTGTCCAAGGTACTGCAGCTTCTGGGCAAGGCGGAGCTAATCAGCGCCTCTCGCGGGCTTGGGGGCGGCTATGTATTGAGCATCCGGCCGGCGGAGCTTTCGATCTTGCAAGTGGTGAACGCCATCGATCCACTCAAGCGGATTGAGCGATGCCCGCTCGGATTGAAGTCCCACGGCACCAATCTTTGTCCGCTGCATCACCGCATGGATCGGGTGTTGCAGGATGCTGAAGAGGCGTTTGCCAAGACGACCATCGCGGAATTGCTGACCGACCCTCGGAGGAGCACGCCGTTGTGCGAAATGCACGGCGTTGGAGCTCCCGTCAAATAGACAGAGGCAAGGAGTATGTCTGAGCCACAATTCAAAATCGATCCGTTGATGCGGCTGCCGGATCTGCTGCTTGGGGCTCCTCAGGCACGGGCAGTGCTGAACCGATACGGCCTGCACGGGTGCGGCGGCGCCAACGGGCCGGCCGAATCCATTCGATTCTTCGCTCACGCGCATGGCGTCGACGAGGCGAGGCTCCTGGGCGAATTAAGACAACTGGCTATGACTCCGGCGACCGCGGAACCGATTGCAGCCGGACCGATCGAGATTCATGTGGATGACGCGATTTACCGACGGTTCTTTACGGCGGCGATCGCCGTCGTGCTTACCGCGGGGGGAACTTGGGGCGCGTGGATGCTCATCAAGATCGGCGTGGCCCGTAGTTTTACGGATGTTTCTGTCTTTGAAATCAATGCCCATGCGCACGCACAGATTTTCGGTTGGGTAGGCCTGTTCATCATGGGATTCGCCTACCAGGCGTTTCCGCGAAAATGGCAGACGCGGCTGGTGGCGCCGCGCGTGGCGGTGGTGGTCTTCATCTTCATGCTGATTGGACTGATTGCCAAATCCATCAGTCTCTATGCGGCCGGCCCCAGCTGGGCGGCTGTCGCGGCGTTCTGGGCGGGAACGCTCGAACTGCTCGCCATCACCGCCTTTGCAATTCAAATTTACCTGACATTTTCGCGCAGCCTGGCGCGCTTCGAGCCGTGGATCGGTTTTGCGATGGCATCGCTGGTCTTCTTCATTGGGCAGGCGGCATTTGACGTGTGGCATTCCTGGACCACCATGACCGCCGCCAGCGCGGACCAACTCATCTGGTACGTTTCCACTTACCAATCGCCTCTGCGGGACATGCAGATTCATGGAATGGCCATGCTCATGATTCTGGGCGTGAACATCCGGCTGTTGCCGGGGATTTACCAGGTGCCGCCAGTTCCGGCGCGGCGGGCCTGGTCGGCGCTGATCATCCTGTTGACCGGAATCGTGTCGGAAGTGGTTTTCTTCATAGCCTTTCGCTGGACCGGCAATGCGGCCGCGGCAGCAGCGCTCTTCGCTTCATGGACGCTGCTGGCCGTTGGCGTCACGATGATCGCGCTGCCCTGGAAACTTTGGCGCCCCCTGCGCGATCTGGACGGCCAGATCGACCGCAGCGGCAAATTCATACGGACCGCGTATCTCTGGCTGGCCGTCTCAATGGGGATGCTGCTCCTGCTGCCGGCTTATCTGTGGGCTGCGCAAGTCCCATTCAGTCACGCCTATTTCGGTGCGATCCGTCATGCGATCACGGTCGGATTCATCTCGCTGATGATCATGGGATTCTCCGCCAAGGTAGTGCCGACACTCAATGGCGTCGATCCTCGCGGGTTGAGCCAACTGTGGGGACCATTCCTCCTCATCAACCTGGGATGCTTTCTCCGCGTAACGCTGCAAACCTGGACCGACTGGCATCCGGGCGCGTTCAATTTCGTCGGCGTGAGCGGCGCGCTGGAAGTCGCCGCGCTGGCGTGGTGGGGCATGGGCCTGATCGGCATCATGCGGCGCGGAAAACGGACGGCGAGGAGCGTTGATGCCAAGCCGTCGTCTGCGCCATCGTTTATCGCTGCGAATCACCGCATAGCTGACGTGCTGGCCTGGTTTCCGTCTTCCGAGGAGGTCTTCGCACGCCATGGTTTTGCGTCGATCAGCAACCCGATTCTGCGAAACACCGTGGCGAAACAAGTGTCCATCGCCCAGGCGGCGGCGATGCGTGGGGTCGATCTGGCGACGCTGATTGATGACCTTAATACCGTTGTAACATCTAATCGCTCATGCGATACCTGCTGCAAGCCGTGAAAGTACCCAATCGATACATCCTCAAGTCCGGCTGCTGGGCCATGGCGATGACTTCCGTCGTCGCTTTGCTGATCGTTGCCGGATCACGAAATCTTCAAAACTTTGACGCGGCTCTGGTCGCCTACACATTCGCAGTGCTCTTCGCCACCTTCGGCATCACCTATCGCTATGCCATGTGGCTGCAACGCCCGCCGACACGGCTGTATTGGCGGCGCGGCTGGCAGGTCTTTCTGATGCCGCGGTTTCTCCTGCGTAATCTGGCTGTTTGGGTCCAGCGGCTCTTCACAACCTTCGCCTTTAACATTTTCATCTGGCGGCGCGGACGGGCACGATGGGGTGCACACTGGCTGATCATGTGGGGCTGCCTCACCGCCACGGCGATCACATTTCCGCTGGTCTTTGGCTGGATTCATTTCCGCACTCTGCCGGACAATCTCGACTGGTATCGCGCCTACGTGTTTGGTTTTCCGACCATCGCATTCCCCATTCACTCCCTGTTCGGCTTCATGCTGTTTCACGGACTTGTCTGGTCGAGCTTTCTGGTGATTGCGGGCGTGATGATCGCCATGCACCGGCGCATGCGCGACCACGGAGCGGGAGCCGTCCAGCAGTTTGGCGAAGATTTTCTGCCGCTGATTATGTTGTTCGCCATCAGCGTCACGGGCCTGATGCTCACGGCCAGCTACACCTGGATGAAGGGATACGGCTACGACTTCCTGGCCATCCTCCACGCAGTCACTGTCATCTTCACATTGCTCTGGCTCCCCTTCGGCAAGTTCTTTCACATCTTCCAGCGTCCCGCGCAGCTTGGCGTGGCGTTCTACCGCGATGTGGGCGAGCGAACCGAGCAGGCGCGATGCGCCCGGTGTGGCGATGCCTACGCGTCGAAGATGCAAGTGGAGGATTTGATCCGGGTCGAAAAGGAATTGGGATTTGAATACGAGATGCCCGGCAGCGATGCGGGACATTACCAGCGCGTTTGTCCCCGATGCCGGCGTTCGCTGCTGGCGCTGTCGCAAGGCGTTTTGCGGCAACCCGACTCCGCGGATTTGAACTGGCGATGAAACGGCGATTGGAGATGTTATGGCCGCCATTCCAACAGATGAACTGAAGATCATCGATCAATTCGGACCGCACCTGGCCTTTTCCGGCGGCAAGCGGCTCGACCCAGGCGTCAAGGCCGACAAGCTGGTCAAGACCCACTGTTGCTTCTGCGGCCAGCAGTGCGGCATTCAACTCAAGGTGAAGGACAATCAGGTCATCGGCTTCGAGCCGTGGGATGAGTTTCCGTTTAATCGCGGAATGCTCTGCCCCAAAGGTGTCAAGCGGTATCTCCAAGTCTCACATACGGACCGTCTGCTCCACGCGCTGCAGCGCGATCCAGGCGCGCCCGGCGGATTCCGCGACATCGGTTACGACCAGGCCATCGGGCAAGTCGCCGGCGCCATCCAGCAGATTCAATCGAAACACGGCAACGATGCCTTTGCCGTACTCACCGGCGCCAGCCTGACAACGGAAAAGGCTTACCTGATGGGCAAATTCGCCCGGGTCTGCCTGAAAACCGCGAACATCGACTACAACGGCCGGCTCTGCATGGTCAGCGCCGGAGCGGCGAATAAGAAAGCGTTCGGCATAGACCGCGCGGCCAACCCCTGGAAGGACATCCTCGGCGCCCAAGTTGTCTGGATCAGCGGAGCCAACGTCGCTGAGTGCGCGCCGATCACGACCAACTACATCTGGCAGGCCCGCGAGCACGGGGCAAAAGTCATCGTCGTCGATCCGCGCATCACACCGATCGCCCGTACATGCGACCTGTTTTTGCCGATCAAACCCGGCCGTGATGCGGCGCTCTTCGCCGGAGTGTTGAACCTGATGATCGAACACGATTGGCTCGATCATGACTTTATCAACAACCACACGGCCGGATTCGATCAACTTGCCCAGAGCGTTCGCGAATGGACTCCGCAGAAAACCGCCGAGGTCACGGGCATCAGCGAGAAACTCATCCGCCGGGCCGCGGAATGGTGGGGAACAGCCAAGTCCAGCTTTCTGCTGCACGCCCGTGGGATCGAGCACCACAGCCACGGCGTGCAGAATTGTTTGGGAGCGATCAACATTGTCCTCGCATCGGGCCGCATCGGGCGCGCCAATTGCGGTTACAGCACGATCACCGGCCAGGCCAACGGTCAGGGCGGGCGCGAGCACGGGCAAAAATGCGATCAACTTCCGGGCGGGCGTGATATTTCCAATCCCGAGCACCGCGCATTCATCGCCAAGGTCTGGGGCATCGACGAGAAAGAAATGCCCGGCCCCGGCGTCGATGCCTATGAGATATTCCGGAAAATTGATCGCGGTGAAATCAAAGGTTTGCTGTCCATCTGCTTCAATCCGAAAGTTTCCCTCCCGGACAACAACTTCATCGCCAAGGCGCTGTCGAAGCTGGAGTTTTATGTCGCGATCGACTTTTTCCTGAACGAAACGGCACGCCATGCCGACATCGTCCTTCCGGGAAGCCTGCAGGAGGAGGATGAGGGAACCGTCACGCAGACCGAGGGGCGAGTCATCAAGATCAACAAGGCTGTGGAATGTCCCGGCGATGCCAGGGAGGATTGGAAGACCATCCAGGCGATCGCCAAAGCCCTGGGCCGGCCGCATGGATTATCGTTTCAATCGCCCGCGGAAATTTTTGCCGAATTGCGAATTGCCTCCAAAGGCGGAATTTGCGATTACTCCGGAATCACCTACGAAAAGATCGAAAAGCAATACGGCGTCTGCTGGCCCTGCCCCAGCGACGATCACCCCGGCACGCCGCGGTTGTTTGAGCCGGGATCATGGAATCCAATCGCCAAAGGAGCCGGGCCGTTTTATTTCCCTGACGGACGGGCGCATTTCAACGTCGCGGCATATCTTCCGCCAACGGAAGAAGTGGACGAGGAGTTTCCTCTGATGCTGACCACCGGCCGCGTCGTTAGCCAATTCCTCTCCGGAACCCAAACGCGGCGAATTGGGCCGCTGGTCGAGCAATATCCCGAGCCGCGCATCGAGATGCACCCGATCCTGGCCGCCAAACTCGGCATTGCCGACCGCGATTGGGCGACCGCCGAATCGCGCCGCGGCTCAATTACACTTCGAGCCCAGGTCGTCACGACAATCCGCCCCGACACGATCTTCATTCCCTATCACTGGGCCGGTCGAAAGAGCGCCAATCAACTGACCATTTCGGCGCAGGATCCGATCTCTAAGATTCCGGAATACAAGGTGTGCGCCGCCCGGCTCAAAAAAGCCGGCGCTCCGCCTCAGTATTCGGTCGAACTGGAGGCGCAACAGTAGTGGTACCTCAAACAAATAATTTCTACATCGACCCCAGCCGGTGCATCGGCTGCCAGGCGTGCGTGCAGGCGTGCGGCGAATGCGACACGCACAAGGGGCATCCGATGATCCACCTGGAGTTTCTGGATCGCGCCCACTCCACGCAGACCACCCCGGTCGTCTGCATGCACTACGAAGATCCAACCTGCGCCAAGGTCTGCCCGGCTGACGCGATCAAGAAGACTGACGACGGCGTCGTGCAGAGCGCGCGCAAGCCGCGCTGCATCGCGTGCAGCAATTGCGTGCTCGCCTGCCCGTTCGGCGTGCCGAAGATGAAAAGCGAATTCGAATTGATGATGAAGTGCGACATGTGCTACGACCGCACGTCCGAAGGAAAGCGGCCGATGTGCGCCACCGTCTGCCCCAGCCAGGCGCTGTTCTTTGGAACGAAAGAAGAGATTCAGCAATTGCGATTGCGTTCGCGGCCCGTCAATGAATTCGTGTTCGGGCGCGAAACGGTCCGCACCAAAGTGTTCATGATGATTCCCAAGGAATCGCCTGTGGAACACGTTGATGTCACGGCCGCCATGAATTTCGGGGCGGGCGCGCGGCGCATCCGGCTGTCTATTCTTCAAACCGACGCCGCCGCTGACGTAATGACCGCCGGCATGTATGCGGAGGCTGCGCCATGAAGAACGATGAAGAACTGCAATGGGTCAAGGATTTCCCCATCAACGTCGGCCAGGATAACTATGTGGCCCGGCGTGATTTCACCAAGTACATGGTGCTGACGAGCTTCGCGTTCGTCGTCGGACAATTCTGGATTGGAATGGAGAATTTTCTGCGGCGGCGGCGCGGCAAGCCGGAGATTCGGGCCATCGCACAAATAAGTCAGATTCCCATTGGGTCCACTCTGCAATTCGTCTATCCGGATACGGACGATCCGTGCCTGCTCATCCGGCGCGGGGAAAATGAATTCATGGCCTATAGCCAGAAATGCACACATCTGAGCTGCGCCGTCGTGCCTCGTCTTGAACAGGGCCAACTCACCTGCCCTTGTCATGACGGATGTTTTGACATCACGACCGGCCGCCCAATCGCCGGCCCGCCTCGACGTCCATTGCCCCGAATTACTCTGCAAATCCGCAATGGCACGATTTACGCCACGGGCGTCGAGGTGAGCACCGTATGAGCGAATTAAAGCGCCCAACCTCAACGGAACATCGCACGACCGTCGTTTACGGCATCTTGTGCCTTGTGATGATTCTGGTCGTGCTGCAATTATGGCTTCTGACAGCGACGATGAATGCCTTTCTCGGTGGAGACAGCGACGTCATTTGGCCGGCGGCCGGCGCGAGCTTGTTTTGTTTTCTTCTCAATCTCGGATTGCTTTGGAACCTTTACGCAATGGAGCGGCGATGACCGTACCCACGCGGCAATCGTCGGCATCGGCCTCCGGGGGCCTGGCGAATTTGCACCCGGCTTACTTCGCCATGGTGATGGCCACCGGAATCGTTTCGGTGGCGTCTCACCTGTTGGGGCATACCATCATCTCGCGGTCGCTGTTTGCCGCGAATATCGTCTTCTATATCGCGCTATGGCTGCTCACCATCGCGAGGATCATCATCCATCCGCGCCGAGTGGCGGCGGATCTGATGAGCCACGCCCGCGGAGTCGGATTCTTCACGATCGTCGCGGCCAACTGCGTCCTGGGGACGCAAGTCCTGCTGATCGGGAACAGCCCGCACATCGCGACCGGATTGTGGCTGTTCGGCATCGGGCTATGGGCGATTCTGACCTACGCCATCTTCGCGCTGCTCACGACGATTCATATCAAGCCGACGTTGGCGGAGGGGATCAATGGCGGCTGGTTGGTCTCGGTGGTCGCGGCTCAATCTGTTTGTGTTCTGGGAGCCCAGCTTGCGCCCCAGTTCGGCGCGTACCGCCCACAAGCGCTCTTCTTCTGTCTGGCCATGTGGCTGGGCGCCGGGATGCTGTATGTCTGGATCATTTCGCTGATTTTCTATCGCTATACCTTTTTCACTCTCAGCCCCAATGATCTCAGCCCCCCGTATTGGATCAACATGGGGGCGGTCGCGATCTCAACCCTCGCCGGCACGATGCTGATCGCCAATGCCGGCGGCTCGGCGCTGCTGACGAGCTTGCTGCCATTCCTCAAGGGCGTGACCCTGCTCTTCTGGGCGACGGCGACCTGGTGGATTCCGATGCTCATTATCCTGGGCATCTGGCGGCACGGGTATCAACGCTTCCCCTTGCGCTATGATCCCCTCTATTGGGGCGCCGTCTTCCCACTGGGGATGTACACGTCCTGCACAATACGGCTTTCGGGTGCGATCGCCGATGCGGGTTTTTTGATGGGGATCGCTCGCGTTTTCATTTTCATCGCACTGGCGGCGTGGCTGGCGACGTTCGCCGGGTTGGTGCACCGACGGCTCACGGCCCTGTGGCCGAGTGTGCAGCATCAAAGCGCGAAGACAGTCTGAGTCAGGAAGCCTGTGAGTCGCCTCCCGCCAAAGACATCACTTGTTTTAGCCCAACTTCGCCAGTTTGCGATCCGAATCGGCCCTGACGATAGCGCCAAAGCCGATTTTGCTCGAAAGTCTTCACTACATTTCGGCCATCCTCAATCGCTCCGGCAGCCTCAGACCCAGGCGGTGCAGAAGAAAAGGACGCACGCGGCATGATCCCGGTTAGGCTCGGCCGATACGTGCCGGACATCAAAGATGATGCGGTATTTGCTGTACAGCCCCTCCGTGGCAATCATGCCGCGTCCCTTGCCCAGGCTCAGCAAAGCACCGTCTTTCACGATCCACTGATCCGCTGGAATTTGCCTCCATCCCGCCAGAGTCCTGCCGTCAAAGAGAGGCGTCATGCCTGGAGGCAGCGCCACCATGGGTGCCGGCGTGGGCTGGGAGGTCGGCGCCGTCGTCTGGCCGATTGCGCGCGCGACTGAGAACGACAACACGATCATCACTAGAAATACGCTTGAATATCGAATCCTCATTCTTCGCCTTTCGATCTTTTAGGGTTGCCTGGCAAACGGATCGTCAATCGTGGCATCGCCCCAAATAACCCAGTCGCTTGTGGTTGCGTCGCCGACGTCGGTCGTCGCCAGAGGCAGAAAGTGATTCTGCGAGTCGAGCTGCCGCGATCCGCGCTCGCTCATTTCTTGAAGGCATATTGAAATGAATCTACATCGACATAGCCTGCCTCCTCCCTGTTGTTGTAGTTGTAAACGCCAATTCTGTCGCGCGATAGTTGCCCCAGGTCAGGCGGTAGGGAGCCCCGAGGGGTGTAAAGGTTGTGCCATCGGTGCTGAATGAGAACTGACTATCGCCGGCAAAATCCCAATCACTTCTGAGCCACAAGTCCTTGCTCTGGATGACCGGGCCTGAAATCACGGACCCGCGAGGTCCGTGGCGGAAGCCGTGAAGATTCCTTCATCCGGCGTGGCGAAATAAACCCGGAACTTGCCATCGTGGCGGCGAATCGCGCCGGCCCAGACGCCCCGGCCGTACCGATTCATTCCATCCCAGTTCATTTCCGGCGAGATTTGCGAAACATCGGCGACAACGTGTCCGATGATCCGCCAGTTCACCAGATTCCTGGAATGGAGCACAACCATCCCAGGCGACATATGCAGTGTCGAGGAGATCGCATAGAAATCGTCGCCGACACGGATGGCATCCAGGTCACTAAAGTCAGCGGGAATGATTGGGTTGACGTGGCAGCCTGTGGCAAAAGTCCCGCGCGGCCAGGCGAAGTGGATTTTGGCCGCGAGTGAGACGCGACGACGAAGCGTATTGCAGCCAAATACGCTGAGGAGGAGCAACGAAG
>Ga0208589_1000237_pt1 | contig 27010 bp, 26 predicted proteins | sample NGESurshal092012_2_FD_184486 | JGI IMG/M metagenome (GOLD analysis project Ga0208589, IMG submission 184486) | Arctic peat soil microbial communities from Barrow, Alaska - NGEE Surface sample F53-2 shallow-092012 (SPAdes) | ecosystem: Environmental > Terrestrial > Soil > Wetlands > Peat ...
TCGCGCGGGAACCGGAAGCCAGCAAACACTGAGGACCTTCCCGACGGCGTCACCTGACCAGTCTTCCGCTGCGATCTGCCAACGCAACACTGCCTCTCGGTCCTGCTCGCCACCTTGCTGCTGGGGTCGGACGGCCTGAAGGTCATGCCAGTGGTCATCGTCGCCGTGGTCGTCGCCCACGTCGCCGCCGCCCATGTCACACCGCGGAAAACCACTGGGTCCGCCGGGGCGCCCCCGCCAGCGGCTGCAGCTGAGGCAGGCCCGGCGCGACCAACATCCTGAAGCAGGAACTGGGAAGCCAGCCACCAGCTCAGCAGGTGCACGGAACGACCAGCATCCCTCGAACACACCGGTGAGGTGGCCAGCTCGGCCACCTCATCGCGAGTGGAGACTCGTTGGACAAAGCCCTTCCGTGTGACCCTGATGGCCATGGACGACCCAGGCCATACGGGTAAGCCTGGAATCGGTGAGGTCCGGCTGGGACTGGGCAGACGTGTTAGCAGCCACGCGCGTGGCCGCGCACAGATCACCCTGTTCGGCCCGGCATCGACATCCGTGGCAGGCATGTCGATCAAGCACCGAACGGCGGATATCGCGCGCCCGCTTCCAGGTCGGCGGTGACGCTCAGTCGCGAAGCTTTCTGGCCACCGAAACGCTGGGGGGCCACCGTTTTCTCAACGAGATGTCGCAGGCGACATTAGGCGACATGCTATTTGAGAAAGCGACATCTGAAATGAGAACCTACAGTGGCGTTGATCATCTAGGGGCGGGTGAAGCCCACCAGGTCTGTGCTGCCACTGAAGCTTTCCTCGCGCACGACCTGGCCGGTGTAGGGTGCGTCGATCATCGTGTCGTGGCCGGTAACGATGCCGACGTGACCAGGGCCGGCCATCGTACCGTCCGATCCGGCGAAGAACACGAGGTCGCCAGGCTGAACCTGGGATGCGGGTACCTGACGGCCGGAGGCCCATTGCTGCTGGCTGGTGCGGGGGATGGTGATCCCGGCGGCGCGGTAGGCCATCATGGTGAGCCCGGAGCAGTCGAACGCGTCCGGGCCGGTGGCGCCCCACAAGTAGGGCTTGCCGAGCTGGGCCTCGGCGTAGGCGATGACTTTCCCGGGGGTCCCGGCGGGCAGCGGCCCGAGCTCGGCCTGCTGGCAGGCCGGGCTCTGTTCGGCAGCAAGCACCCGGGTGCCGCCAGCGGCGTAGCGGGCCGCCTGGTCCAGGACGTCGGTGACGTATCCGTCGGAGTGGTTATAGGCGAAGAGTGCCGCCTGGAGACCGGGGGCGCCGTTGGCTTTGAGGAAGGCGGCGGCGGAGGGGATGGCGTCGCCGGGGTCGTACACGTTCACGATCCCGTCGTGGTCGCCGTCGATGCCGTACCCGCCGGTGTGCCCGGAGGCTGGGTGGATGGGTGCGCCGCCCCAGGTGTTCCCGGCCAGGCCGCCGATGCCGAACTGCATCGGCCCGGCCGCCCCGGCCGGGTTCGCGCCGGAATGCACGCCGGGTGCGGCAGAGCGGCCCTGACCGGACTCGATTTCGCCGATGCCGGCCAGCACGGTCCAGGGGATGCCGTACTCGGCGGCGGCTTTCTGGTAGTCGGCGAGGTAGGCGGCGGGGATGGTGGCTGCGGCGGTGCTGGCGGGCGGCTGGGCCTGGCAGGCGCTGGCGGCCTGGCCGAGTATCCCGGCTCCGGCGCTGAGGAACGCCGCGGCCAGCAAGACCAGCGCCGCAGCGATTGCGGCCGTGACCGTGACGCTGCCGGAGTCAGGGCGAGAGCGCATCAGCGGCGCCTCCTCGGGTGTTCCCGGCGGCGGCGGGCTCGACATCCCAGACCGCCTGCCCGCCGCCAGCCCGGATCACGGTGACGGCGAGGTCATCAGCGACCTCGCTGCGCCCGCTCGCGGTGGTGATGGCCTGGCGGACCTGGACGGTGATGATCACCGAGCCGGGGGTGAGGTCGCGGATCCGCTCGCCGGTCACGGTCCCGGCCGCCGCCAGCCGGCCGTGGTCACGCTGGGCGAGGATCCCGGGTGTCCAGGCGGCCCGGGCGAGGGCGGGGTAGAGCTGGCTGGCGGTCAGGGGGCGCAGCCGGGCGAGCCAGGCGGCGGGCGGCTGGTGATAGGACCAGGTGGCGTAGGCGGCGGCGAACCGGGCGGCCAGGCCCGCTGCGGCCTCGATCCAGGCCGGGCTGGCCGGCAGCAGCGCGGCCAGGCCGGGCCTCGCCGCCGCCGTGCCTGCGGGGGCCGGGGCCCGGGAGGAGGATGCCGGCCTGGTGGCCGCCGCCCGCTGCCCGGGTGCGGGCGGGAGGAACGTGCAGGCGGCGCACGCGGCGGACAGGACGAGGACGGCGAGCACCGGGACGGCCCGGCCTGTCAGGGTGGTGCGGTCAGGCATTGCGCTGCCTCCAGGGGTGCGGTGTGCCGGGACCGCTGGCGTGGCCCGGCAGGGGCGGTGGCGCCGGGGCTGGGGGATGCCAGGGCAGGCCAGTGCCGGGCGGGGCGCTGTCCCCGGCCTGCTCGCCCGGGGCCGTGGCGGGGGGCTGGGCGGGCGTGGTGCCGCCGGCCTGGGCCAGGCGCAGCCGCGGCCCGGGCTGCCCGGCGGGCAGCCAGATCGCGCCGGCGGGCCCGGCGCCGCCGGCGGCGGCTTCTGGTGTGGTGGTGGCGACGGGCACGCCGGGGACCCCGCTGGCAGGCAGTACGCCCGGGCCGCCGCGGGCAGTGCTGGCCAGCACCGCCCGCAGGCCGGCCTCGCGGCGGGCGGTGGGGAGCCAGAACAGCACGGGGGTGGTGATGCCGGTGCGGGCAGCCAGGTTCTGGTAGCCGGCGAGCTTGGCAGCGACCCGGGCGAGGTTCTCGCTGCCAGTGTCGTACTCGAGGAAGAAGTCGGTCACGGCGGGCCCGCCGGGGGCGTCCTCGGTCCACTGGCCGTAGCCGTCGGGCCGGGCCAGGTCACCCCACAAGGCGGCGCAGCGCCGCTCGGACCACCAGCACGTCAGCGCGGCGTCCCCGGCCTGGCGGCCCTGCGCGGCCAGCGCGCAGAACACCGAGTTGGTCCCGGTCGCGTGGGCGAGCTGGGCGGCCAGGGCGATGGCCAGGGCCCGGTCGCGGCGGTAGCCGAGCTGGGCGGGGGTGATGCCGTCCTCGGCGGCCAGCAGGTACGCGCCGGCTTCGTCGAGGACGAAGTGCAAAGGGGCGGACCCGGTCGCGGTGAGGGGGCGGAACCGGTCGATGGCGCGGAGCTGGTACAGAGTGAGCAGCCGGGCGGTGGCGGCGCGGCCGGTGCCGAACGCGAGCTGCGTGATCTGGGTGGTGGTCAGGAAGCGGTGCTCGTGCAGCATCCGCAGCAGCCACCGGTCCCGGGTGGTGAGCCGCGCGGCGAGCGTGGCGAGCAGGCCAGGGCTGCGGGCCAGCCGCCCGCTCGCATGGTCAGGGCGCGGGCTGCGCGGGCCGGTCGTCAGGGCGGGGTCAGCAGGCATGGGCGGTCTCCGGGGGGTCACGGGGCGGATGGTGGCGGGGGTACGTGCCGGCGGGGGTCGCTGCCGCCGCGCGGCCCCGCCGGGACGGCGCGGCGGGGGGTGCTGCCGCTGTAGGCGGCGCGGGCGGCGGCGCGGATCAGCCGGGCCCGGCCGGGGACGGCGGGCGGCAGGGGCCGGGTGCGGAAGGTGAACGCGGGCGTTTCGCCGCCGCCGGCGACGAGGCGGGCGGCAGCCTGGTAGGCGCCGAGGTGGGACAGGTCGTGGGCGCCCAGGTTCGGGAGGGTGTGGCGTTCCAGGGCGCGGGCGTCTTCGGGGCTGGCGGTGAAGATGACCTGGGACCGGGCGTTCGCGGAGATCCCGGCGGCGAGGTCGGGGGGGAGCTGGGCGAGGTTCTGGTGGGCCATCGTGATCGACAGCCGGTACGCGCGGGCCTCAGCCAGGAGGTCTTCCAGCGGGTAGGGCAGGTTCAGGAAGTTCTGGCACTCGTCGATGTACAGGCCCGCATCAGCCCGCCGGTGCTGGGGGATGCCGGCCCGCCGGGACGCGGCCTGCCAGGTCGCGGCGACCAGGAACGACCCGACGAGCTGCGCGGTTTCCTCGCCGAGGGTGCCCTTGGGCAGCCGGGCCAGGCACAGCCCGCCGTGGTCGAGCACCTGGGTCATGGTGAAGGTGGACGGCCCGGCGGCGATGGCCTGCCGGGCGAAGGAGCGCAGGAGGAACGCGCGGAGCTTGTTCATCAGCGGCCCGATCATGTGGGCGCGGCTGGCCGGGCTCAGCTGCTCGTACCAGTCCCAGAACCCGGCCAGGACGGGGTCCCGGACCCCGGCGGTGAGCCGCCGCCGGTAGGCGCCGCCGGTGAGCAGCGCGGGGATGTCGGCGAGGGTGACCTGCCCGGAGCCGGGCGGCACGGACTGCAGGAGGGTGAGGCAGGCGGCGCGGAAGATGTCGTCGGTGCGCGGCCCCCAGAACTGGCTGAAGATGCGGCGGAAGATCCCGGTGACGTTGTCGGTGATCACGTCGCTGTCGGTGCCGGACCCGTCGCCTTGCAGGACGTTCAGGCACGGCGGCGCGGCCCGGTCGGCGGGGTCGAACAGCACCACCTTCCCCGCCACGTTCTCGGGGAGGCGGGCGAGCAGGTCGGTGACCGCGTCGCCCTTGGGGTCGACGAACACCACCCCGCGGCCCGCACCGGCGTCGGCGAGGATCTGGCCGGCTATCAGCGTGGTCTTCCCGGTGCCGGTGGGGCCGATGACCCGCAGGTGATGGCGGGCGTCAGCGACGGCGATGCCGACCGGGCGGGGCACCCCGGTGTCGGTGACCCCCAGCGGCCGGACGTGCGGGCCGGGCACGGGGATGACGGCCGGCGGGGCGACGGCGCGGGCCCCGGCCCGGGACAGGCCGGGCACCGACGCGTCGGCGGGCAGGCAGGCGACCGCGGCCAGCTCGGGCACCGACAGCAGCCCGCCGCGGCGGAACCGGCGGGCGGCGATCTGCTGCGCGGGGCGGCGAAGGCGGCGGCGGGCCAGCCAGTTCCGCCCGGAATACAGGGCGGTCGCGGAGGCGATGCCGTGCGCCAGGCCGCGGAGCCGCGCCCGGGCCGCCTTGTCCTGCACCCGGCCCCGGGCTGGCGGGACGGCGGTGGTGGCGGTGGCGTAGCGGATCTGGGTATCCCATTGCGGGCCCGCCGATTTCAGGACGCTGGCCCGCACCTCCGCGGCCAGCTCAGGGTCGGAGCGGCCCGCGGCCCGGCCGGCGGGGGCCGGGTGGCCGGGGGTGAGGGCGTCCAGCAGCCGGGAGGACAGCCGGGCCGGGCGGCCGGCGCGCAGCTGCCGGGCGGCGCGGCGGGCCCTGCGGAGCCGGGCCCCGGTGACGGGGCGGGCGAGGACCTGCACGATGGCGTGCTCCCCGGCGGACAGGCCGCTGCCGGCGGCGGCCAGGGCCCGCAGCGGGTCCGCGTCGTGACCGGTCTTGAGGGGGAGGATCTCGGTGCGGGCCAGCCGCAGCGTCCCCCCGGTCACAAGCGCCCCGAGCGGGAACGGCGGGGTGGCGGGGGCAGTGACGGCGTGGGCGCCGGGCCAGGCGGCCTCGATGGCCCGCTCGATCATGCCGGGCGGCACCGTCCCGGGGACCCACACGCTGATCGTCATCACCGGCCCGGCCCAGGCGTACTCGAACCCGATGTGCGGCTGGCCGTGCCACAGCCGCGCCCGGGGCGGGCGCAGCAGCCCGCCCAGGTTCCCCCACAGTGCCTCCCCGCCCGCCGGGTCGGCCAGGGGCGGCGCCAGCACGGTGATCAGCCGGGCATGCGCGGCGAGGGCGGCGTGCTGGCGCCGCCGCAGCCACGCCCGGCCCAGCAGGACCGTGATCAGGGCGGCGGCCAGCACCGGCCCGGCTGCCGGGCCCTGGTGGCGGGCGGCTTCCAGCAGCCCGCGGGCGACGCGGGCGGCCACGGCGCCCGGGTCGGTCAGGTACCGGCTCAGCGGGCTGATCGCGGCGGCAGGACCCGGCGGGCCGCCAGCTGCCCCGGTCACCGCGGCGAGGCTGCGGCCCGTCACAGCAGGCCGTCCTCGCCGGTGTCGCTGCCCTCGCCGGGGTAGCCGCCGGGCAGGTCATCTCCCGGCCCGCCCGGGTCCTGCCAGGACCCGGGATATCCGGCGGCTTCCAGCGCGGCCAGCTCCGCCGGGTCGCTCGTGCAGAGAAGGTGCTCGGCGGGTGAGGCGAGGGCCTGGAACGACACCCGGGCGGACGGCCCGCAAGCGAGAAGGCCCTCTCCCCGTCCCGCGGACAGCAGCAGGGCCTTCTCCCCGGCAGACAGCCGGAACGCGTCTCCAGCCAGGTCGATGGCCTGGGGGGCCTGGCGCAGCAGCACCTGGGTGGCGGCATTACTGATGACGGCGCGGCCGAGGTCGGAGCCGAGGACGTCCTCGGCGTCCTGGGTGACCACGGCCAGGCCGGCCCAGTGCTTGCGGGCGGCCTTGGCCATCCGGAACAAGAACCTCGCGCCTTCGGGGTTGCGCATCAGCAGCCACGCCTCATCGACGACGACGAGGCGCCGCCGGCGGGCGGCCGGGTCGGACACCTGCCGCCACACCGTGTCGAGGGCCAGCAGGGTCGCGACGGCCTTCAGCTCGTCGGGGACGTCGCGGAGGGAGAACACGACCAGGTGCCCGGCCGGGCGGGTAGTGGTCGGCCCGGCGAACATCTGCGAGTGGGTGCCCTCGGTGAACGGCACCAGCCGGTCCGCCAGCAGCACCGCCGCGTCGCTGGCGTCGGCGCGCAGGGCGGCGGTCAGGTGGCCGAGCTGGGGGCCGGGCCGGGCCCAGGTGCGGGGGTCGGCGGTGATCCCGGCATGGTGGTAGGCGGCCATGATGGCCCGGTCCAGCGCCGCCCGCTCCGCCGGTCCCGGCTGCCCGCCCAGCAGCACCCCGATGACGGTGTGCGCGAACAGGGCCCGGCGGGTCAGCGCGTCAGCCCGCGGCCGGGTCCCGGGCGTGAGCGCCGGGAGGTCGAAGGGGTTAAGCCGGACCCCGTCGGCGCCGAGGTGCAGATAGGCGCCGCCGGTGCCGGCGGCGAGCCGGGCGTACTCGTCCTCGGGGTCGATGATCCAGCACTGCGTGCCCTGGTAGGCGTTGCGCAGCACTTCGAGCTTGGCCAGGTAGGACTTCCCCGCACCGGACGCGGCAAGGGTGACGGAGTTGTGGTTGTCCTGCGCCCACCGGTCCCAGGCGACCAGGCCCGGCCCGGCGGTGTTCGCCCCGTAGAGGATGCCGGGCAGGGCGTCCGGGTCGGCGGGGTCGCGGGGCAGGTCGGGGGAGGTGAACGGGAACGCCGCCGCCAGCGCGGCGGTGTCCATCGTCCGGGTGAGCTTCAGGGCGTCGGTGCCGGCCGGGAGGGTGGTGACCCAGCCCTGCAGGGACCGGAAGGTGGCCGGAGCGGTGACCAGCAGCAGCGAGCTGGCCACCGCCCGGACCGCCGCGACCTCCCCGGCGAGATCGTCTGCGGTGGCGGCGTGGACGGTGAGGTAGAGGCCGAGGCGGAACAGCTTCCCCTCGCCGCGGGCCAGCCGGTACGCCAGGTCCCGGGCGTCCCCCGCGGCAGCCTCGGTGCCGGGGTCATCGAGCTGGCCGCGGTCCGCGCCGGCGCGGCGCCCCGATTCCAGCCGGGCCCGCTGCCGGCGCAGCCGGTCGGCTGCCGCGGCCGGGGGGACCGGGTCGATGTGCAGGGCGACGTCGAGGCGGCCGGGGTAAGACAGCAGCGGCTCCAGCCACCCGGGGGCGACCTCGGCGGGGTACCCGGTGACGGCGAGGGTGGCGGCGTAGTCGTCGCCGATCCGCAGGTGCCGGGCCGCGACCTCGACGTCCGGCGGCCCGGGCACCGGGTCCGCGGCGGGGCCGCGCGGGGCGGGGAGGGCGCGGCGGCGCAGCGTGCGGATGAGGGTCATGGCAGGGTCCCCTGGCTGGTGACGGGCTCGCCGGGCACGGCGAGCCGGGCGGCGCGGATGCCGGCGCCGGGGTCAGCGGCGGCGCTGAGAAGGGCCGTGACCTGCCCGCCGTCCAGCGCGCTGATCGTCAGGTCCGCTGCGGACAGCAGCCGGGCGGCCTCGGCGGTGCGCTGCGCGGCGCGCAGCCCCCCGCCGCCCGCGCTGCGGGCTGTCCCGGGGCCGGTGCGGCGGGGCTCGCGGGTGACCAGGATCACCTGCCGGGTGAGCAGGTCCCTGCTGCCGGCGAGGTCGGCGAGGAACGCGGCGTGGTCGAGGGCGGCGGCCTCCAGCGCCGGGTCGGGCAGCGCGGGGGCGGTGTCTTCCAGGTCGGCGACCGCGGCGGTCAGGTCCGCGTGGCCGGCCCGGATGAGGATCTGGACGGGCCCGGTGAGGGAGTTGAGCCACCGGCCGTACGCGGCGGTCAGCGCGTCCTGCTCGGCCGGGGTCCGCAGCGCGAGGTTGACGGTCGACACGGCGGCGGCCACCGCGGCGCCGCCGTCACCCAGCCCGATCACGCCCTCGGCGGTCACGGCCCGGTACAGGGGCTCCAGCGGGGCAGGCGGGCCGCCCTGACGGCGGCCCGGCTGCGGGCTGGCCCAGGCGGGCGCGGCGGGGATGCCGCCGGGGGCGGTGACGAGCCGGCGCGGCGAGCGGGCGTGCCGCCACCCGGCGATCAGCAGCCGGTCCAGGGTCAGCCCGTCCCGCTGCCCCGTCGCCAGGGCCGCCGCCGCCACAACCAGCGGCGCGGCCAGGACGGCGAAAACCGGCGGCGCCACCAGGTGCCGGGTGGCCTCGAAGGCGGCCCAGATGATGACCGCCGCGGTGGCGAGGATGGCGACCTGGCGGGCGGTCAGCCCGGCCAGGATCTTGTCCGGGCGCTCGATGTCGGCGGGGATCGGGGTGCTGGCGGGCGGGTCGTCACTCACCGGTGATCATCTTCCGGGGCGCGCGGCACCGGCGGAGGCCGGTGCCTGGCAGGGCTGGGGGCGGCTGCCCGCCGGCCGGGCTGCCGGGCGGGCGGCGGGCCGGGAGGCAGTGGCAGCTGGCGGGGCGGCCGGGGACGGGGACGGGCGGACGTGCCCGGCGGCGGCCAGCCAGAGCGCGGCCGGCCCGGGGCCGGGGACGGCCGGGGGGCGGCTGCCATGCTGCGCGGCACCCGGGTCACCCCGGAGGGCAGCAGGACGGGCTGGCCAGGCCGGGGCGTGCCCGGCGGCGCCCCCGGCCCGCCCGGGCCGCGGCGGGGACCCGGCCCGCCGCCTGGCCGCTGCGGCCCGGAGCCGCCGGGCTGTCCCCGGCCAGGTCCGGAGCCGCCAGGCTGACTCCGGCCCGGGCCGGTAGTGGTACCAGGCCCGGTACCCAGGCCGCCGCCGGGCGGTGCAGCGGGCCCGCGCGGGCCGCCCCCGCCTGGCCCGCTTCCGCGTGGCCCGGCCGGCCCGCGGCCCCGGCCGCCGGCGGCGGGGGGACGCCGGGTCCCGCCTGCTCCGCGCAGCAGGGGGGTGACGCGGGACATAACTGCGGCGTAGAAGGCGAGCTTGACGGCGCGGCGGACGGGGCTGGGGCCGAAGGAGGACAGCACGGGGCGGCTGACCCACCACGGGATCCGCATCATGATGTACAGCAGGCAGATCGCGGTCAGCACCGGCAGCATGCTGCTGCTGGTGCCGTTGAGGGGGATCCACCCGGCGGGGGAAAACACCCGCACCGCCGCGGTCAGCACCAGCGCCTGGGCCACCTGGATCGCCAGGCACGCGGTGAGGGCACGCCACCACCAGCGGGCCGCCCACGCGGTCTGCGGCAGCGCCTGGCAGGCCAGGGCGAGCGGCGCGGCGGCGGTCAGCAGCACCAGCGCCATCAGCCGCAGCACGTAGACCACGGCCAGGACCAGGGCGAGCACGGCGCCGGCCAGGGCGAGCAGGACCAGGAAGATCCCGCCGCCCGACAGCGGCGCGGTCAGGGTGCCCAGCAGCGCCGACGCGGCGGTGGCGGGGGTGACGCCGTCCCCGGCCAGCGCGGCGGACACGGCGTTGGCGACGGTGACCGCCTGCGAGATCAGGGCCAGGGACAGGTTCGCGGCCAGGAACCCGGTGACCAGCCGGGGCGCGATGTCCTTGGCCGAGTAGGAGGTCTGGAGGGTCTCGTGGCCCATCACGATGACGCCGCCGATGACGGCCAGCAGCACGCAGGCGGAGTCGGCGATCGCCAGCGAGGTCGCCCACATGGCGTGGACGGCGGGGATGGCGCCGGCCTGCGGGGACGACAGCAGCGTCTCCCCGGCCAGGGTCAGCAGCGGCTTGAGCGCGTCGCGGGCCAGGGCAGCGAACCAGGAGGTGATCGCGTTCCCGATCTCGCAGCTCACGTCCAGGAACCCGCAGCTGGTGCCGCTGCTGCTGCCTGCGGCAGGCGCGGGGGCCAGGCTCGGGCTGGCGGCCGGGGAAGGCGGGGATGACGGGTGCGCGGCCAGCAGGACCGGCGTGCTGAACGCGGCCAGGGCCGCGGCCGGCCGGGCCGGCGCGCGTGCCGGGGAGGCAGCCAGGGTGAGCGCGGCGCAGGCCGCGAGCAGGCCGGCGGCGAGGGCCCCGGCCATGACCCGGCGGCACAGCCGCGCAGCCGGGAGGGCGGGGCGGGTCATCCGCCGACCAGGGACTTCAGGACGGTCACGATGACGGGGGCCAGGATCGCCAGCCCGTAGCCGATCGCGGCGGACCGCAGCGCGGTCTTCGCGCGCTCCACCTCGCCAGGGTCGCCGCCGGCCATCAGGTACCGCAGCCCGCCCATGGTCAGGAACAGGGTCGCCAGGCCAGCCAGGATCCCGGTGATCCACCTGGTGATGTTGGCGATGACCTGGTCGACCGACGCGGCGGCCAGCACGTGGCCGGCGGTGCCGGCCAGCGCAGGCTGCGTAGCAGCGGTCAGGACGGCGGCGGCGGCCAGGGCGGTGAGGGCGGCGCGGGCGGCGCGGGCACGGCTGGCGGGTGCCCGGCCCAGGCGGTGCGGGGTGCGCCCTCGCCGCGGCGGCCGGGACCAGGGTGATGTCATGGCGTGTCTCCTCCGGTGCGGGCGGCGGGCAGTCGGGGCGGGGGCGGCCCGGGGGCGGGCGCGGGGCCTCACCTCCCTTCGCAGGGCGGGAAAGCCGGCCGGTGTCAGCGGGTGCGGTGGCGTCCGGCCCCCGGGCCGCCCGCCCCCCGGCCGGGACGGCCGGGAGGCGGAGAACCCCCGCACTTACAGAAATCCGGTTTCCGGCAGTGTTTTTCACGCCGGCCATTTCAGGAATCGCTCAGACAGCCGCCGCGGATAGCCTGAGTGATGGCTTTCTCGGCTCTTTTCCGCCGGTTGCACAAGGCGCTGTGGCTGATTCCCGTTTCGGCGGCGATCTGGGACAGGGGAATGCCTTCGAGGCGGTTACGGCCGATCAGCTGGGCCTGGGCGGGGGACAGGACGCCGCGGGTGACGGCGGCGGCCAGGACGAAGTCGGGGTGGCCCCAGGGCAGGTACGGGGCGTCGTAGCCGTCGGGCAGGTCGCGGCGGGCGGCGGTGTAGCTGGCGTCGGCGCAGGCGAGGGCCTGCCCGGCCCGCCACGCGGCCCAGCACAGCCGGGACGCCAGCGGGACACTGTCCAGGTCGTCGGGGTCCAGGGCGCGCATCGCGGCCAGGAACCCGGTGAGGATCTCGGCCTGCAGGTCGGCGGGATCGCCGTGGTAGCCGGCGGCCAGGGTGGCGGCGGCGCGGCGCAGCCCGGGCATGGCGACGCCGACCAGGCCGACGACCCAGGCGGGCGACCCGGACCGGGCCCGGCGGACCAGCTCGGCCCACACCTGGTTGCGGACGCGGGCGCCGGTCGCCGGTCGGAGCAGCAGGGCCCGCAGCTCGTTCAGGGGGACCAGCCGGTCGGGCAGCCCGGCGGTCAGGGAGGCAGTGTGCAGGGCCAGCGGCTGCGGGCCGGTGGTCAGCGCCCGGAAGGACGCGTCCGCGGAATCCAGCGGGCTGAGTGCGGCGCTGCCGGGCCGCGCGGCGGCCAGCATGGCCGGCGGGACTGGCTGGCGGGTTCCTGCCCGGCGGGCCGGGCGGCCGGGCCTGGTGTCATCACGCATGAAGGGCTCCTGGTCACGGGTAGCGGACGGGTGCGGAACCCCATGCAGCCAGCCGCCATTGACCTGGCGTAGACCTGCGATGGACCCCCGGCCGCCCTCCCGTGTACCTCCCGCCGGCCTGGCGCTGACCTCCGGTGGACCTGGCTGGCTCTGGCGGTGACCTGGCCCGGCGGGCAGCGTCCCGGCCCTGGCAGTGAGCCGGGGGCGCCCGGCGCGGGCGGGGTCAGATTCGCCGCTGGCCTGCTGTTTCGCGGCCAGGTCCACGGGAGGTACACCGCAGGTACCCGCGAGGTACACGGGCTGTGGTACGCGCCCGCGCCCGTCCATCCACCGGTTAAGCGCGCCTCGCAGACTGGCGAAATGCCGGGCTGCCGGGAACCGGGATGGCTGGCCGCGGTAACGGCTGGCCGCGGTGCCGAGCGGAAGCGCAGCAGCCTGGCCGCTCCCCGGCCGGCTGCCGCCGCGGGCAGATGGCCGGCCTTTCCCGGGCGCCCAGCCCTCGCCGGATAGCCGCCGGCGAGGGCGCCGGCCAGGTACGCCGGCACAGTGGCTGCGCAGCGGCCGGGCAGGTGCCCGGCTGGCCGGCTCTCCCGGCTTTCTTACGGGCGGGGCCCGGTGACAGGTAAGCCGGCCCCGCCGCCCCTGCGACCCGGGCGGGCCAGGCTCGATGGCAGGCGAGACGCTGACCGCCTGCCAGCCCGGGCTGGCCCGGCAGCGGGAAGCCGGCGTCTGCGTGCCGCAGCGCCTCACCTGCCTCGCCGCCAGGACCCGCCTGGCGGGCCGGGCAACCGCCCCAGGATCGGGTTAGATAGCTGGCACGGCCGGGGCAACAGGCCGGATTAGATGCGGCGGGCCGACTTTTCTGGTGGCGGCCACGGGCCGCCATTCCTACCGCCTCGGCGCTATTTCGCGGCGGCGGCGTGAAAAAAGGCCCCGGAAACCCGATTTCCTTAATGTCAGCGGATCTGCGGTGGCCGCGGGGCCAGCCGCCCATGTCACACCCACCACCTCACGCGGGCCCGGTGCCCGCACCGCCCGCCGCGTCCCGCCCGGCGGGTACCGGCGAGCAGCAGCCCGGCACGGCCGCGAGCCCGGGGATCGGCGTGCCGCTCAGCGTCTGGCCGGCCACCCCGGCCCCCGGCCCGGCACCGGGTCCCGGCCCGGAGGCCGCGCATGTCATCACGGCGTTCTCCCGGCCGGGCGAGCTGATCGTCATCCCCGCCGCCGGGACCGGGGCGCTGCTGTCCGCGGCCGCCGCGGCCGGCCGACGGGTCCTGGGCCTGTTCGCCGGCCCGGCCGCCTGCCACGCGGCCGGGCTGCGCCTGGACTGGGACCTCGGCCCGGCGGCGCGCCCGCTGGCGCAGGCCCGGGCCGGCGGCCCGGGCCTGCTGCTGGAGGCCCGCTGCCCGGAAGCGGGGCACGCCGCCCTGGCCATCGCCGGGCGCGGCGGCCCCGGCGCCGGGGGCGTGCTGTACGCGGCGTGCGAGCGGGTGCTGCGGCCCGGCGGCGTGCTGGCCGTCATCACCGCCAGCACCCCCCGCCCGGCCGGGCTGCGCGATGACCCGGGCGAGGTCATCGCCGCCGCCCGCGCCGCCGGGCTCATCTATGCCCAGCACATCGTCGCCCTGCACGCCGCCATCACCGACGGTCAGCTCCTCCCCCGTCCCCAGGACGCCAGTCCGGACGAGACCGCAGGCCCCCCGGCCGTCCACGCCCGCGTTCACAGCGACCTGCTCGTGTTCACCAAGCCCGGGACCCCCGCGAGCTCAGCCGGACCGGAAGGAACCCCCCGATGACTCATCCCCGCCCCCCGCACCTGCCCCGCCCCCGCCCCGGCCACGGCAGCAGCGGCCCCCGGCAGGACGCCGGCGCGCCGCCGCTGTCGGTCTGGGCGACCGCCCAGCAGGACGCCCGGACCCAGCGCCGCGGCCGGTACCTGCCCGCCGCCACCGCCCACCCCGCCAAGATGCTCCCCGCGATCGCCGCCACTGCCATTGCCCGCTACACCCGGCCCGGCGACCTGGTCGCTGACCCGATGTGCGGCATCGGCACCACCCTGGTCGAGGCCATCCACCTCGGCCGCGACGCCATCGGCGTGGAGTACGAGCCCCGCTGGGCGCACATCGCCGCCGCCAATGTCACCCACGCCCGCCGCAACGGCGCCACCGGCGAGGCGGCGGTGACCCGCGGTGACGCCCGCCAGCTCCCCGCGCTGCTCCCGGCCGGCACTGCCGGCCGGGTGGCGCTGGTGGTCACCTCACCGCCCTACGGCCGCAGCGTCCACGGGCAGGTCCGCGCCGAGCATCGCGCCGGGGGCGGCGGGGTGGAGAAGTACGACAACCGCTACAGCGACGACCCCGCCAACCTCGCCTCCCGAGGCCTGGACGAGCTGCTCGCCGGGTTCACCCAGATCCTGGCCGGCTGCCGCCAGCTGCTGCGCCCCGGCGGGACCGTGGTGGTGACCGCCCGGCCCTGGCGGGAACGGGGCGAGCTGGTCGACCTGCCCGGCGCGATCCTGGCCGCCGGGACGGCCGCCGGGCTGATCCCGGCGGAGCGGTGCGTGGCGTTGCTCGCCGGGCTGCGGGGCCAGCGCCTGATTCCACGCCCGTCGTTCTTCCAGCTCGACAACGTCCGCAAGGCCCGCGCCCGCGGCGAGCCCTGGCACCTGATCGTGCACGAGGACGTCCTGGTGTTCCGGGCGCCGGGCTTTCCGGGCGGTTCGCGCGAACTCAGGGTTCCTCAGGGCGAGCTCAAGGGGGCGCAGCGGCCATCGCGTCACGCTGACGCCGGCGCAGCCGGCGCACCCGGGGCTGCTGCCTGATGCCCCGGTCCGGGCAGCTGCCGGGCGCTGACCGCGCAGCGGCTCGCCGGGGGGCTGCGGTCATGCCTGGCTGCCGCGCCCGCCGGATGGCTGAAGGGCGCCCCGGCCGGGTCGCCGTGGTCCCGGGCAGCCCGCGGACCGCCCGGGACTGGCTGATCGGCAGGTGGGGTGGCACCCCGGCAGGGCGCCCCGGCGCTGCGACTGCTTATTGCGGTCGCCGCCGGGCCACCGCCGGTCCTGGCCGTGCCGTCCGGCCGGCAGGCCCGCCGCGGCAGTGCCGGGACGCTGGCGCCTGCCTCCTGCGATAGCAGGTGTCCCGCTATCAGCCCCCTGGCCGGCCGGGATCCGCCGCCTGGCCGGTGGTGATGCCGAACGGCACCCCGACCGTGGCCGCGTCCGGGTCATCCAGCCGGACCACGCGCGAGGCCCCCAGGCCGGCGCCGTTTTCCTCCAGCTCGGTGATCGTGCCCATGACGAATGCGATGGTCGGGCGGACCTGCTCGGGCCAGGCAGCCGGGCCCTGCCGGTCCCAGTTCCCGGCCAGGAGCAGGCGGCCTCCCATGACCGCCCACACCTGCACGCGGACCCTCCGCTGCCCGGAGGACCTGGCATCGGGGGCCACCCGGACGAGCACGTCGCCGCCGTGGGCGCGCAGCTCGTGCCGGTGCAGGTGCTGAGCGGTGAACCCGCTCCCGGGCTGGGTCTCCAGCGACGTGACCAGCAGCCAGTCCCCGTCCGGAGGCGGGGCCAGCGCGGCGAGGGACAGGACATCGAGATCGTCACGATCGAGGGGCCGGGCATCCGGGAAGCCCGGCATCCCGCCGTCAGGTCCGGCAGGGCCGCCGGGCGCCGGCCGCCCCGAGCCGGCCGGGCCGGCCTCGGGGCCAGGGGTACTAGCAGTCACGATCACACACCTCCAGGGTCACCGATGGGCTCGCCGCCCGCGGGGGCGCGGCGTTTCCGATCAGCGGTCCACTCCGCGCGCCCCGCCATGCGCCCGGACACGCATCACCGCCGGCCCTGGCGAAGGGTGCGTGCCGTCACAGCGCCGCGGCCCGCCGCGCCGCGCCCGCCGGAGGGCCGGCAGCGGCGGGCGGGGCAGGTCACGACGCGGACTTGACCATCGCGGCAGGCCGGAGCGTGCATGCACCCAGCGCGCGGACAGCCGCCGCAACGGACACGCACCACCCCGCCTGCCCGGCGGGCGCCGGCCGCGGGAGAAGGGAGACGGCGTGGCAGGCCAGCCAGATGAGCTGCTGACCATCGAGGAGGTCATCGCCGAGCTGCGGGTGCCGCGCTCCACCTTCTACCGGTGGCGGCAGGCCGGGACCGCACCCCGGGTGCTGAAGCTGCCCAGCGGCGCCGTGCGGATCCGCCGGACCGCGCTGGAGGAATGGCTGCGCGGCCTGGAAGACAACCCGAAGGAGCACGCCGCATGAACAGCTACGACGTCAGGTTCTGGGACACCAGGAAGATCGGCGACACCGCCCGCGGCCGGTACCGGGTCCGCTGGTCCGCCGGCGGCCGCGAGCACTGCAAGTCCCTGCCCGCCAAGGCCCTCGCGGACGCGTTCCTGGTCACCCTCAAGGACGCCGCCCGCGACGGGAAGCCGTTCGACCCCGCCACCGGGCTCCCCGCCCAGCCGAAGCCAGCCGGCCAGCCCGACGTCACCTGGTACGAGCACGCGCGGGCCTACATGCAGATGAAATGGCCCGACCTGGCACCCAAGTCCCGCCGGTCGGCCGCCGAGGCTCTCACCACCATCACCGTCGCCCTGACCGGCCGGCGCCCCCAGGCCCCAGGGCCCGGTACCCTGCGCCGCGCCCTGTTCGGCTACGCCTTCAACGCCGCCAGCGCCGCGCGGCCGGTCCCCGCCGAGATCACCCGGGCGCTGGACTGGGTCGCGAGGGCATCCCTGCCCGTGACGGCCCTGGAAGACCCCGGCACGGTCCGCGCGGTCCTGGGCGCCTGCGCCCGGAACCTGGACGGCAGGCCCGCCGCCGCGACGACCGTCCGCCGCAAGCGCGCCGTCCTGGCCGGCGCCCTCGGCTACGCCGTCGAGCGCCGCCTGCTGCCCGCTAACCCCCTGGACCGGATCAGGTGGAAGGCCTCCGAGGTCGCCGAGACCGTCGACCGCCGGTCGGTCGCCAGTCCCGCCCAGGCCCGCAGGCTACTGGCAGCCGTCCGGGGACAGGGCCCCCGCGGGCAGCACGTGGAAGCGTTCTTCGGCTGCCTGTACTACGCCGCCCTGCGTCCGTCCGAGGCCGTCGCCCTGCGCGAGGCTGACTGCGTGCTGCCCGCCCGCGGGTTCGGCCGGATCGACCTGGCGGCCTCCCGGCCCCACGCCGGGACCGAGTGGACCGACAACGGGGCCAGCCGGCAGGAACGCGGCCTCAAGCACCGGCCGCCTGGCGAGACCCGCAGCATCCCCATCCCCCCGGTCCTGGTCGCGATGCTCCGCGCCCACATCGCCCGCTACGGCGCTGCCCCGGACGGGCGCCTGTTCCGCACCAATCGCGGCGGGCCGCTGAACGACACCGGGTACGGCGAGGTCTGGCAGCGCGCCCGCCCGCAGGCGCTGACCGCCGCCCAGCAGGCATCACCGCTGGCCCGCCGCCCGTACGACCTGCGGCACGCCGCGGTGTCGCTGTGGCTGAACGCCGGGGTTCCCGCCACTGAGGTCGCCCGCCGTGCCGGCCACGGCGTCGCCGTGCTGCTCCGCGTCTACGCCAACTGCATCGACGGCCAGGCCGGTGCCGCCAACCAGCGCATCAACGACGCCCTCGACGAACCCGACAGCGAATAAGGTCGGCGCAGCCAGGACCCGCAAGCCACGCGCAGACAGCCGGGTGATTGCGACGGGGCCGATACCCAGCGGCAGCCGCGCACCCGGCGCCGTCCGTCCCGTGCTGATCACGCGGCCTGCGCCCTTGCCAGGGCCAGGCGGGTCCCGGAGCAGGGTCCCGCGCCGGAAGGCCGGACAGCCCTGCTCAGCCGGCGGAGCGCGCCGCGCCTCGCATGAACGTGGGGTACGGGTAGATGACCTCTATCAGCAGGTCAACCGGGATCCGGGCGCGGATGGCCAGGGCCGGGAACGCCGGCGCCGCCCCGCTCGCCGGGCCCATCGCCGACCCGCCCACGATGAACCCCGCCACGTTGCCGGTCCTCTGGCGAGGTAGTCCGACGCGTAGCTGCTGGGGGATCGGTGTTGCGAACTCGTCTCGAAGATGCCGGGGATTGTGATTGTTGGCCAAGAGGAAGGACTCGCCCATAGTAAGGGCGTCATAGGCCTGAAAGATGGCCGGGTGCTTGCCGGGGCTGCGGAAGCGGGCACGTCAGCCGGTTGAGACCGGACACCGGGACTGCGGCCGGGAGCCGGGTTCCTCGTCGCCCGTGCGGTGGGCGGTTAGTGCCTCCGGCTGGACCGGCGCTAGCGGCCCGCAGGCGCTGCCGGGCCGGGGCGAGCGCGGAGCAGAGTCACCGTCGGGCCAGGTCATCGATGGTTGCGCGGGCTCGGCGCGCGGCCGTGACGAGGTTGCGCAGGGCGGCCTCCGCCTCGGGGTAGCCCCGGGTCTTCAGGCCGCAGTCGGGATTGACCCAGAGCCGGTCGGCGTCGATCGTCTCCAGCGCGCGCCGCAGCGCGTCAGCCAGCTCCGCGGTGGCTGGCACCCGGGGAGAGTGGATGTCGTAGATGCCGGGGCCGATTCCGCGCTCGTATCCGGCTGCTCGCAGGTCGGCGAGGAATTCCATGCGGGAACGGGCGGCCTCGACGCTTGTGACGTCGGCGTCCAGGTCATTGATCGCGCCGATGATATCGCCGAATTCCGAGTAGCACATGTGCGTGTGGACCTGGGTGGAGTCTGCGGCGCCCGACGTCGCCAGCCTGAATGCGCCGACCGCCCAGTCCAGGTATGCGTCACGGCCGGCCTTCCGCAGCGGCAGCAGCTCCCGCAGGGCGGGCTCGTCGACCTGGATGATATGGATCCCGGCGGCTTCCAGGTCGCTGATTTCCTCCCGGATCGCCAGGGCGACCTGGCGGGCGGTGTCCGCGAGCGGCTGGTCGTCGCGCACGAAGGACCAGGCGAGCATGGTGACGGGCCCGGTGAGCATGCCCTTGACCGGCTTGCTCGTGCGGGACTGGGCGTAGGCCGTCCAGTTCACGGTGATCGGCCCGGGCCGGTTCACGTCGCCGTGCAGGATCGGCGGCCGGACGTAGCGGGTCCCGTAGGACTGGACCCAGCCGTGCTCGGTAGCCGCGAACCCGTCGAGGCGCTCAGCGAAGTACTGCACCATGTCGTTGCGCTCGGGCTCGCCGTGGACCAGCACGTCCAGGCCGATGTCCTCCTGCAGGGCGATGACGGCGTCGATCTCGGAGCGCATGACGGCCTCGTAGGCGCGGTCGTCGATGCGCCGGGCCCGGTGGTCGGCGCGGGCCTTGCGGATGGCGGCGGTCTGCGGGAATGACCCGATCGTGGTCGTCGGCAGGACCGGGAGGCCGCTGTCCTGGGCGGGGCGGCGCTCGGCGTAACCGGGCCGCGAGGGGCCAGCACCGAGGGCGTCCAGCCGGGCCCGGACCCCGGCATTCACCCGCGCCTGCGGGTAGTCCCCTGACCCGGGCCCGGCCGCGGTGGTGTCGCGGCCGGGGCTCAGGGCCCGGCCGAGGGCGACCACCTCATCGGCCTTCTGCCGGGCGAAGGAGAGCCTGCGCCGCAATTCCGGGTCGAGGGAAGTCTCGGCGCTGGCATCCAGCGGGACGTGCAGCAGCGAGCACGAGGTGCTGACCACCAGCTCGCCGGCCAGGGCACGCAGCGACGCGCAGACCGGCAGCGCATGGGAAAGATCGGTGCGCCAGACGTTCCGGCCGTCCACCATCCCGGCCACCAGCGTCTTCTCGCCGATGCCGCCCGCCCGCTCGAGGGCCTGCAGGTTGCCCGGCCCGGCGACGAAGTCCAGCCCGATGGCCTCGACCGGGCTCGCGGTGAGCACCGGCAGGGCCGCGCCGATCTCGCCGAAGTACGTCGCGACGAGCAGTTGCGGCCTGGCTGCTTGTAGGCCGAGCCGCCGGCAGGCTCGCTGCAGGGCGGCCAGCTCGCTGCCGGTCCGGTCGGCCGCCAGGACCGGCTCATCAAGCTGTACCCACCGGGCGCCGGCCTGGTGGAGCAGGCGCAGCAGCTCGGCGTAGGCGTCGAGCAGGGGGTCCAGCAGATCAAGCGGCTGGAAGCCGGGCTGGGCCGGCTTGGCCAGCAGCAGGAATGACAGCGGCCCGAGCAGGACCGGCCGGGTCTCGATGCCTATCGACCGGGCCTCGGCATACTCGGCCAGGGGCTTGCTGCCCGCCAGGCGCAACTGCGTGCCGGGCCGGATCTCGGGGACCAGGTAGTGGTAGTTCGTGTCGAACCACTTCGTCATCTCCAGCGGCGGCACCCCCTCAGTGCCCCGGGCCATGGCGAAGTAGGCATCGAGGCCGGACAGCCCGGCGAACCGTTCCGGGACGGCACCGAACAGCACGGCCGTATCCAGCACGTGGTCATACAGCGAGAAGGTGTTCGAGGGAACGTCATCCAGGCCCGCGTCCCGCAGCGTCTCCCAGCTTGCGCGCCGCAGCCCGGACGCGACCTGCTCCAGCTCATCCGCGCTGATCCGGCCAGCCCACCACGACTCAGTGGCCTTCTTCAGCTCCCTGCGCCCGCCGATCCGCGGATAGCCCAGAACGGTCGTCTTCATAGCCTGCCTCCAGTCGGCTAGTCGCTGCGGGGCGGCGGGCTCCTCAGCCGCCATCGTGGTTCCCGGAGGGCAGCAAGCCCGCGATCACCGTTAGCGCGGCACTGGTCGGCCGCTAGGGCCGTAAATTTAGCATGTGCTAGAAATACAAGACCGTCTGGGCCGGCGCTCGAGCCTGGAGAACAGGCCCAGCCGGGACGCCGCGCAGGCGACAACAGCGAAGGCGCCTGCCGGTCTTGGCAAAGGCGACCGCCATGCTTGGGAAGTAGGCAGGTATGTATTTCACTGACCCGGGCATCGAGGAACTGGAAGACCGCCGCGGCGAGGAGTCAACGACTTTCGCCGCGCCCGCCGATCTGCTGCGTCACTTCGTGGACCTCAACCCGCAGTTCGAGGTCGCGATCGATCGACTTGTCACCTGGCTGGCACGGCTCGACTACGACCACTGAGCAAGGCAGCCTCGCAGCACCGGGGCCCGGCCCGGGCCGGGCGCAGGCTCTCCGGCGGCCTGTGCGTGCCGACACCTGGTTCACGACATGGGACCAGCCGATGTTGGTGGATCAGGCCAGCGACGCGAGCGTCTCTCCGGACGCGGTACTGCACTAGATCGGCCGGTTCGGGTAGTGGTTTCCGCCCGGTCCGCCCGGTCCAGCTTCGGTCGGCGCGGCTGCCGCCGCTGCAGGATGGCGAGCTGGTGGCGCGGGATCAAGATCTCGGCGGTCTTCCATGTCTCCTCGCGCCGGGAGAGCCGCGGCCCTGCGGCTAGCCGCGTGATCGGGAGGAACGCGAACCGCAGGCACATGACCGCTGATCATTGTCGTCGAACGGTCGGGAGAGCAACCATGCTGGTCAGGCCGTGGATGAGCTTCCCGGCACGCACAGGCTGCCCTGGTCGCGCAGGCACTATCTTTCTTCGGGCACCGGGATCCGCTCAGCGCTCTCCCGGGTACCCCCTATCATCACCTCGCCCAGCCAGGACTGCGCTGCGTTCGTTCGATCCTGCAGCGGGTGCTGTACGGGCAGATGAACGTGAACACGGTGAGCACCGTCAGGAGGCCCAGGACGAATCTTGTCGTCGGTCGACGGCAGCCTGGGTGGTCCGCGTCGTGCTCCGCTGGACCGGGTTCTACCAGCACGAATCCTGCGGGAAGCCGGCGCCCGTTCTCAGCTCCGGAGCAGTTCGGCGAGCACGGCGGCTTCGCTGATCTCGGGTTGCCTGGTGGCGGTGAGCAGTGTCAGCTGCCGGTCTTTCGCGAGCTCGCGCAGGTGGGACAGTGCTTCCGCCCGCTGGGGATCTTTCAGTTCCGCCTGGTAGCGGCGGCCGAAGTCCCCGAAACGGCCCGGGTCGTGGTTGTACCACTTGCGCAGCTCGCCTGACGGGGCGACGTCCTTGCACCACTCGTCGAGGGCCGCCCTGGCCTTGGTCAGTCCGCGCGGCCAGATGCGGTCGACTAGCACCCTGGTGCCGTCGCCCCGCTCCGGCTCCTCATACACCCGGCGTACCCGGACCTTCCCGCCCGCCATCGCCTGCCTCCTCACGCCGAAGGCCCCCGTCCAGGCCGGCTGGCCGACTCGCCGCGTGGCCCCGGTGGACTCGTCCCCGCGGCCGGGCTGCCAGCGGTTACGCCCGGCGAGGGCAGGTGGCCCTTACCAGCCACGATACGGGTGATGCCGGGTCGGGCGCGAGGATGGGCTGACCGGGCTGAGATGCCATGTGTTCTCCTGGATGACCCCGCGATGTGCAGGGCTGACGCAGCCCGGAAGCGACGAGGGCCCGCGGTGCGTTCTGCTGGCCCTTGCTCGTGCGGGATGACCCGCACCGCGCATACGAGCCACCAGCCGCCTGGATCCCCTTGGGTGCGCACGAGTGCCCTGGCTCAGTTATTTTTACAAGAGGTGTTGTAAAATGAGGGAAAGTGCCCTGCGGGGAAGGAGAGACTGGTGACCTACGTGATCGGTGAGTCCTGCGTGGACGTGCTGGACCGGGCCTGCGTGCAGGAATGCCCGGTGGACTGCATCTACGAGGGCGAGCGGATGCTCTACATCCACCCGGACGAGTGCGTGGACTGCGGGGCGTGCGAGCCGGTCTGCCCGGTGGAGGCGATCTACTACGAGGACGATCTGCCGGACAAGTGGCAGGCCTACGCCGGCGAGAACGCGCGGTTCTTCGCCAGGCCGCTGCCCGGCCGCAGCGAGCCGCTCGGCTCTCCCGGCGGCGCCGCCCGGCTCGGTGTCGCGGGCGCCGACACGCCGCTGGTCGCCGCACTGCCTCCGCGGCGGTAGCGGCAGCGCCCCCCGGCCTGATCCCGGCGGCCCCGCAGGCCGGCTGAGCTACGAGAAGTAGTTTCAACTAATGCTGGCGTAAAATAGGGTCATGGACACGCAGGCGCTGCTGGCGCCCGATGCGGGCTCCCCGCTTGGCCGGAGCCGGGCCCGGGTGCTGGACCTGCTGCGCGCGGCAGGCGGGCAGCTCGGCGTCAGGGACGTCGCGGACCGCATCGGGTCTCACCCCAACACCGCCCGGTTCCACCTGGACGGCCTGGTCGAGGCGGGGCTGGCGACCCGCGAGCCGCAGCCGCGAGCAGCGCCGGGCCGGCCCAGCATGGCCTACCGGGCAGCCGGCGCGGGGCCTTCCGGCGAGCGGCGCTACCGGATGCTCGCCGAGATGCTCACCAGTCTCATCGCGGGCGTGATGCCCGAGCCAGGCGAGGCCGCCGCCGCGGCCGGGCGCGAATGGGGCGCCTATCTCACCGAGCGGCCGCTCCCGTATCAGCGGCCGGGCGCCAGCGATGCCGTCGACAGGCTCGCGGCGATCCTGGCGGAGCTCGGTTTCGCCCCGCGAACTGCGGCCGAGGGCGGGCACTACCGGCTGTCCCTGCACCAGTGCCCGTTCCGGGAGGTCGCGCAGCACCACCAGGACGTGGTGTGCTCGCTGCATCTCGGGCTCATGCAGGGCGCGCTGGCCCAGATGCAGGCACCGGTCACCGCAGACCGGCTGGACCCGTTCGTTGAGCCCAGCCTGTGCATCGCGCACCTGACGGCCCGCCAGGAGCCGGGCTCTCGCGAGCAGCCCGGGAACCCGGTCTCAGCGTGACAGCTGAAAGGGGGAGGCTGGATGGCCACTGACATCAGGGCCGGCCGTGTCCACGACGACCCGCCGCCAGGGACGGGACCGGCTGCCTCACCGCACGCGGCACGAGCGGCCGGCGCGGCCATGGCGGGCCGGCCGGGCGGCCCGCTCCCGCTGGCGGCTCCCACTCTTATTCTGGCCGGTTATTCTGGCAGGCACTAGATAATTTCCCTGCGGAAGGACTGCCGTGCCCGCGGACCTGCAGCGCGAGGCCAGGGCCCTGGGTGACCCGACGCGCCACCGCCTTTTCCGTTACATCGCTGACGCGCCGGCGCTGGTGAGCGTGGCTGAGCTCACCGCCTTCGTCCGGCTGAACCACAACGCGGTGCGCCAGCATCTGGCGGTGCTCAGGGACGCGGGACTGGTGACTGAGGAGGCCGAGCGTCGTGACCGGCCCGGCCGCCCCCGGCTGCTTTACCGGCTGCACCCCGAGGCCGCCGGCGAGTGGGGCACGCCCGGCGCGTATGCCTGGCTGGCCAGCCTGCTGTCGGCGGCCGTGCGCCGCCAGCAGAGCCCGCGTCAGGCGGGGCGGCAGGAAGGTCACCGGCGGGCCGCCGAGCTGGCCGGCCCCGGTGACCCGGCTGGCCTGCTGGAGGAGGAACTGACCCGCCGCGGCTTCCGGCCCCGCCGTACCGAGCGCGGGAGCACGGTCGAGTTCGTGCTGGGCCGCTGCCCGTTCGCGGAGGTCGCGGCCGCGGATCCGGAGACGGTCTGCCAGCTGCACCTCGGCCTCGCCGAAGGACTCGCGGACGGACTCGGCAGCCTGACCGTGGAACGGCTGGCAGCCAGGACGCCGCGCCGGGCGGGCTGTCGCCTGACCACGCGCCGGGTCCCGGCCTGAACGCACCGGCCAGCAGGCAAGCGGCATCGCCCCGGGCGAATGACTGCGGAGGGAGTGATGATGATCAGCGAGCAGCATCCGAGACCGCAGCAGGACCCCGTCGTGCCGGCGCCCCGGCCGGTCGCCGGCGCGGGCTCGCCCGCCGGGCAGGCGGCCGGGCCCGACAAGGGAGGCGAGTCCGCGTGCTGGGCCCACCTGGTGTGCCCCGGCTGCGGGGCAATGGAAAGCGAGGGTCATCGGCCCGGCTGCGGATCGGCATGACGGCGGGGGCAAGGATCACGGCCGCGCCGCCGGCAGCCGGGGCTGGCCGGTGCCCCGTCACCGGGCAGCAGGCAAGTCCGGGGTCGCGGCCGCGGCGGCATCTATCATGGCCGGGCTCCACGGCGGATCCCACACCAGCCGCACATCGACGGCGATGGCGCTGCCCACCGCCTCGCTGACCGCTGCCCTGGCCTTCTCCGGCAGGCTCCCCGCGGCCCGGCCGCCGGGGCCGGCGAGAGTCATCTCGACGACGATGGCGCTGTCCTCGCCCCGCACGTCATAGACGAGGCCGAGCGAGACCACGTCCAGCCGCAGCTCAGGGTCACGCACGTAGGTCAGCGCATTCCATGCCGCATTGACCGCGCAGGCCAGGACGATCCCGCCAGGCCCGGTCCCGCTCATGGCGCCCGCCGGAAACTGACCTGCCCGCCATCGCCGCACGGTGCCAGGACCGGCAGGACGCCCCGGCTGGCCAGGGCCACGACGGCAGCCATGCTCACGCCGGACCGATCACCGCCAGCGGCGACGGCCGGGCCTGAGCTGCCAGTTCCCATGCGGCACCTCCCGGTCGGGTCCGGCCTAGTAAATCTACTCATCACTAGATTTAACCACGTAGCCTCGGCCGCCAACTAGTCGGCAGGGAAGGTTCATGCTCCAGCCCGGCACGCGAGACGCTGGCCGCGTGCGGGGATGCCCGGCTCGCGCCCGGCGCGGCTCCCCGCTGGGCCGGAGCCGGGCCCAGGCGCCCGGCTTGCCGCGCGACGCGGGCAGTGCGAGAGGCCGGCAGGCACAGACAGCGCCGCAGCCAGCCTTGCCGGCAGATATTTCAGGTCGCGAGCAGCAGGGCGCCGGTGACGATCAACGCGATGACCTTGGCGGTCTCCAGGGCGATGTAGGCGTAGTGGCTGCGCGAGCGCGGCGCGTCCTGGCCGGCGAGGATCTGGCCTGACCGGCGGGTCAGCCGCGGGCGCACCGCGGCTAGCTGCGCGATGAGCAGCGCGATCACCACTGCAGCGGCTATCACTGCTCTGGCCGGGGCGTGGCCGGCGATGATCGCGACGATCAGCGCCGCGGCGAATCCGGCCTCGACGATGCTGATGGCGCGGAAGACCAGCCGGCCGATCCCGAGCCCGATCCGCAAGGTGACCTCGGGCGCGCGGAACTTCAGCGGTGCTTCCAGGAACGAGATGGCCAGCACCATCCCCAGCCACACCAAGGCCACGGCGGCGCCACCTGCCAGTCCCGGGGTGATGGATCGGCTCCCTCTCGTCCGCGTAATGTTAGCCTTGAATTTACACAATCACTCTTATATAAATAGACGACGAGAGGAACACCGTGCCCGACCAGGAACTCGACGTACGCCCGCTGCGCAAGCCCGACAAGCACCCGGCCATCTTCCAGGCCTACGACGCGCTTGCCGCCGGCGAGTCGCTCGTGCTGGTCAGCAACCATGACCCCCGGCACCTGCGCGACGAGTTCGACACCGGCCACCCCGGCAGCTACGGCTGGGACTACCTCGCCGCAGGACCGGAAGCGTGGCGGATCCGGATCCGCAAGCTCGCTGCCACGCCGCTGCCCCGCATCCTCTGCGACCCCGCGGCCGTGACCGCCGGACGCGATCCGGACGCGGCGGGCGCGGTGTGGAAGCTGCAGATGCGCGAGCGGGACCTGGACTCCAACATCATCCGGCTGCAGCCCGCCGCCGGCATCGGGGCGCACGCCGGGCCCGATCTCGACGTGCTCCTGCTCGTCCTCGACGGCAGCGGCCAGCTCACCACCGAGCTCGGCATCCTCCAGCTGCACTCCGGGGCGCTCGTATGGCTGCCCCGCCGCGCCCGGCGCCAGTTCACCGCCGGCCCGGACGGCCTGGCCTACCTCACGGTCCACCAGCGCCGCCAGGCCCTCGTCCTCGGCGCCACCGCGCCGGGCGGCAGCGGGCGATGACCGGCACCGTCCGGCCCGCCGGCGCCGCGCCCATGGCCCGCCCCCGGGCGCGGCGGGGTATCTCCGGCGAGGCAGCAGCCCGAGGGCCTCAATGACCGCAAGGGGCCAGGTTCTTCCCGACACGACCGGGCCTGCAGGACGCCCTTACCGGAAGGGGTCTTTGCTGGCGGACTGGCTGTCGACGACTGATCATAAGGTGATCGGGCACCTGTACCTGATTACGTCGTTCGGGTTCTTCCTGGTGGGC
>Ga0208589_1000238_pt1 | contig 27006 bp, 31 predicted proteins | sample NGESurshal092012_2_FD_184486 | JGI IMG/M metagenome (GOLD analysis project Ga0208589, IMG submission 184486) | Arctic peat soil microbial communities from Barrow, Alaska - NGEE Surface sample F53-2 shallow-092012 (SPAdes) | ecosystem: Environmental > Terrestrial > Soil > Wetlands > Peat ...
CCCGTCTCCGCTCGCTCACGCTCGCTTCGACGAACCGGTTCCGCCTGACGGCGGTGGCTCACGCCCAACGGGCGGGGGGGGATACAAACCACGGGTTACCAGAGGAAAGACGCATAAAAGACACTAACGGACATTGACCAACTCGCCTCACGGCGCCAACGGCACAGCAACCAACCGCCTCACGGCGACGGGCTGCTCATGCTACGGGAGAACTAACCGGAAACGGTTTAAGGAGAAAAACCCTACACCCCTGGAATAGAGCGACCATATAATTCTGCTTTGAAAGGTTGTTGGTCAATGTCAAAGCACACTCCAAATACGTCCGAACCGAGTCATCCCCACGTCGGCAGCAGCGGGAAGGAAGAAATCGACCGCCTCCACTTCGGAGCGGACGGCCGGAAAGACAATGAGCTGACCAAGCAGGCGTCGCATATAACGGACCCGGCTGAAGTTGAAATGGGCCGCCAGAAACAGGCATCGGATCAGCCTAAGAAGCCGTAGCCAATTTTGTGCTACTATTGTGGCAATGGCCTACGAAAGCAAATACTACAATCTGGATGCCCACGGGCCAGATTGGACAAAAGCAGGCTTTGCCTGGGCAGTCGAGGCGCTTGAGACGATGAGCAGGGAGCGGCTGCTCCGCGTATGTGCGCTGCCGGAAATCAATATACGATTTACGGCCACGGATTGGAGAGAGAACACGCAGGAAGAGGAAATTATCGGCGTGATTCTCGCTGATTATCCATCAGACACTGTCCTGTCGGCGATACGGAAGATTGTTTGAGATACAAACGTAAAGAACTAACCGATTAACGGATTACGGAGAGAGCGTTTACCGGAAAACCACTAGAGGGGTAGGTACGGCCCAAGCATTGTCGCGTCTCTGTGTCGCGTCTCTGCCTTGACATCCGCTGTTGGTAGCGCCACGGATTAAGTATCTCCACCGAGAAGTGACTATTCCACCCGGGATAGCCACTTCGCGGCTCGTATTTCAAAAGGATTGTTATGGGATGGTTTAAAGAATTCGTTTCGAGCATTACCGGCGACTCAACTTCAAAGGTTTCAGAAGCGGGCCACGATTTCCGTGACCACTCAGGTGCTCGCGAGGGCAAGGACAAGTCCTCATTCGATAAAGCGCCGAGCTGGGCTCCCTCAAAGACGGACTCGGGCATACCCTATGTCCCGCAAGAGAAAGAATCGAAGTAGCCGACGTCCTAGATGTGCCGCGAACTGGCCACATTCCGTTGTGGTACCATTGACGAGTGACTAGACCTCGCCTTCCCATCGACATAGCGGAACTCGTCAAGCCCGGCAAGGACATCGTCGTCGAATTGGAAGACGATGTGGAATACATCGTAGATGCCGAAGCCGTAGCGGCAATCAAAGCTGAAAAGTCCGCGGTCACGCTTATCCGCGTCATCGACCGCAAGCCCATCGCCGTGAGCACACGACGCATCAAGTGGGGATTGCACAAAGAGGGTGTCATCGACTACCTCGACCATAAGCCCGCATAGGGATGTCAAAAACTCTTCGCTACGCTGCTCGACGGGTTAAGGAGGGAGACTGGAACCGGCTATTCCCAGCCGGGGTTTTCCTTGAAGAAGGCGATGATCTTCTCCAGTAGCTCTCTACGCCTCTTTTAGTCAGCGTCGCTCAGCTGCGGCTTCTTGGGCGATTTCGACCCTTTACGGGGCTTCTTTTTGGGGGGTGGCGGCTGGAGCGTTCATTTCGAACGGCTTTATATCGAAGCCTAAACCCACCTCACTTCGGAAATGATTGTTAATCGCCTGACCGGATTCGACGATTCAAATCTCCCAACTGTTCTATCGAGGATAACGAACACAATCGATGGCAGAGAGGTCCGTACGGCCTACCAAAGATTCGATTCTTATGGTAATATGCCGTCGATTCTATATGAATGAACCAACAATCATTTGCCCAAGTTGCAAGACGGAGATCAAGCTCACCGAATCGCTTGCTGCACCTTTGATTGAGTCCGTAAAGCGAGACTTTGAAAAGCGCCTCGGCCAGCTGAACAGCGACATAGCCAAGCGCGAGCAGGCCATCAAAGACCGAGAGACCGCGTTGGCGCAAGAGAAGGAGAATGTTGACCAACAGGTGCTCGAAAAGGTCAAGGGAGAACGGGCGAAGATTGCCGTTGAGGAGTTAAAGAAAGCCAAATTGGCGATTGGGAACGACCTTGAGCAACGAACGAAGGAGCTCGGCGAGCTAAACGACGTCTTGAAGGCCCGCGACGAGAAGCTGGCCGAGGCTCAAAAGGCCCAGGCCGACCTGATCCGCAAGCAGCGGGAACTCGACGATGCCAAGCGCGAGATGGACCTAACCATTGAAAAGAAGGTTCAGGAGTCGCTTAGCACGGTTCGAGACAAGGCGAAGCAAGAAGCAGAGGAAGGCCTCAAGCTCAAAGTGCTGGAGAAGGAACAGCAGATTTCGTCGATGCAGCGCCAGATCGAGGAACTCAAGCGAAAGGGCGAACAAGGCTCGCAGCAGCTACAAGGCGAGGTCCAGGAACTTGAATTGGAATCGATTCTCCGCGCCAAATTCCCTCGCGATATCATCGAGCCCGTACCTAAAGGCGAATTCGGCGGGGACGTTCTGCACCGCGTCGTTGGCGCGCAGGGTCAAATATGCGGCACGATTCTTTGGGAATCCAAACGAACGAAGAACTGGAGCGATAGCTGGCTGCCAAAACTTCGAGACGACCAACGAACAGCGAAGGCGGACATTGCGCTCATCGTGTCGCAGGTGCTCCCCAAGGGCGTTGATGGGTTTGATTTGATTGATGGCGTATGGGTAACCGAATACCGTTGCGCTATTCAGATTGCCCTCGCCATTCGCTGATCGACCTTGCTGCGGCACGCCAAGCCGGTCAGGGACAGCAGACCAAGATGGAGATGGTATACCAATATCTGACTGGTCCGCGATTCCGGCAGCGCATCCAAGCCATCGTTGAAAAGTTCGCTGACATGCAGGAAGACCTCGACAGAGAACGAAAGACCATGACCCGTCTTTGGGCGAAGCGCGAGGAGCAGATTCGTGGCGTCGTGGAATCGACCGCCGGCATGTATGGCGACCTGCAAGGAATCGCCGGGAAGACCCTACAGGAGATCGACGGCTTGGACGTAAAAATGATCGAGAGCGACGGCTCTACGTCCTGATAACCATGGCCTCCAAGACTTCCAAATCTTCTCGGCCGACTCCAACTGTTGCGTCAGCGCTCCATGACATTCAGGGTTGGTCATTGAAGCGGCCGCCATGGCAAAGAGACGCGTTGCGACGAATCGTTTTGCACGACATGCTCAAGGAAGCCGATCTCGCAGAGCTAGATCGAATGTGTCGCGCTGTCCATAAGGCTGACGAGAGCAAGGAACCGGCAGTTACCCCACACCCGCTCAGTGCCGATCATTTGCCGCCGGCTCCAGGTGCGGAATCATCTGTTACCCTAGTCTCGGTCGGCAAACTAGAGAGAGTAAACCGGCTCCCATCGGATCAGGTTCTGAAATTCGGTGATTTCCCGGGGTTAACAGTAATCTATGGCGACAATGGCTCTGGCAAGTCGGGCTACGTCCGCGTGATTAAGAAAACGTGCCGGACGCGAGGCGCTGCACCGGTAATCAAGCAGAATGCGTTCGAACCGCCGAGTTCGAAACCTGCAACTGCGGAGATCGTATGTCGTATCGGCAACGTCGACAAACCAATTCGTTGGAGCGATGGGATTGCGGGGCCCTCTGAACTCGCGAATATCTTTGTGTTCGATTCAACCACGGCGGTCCATTATCTCGAAGAAGATGGACCTGCCGTGTTCACGCCGCGCGGCCTCGATGTCCTTCCTAAACTTTCTGGCATTTGCGATGCGATTCGTGGCCGAATCCAGAAAGATATAGACAAGATCAAGCCAGCAATTACGGCGACAGCAAACAGCTGGAAGATTGTGCCAGGCACCGCAGTCGCCACCGCGATAGGTGGCCTTTCCGCAGGGACGAAGAAGAACGATATCGAAGCCCTCGCCAAGTTGACGCCGGAAGAAATGCACCGGCTCAAGGAACTCAATGAGACTTTGAAATCAGATGCCAGACAGAAGGCAAAAGAGACCCGTGCGTCGGCTGCCCGTTTGCGCAGTTTCGAATCGAACCTGGCAACCTTGATCCGAGAACTTTCTGACGTTCAATGTGACGCCGTCAAGAAACTGATCGAGAATGCTGCGTCTAGCTTGGCCGCATCCAAGGCTTTTGCAATAGGGCAATTCGACGCTAGCTACCTGCCTGGGACAGGCGGCGAACTGTGGAAGGCCCTTTTCATGGCTGCCCGCGATTTCTCAGTCGAAGTCGCCTATAAGGATAAAGAGTTTCCGGTAACATCGCCCGGCAAATGCATTCTCTGCCAACAAGACCTAGACGACCAAGCCCGAGAGCGCTTCGATAAATTCGACGCTTTTTGCAAGAATAAGAGCGAACAGGTTACAATGACCGCCGCTACGGACTTGGCACAGGGCATCAAAAAAATCAATGCATTGGTAGCCCTAACTTGCGACTTGGCGGTAATTGACGCCGACCTATCCAATTTAACTATCGAACAAAAAGCCGCTATCGCCGATCTTGTAAAATCGGCCGATGCCCGATTATCAATCGTCAGGGACAATGTTGCAAAGCGGGCCTGGATAGACCCGGGCCTGTTGCCCGCATTGTCGGCGACGACCGTTATTGCGAGCCTCGTGCAAGCGTTGGATGCGCGCGCAACCATGGAGGAATCTGCTGACGATCCAGAAACGCGAAAAAAGCTGTCCGTGGAACGAAACGAATTGGCGGCACGCGAATGGCTTGCCGGTGTCAAGGATGACGTTTTCGCTCAGATCGACCGATATTCGCATGTAGTGACTCTGGAAACCTGTCAGAAGGACACAGCAACGCGGCCGATTACGGAGAAAAGTACCGAACTCACCAAGCAGATCGTTACGGACGCATTCTGCAAACAGTTTGAGAGTGAGGTCAAAGCCCTTGGGCTCAAGACGATCTCTATAAAGATGGAAGAAATCAAAGGAAAGAAGGCAGAGACTCGGTTCGGTCTGCGCTTGGTAGGCGCCGGAGATCAAAGGGTATTTGAGATCGCTAGCGAGGGGGAACAGCGTTGTATCGCACTGGCTGCATTTTTGGCGGAACTCTCTCAAGCATCACACCAGTCTTCACTCGTTTTCGATGATCCGGTGTCGTCTCTCGACCATTGGCATCGCAATAAAATTGCGTCACGACTCGTAGATGAAAGCAACGTTCGTCAAGTCATCATTTTCACTCATGACGCGGTGTTTCTGAATGATCTTCAAACTCAATCGGAGCATCGCGGTGGCGCAACAGCCTTTCGGCACGTCGAATGGATAGCTGACCACCCAGGGTATTGCCACGACGGATTACCTTGGGAATGCAAGACGCCCCTAGATCAGATAGATAAGCTTGAAAAGCGCCAACGTGAAATCGCGGGAACGTGGCAATCGCAACCAAACGAGAACAATATCGCAGATATGAGAGGGGCCTACAGTCGTCTGCGTGCCACAATTGAGAGAATTGTCGAACGTGTCGTGTTTGCAGACGTTATTTTCCGATTTCGTTCATATGTGAGTCTTAGCAATCTAAATGATGTGGTAGGTTTTACGAAACCCGAATGCGAAGAAATACAGCGGCTGTACAAGCGTTGCTGTGACGTCACTGAAGCCCATGATGTGGCTGCCGGAAAGAAATCGGCAGTTCCCGATCCCTCCGATTTCAAAAAAGATGTGGCCGATGTGAAGTCGTTTGTTGTAGCTATCAAGCAACGTAGGAAATCAGTGGCGGAAGGTTTATCTGGTGCCCAACAAACGAGCAGTCCGAACTAAAAACTCCTCTTACTGAAACAATGATTCTCATCGAAAGCAGAACGAACGGGTTAAGGAGAAATATGAACGGTGGCGCTCCAATGGCTCTTGAAATCTACGCATCCAAAAGAAGAATGCTCTAAACTGATACTCCATGCCGCACAAGATCACCGAATTTCGAGCGATTGCCGCTTTGGCAAAATGGAAGATGCTGCGGGACTTCAAACTTTCCGTCGGCGGCGATGATTTAATATGGGTCCAAGATTGGGTGAATAAGTTGCGGGCGTTCGTTGCGAGCCTGGGCCGCGACCCTGAGGAGGTGGTCATTGAAACTCTGGCCGTCGCAAATCCAATGGAAACCGACGAGTTGCCGCAGAAGCCGGGCGACGGACGCGCCAATATGAGCCGTCTCATAAAGAGTTTCAAGAAGAAGCCGCTACGGATTTGTTGCGAAGGCACCCAAACGGGCGCGTTTTCCGTGCTCGCCAGTCTGGCAGCCGATCATTCGCTGAATCTGGATATAAACGCGAGTTTTCCTACTGGTAAGGCCATATCGCGAGTTTTAGAAAGTGACGACCCGCCGCATTTTGATTTCATCGTCATGACACTTGCCCCGACGGCATTGGAAGCCGCATCCAAGTTTGCCATGAACTATCGCGTGCTTCGCGTCCTCCACAAAGAGGAGCAAGCTTTCTTGCAAAAGCGGCAGCGCGCCATAAAGGGGAAGACTAGAAGCACGCCTGAAGCTGTCGATCCGAAGCCCAACGACCCGCCGCTACTGTATCTTGTGCGGAATACGTCCGCCCACGCGTCGGTTCTGGGAGAGAAACGCCGGCATCGGTATCTGGATAACGTGGCTCAGTTGATCAATACCGCAATCAGCTTGCCGGAAGACGCCCAGGTCGCCGTTTGGGAGCCCGTTGCGGCGTGGCTGCTCTCCAAACCGCACTATCGGCTTATGGAGGTAGGTTCGCGAATCTTGCACCCAATAGCGTTGTTCTGCAACCGCGAATTCGACAGGACGGAATCGCAGCGGGGCACTCGCGAAGATTTCAATGACATTGTCTGGCGGCAGTGGAGCAGGTTCCAAAACACGCCGGAACAAGGATGGGCACATGTCGTCCGCAATATGCCCGAGGGGTTTTGCAAGCAATTCGGCGACCACTTTACTCCCCAGGAGTTTATCGATTTCGAAGAGTATCGGAGACCATCGCGGCGCATACTCCACGAAGACTGCGTGAAAATACTCCGATTATTGGAAGAAAGAGGCACATATCTGCAAGTGCAGCAAATGACCGGCTATCGCGGTTTGCCAACATCGCATTCGACGATAGAGATTCGCCTCGAACCGCTTGTCCGTTGCGGGTTCCTCCACCGCAAGAGCCGCAAGGGCGGGTATGCGATTACCGATGAAGGCAGGGAATTCCTCGCAAGCAGGAACGGCTAATCGTCCCGTTGGCGATATTCCGGCACAATTCTGACCCTCTGGGGATAACCCCACTCGTATCATACTTCCTGAAATGCCAGCATATGTTCCCGACGTGCGGGAATCGGTGCCGGTCAATTCCGGCGCTTCACCGGGAACTCGGCGTTTCGGCGATGCACGAGTCTCAGCGGTAATGCGAAAAGGGGCCTGTCATCGCCCGAAAACAATAATTAAATACGCCGTGGAGTTTCCCCCACGGCGTATTGGCTGGAGGTAAGGACCACCTCCGAACCCCAGGATAAGGTATGCACCACCACACCTTATCCCGAAGAACAAGCCTCAATACTATACTATAGTAGTATTGGTTGCAAATTCTTCGTGGGTTCATGGTCTGCACCTCCCATACGAGGACAGCCATGAACCCGAAGCGAATCTTCAAATCGAAACGCTGCGTGACGGATTGTCGCAAGCGGCCTCCCACATCAGCTTCCGCTCCATCCACCCCCTCGATTTGTCCGACCTGCCACCAGCGATTGTCCTTACTGCAACCCATCGATCTTCCAAGCGACGGATCGTATTCCGCCGAGGCCAACGCCGAGGAACGGCGCAATCTGCTTATCCATGACCTCTGCCAGACCGATGTGCGGTTGGATTAGAGGTCGTCAGCAGCATTGTCGAGTTGACTGGGGCGTACCAAGGCCAAGGCGACGAACTACAAGGATCGCGTGACGATTTTCGCCTATTGTCTACTCCTATACAAAAATGTAGTCCAACTCGGCAGGCAACACCGATATTGCCCGAGGAAGTTATGTCGGCCATTTCATAAATTAGCATCCCCAGTTGAGGGAAGCATGATTCGGTCGTCGAACAACACGCAGAAAAGGGATGGCGATATGAATCATCGAAAGACGCTTCACGTTCACCCGGCCGTTGTGGCAACTGTTATCTGTTTGATCTTCGGCACGGCTTCGAATGGCTTGGCTCAAAACTTGATTGTCAATGGGAGTTTCGAATCTGGCAATTACCCATGGGGCAATTCTGGCGCCGGGCCCGATGCCGCCGACCTGCCTGCCGGCAGCACAGCGATTACCGGATGGACACTCACGCTGGGTTGCGACGTCTCGGCCTTGCAACCCGGGAACCCCTACGGAACCGTCCCCGAAGATGGACAAGTTTCCATTGATCTGACGGGCTATCAAGATCATGCGCCATATGGAGGGGTGACGCAGTCGATTTCCACCGTTCCCGGTGCCAACTATGACCTTAGCTTTTGGGTGGGAATAGATAACGGCAACCCCGCCGACATTGGTCCTGCGGCCGTGACTGCATTTGCTGGATCGGCCAGCGCTGTATTTGCAAATACATTGACGGGAAATGGCAACCAGTGGGAGCAATTCAACCTCCCGTTTACCGCAGATTCCTCACCAACAACCATCACCGTGGTCGGTGAGTTTGCGTCTTCTGGCCATTATATTGGCTTGGATAACGTCAGCGTGGCCGCAGTGCCCGAACCGGCATCGCTGTCGCTGCTAACCCTAACTGCGCCGGCTCTCCTAGCCCGAAGGCGATCCAAAACCTCCACCAACTCAGGAATCAAGGGATAGCGCCATGCAAATGCGGCGAGTTGAAGGGACTGACAAGGACACGGGAAAAAATATCGTTTATGCCGTCTACTGCCTACCGACCTTGGGATCGATCATCATTTTTGAAATCTCGTTGCAGTCAATGGACTGCTTCGGTAGAATGCCCTGCAATTAGGTGGGTGTCACCTCGCTTTGACAGGGATATAGATAACGAAAGAGGTTCAAATGGGACGGCCAGTGCTTATCGGGATCATCGTTTGTTTATTTTGCCAGATCGGTTTTTCGCAGGCGGAACTGCCGCCGGATTCCTATACCGGCTACATCTATCCCCATTACGTCTGGGCATATCGGCCAATCGACGTCTACCACATTTCCGAGGGCGACCTCGCAAATGCCGAAGCGGATGTCGCATGGGCCAAAGGCCAGCAAGAGGAGGCAATCTCAAATCTGGCAACGATACAAACTAACCTGAAATTGGCGTTTGAAGCGACTCCTGAATACATCGACGCAAAACAGGCTCTTGCTGACGCACAGGCAGACCACGACGCGAAACAAAAGGTCATACTCGATGGTCTTGTGGATAACGCTGATTACAAGGCGGCGGTCCAGGCGCGTGACGATGCGGCCAAGGCCGTACAGGATGCACGGGATAGCGGCGTGACGGGAGCGCCATTTGTTGAGTTGCTGAATCAGAGAATGGCGCAATCCAAGCCGGTCACCGACTTGCAAAATGCTTCGCTGGCCAAAGATGCAGATTTCGCCGCCGCCAAGAAAAAACTGGACGCCGCACGGGCGGCGATGAAGGCGATCCAGACCAAAGGCGATAATGCAACGAGGGCAAATAAAGAATATTCTCGGTCACAGGTGGAACTGAACAAGGCAAAGGCGGCTGTCACGACGACAGGCGGCGCGGCGCAAGCTGCTGAGCAGGCTCGAAATCGACAAGAGCAGGATAGAATAAACAGAGAGAATCAAGCCAGAATGGATGCCCAACGGCGGAACGGTCGATAGAGGTTAGCCAAGAAAATGATGATCGACTCAAGGGATCGTTGGCAAAATCTGCACAACAGGACGGCGAAAATGGGTTCCATTGTGCAAAGCCGGCAGAAAGCGTAAATCCGATTCTGCCGACGGCTACCGCGCCTAGAATGTGGTATGAGTTCCCGCAACCGCATTTAGGGAGCAATCCCGAATGATGCAAACGATCTCGATGCTGCTGAGCACGGGCGTATCCGTGCTGACAATCATCCTGCGTTGGTCCGAATGGTCGTCACGGCGAACGCGGCAGTCATGCCGCCCGGTTTGCGGACCGACGGGCCTGCCGGATCGTGAAGTCCGTGGTGGTGACCCTGGACTCCGGATACGAATTTCGGTCTCCGTTTGGGAGCTTGCAGTTCCGGCCGGAGCACACTGGCCCCGAAAGCATGAGCCTTCGGAAACATTCAGAGGTCGCGGGGACTCGTTTTCTGATCGCCAGAAGTGACCAGAATCAAACCGGAGGCGCAAACATGTTCACATCTGGGAGACGTATCTCAAGCAAGGATAGCCGAAGCAATGGCGCGATCATGGAGGCCATGGAAGGGCGCGTTCTGTTCAGCTCGATCAGCACACTGGCAGTCCCATATCTCAATCGCCAGATTATCGCGAACGAAAAGGCGTTCTACGTCTACAAGGACGGCGACTCGGGACTCAACCACGGCTACCCATCCGGCTTCTTCGCAAACCCGACGTCGCTGACCACGCAGATCGGGGTGAACGCGTCTGCCATCTACAGCGCCGCGTCGCCGACCGGCGTCACGAACGACCCCAATGCTCTGGACACAACGCACGGCGATGTCTTGCAGGTCGTCTTCCCCGCGCTCTCCGCAGGACAGTTTGTGGGCGTCAATATCGAAGAACCGGAGAACGACGGCGCCGATCCCCGCGGTGCGGGCGACGATCTGACGGGAGCAACCAACGTGGTGTTCGACGCGGCGTCGCCGACCCAGGGCGTCTTCAACGTCCAGTTCGGCGTCGGCGGCAAGGTCAGCGGCTTCTATACCTTGACTGACGCATTTCAGACGATTTCAATCCCGCTCAACACGCTGCAGGACCACAATTCGCACCTCGTTTCGCCGCCCGATTTGTCCGACGTGCATCTGCTATTCGCGGTCGACACGAATGTTGATAACGCTCCCAACGGCGGGACGGTTCTCCTCGACAACATACGCTTCAGGCCCGTGCCAGTCCGTCAAGCTACCGAGCCAACGCTGCCATTGGATACACAGACGTTCGGAGTAGTCCCCGTCGCCGCTGCCGGAGCGCCCGTTCCGCCGGACGAGGCCAACCGCAACATCGCCAGCATCTATGCGTCGTCCATTGCAGAGATCAGCCTCTTGGAACAGGGAACACTGTCCAGCCTATCCAATGCCAAGGAAATTGCCGACGCCTTTGTCTACGCCCTGGCCCACGACAATCAAGGCGATCTGATCTCTCCAACCGGCGGACCCACGGCGCTTCACAACGCGTATAGCAGCGGCGATCTGACGCTCCTGAACAACCAGCAAGCCCCTGCCGCAGGCTTGGCAGGCCAAGTACGGCTCGCCGGCTTTAGCGGTCCAACCGATCTTCCTTACAAGTTCTATGTCGAGCTCGACGGCGCCACCGGCGGCAACAACGCATTCGCGATGCTCGCCCTTATGGCCGCATACAAGAAGTTCGGCACTGCCAGTTACTTGAACGCGGCGAAGGAGATCGGCACATGGATCGTTTCCACGCTGACCGACACCTCCGGCACGGGTTACGGCGGATACTTCCTCGGCTACGCGGATGCCACGTTTTCGAAAAAGGCCGTGGTGATGGGAAAGTCCACCGAGAACAATGCCGACATCTTCGCGGCATTCACTGAACTCGCCGGCATCCAATCCAGCCTCGGGCACGCGAACCAATCTGCCCGCTGGACAACCCGAGCCGACATCGCCGGCGACTTCGTGATGGCGATGTACGATCCGGCGAACGGTCGGTTTAACGCCGGTACGGTGCCGACAAAAACTCCCGCCACCGCGGGCATCGATCCCAGCGGCCCCCAAAGGGGTACCGAAGTCGTCAATGTGGCCGATTTCCTTGATTCAAATTCGTTCACGACGCTTGCGTTGGCGTCTGCGGCACGCTACCGCAATCAGATAAACTGGCGCAAGCCTCTCAAATACATCATCAATCACTTCGCCGAAACGATTACCGCCGACGGCGCGACGTTCCAAGGGTTTGACATCGTATCGCAACCGACGACCACGCCGCCAAACGTCACCACGCCCGGTCCCAACGGAATCGCCTGGGAGTTCACCGGCCAGGTCGTCGAGACGATGCGATTCATCGACGCGCTCTACGCGACGACTCGATTCAACAGCCTCGCCGATTTCTATCTCAGCCAGATTGCCCAAGCCCAAGCTTCCGCTCCGTTTGCCAACGGCGCGGGGTTGGTAGCGGCAACGATTGAAACCGGCGACCAGTTGGCGCCGGTCGATCAAGGCCTCACCACCCCGTTCCAAGTCATTCCGGAGCGGATTGGGCTGCCCGCGACGGTGTGGGCCATCATGGCAGACCAGCAGATTAATCCTTTGGCGGATTGAGCGGGTTCATTCGCCAGGCACGGCTCTTGGGTTCTTCCTCCACATACAGCCGATTACTCGCACCGTCTTCCGCGTCGTCAGGGAACGCCGGACTGCACAGATGAACATCTTGATTTACAGCCACAAGTTCTGAGTGCTTGATCCTGCATTCTGGCCCATCCCACGCGGAAGGATTTCGGATCGGAAAAACGAATATTTCGAACCTTGCGCCAAATGTTTCGTACAAGAAGAGTGGGATGGGTTCTTCGCTTCGGCAAAAATGCGCTTCCGGCCTGTATTGGGAGATAGAATCTCGAATCGAAGAGCGAGATGATCGGGCGCCGTATCAGCTAGGCTCTTGACTGACCAACGCCAGTTGCGTGTTGCTTTGCTCTGAATCAAGAGGGACACCATGCCAGACGCGGTGGCTAAACACCGGAGCGGGCCAAAACGCTCATGGTATTACTCCATTCCGCTCGTGCTTGAGGTAATGGCTAATTTGTTTGTGGTTCTTGGCGTTCCTATCGCGCTCCTGCAAATCCATGATTCCGAACAGAGCGAAAGGCGACGAATCGCAATCGAGGCAGTAAGCGAATTGCGTTCTCCCCGATTCTTGGAAGCATATACGCGCATCATCGACGCCGGGCAACCTCCTAATCAGCAAAACATTGTCGCAGACCCCGATCTCCGCGATGATTTATTATATCTTGTGAGTGCCTACAAGAATATCGCGTGTCTGTACCGGAACAATTTGGCCGATAAACGAGTTATTCTGCTTGAAATCGACCCCGGGTTTAAATCCATCATGGTAATTCTCCAGGCGAATAACTATCCAGAAAATATCGCTGATCTGCAAGAGATGCTTTCAGATTTGAAAAACCTTCAGGGCAACAACTGAGCGCAGGCAAATGCGCAATGGAGTCCGAAATGCAACGGTACATCATGCTTTCGCTATTGGTCATATTGGGCTTCGGGCTGTGGCATGTGGGAGCGCAAACGCTCCCGCCACCGCAGCCCATCCCTCTGCCTGGCGCGCTGAATGTCGATAAGACATATGTGCCTTCCGGATTTATGGGCGATGGCAAAGCCGGCAAGAAATACGTGCAGATCAATGAGGCATACAAGGATGATTCGAAGGCACACCCCACATGTATTAAGGTCAGCTACATCGCCGGACCGGAACAATGGGCTGGGATGTATTGGCTAAATAAGGCGGACAACTGGGGTGATAAGCCGGGCGACGATTTTTCCGCGAAAAGCTTCACGAAAATAACGTTTTATGCGCGAGGCGAAAAGGGCGGAGAGGTGATCGAATTCAAAGCCGGGGGTGTCGATGCGACGGCTGAAGGCAAAAAATACAAAGATTCACTTGAAGTAAGCACGGGAAAGCTGACACTCGATAAAGCATGGAAGCAGTACACGATTCCGCTCGACAAGCGGAATGATTTGTCGAGCGTTATCGGCATCTTCTGCTGGACAAGCAATACGAGCGCGAATCCTGACGGATTTGTCTTCTATCTGGATGCAATTCAGTACGAGGGTGACAGTAAGCCTCTCACGCCGTGAAGCAAGAATGGCCCGAGTAGGACAATGGTGGACGGTCAACTCAGTATTCGTCTGGTGTCAGATCCAAATTCCAACGAATTTATCCCTGGCACCTGCGTTACGATCATCAATAATAAGGCTGATCAGTGATTGTTTAGCGTCCTGTCCTCTGCGGGTATAATACGGACGGCATGGATGCCACTCAAACCAACATGGACGTTACGGGTTGTGCCGGCTGTTCCCAGCGTGAACACCGCATCGCACAACTCGAGGCCCGCATCGCTCTCCTTGAACAAAAACTGGAAGCCGCTCTGCGAACCGGCAAACGCCAGGCCGCGCCCTTCTCGCGGGGTTTGCCCAAGCTCGATCCCAAGCGGCCGGGATGCCAGAGCGGCAACGACTACGGAACCAAGGCCTTTCGCGTCGTTCCGCCGGTGATTGACGAGATTCACGAGGCGCCGCTGCCCAAGCGTTGCCCGCGTTGCGGTGGCGAGGCATTCATCCAAACGCAGGTTGAGCATCAATACCAAGTCGAGATTCCGCGTCGGCCCATCCACCGGCAATTCAATGTGGCGGTGGGACGTTGCGCCTGCTGCGACGGCCGCGTGCAGGGACGGCACCCGCTGCAAACCTCCGACGCCTTGGGCTGCTGCGCCAGCCAGATCGGACCGGAGGCGCAATCGGCGGCGGTGATGCTCAACAAGGAACTGGGACTCTCGCAGGGGAAGATCAGCCGGTTTTTCCAGGCGGTTTTCGGAATCAAGCTCACGCGCGGCGGGCGCTGCCAGATCATGTTGCGCGCCGCCGAACGCTGCGAAGGGAACTATCAGGCGATCGTGAAGCGTGTGCAACAGAGCGAGTGGATCGTGCCGGATGAAACGGGTTGGCGCATCGGCGGCTGGCTGGCGTGGATGCACGCGGCGGTGAGCGAAGATGCCGTGGCCTACCTGATCGCCCGCCAGCGCGGCTTCGAGGCGTCGGCGTTGCTCATCGGCGAGGACTACGCGGGAAAGTTGATCCACGATGGCTGGGCGAGCTACGACCGATTCTGGCGCGCGATCCACCAGACCTGTCTGGCTCATCTGCTGCGACGCTGCCACGAACTGTTGGAGACGGCGACGCGCGGCGCGGTGGTTTTTCCGCGGAAGGTCCAGGCGTTGTTGCAAGAGTCGCTCCAGACGCGCGACCAACGCGACGCCAAAGCGATCCCGATGAAAGCGGCCATTATCAAGGCCGACGAATTGCAAGAGCGGATGACCCGACTGGTGCGGCCGGTGAAGACCCACACGGCCAACGAGCGATTGGCCGCGCATCTGCAAAAGCACGTCGGCCAACTGTTCACGTTCCTGCGTCACCAGGGAATTGACGCGACGAACTGGCGAGCCGAGCAGGCGATTCGTCCGGCGGTGGTGAACCGGAAGGTGTGGGGCGGAAATCGCACCGAGGCGGGAGCGAAAGCTCAGTCGATTCTGATGACGGTGCTCTTCACGGCGGCGAAGTTGAAGCGGGATGGATTGTAATTCGTGAGCCAAGTTTTGTGTTCACCGAAGGGTCATCGGCCCCTGCTGTTGCCGAACACGGGATATGACGCTAAACAATCACGGCTGATCGAGTTAACCCTCGACGTGAATTCCCTCAAGGAATAATCGGTTACGGCACCGCCTGCAACAAGGCGGATACTATGGAGATTTGTGATTCATCCGCTACAAATACGTCAAGTTGTGGCTGAGCGCGTCCTTCGTCGCAATCAAAGAACCGACCAACAAGCGCCACCATTCTCCTGCCACGAATTTCGACCAGCTTGACGCCGAAATGCTTCTTGCCGTGACAACCGCACTGGTGGCATTTGCCGTTAAGACGCAACAAGACGCGCCCCGATCGTGAACGACGAACGAACCGATTGGTACCTTTTACGTTGCAGAATATAAAAAACGGGGGGCAGCCATGGTGGTAGCGCCCCCCGAGACCAATAGGTCTTCAGACACGTCCGTGATCTTTACTATCCACATTGTACTCCGACTTGTTAACTCGCGCAAGGCGAGCTATGTGTTGCCTACCGGTCCACCGCACGATTCAAAAGCGCCAAAACGCGACCTGGCAGCTTATTGGCAGAGACCGCAATCTTTCGATCACACTCAATCAGGCCATCGGGAAAGGATAACCCCGCAACCGCACCTTTTACGTCTTCATAATTGCGGTTAGTAAGAACAAATACCCTAACCTCGCGATCAATAATTTGGGCCCTCAACAATTTGAGATACCAAATGCCGGTACCAAAACCTTCCTCGGTCGCATCGCTCATATCTTCAGCCGGGTATTCTTCAGGTGTCGGGGGTGGCATCATCACATCCAATATGATCACAGACAAATCCTTATGTGAGTGAAAATAGTGAATCGCATCGGCAATCCGTGTACATACATCGATCGCATCCTCGCGATCGAACTGTTGTTTCAAGCAATCAACATACGGCTTGCCAAAAAACTTGTCATCATCAACGAACAGAATTCGCACCATAAAGCCTCCCGGCAGGTTAGCGGTTCACCAGTAGTAACTTGTTCGGAAAGAACACGTCGAATACGGTCGGGTCACGACGCGACGATAGAAGTATATCTCCGCCCATAGCGCGCATCGCAGTTCGCGCGATCCCCAAGCCCAGTCCCGCTCCTGTCGCGGTTGTGCGGGCATTTACTCCGCGAAAATACGGCTCAAATACGTAAGGTGCTTCTGATTCGGAAATGCCAATCCCCTCATTCGAAACATAAACATGAAGACCATTTCGTGAAATATGCGTGGTAATTGTAACGCAGGTAGACTTCTGCCCATACTTAATGGCATTAGAAAGTAGATTTGTAAAGACCCGCTCTGTTAGTATCTTATCAATTAAGAGTGCGGGTATTGTCGGGGTTCCTTCATCGGAACGGAATCCGGTGAACCGAATGGACATGTCATTTTGTTCAGAAGCAAAATGCCCCATCACATTCTTCAATCTGGCAATTACGTCCCCTTCAAGCACCGTCGGCTCCAACCGAAGGCTTTTGATTTCATACGGATCAACGTCCAATTGCAATACGAGATTCTGTGCAAATAATTGAGCATATTGCATACTCTTGAGATCGTAGTGCTTGAGTTGATATTCAGGCATGCTCGCCATTGGCCTTTCGTATGGGGCCTTTTCGGCATTCGATAGGCAATGGCGAAACATGGTCAGCGGAGCGAGCAAGTCGTGCTTCAGAATTGTGATCGCATCTTCGCGTGCAATTGCATGTGAGAATGTCGCGAGTACGGGGCCAATCTGTGCTGCGATGAACTCGGCGAGTTGAATTTCAAGTGCATCAAAGTTCTTATCCTCCCCTGGCGAGAGCGGAGACGAATGTCCAGAGATACGAATCACGCCGCATGCCTTTGTTAGCGAAGGAGATCCGGTGATGCCAGCGGGTGTGGGGGTAACAACTTGACCAGGTATGGGAACCAGGATGAGTGCCAGCTCCGCCAAAGGTTTGTCTCGCGGCATCTCCATAAATACGGGATGGTGAGCAGTATCAGGATGACGGGCAGGTCGGACACGAGTTTTACACGTTCTCAGGCATTCCGCCGTCCAAGTTGAACTGTTCAGTTCATACTTAACGCTAGGCAGTAAATCTGTGGTCACCTTACACTTTTGGCGGCGATTATATAGCCCGGTAGTCCCAATACAGTGTGCCGCCTTTGACCACGAGCCAAGATAGAAGATTGTAGTTGCGGCACTATTGAGTGCCTTTGTCATTTGCGCGATAAGGGCCGCAATATAATCTTGGCGAGCAATTCGCGGCTTACCGAAGCGAGGCAAATACTCTGTTTCTAACGCATTGAGCGTGACCAAGAGCGATATTTGCTTTTCACGAAAAGAGCGCAGTATGGCGTGCGCGGTCATTTGAGCCATACGCTCCAACGCCGTGGATGGTTGTTTAACCCGTTGCTCGTCTGACTTGTAGTGCAAGGCAATCATGCCGGACACTTCAACGGGTAATGCGGGAGTTGGGTCATTAGACGCACCGTTCGACGGAACCGAGGTGAGCGGGATCAAATCGAATGAATACGCGTTTCGTTCCTGAAGCCATTGGGCAAGTTCGGCGCGGTATAGCCGTCCATCATGATTAAGTTCGGTCTCTACATTCGCCTCAAGCAGTGGCTCATTTGTAATAAGACACCAATCGCCCAAGCAGTTGTTCGCCTGAAAGGTTCTGTGAGGGGGTAGTGGCGGACTGTCCTCATCGGCCGACGCGGCGGCCACTAATTCCCATTGAACCAACGGCCCCGTGTAGTTACGGAGCCACAACCAAACCCATGACGCGTTGGTGGAAATCAGCCAAGCCCGAGCAATCGCGGGTAAATCCCGTTCCGGCCCCGTGCTTTGCCGATTAAGGAGAGCACTGTAAAACGAATTTCGTAATCCCTCTGGTCCCATGGAGTTCCTACCCTGTTTCCATTTGTCAAGCAACTGTAGAGAATTATGCCGTAATCAAGGACTCGTGGCAAGACTACCAAGGCAGCCGGCCGGCCCACTTCAAGGAACTCATGGATGGCTAGACGCCGTCAACGTCTGTCCATTTCAGAGCGTCACGGTCGCGTGCTGGCCTGTACAGGAATCGTCGTTGGCACGGCTTGACCCGCTTCAGAAGTTGGCGCACTCATCGGCTGCGTGATCGCTGCCTCCGGTCTCAGCATCCGATTGGCTGCAAATTGCGCCCATTCAGCTTCCGTGATTAAGTCGACCTGCTGGCCGGCGAAGTAATTGGCCACTCGCCGTTGAAATTCAAGCGCCGCTTCCGCCATTACTACCGGGTTGGGGTTGATGCGGTACTGCGCCTGCCCAATGAAGACAAGCCATGTTGCCCGCATTCCGTGTGGCATCAATGGTGAGGTGTCGTCGGCAGCACTCGGAACTGAATCGACTCTTTCATTTTGCGGGCCAGCCGAAGCAGGAATATCGTTTGCAGGTGCCGGCGATGCACAGGGAAACAGGCACGCGGCCACGACGGATAGTCTCAAGGGAATGGGAGCTTTCATAACTCGGCCCATGCGTGCGACAATACGCTCGCACCATAACAGGTTGGTCAGTCAAGTCATCGTCTATGCCGTATGGCGCCGGCGGCCAAAACGCCTGCACCCGACAAGCATCCCCGCGCCGATCAAGGCCAATAGGGCGGCAGAAGGTTCAGGAACATTCTGAAACGCCATGACTTCCTGTGCGGACAGGGCGCGGTCGTAAATGGTGACATTGTTCATCAAGCCGCTGTAAGAGAGGCCTGGCTCAGCATATCCGAATACGAGGGGGTCCGTTGTTTCGAGCACGTAATTCGGCAATGCATCCGTGCCGATGGGCAGACCATTCAAATAGAAGGCGACCGAACTGGCGCTATTATCGATCACGACAGTCATTTGATTCCATCCGGTCGGAGCCGGTGACTGAGATTGAGAAGTGAGAAAAATCCGCTCTTGATTGTAGTCGTTGACGTGCCAAACGAAATCACTGTTCGGGCCGAAAACGGTGTATCCGTAATCGATTAACCATTTCGGCTCGTAGCCGGACCCATGATCCTGTCCGAGGAACGTTCCATTACTCGAAAGAGACGTTCCATTTGAATTAAACCAAAAACCAACGGTCCAACCCGGATAATTGTGGAAATCGTACGCGGAAATAGACGGGATGGTCACTTTGCCGGTCGACAAGTCGAAGGCAGCATCGCCCCCGGGACCGCCAGGCACGTAGCTTCCGCCAAAACTGCCGTTATTGCGGTTGCCCACTGACGATATGTCAGCCGACGAATCGGCTGCCGTGTTATTGCCCGTCCAATAGCCAATCAATCCATCGGTCGGTATCTGGGCATTGGCCGGCAGAGCCAGCCCCGCCAGCAAAATCGCGGCCACTGAGCAGATTTTGAAATTGAAATGATTCAACATCCACCGACCCTTCGAGACCTTTGTCACGCCGAGCATATCGCCTCCTAAGAAATGTTTGCAGACTGTTCGTATCCCATGTTTCGTAACGTCTGGCGTTCGCAAAACTACCTCAAATTACTTCTTCATTGCAATAAACGAAACTGCTTCCGACATTGACAGAATACCAATGCACAATTCCTGCAAGCATACACATGTGGTATCAACACGACAAGTAAATTCTAAAATTTATTCATTGATGTTCAATAGGCATAAAAAGAACCTGTTCTGTTGTGTCGGATAGTCATCGTGCGGGCGTAATTGCCGCATCCCGCACGACCACCGATGACGCCCCCCAACCGATCTGCGATCTGTCGGGTGCTACACCTGGATGACTCAAGCTTATAGCCACATTTCGAAATTTATGACCAGCAAAGGCGCCGGCGGACCCAAACACCGGCTTGACGGAAGAATCCCTATGGATATCATTTTGCTTTACAGTGGAGGCCATATCTGTCTCCAGATGTAACCCGTCCGCCTGCTTGGGGGAATTAATGGCCGTTGAAGGTCGGGTACATCAGATGGTCGGCATTCAACGAAAGGGCACATATGGGATTGTGCTTCGCAACGGGTTCTCGGCAGACGGAGAAACTGCGCCACGCCCTTAGAGTTTTGCATGGCGTTGAATATCTTCGATACGATATTCCGAACCAAAGGGTCGACGTGGCGGCTGATTTCTTTGTGCAAAACGAATCGGACCAGCCGGCGTCACTTCGTGGGTTGCACCCTGGGAGCGTGCGATTTGAAACCCGACCGGTGGAATGGCTCCGCGACGATCATTGGACTTCACTGCTGCGTCGAATTGTCGCCGAAAAGATTGGCGTGCAGATTGGCAATGACAACGCGATTTACTTGTGCCAGGGTGGGCACAATCGTCTGGCAGTGAGCATCGCCACCGGTGAACTCGGTGAGTGGTGGCCGACTATACCTCCCGCTCACGCCGCAGCGCCTTACACGGGTTGGACTGGGCCAATAATATCGCCAGGGGGTATTTGCGTGTTCAGCCTTTTTGGAACAATTGAAGGTGAGACATATTCCCAGCTAATGCCAAGCAACCCCGCCGTCGATGGGATCACGATCATGGGCGGAGTTCCGCTAATTAAGGCGATGAAATTGGAATTGGCAAAGCGTGAATGTCTTGACAAATGCGACGAGTATGCGACCGCATTTGACGATTTTGAGAAAGAGTTCCTGCGTGATCCAAATTTTTACCATGTGCTTTTTGAACGCGTGGATGGCCAGCCTTTTAAGCCCGTCTATGTCTCTTCGGAGACCTGGCGAGGCTGTTTGAACTATCGAGTAGATAAGCGGTGCGTGAGTTGGTATTGGTCCGACCGAGAATTAGATATCGCCGCAAGAGCGAACGGACCGGTCCTGGAATTACTGCCGACAGATTCAGAAAATTCGGCAAATGTTGCGCCAGTAAATTCCGATTGAAATAATGACGCCTGGCGAGCTTGCGACACTGAGATGTGGAACCTTGTAATTTGGCGACTGTATGCCGGCATTCTCAACTTTCATATTTAAGTGGCTTGCAGACAGTGCTTCATCCTTCGCCCGTTGGGCATGGAGGAAGCGTAGCATCTCTGCCGAGAAGCAAAGACAAGCCCGGATTGCCGACGCAAACGATCCGATCGACGGCCTTCTCATATACATTGGCGATACTCGGCGGCGTTGGCGTTTTCTCGGCCACATGGTGTCTCAATCCGCTCCTAAAACACTTACCTCGCAGCTCAAATACCAACTCCTCTTTGCATATCTTGGCGAAGAAACTGATGTGGTTGCGCTAGCTTTTGTTGCAGAACACCTGAATCAACCCAAATGCAGAGTACCTTTCGACGAGTGCCCAATAATCTATTTTGATCTCGTGGTCTTACTTGGCTCCGTCGTTTCGGCGAGTGCGAGATTTACTGATATTGCTTCGGAACAACGGATTAAGCCCAATGAGGCATTCTTGCGATTGGGGATTGGTCTGCTGTTAATCGTCGCCAAGCGACAGCAAGAAAGACCTCTATTCCCTTGTGAGCGCGACATCTTGGCAATATCCTTACAGGCACTTTCTGACAGCATTGTCGTCGTTCGTAAACATGATATTGAGAAACTCCACGATTTATTACCTAAACTAATAGATGCTGCCATTGGGGCAACACGGCCAATTGATTTTGCAAATGCGGGCGTGGCGCGATCCTTCTACACCATTTGCGACGAGCTTTGTCATTCGTTGAAGGCGCTCGGCGAACACGATTTCAGCCAATGGTGCGCGGTCATGCAATCGTTGTGCGCACCACGCGACGACAGCGTTAAACTCATCGGTCTGTGGAAGTTGATTGATTTGAATTCGCCATCCCATGCGAGCGCGTTCGTGCACCGCTTTTTTGATGAGGCATGCAGTGCATTACTCCTACCATTCGGCAAGGCTTTTGCTTCCGGTCCAGATGTTCATGAGGACTCCCGGACTGTCGCCAGTCATCTTCATATGCTGATTAGTTATTTCTGCAAGGATTCAAATCACAATCACAAGATATGGCAATCATCGGTAATCGCAGTTATCGAGAAGGCGCTTCACGCGCTCGAGCGCACGGACGCCGATGACCGGGTTCAAGAGCATTTTCGTAATATGCTCACCATTTTAAAGGTATCATACGACAAGGTCGATTGGGCGGCCCAACAAGCCGGAAACATTGATGCGGCGTCAATCAAGTTACAGCAATCCAAAGACATGCTCTTAACGAGCGCATTTGCGGACGCTATATCGACAACAATCCCGCCGTCTCGCCAGCTACCAAGCCCAAATATGCCAGCGCAGGCCGATGCGTATCGCAAGAGTCAACTTACACAAAAACAGGAAGCGTATTTCGAATGGGAAAGAAGAGGGAAACCGCAGGGACGCGAAGCGGAAATTGCCATTTGGCTTGATGTTGCCAAGAGAAGAGAAAAAGAGCTTCAATCGTCGAGCGTTTGATCGAGTTCATTCGGTGCCAATTCATGTCTGTTCATGTCGCGCCAGTACAAGCGCCATTGGTGAGTATTCGCAGCTTTCTTAAATTGCGAAACCTTGACACATCGGAGAGTCGTCTATATGCTTTATGTAGACATGTCTACAACCGCGCTCGCGTTATAATCGCATCAGTTCGACTTGCAATCTAAGATTTCGCGCATCCACACCTGAACGCACAGAATTCAGTATCTAGCCCTTTGACACCCGCGTTATCGCGGGAGTCAATACATATCTCGCCGCGATCGCACAACCAACTGGAGCATCTATGACTCTACGCGATCAAATCGTGGCATTGGATATCGAAGTCGAGCAAGTGTCGCCGGAAGAGGCCTCGAAATCTGCACAGGAGTTGCAAACAATCCAGAAACTTTTTGTCGATTTGGATGAACGAACGACTGCCTTGTCAGACCAGCATCGCGGGGCGATCCTCTTGCTTACAGCACAAGGGATTCGGAGAACCCTATGCCGCATGCGTTATGCGGCGGAGTACATACGCTTCAAGGAGAAGCTTGCCGGAACAACATCGGCCGACGAGCGAAATCGAGAAGTTAAGATCGCGGCGGATCAACTTCAAAGCTTCTACGATCTTTATCCTGAAGAGGATGACGCACGCAGGTCCACTTAGGGCCTGCGTTTTTGTTGGAAGTAGGTATATGTCACGCCAATGCTCTTCGTCACTCGCTGACCCTTCAAGGCTTTACCAAACCCATTCCACGTCATTCCCGACCGGGTCGGGCTGCCAGCGACGGTGTGGGCCATTATGGCAGACCAGCAGCTTGATCCTTTGGCATTTTTGGGCGGGTTCGTTCCGCCGTCCGATTTTTTCTAAGCTTATCTCAAATTTGGCTCTCAGGCGCGAATGTGCTAACCCAGGAAACGCAGGACAATTGGATCGGAATCGACTGACCCAATGCCTCACCAATCTTCATTTGGTGTCAATGGCCGTATACGGTACAATCACTGGCAACTGCTGAAGGCACACATATGCCAGGGCCAAACCTGAACCTCATTAAAACGATCGTCGTGGTGATGATGGAGAATCGGTCATTCGACCATCTCCTCGGTTATCTCAGCATGGCGCCCAATAAATGGGCCAATCTGGAGGGTCTACGCGACGTTCCTGCTTGGATGGCCGGCATTTCCAGTGTGTACAATGGTTCGTCCTTTCCACCGATGCACCTGACGGACCCATACGATCCCATTCCAGCCGACCCTCCCCATGAGCGCGATGACATCGCATTACAAATGGGCACGCCCGTCAACGGCATTTATCCAATGAACGGCTTTGTCACCAATTACACCAAAGCCCCGGGTGCGCCGGCCGTGAACCCGGGCGACGCTGTTCCGGCCATGGGCTACTATGGGCCTGCGGAAGTTCCCATCACCGATTTCTTTGCACAGCAGTTTACGGTCTGTGACCACTGGTTTTGCTCCCTCCCTGCCGGCACCCAGCCGAACCGCCTGATGTCCATGAGCGGCTTCTCCAGAATCGACGTGAATCAATTTGGCTTGCCCGAACAATATTTGGTCTATGACTGGCTGAATGATCGACGCATCCGCTGGCGGGTATACCACGAAGGATTGCCGTTCTTCATGATGATGCCCAAATGGATCCCTGACATCCTCGCCGGCATCCATTTCCGGCCGCTTGCGAGCCTTTGGGACGATGTCCAGAACGAGCCGCCTGACGAATTCCCGCAGGTGATCTTTGTCGAGCCGACATATACCGATGCCCCTCACATCGGAATCAGTTTCGACGACCACGCCCCGTCAGCGATCAAGGGCGGACAAGAATTCTTGCTCGAAGTGTATCGCGCGATGAGCCTGAGTCCCGGCATTTGGAACAGCACCGTCATGATCGTCGATTATGATGAACATGGCGGATTCTTCGATCACGTCTCTCCTCCAGCGATACGCACCGATCCGCCGACTGGCGCCAGCTATACGAGAAGCTTTGAAACGCTGGGCGTGCGAACGCCGGGCTTTGTGATTTCTCCCTTTGCGAAACCGAGCGCCGTCTTCAACGGGGTTCTGGATCACACCTCGGTGCTGAAATTCATCGCACAAGTATTCGGCAATGGACAGCCGTACTCGGACGTGGTCGAGCGACGTTCCGTGGCCAGCGTTGCCGACGCACTCACCTTGGATGTTCCAAGGCCTGATATCCCTGCGGCTCCGCCGTTGATTGCGTACCTGAACCGGCAGCCTCCGACGGTCGGGTATATCCCCGGGACCGTCCCTAGCTCACCGATGCAACAAGGGTTCAAAAACGCTTTGGATGGCATCCGCGGGGCGCCGCCGAACACCACTGACAGATTCAGAGACCTCCTCAGTGCCTTTCCCTGATTATGAACCTCGCAACGAGAACCCACCTTCGGACGATCATCCTCCTGGCCGCGCTGACGAGTGCCATGTCAGGTTGCTGTCTGCTCGTTTCCTCCCACCACGATCCGCGTGAGTACCAGGCCATCGATGCCGCTGCACAGGCGGGAGATTTGCCGGCGGTGAAGGCCATTCTCAAGGGTGATCCAACCCTGCTGCAATCGAAGGACTGGGGCGACCTGATGCCATTGCATCTGGCGGTAGTGCATAATCATGCGGATGTCGTCGATTATCTCCTGGCCGCTGGTGCTGATGTCAACGCCAAGACCAGCACGGGCATCACCCCGCTTCACGAGGCAGCCCAAAATGGGAACAAGGAAATCACCGAGTTACTGCTGCAGCACGAGGCAAACGTGAATGCGGTCGACCACCAGGGCTGGACGCCCATGACGCGGGCATTGAAATGGGGTCATCCCGACATTGCCGCCATTTTGCGACAGCATGGCGGACGCGAATAGCTTGGTTATCCCGCACTCGCCGACGCAGACGCGTACCGTCCTTCCGCCGATGTTTTGACCTTGTGGACTCAATGGTTGTGCCGAGAACGGCCAGGAAGGATGGCGAGTGTGTCCCGCGAGTGTAGACACGACACTCTGTGCGGCTTAAGCTCTCCTTTATCAAGTACGCCGAGGCCGTCCTTCTCGACCTCTTGACGGCAAAATCGGGTGGTGTGACCAGCGGCCATGTCAACAGAACAATCGAAAAATCGCGGCGCCTCAAGTACGACCAGCCTCAGTGCCGTTGCGCTGGCAGTATCGGCATTATTGAGCACTACTCCAGCCCGCGCCGGAGACTCACTTTCATCAATCATTGAACGAGCAAAGCAAATCCAAGTTCGGAATCGTTCAGACGAGACCCCGCCTCTTGTTCTTACGCCTTCGCATGGCGCTCTATCTCAAGCAGGCCATTCTTCTCATGCTTCCCATGCGTCACATGCCTCGCATTATTCGGGCACTGCGGGGAGCGGTGGAACTGGTGACGGAAGCGGTGGTCCGGCACCTCCGCCCCAACCCCCGGCTGCTCCACCGCCTCCGCCACCACCGCCTCCGCCAAAAGCGCAGCCGACTGCTCCGGATTCCCATCCGTGGTATCCCTTTACGGTCTACATGAATGACGGACGGAGGATCGAATGCGATGTTAAGGATGACGGCGATAACCTTAAGCTCGTCAAGAAAGCGTACACCCTGACGGTCGCAAAGGCGGACGTCGATCGGATCGAGCATAACGCCTTCCCATCGACGCAACCCGCAACCCAGCCTGTACCCTAACAGCGAGGTGGCACCAAATGAGTGATGCCTCCAGTCTGGTCATTGACGTTGACACGTCGCTCTTTTGCCTGTCGGCGATAAAGAAGGCCGCCTACAAGTTCGGCGATCGCTGCCACATTCAGTTGGGAGCGAGCGAAGGCGGCCGGATCAGCGTAACGCTCAAGCCTAAGCGAGCATCGGACAATCTCGAATTCCTTGCCGGAGAATTTCACAATGAAGTATTGGATCAGGACTTGAGAGAAATCGTCGCGCAAGAGACGGAAGGAATCCGGAACCTTCTGCTAGCCCGCATTATTCACGGGCATCTGTAATTCGAGGGCAACTTGCAATTTGCTGCGGTCTTGAGTCATCTTGTGTGCTCAAAGAACCAAAACCGA
>Ga0208589_1000239_pt1 | contig 26736 bp, 32 predicted proteins | sample NGESurshal092012_2_FD_184486 | JGI IMG/M metagenome (GOLD analysis project Ga0208589, IMG submission 184486) | Arctic peat soil microbial communities from Barrow, Alaska - NGEE Surface sample F53-2 shallow-092012 (SPAdes) | ecosystem: Environmental > Terrestrial > Soil > Wetlands > Peat ...
AATGGGGTTGAATCATGGGCGCTAATCTCGATCTCATCCGTTCCACCTACGAAGGCTCGTCAGAGGATAACGGGCGCAATTTGCTGGCGGCTCTCGCCCCCGATGCCGAGTGGACAGAAGCTGAGGGCTTCCCGTACGCGGGCACCTATGTTGGCGCAGAGGCGATCACTGCTGGTGTCTTTCATCGTCTCGACGCCGAGTGGATCGGCTACCGTGCCGACGTCCATACCTTCCTGGAAGACGGCGACCGTGTCGCCGCCTTCGGAGTCTACTCGGCACTTATAAGGCGACCGGCAGATCCATGCGTTCCGCCTTTGCGCATCTCTGGGAGCTGAGAGACGGCAAGATTCAACGTATGACGCAGTATGTCGATACCGTGATGGTGCGAAAGGCGCTCGACTCCAATAGCCTGCCAGGCTAATTTGCTGCGTGTATGACGGGAATCCCGGAAGTTGCGCGGTTGCTCCCATTGAGTTATTCGAACGTTGTAGTAAAGCGTCAGCACTGCGACACTAGGCGGTTGGAAAAGGATTTCGTGGTTACCCGACCGCTGCTTTTAAACAGGATTTGATGAGACGATTGCCTTGTTAAGCAGAGGCATGTCTTCATATGGGTTACATCCAAGGGGAAGGACGAAATCAGGGAACACTGTTTCCCGTGGTGTTGGACGACTTTGTGCCGACCGATCATGTGTGCCGTGTAATAGACGCGTTCGTCAAAAGGCTTGTGATGTCGGAGCTTGGCTTCGAGCGTGCTCAAGCCGCTGAGACGGGCCGGCCCGGTTATGACCCACCCGATTTGTCGAAGCTATTTCTGTATGGGTATCTGAACCAGATCCGCTCGTCGCGGCGCTTGGAAGCTGAGTGCCGTCGAACGTTGAGTTGATGTGGCTTCTAGGACGCTTGTATCCGGACCATAAGAGCATCGCTGAGTTCCGCCGGGTGCACCGCGATGCAGTCACAGCAGCAGGTGCCAAACTTATCCGCTTTGCACGCGTCTGCGGACTCATTCGTGGCGAGTGGATCGCCATCGATGGCTCAAAGTTCCGCGCTGTGGCCAGCATTGACACCGTTCGCGAGAGACTCGCGTTACAGCGCTGTCTCGACAGTTTAGAGAAGGCAGACACAGAGCCAGAGACGAAGATCGACCAATCTGCTGTACAAGCTGCACTCGAGAAGCTGAAGCAAAATCCAGAGCCAGAGGCCGGCTTTATGCTGGTTCGTCAGCAAGCTCTCCCGGCATACAACGTTCAAACTGCCGTTGATGCGGAACATGCGTTAATTGTGGCTCATGCGGTCGTGCCTGATGCCTCCGACATTCGTTGTCTGAGGCCATGGCCGAAGCGGCAAAGGAGGCCCTTGGAGCAGATAGCTTTAAGGTGGTGGCGGACGCCGGTTACTCCAATGGGGAAGCAGGTGGCTCACTGCGATGCAGTAGGCATCGTGCCGTACGTTCCGGTCATGCGCACAGTGAACAACCAAGGCGATGGCACGCTCTTCGGTCGCGCAGACTTTTGCTATGAACCTGAGACCGACTCGTATGTGTGTCCCGGGAACAACAAACTTCTGCGCAAGTACACCAATCACAAAGATCGCTACACCATGTATAAAGCTTCAGCCGGCGATTGCGGTGCCTGTTCGCTGAAGTCACGCTGCACACAGGCTCCGAGACGTGGCTTGGCTCGCCGGGTACGACCCAACGCGGCATATCAATAGTTGGCGGACGGCGTGGCGGTCGCTCACAAAGAAGGCAGGGTTGCCGGGCTTTCGGTTTCACGACCTCCGGCACTGTGCGATCACGTCGCTTGCGGAGAGTGGTGCGGCGGACTCAACCATCATGGTGATTGCCGGACACGTCAGCCGCCGGATGCTCGAAAGGTACTCGCACGTCCGCATGGAAGCGAAGCGTACAGCGATGGAAGCCCTCTCAAAAAGCAGCGAAATGGGGGGTTATGACACAAACCATGACACAAACGCTCTACCCGAGAGCGTCCGCATTGTCTAAGTTGTTGAAATGATTGGTGGACCTGATCGGGATCGAACCGATGACCTCTTCCATGCCATGATATGAGTCGAAGCGTAAGTTGTTGACGGTATATAACTTATAAGTTGAATACACCGGCAAAACCGGCATAGTTGGCAGCATTTGCTGCCAAAATGCTGCCAAATTCAACCACGGGTAATCGGGCTGCACAGTGGGGGGGCAGCCCGATTTTCAATCTCAACTGAATTGGCAAGAATCATGCCCCTTATAAGTATGAAGGGAGGACCTCAGCTTATGAAAGCGAGCGATTATCTTGTCCTCGTTCCCACGCGGGCCGACTGTGAACCCGAGTAGCTCCAGGAACGAACTGATAAATGTATTGTTTCAGGACTGCGATCTGGTCCGGGGCGCGCTCCAGCAAAGCGAGAGCAACCTCTTTCCACGAGCGCACGTCCGTCGTCTGATGCTTGTGGAACGGGCAAAATCTGGCTGCAATCAAGGGATATCGAAACACACGATCCTCATCGCACCACGCAAGCAAAATCGTCTGGATAAGGCGAAGCTGGGAAAATACAATCTTGTTCCGCTGACCACTTGGCTTCCTCTTGAAAGTCTACTCGCTACCGCTCCGATGAAGCCTGTTCAGTAGCAACGAGACATGCGAAGCCGTGCTGAGATGCCCAATGTAAATGTATGTAACGGCGGTATCCCAACGCCGACTTACGGCACCTGCGCTGTACTTCTTTAAGATGTCAGTTTTCGGCGGAGCCGCTGTGGTCTTGTTGATGACGCACCGGGTCCACTTAACGATCTTCTTTGTCTTGATTTCGATCTTCAGTCTCGCGTTAGAAGCAGCTCAGCCCAGCCGGTAGTTGCCCGTGTCAAAGCAAGTCTAGCTATCCATTGATGGCCTTGCGCGGACAGCACTAGGATTAGAGAAATCGGATGGCCTACGACGCGAAGTGAAGGCACTCGATACTTCCTCGTTGGTACGTCGGTTATGATCCGTTTTTCCAATCCCGCGCCATGAACCGTCCATCCTCACCCGACAAGACGTGTAGAGCTTTGACAAGATTCCGAGCTTGAGCGTCTGGGGTTACTAATTGTGAGAAGTAACGAATAACCTCTTTTTTGCGACTTGGAATGAGAGCGTTCCAGTGCTTTTTTGCTTCTGCATTGCTGTCCAATGCTCGCTTGAACCATGCGGGCATACGATGCTGAGGCCCGTTTCGGTAGTTGACGTCGAAATGGACTTCAACATTGACACAGTCCCCCACCGTTGTCCCCGATGCCTTCCTTACGGTGTCATGCAGGTAAAGATAGAAGTTTCCATTTCCCGTTGGCATCATATTAACTCGCCAATGATCGGATGGCTTTCCATTTATTCGAACCAAAACCGGAAGAGGATTATGCCATCCAGGGTTGAGAGTACTCGCCACTGAAGAGCTAACCTCCACGAACGGGTTGATACCTCGAATCTGTATTACTGCATCGAATCTGATTGCCATGAGCCTCAAATCGCAATGTGAGATTGGGTACCTTCTGCAAGGTCGAGCGGATGATACTTCGATCGATACGGAGGCTCCACCTGTGACGCCGGAGGATTGGTCGGAACCGAGAAAAACTATCAAATCCGCAATCTCTTCTGACCGAAGAAAACTATACACAACAGATGACATCCCAGTCCTTCGATGAACTCCTTCTCAAAATCTCGGTAAGTTCCGCCAGGCTTCAGGGCGCCGTGCGACCAGCCAATCCACATATCCGTCGGACCAAACCAACTCTGCGGTGATCGCAGTGACTGGCCCAAGCGCCGGAAGCCTACTGAAACATGTCGCATCCAGACGTCATTCCGTCACGATCCGCATTCATCGGCTCTACTCGTTCTGGAATCGCGTCCTCCTTCGGACTTGGTTCAACGTCGATACTCAACTTTTACCCACGTTGCAAAAAAACCAGGCGTGAGACTAAATGCTCGGCGAAAATGACGCCCAAAATGACTTTGATCGGCAAAACCAAACTCCATAGCAACGGTGGCTGGAGTCTTCCCCTGGAGCAGCATGTTCCGCGCATCGTTGAGCCGAAGTTGCAAATGGAACCCTCTGGGAGACATGCCAAATTGTTGCCGGAGAAGATGGGAAACATAATAGGGGCTTCGACTGACCATTGATCCAATCTCCGGGAGCGATGGCAACCTCTCAAGCGGGTGGATCCGATTCCGGACTTTCTCCGCGGTTGCCCGCGACGACGCGACACTTGATACGTGCGTTCCCCCCGAGATAGATAAGTGGGAGCAAAGCGCAACGAAGCTCTCACATCCATCCCGCAAGGTGGTGAGATCGACGCCCGACACGATCCGAGGACTACATCCGAGCATTGCCGGCTGGAATGAATTGGAGTCTGTGGGCAAATAGACCATCACGAAGGAGATCAAGCTCTGTGAGCTTTTCCCACGGTGCACCCACTCTGGCGGTACCATCAAGACTTGACCGGGCCCGAGATTCATCCGCCCGTTTCGCCATTCATATTGACGCTCGCCCGACAGGATTTGAACAAACTGCCATCCCCGATGAAAGTGCCACCCCGTCTCATATTCCCGCACTTCTATGCCAGTGTGTACCTCGGCGTTGCCGAGGTTCCTCACCGCATGTTCGAGAGTGAAAGTTCTGGCACGCATCGGGTCACCTTGGAATATGGCATACCTGGCGCGCGGAAGCTAAAACGCTGCTCTCAATAACCTGTGTTGATAAAGGAACGACACCGATCCCTTTACACCACTCCAGGCCCGCCACGCTAATCCCAGAGACCGCGTCGGACGCCAAAACAACGCGGAAATCTCTTTCTGTCGCGTCGAACAGAGTTGCACTTGGACAGTTTTGAAAGTTGCACCCAGCCACAACAAGTGTGGCTACGTCCAGTTCCTTGAGCCGAGACGCAAGTTTCGTATCAAAGAACGCGCTCCAGCGGGGTTTGTAAAAGACCCATTCCGCTTTTCCTACCTGTTTCCACGGTTTCTCGATCATATCTGAAGTGTCCACGCTGTTCGGCAGTCCACAGCCATCAGCAAGCTCGGCTCCTGATGTCCCGGGCCTTACAATTGCGGCTCCAGCCCGCAAGGACTCGCGGCGACAACGTTCTGCATTGCGACCGTCGTTGAGATAGAGTCGAATCGCATGGAAGATCGGCTTGTTACTTTGGCGGAAGGCCGTGACGAGTCTATGCAGCGTTGGCCGAATCCGGTCAGTTCCGGGGATAAAGCACGATCCTGCTGGCGTCGCAAAATCAGACCGCATGTCGATCGTGACAAGGGCAGCACCGGTCCAGTTTGGTTGTGTGGGGTTCATTTCCGTCATTGTTGCGTCATTGGTCATGCTTCAAGGATCCCTCCGGAGTTCGCCTTGCGGTATAGAACGAAATTGCGGTTCCTCAACTTATAGCTCAGACCAGCTTTGTTTTTGATTTTTGATTACCGCCTGAACATCACAGCTTCCGTATGAAGCTCTGCCTCGTCCACATGGATCAACCGATAGCCGAAGACCGAGGTATCGATCTGTAAGTCCTTGGCATCGCGCTGGATCTGATAGGACGCGGCTGGGGTGACGAACTGACGAATGACACCCTCCGCTGCCTCGTCCTCCATGTGATAGTGCCCGCAGAATATAGCCACGTTCTTGTTGCATTCTTGCAGGCAGGCCTTCACCTGTTCCCGATCATGCAGGGCTGCGCCGAGTCGATCCAGAGGAGTGTCCACGGCTATAACTGGATGGTGCAGAAACAGCAACACAAGCTTTTCTGTGTTCAACTCAGTGCGAAGCCACTGAAGCTGACGTTCGCCAACGACATTCACAGATGAATCCAAAATGATTCGTTTGGACGACTCATTCTCGACTGAGTAGGTCATTGTTCCATCTGTACCACGCATATTGACGTAGGGGGCTACCACGTCCCATCGGTCATGGTTCCCCAGCACCACCGAAATGTTCAGATCTCGCTCACGTACCAAATTAAAGAGGGAGGAAACAGCATCCTGCGTTCCAATATCCCCTCCGAAGATGAGGTCGGAAATTCCTTTCGCGGCCACATCATTCAGAATAGTCTCAAGGTTTTCCCGATGCTCGCCCGGAACGTGGTTGTAGCAAATCTTCGTCTGCATGTCCCTTGGGGAGTGTGCGAGTTGTTGGCCCAGATGAGCATCTGTAACAAATGCGACAGTCTTCATCGTTTTCCCTTTCGGTTATTGAGGTGTGATTGGACTGGAGAGAAGCGTGAGGCTCTATTGTGGTTTTTCGGGGTAGCCGGCGCCGGTGATGCCGTCAGTAATGGTACGCCCACAGATGGCCGACACCACTTCCGTGGCGCGCGGATCGGTTGTCAACGTTGCCCTTCGGGTTACACCGCATAGCCCGAAGGAGGCTGGAAGCCGTCAGTCTTCCGCGACCGGCTGCGTCCCGCACGAGATACCATCACCAGGGAACAACACCTCCAGTTTCAAAGAAGCCACCACTCGGAGCATCACCAGGAATGAGCGCCTGTCGAACCGTCTCTGCCGCCCCTTCCTCAACGGTCTGGGTGCCACGATAGCCATTCAGATCAGTAGCCGTGAATCCGGGATTGACAGTGTTGACTTTGATCGAAGTGTCTCTGAGTTCCCAAGCTAGCTGCACGGTCAACATATTGAGAATCGCTTTGGAACCGTTGTAGCCCAGACGCTTGACGCCCGCGAATTGCCAATCTGGGTCGCCGTTCAGGGTAAGCGATCCGAGGCCACTTGAAACCATCACAATCCGACCCGATGGAGATTCTCGTATCAGAGGCAGCATCGCTTGTGTAACTGCCAGAACGCCGAAGAAATTAACATCGAGAGCCTGGCGCACGGCCTCAGGATCGACGATGCTGGGCGGGCCGTCGCCAGCCCCATGCACGCCAGCGTTATTCACGAGGATGTCGAGCCTGCCGTGTCGCGCACGAAGTTCTTCGGCGGCCTTCGCAATGATCTCCGGTTTTGTGACTTCGAGTTCGAGGAAGTATGCGTCCGCTCCATCTGCTTTCAGCTTCTCTTCGGCAAATTTTCCGAGGTGCGGATTACGGGCGCCGAGGCACACCGTGACCCCCTGAGCACCCAGCTGACGAGCTACCTCGAACCCAATGCCCTTGTTCGCCCCTGTAATCAAAGCGACCTTGCCTTTGTGATTCAGTCCCATTGGCCATACTCCTTCGGACAGGTAGTTAGAGTGAGCAAAATGCAACCAGGATTCCAACCTAGGCTTTTCACGGCTCAGCGACTTTTCAAAGGCAAGATTCCACTGACGCTGGGTTGGCAGCTCACCTAATCCAGGACAGCGTCGGCAATCAAGATCAGAAGGAATCCGAAGACCGCCGCCATGCTTCTGATGTTGTTGAATACATCCCAGCGATGCAGCGTCTCCATGTAGTTTGCCGGCGGCGGTTCGGTCAGCCATTTTCTGACGAACTGGTTGATGGGCACATTTCCGAAGCGCGTGATCAGCACCGTCGTTATATTCATGATGCTGGCGGCTACGGCGCATGCGCGTGCGGCTGGCATGGCGCGGATCGTCCAGGCCCACCACAGCGGCGCCAGGATGCCAACGAGCATGATGCTCTGCATGACGATTGCATTGTGCTTCATGAGTGCGACACGGTAGGTAAAGTGGACCTCGCGCGGAACCTCATTCCATGCGGGAATGATGGCAAAGAACGCGTAGGTGAAAACTCCAGCCAGGAAGCCGGTAGACATCAGAGATAGCAGTTTGGCAGCTCGATACATAGATGCTCCTTTGTGGGAATTGCTTTTATGTTCTGATGTCAGTCACAAAAAGAATGATTCATATAATGAATCATTCAAGAAAATGATTATACTGGTACAGGAGAGCTATGCCAGCCAAAAAGAAAACAACCCAAGACGATCCCATACCTGCGCGGCGAGCGCTCGGACTCCTTTTGTCACAGCTTGGGACGTATGCAGCGCTCTCCTTTGGGCGCAAGATCGCTCGACTCGGCATTTCCCCGCCGCATCTGGGCATGCTGCGCTGGATCCACGCCAATGTAGGGAAGAATCAGCGTGAACTGGCGTTACACCTCGGAGTTGTACCCAGCCGGATGGTTGTATTGCTCGACGAACTCGAAACCAAAGGCCTGGTTACCCGCGAACGCAGCGTGGAGGATCGTCGAAGCCAGCAACTGCAATTGACGCGGAAAGGAAGCCAACTTCTGGAAAAGGTCGAACGAATTGCTACGGCACATGACGCCGACCTTGGCTCGTCGTTGACGCTGCTGGAGCGGGAGACATTGATCGAGTTATGCGCAAAGCTTGCTGCCCATTGCGGCCTGACTCCGGATGGGCATCCGGGCTATGGCCAACGGTCCGCAGCAAGACGCTGAAACCGCAAGCTGAGCAATCCGTCCAAGCCGGAATAGGTTGCGGGACGCAAGCCGGTTTTCTTCTTTTCCCGAAGCAACTCAAGCAGATTTTCTCGCATGGATACGATGATGAACAAAAATGGTGAGAAGCCGATTACCCGCATCATCGCTCTCGAAGAAGCCTTCCTGCATCCGAAACTGCGGGAACTCTACCCTGCGTCCTATGTCAAGTTGCTCGACCTGCTCAAAGGACGTCTCACGGACGTTGGTCCTGAGAGAATCCGCCGCATGGACGCAGCGGGCATCGACTTGCAAGTGCTCTCCCACGTCCAGCCTGGTGTTCAGACTCTCGACCCTGATACTGCCATTCGCTTGTCCAAAGAAATCAACGATTGGCTTGGTGGAATCATTCAGGAATATCCCACACGGTTCGCAGGTTTTGCGATGCTGCCGACCCAGTCGCCCATGGATGCTGCCGATGAGTTGGAGCGGACGGTCACCCAGCTTGGATTCAAAGGCGCGCTCATCAATGGTCACACCAACGGACACTATCTAGACGAGGATGCGTTCTCACCGATCCTCGAGCGGGCGCAAGCGTTGGATGTGCCCATCTATATCCATCCAACAGATCCTCCGCAGGCTATCATCGATAGCTATTACAAGAACAGCCCCACAATGATGCAAAGCTGGGGATGGCAGGTCGAAACCGGAACTCATCTTCTCCGGCTAATCTCCAGCGGCGTCTTCGATCGCTTTCCGAACCTCAAAATAATCGTCGGACACATGGGCGAATTAATCCCGTTTGGCCTCAAGCGCATCAATAGTGCTCTCACCGTGGGGAACTGGCTTCTTGCCAGCCAGTCGACGGGCAGCGGTTCGGCCGGAGGCGCGTGTATGCAGAAGAGTCTCTTCTACTACATGCGTGCAAACGTCTTCATCACAACAAGCGGCTCTTTCGATCAGGCAGCCTTGAATTGCGCGATTGCAGAATTGGGTATCGACAATATTCTGTTCTCTGTTGATGATCCATTCGGAGACAATTTCGAAGGTGTGGACTTTCTGAATAAAGCCCACCTATCAAATGAGGATAAAGAGAAGTTAGCACATAAGAACGCGGAGCGTATCCTTCGACTCTCATCAGGAACCAATTCGCGAAGGAGTCCAAGTCGCTCTGTCTTTTCTTTCAAGGCGAACCTCAAAGCGAGAATCGCGCGCACGCTCATGTCTTTCCTCGTGAGATAGAATCGCTGCCTCATGATACTTAAGACAGTCAGTGCTCACGTTCTCGGCCGAGGGAAGTATGCGCGCTTTTGCGCAAGCCAGTCTAACTTTTTTGAAAGGAGTTGAAATGAGAATTCGTCGTCTGGGCTATGCAGGAATTGAAATAGAGGCGTCTGGCGAAATCATCGTAATAGATCTCCTCACGGACACCTCGAAGCTTAGTGTCTTGCGCGAACCCGCTGAGGTGTTTCCATCACCTTCCCAACCGTCGGCGGCGATGCTCGCACTTGTGACTCATCTTCATGTTGACCACGCTGATCCAAACGGAATTGCGCAGGCGCTGCGAAAGGGTGGGACGATACTCCGGCCCAGACATGCGGACGGCGATCCGCTAAGTCACGTGTCAACCGGGCGCGCAGAGTCCGGATTCCTAGAGAATGCTCTTGATCAGAAAATTTTACGCGAATGGGAAACCGTTGATGCTGCGCCGTTTCATATTATCGCCGTTCCTGCGGTCGATGGCTTGGGAGACCCGCAGATAAGCTGGGTCATTGAGGCTGACGGAAAACGAATTTTTCATGGCGGAGATACAATGTTCCACGGCTACTGGTGGGAGATTCTCCGGCGGTGTGGGTCAATCGACGCGGCCTTTCTTCCCGTAAATGGCATGGTCGTGAATCTTCCGCATCTGCAGCCACCCAGCTCACTCGCTGCCGTTATGGATCCGCTCCAGGCGGCGGTTGCCGCGCGGATACTGAACCCCTCTAGGGCGATTCCCATCCATTACGGATCAATACACAAGCCTCCCAGACTCTCTGAAATCGACCAAGCCCCCGAGAGGTTCCGTTCTGAGGGAGAATCACTCGGTGTAACGATACAGTTAGTCAAGGTTGGCGAGTGGATCGATGGGTTCTAGGAGACGTTAGCCAGGATTGGATACTTGCTTGCGATCAAACGTGCGCGCGGTTGGTCAGGAAGCTAAATATTATGGGAGACTCCTCGGGGCCAACTTTTCTCAAGGAAATAATCGTTTGAATTAACGTTCATAAGCTGTGGGCTGGCAATAGCCAATCATCATTTCTTAAGATGGACGTCCGGTCTAGCTGAACAGCAGCTAGGAGCGGTCTGATCTTCATCGAACCATGAACGCCAGGGCTGCCAGCTGTTGACAAGATTAGTTAGAAGCTCGTATCCGTCACTGTTGGGATGTATACCGTCGCCGGCCTCTGCCTCCTTTAACCATATCGCGCTAGCGAATAAGTGATCCCAGATGGGGAGGAAGGGTATAGAGAGATCCTCGCAAATGCGGTCCAGACAGTCTGATATGCCCTTAACGCGCCGATTCAACTCGGGGTCTATGGTTGGCGGAGGGCCAATGAATAATGTAGGCAGCCATGTGCTCGCCTCGGTTAGGATGTCGCGAGCATTTTCGAATGAGTCGGCGGGGCTTACTCTAATTGATCCGTGTGAGTCGTACGCACAATCGTTCAAGCCAAAAGAGAAGATCAATCTACCGTCATACTCTGCAGGCAGTCGCGCCTTGGCTTCCCGCAGCCATCTGCGCTTGATGTCCGCTGAGGTATCCCGGCGGATTCCAAGGTTATAAATTGTAACGTCGCGACCTTGTTGTCGAACGTTGGCACAGATACGACCTGGCCAGCCGAGGCAAGCGTTATCGCCGGTACCATTTACAAAACTGTCTCCGATAAAACAAATTCTCATGTGATTCCATTTTACCTTCGGGCAACAACCACGAGGCTGTCTCTTCGTTTGCAGGCAGAAGTGATTCGATCAACAGCTCAGACATGGTCACATCCGTGGGTGTTCCAAAGACCATGGCTTTGCTGACACGCGTAAGGAGGCATTCTCCAACGCGGATTCGTAACGGAATGAAAGCGGTGTTCGTTCGGGCCTGTACTAGATGAGTCTCTCTCCGCGACTGTGCCTCAAAGAACATGCACGCCGTTGGCAGCTATTAGAAACAGTCTCATTGGTCGCAACACGCGAAGGATGAATGGGCTATCCGGAGAGCACCGGGATAAACCGGTATGTGTAGAGCCCCAAGCTGTACAACTAGCACGTTCACAAATCACAGAAATCCTACGACACTGTTTTTTAAGACGATGGAATCTGTTTCTACGTTTGCGATATGTCTCTCGCATACTCTTACGGCTTTGACCCCTATCTGTCACTCGAAGGCTCGACGTCCGGATAATACTGTGCCGCCCCCCTGCGTTCGAACATGCCGTAGTCACGTACGTCACGGACGAGGCGATGGGGGAGTTCGGCTACACCGCGAAGCTGTTCGGTGTCCAACGTCCAGAGTCTCCAGCGATCTTCCAGGACGTGAGCAGCAGCATTTCCCAGGATTGTAGATACTCTCGAACACGTCATAGTCAGCCAGACCTTCAACTTTCACGTCGAGGCCGAGATGACTGGCTAGTAGGTCGGCATGAGCGGCAAATGTTGCATCTATAGCAGGAGAGACTTCAGTAATTGCCAGTGCCTTGGCTTCACCGACCTCAGTGGCGTCCAGGCGTCGCTCAATAACCTGCAAACCCTCGGGTGGAGCGGGATACGGAAACTAGATCTGGTCCGCAACGTCTCTCGACCGCAAATGAAAGGTAGAACACATGATTCAGTTCGAATATGAAATGACATACCGAGAAACGATTGAAGGTCCACTCTCAACTACCAAAGGGTCACCCTTCGGTGAACGCCTGTGTTGGAAAATAGTCGCTGCAACGCTTATTGGCAGCCGTATCAATGCGACGTTGGCGATGCCGGGAATGGATTGGATGCGGCTGGGAGTCGATGGTATTCGTCGACAAGACCTCCGGGTGCCCCTAACCACCGAGGATGGCGTAACGATTCTTTTTCACTACGAAGCTGGCCTAATCAGATCGACCGAGATTTTTCTGCAAGCGCTGGCCGACGGCAGCGAAACGAAAATGTCTGACCAATATATGCGGGCTATTCCTGAGTTCATCGTCGGCGACAAGAAATATGCTTGGCTTAATCAATATCTGTTCGTCGCCGAAGGGCGACTCGCAGGGCCCAAGGTCATCGAATATGCAATTTACAGGGTTCTTTAGGTTGCAAGCCGAAGCGGTTCGACCGCGACGGGTAGGTCTTCACCCGTTTCTTCATTCTCGCCTTTCTTTCCAGGATAGTCGTGGATTGCTCCTATTGGTCGGTATCCAGTGCTCAAAGACAATTGCGATCAAGCCATCTTCGCGGAATTCATATATACAAAAGTTGTGTGTGGAAGAATCAATGACATTGGAAGATTTTCTACACCCATGGCCGACGAAGCACGATTCCTAAAGATGTCTTCCGAAGTAGGCATCTCGCAGGCTTCTGCCTGTACTCTCGCTGACGCTCTAAGACGACGTCATGTGAGCGCGCTAGAACTGACGGACGTCTATATCGCTCGTATCGAGCGACTGGATAAGTCCATCAATGCAGTGGTTGTGGGTGATTTCGATCACGCTCGTGATGCGGCGAAGGCGGCCGATATCGCGCTGCGCGCGGGGTGGAGGGTCCTCTTCTCGGTGTACCGATGACGGTGAAGGAGGCCCATAACGTCTCGGGCCTACCCACCACCTGGGGTAATCCGGCCTTCGGAGTTGGATCGCAGAAACGGACTCCGTTGCGGTAGCGCGGCTCAAGGCCGGAGGTGCGGTGACACTGGGCAAGACCAACATTGCGACCGACCTTGGCGATTGGCAAAGTAGCAACCAAATTTATGGGCGTACCAACAATCCATGGAATCTCAGCCGAACCTCCGGCGGCTCGTCGGGCGGAAGTGCAGCGGCGCTCGCGGCGCGGATGGTCCCACTTGAACTGGGATCGGATTTCGCCGGCTCCATTCGGGTGCCGGCTGCCTTCTGCGGTGTCTTTGGCCATAAACCCAGCTATGGCCTCGTTCCGACGCGCGGCTTTGGACCATTCGATGAGGAAGGAGCGGAGACACCGACGGCTGTCATCGGTGTCATGGCGCGTACCGCGTCTGACCTCGCGCTAGCGCTGAGTGTTTCGGCGGGACCTGATGAGGCTGAAGCTATCGGACATTATCTTAGACTTCCGGCTCTTCGCCACTCTCGATTGGCTGATCATCGCGTAGCGATACTGGATCAACATCCCAAGCCTCGACAGACACCGAGATACAGGCGGCACTGCACCGATTGGGAGAGCGCATTGAAGTAGTGGGAGCCCATGTAGAGCGCCGCAACGATCCTCTGCCCAAATTGGCTGAGGCACATAAGTGCTTCTCGAATATTGCGGCGGCAGTGAGGTCGCGGCGCGGCTCATTCAGCGCCAATCCAATGTCAGCCCATGAGTGGATGAAGGTTTTGGATGCCAAGTTGCTCTTAGACGACATTGGGCTGATTCCTTTTCATCATTTGATGTAGTGCTTGCGCCCGCATTCGGCACGGCGGCATTTCGCCACGATGACAGGGTCGACAGGAAAGATCGTACGATTTCTATCAATGGTGAAGAAACACCCTACGGAGCGCAATCAGCGTGGTCCAGCATAGCATCGGCAGCGGATTTGCCGTCAACCGTCGCCCCGGTCGATCGTACAATCTCAGGGCTACCCATCGGGATCCAGATTATCGGTCCATATCTTGAAGACCGGACAACGATTGGATTCGCGGGATTGCTGGAGCGCGAATTCGGTGTAGCCCAAGCCCCGAGAGACTGAAGGCAGGACATTGGCTACTCAGCTACTACGCTGAAACCTGGCACTGGCGATGTAAACTGAAATCGCGCGACCGGCGTAGGTGGAACCAACCACCAGGGAGCGCTTGTTTGGAACGCATCGACCGCCTGGGTGCTCCACATCGACGTTCGTCGATCAAGGAGAGCACATGCGCTACGGGATGAATCCCCACCAGGCCGCTCATGAAGTCAATGGGAACAAGCCGCTCACCGTTATCAACGGTGAACCTTCCTACATTAATTACCTGGATGCACTCAACGCGTGGCAACTCGTCATCGAGGCACGAGACGCTGTAAAGAATCCGGTCGCAGCATCCTTCAAACATGTGTCACCTGCGGGTGTGGCGACAACGGGGCTTCTAGACGAGTGCACATGTGAGACCTGGGGGTTGTCCGTTACGGAGAACAACTCACTCGTGTCCGCCTATGTGCGCGCGAGGGACGCAGATCCGAAATCCTCTTTTGGTGACGTTATTGCTGTCTCCGAATCAGTCGATCATGAGTTCGCTGAGTTCGTGATGCGCGTTGTGGCGGATGCAATTGTCGCACCATCATTCGAGCCAGGAGTCGTCGCTAAATTGGCCGCGAAAAAGAGCGGCAGCTTTCTGATCTTTGAATCAGACCGCAAATACACACCACCAGAGTGGGAAACTCGCGACATCTTTGGAATGCGCTTCGAGCAGCAACGCGATACGTCCCCGATTTCTGCAACGCTTTTGGGGAGGGAAGAGATTGAGAAAAGACAGACTGTCGATGCGTTACTTTCTCTTGTGACACTGCGGTACACGCAATCGAACTCGGTCACACTCGCTCACCATGGTATTTGTATCGGCATTGGTGCGGGTCAGCAAAGCCGGGTGGATTGTGTTCGCCTTGCGGCGGCGAAAGCCCGCACTTGGTGGTTACGACGCCACCCAACGGTCCGTGAGCTAAATCGGATCGACGGCATGACACGACAAGATCGGCTCAACTGGCAAATTCGGTTTGCGGAAGGCGCGATGACTGCCCTCCAACTCCGTGATTTCACTTTACTATTTGGACCTGAAGCTGCAGAGGATTTCCTGTCCACATCTTGGCGCGATGCTTGGCTCACTTCACTAACAGGACTGACGCTCGCATCGGACGGATTTTTGCCATTCCGGGACAGTGTCGACTACGCTAGTGAAATTGGCGTGTCAATGATCATCGAACCTGGAGGATCAATTCGAACCCCGGAAGTTAGGGAAGCCGCTCACGAACTCAATATCAAACATGTGGAAACAGGATTACGGCTGTTTCATCACTAAGCAGAATGGCTAGGTTTCCAGCGTTCTTCGCGAGGCCACAGGTTAGCTCAGCCATGGTCGCGGCGGACTTCACTACTGGCCAAGCTGACGGCCCGTCAACAAGGTGGTTTGTTGAATCGAATCGCTTGGGATATTGAATGTGTGCCAAATCTCTAGCGGCGTATCCACATTGCTCCGCGTGGACGGATTCCGGCTATCGATGCTGCTTGGGGATTAGGCGCTCATTGAGAGTCGAAGACGGTAATGCGCCCCGTATCGGGCAGTGCGCTCGCCTTCAACCATGTCTCGTTCGCAACTGTGCGGGTACAGGGCCCGAGTGAACAAATTTTGATTGACCTGTCCGTACTCTCCATTCGCAGCGCGCTCAGCACGTTGGTCAATATCGACCCGTTGAAAGGCGAATACAGATAGAACACGGTGCCGCTGGATAGATCTGCCTTGCGCGCGTCCTGCGGGATGAACCGGACGCCGCTGAGCTGAAGGCTTTGAGCGCATTCCCGCGCACTGGCGACATAGGCCGCCTGCACCTCAATACCAAGGCTCTGGGCTCCAGTCAGCATGGACACCAGCAGCGGCACATGCCCCAATCCCGATCCTAGATCGACAAACACGTCGCTTTCCGCAAGCGCGGTGGCCTCTATAAGGCGGAGAATATGGCGCACTGGAGTTGGCTGATAGGGCACCATTTCCGGTGATCGCTGAAGATTCGGTTCGCTCGGTTCACGGAGTTGAAGAACTCCACTCACCAACTCGTCTCGGCAGTCGAAGCCCAAGCCGTGTGATGGGTCTTTTGCTTCGTTCCGGCTCGCTAATTCTTGCAGCCACCGAAGAAGCGCGCGCGGTTGGGCGCCTCTAACGATATCAGAGCGCACAGACTGATATAGGTCTGCGTTGGTGGCTTCGAGTCGTCTCCGGAGCGCCTTCGCCCGCTTATAAATTCGTGAACCCGTACAACTTGTGGAATCCTCGGAATCGAAGCCTCCAAATCCGACATCAAGATCGTCCAGCGCGATCAGGCGCTCCCGTAATTGCTCGGGCCGAAAGAGAAAAGAATTGGCCTCCAGCCCGCAGAGTAAGACGTGCAGATCGTGGTCGCATTCGATTTCATCCCGGAGCGAAACCGGGCTGGTGGTGGTTGACATATCAACCACCATATCAATTGATAGTTGATATGTCCACCATCAATTGATACGCTCGCAGTAGACATGACGACAAAACCGTTATCCCCACAAGAGCTTCGTGTCTGGCACGCCTTCATGCTCATGGGCGAAGATGTGCTAGGTCGCGTTGGGCGAGACATCGCGCAAGCGACCGGACTTTCAGGTCCTGAGTTTGGTGTTTTGTCTCGCCTCGCTGCCCTTGGCAAAGGTGAGATGCGGCAACAAGCACTGGCCAGCGTGATGGCTTGGGATAAAAGCCGCCTCTCTCATCAACTGACGCGAATGCAGGAACGAGCGCTCATTGAGCGCCGTCGTACTGACGGGAAAACTGTCCTCGTTGCACTTACCAAACTCGGCAGAGAAAAGCTGGATGCCGCTCGCCCGATACATGCGGCCTCAGTTCGGCGGAATCTGTTGTCGCGACTCACTCAGGAACAGATCGATACCATCGTGCGGGTGAGCAACCTGCTCGGTGAAGAAGACTAGCCCTTCCGCTTCCTGACGGATTGGGTTCCAGCACCTACGACACCGGTACTGGCAAGTTAACGACGCAAAGCTCAGCTGTTGCATTCAGGGCGATGCGCTTTTCCAGCTGCATCTGAACTCGAAAAGTGCTGCGGCGATTTGGCATCCAAGAGCATTTCTGGCCTGAACAGCGTTTCTCAGAGCTATCTTTTCGCGCGTGAACTCAAGTCGAATCGCTGCTTTCATCAACATGGAGTTGCTGTGCAGCTCTATCCCGCAACGGCTGGCTTCAGAACAGTTTCGCTCCACTGGCGGAATGTGGTCGGAGTGTCAGCCGCGACCGCTCGAGGGCTCGTGTTATCGATGCCTTCGTTCTTGGCCGTCATCATGTCCGCGAGGCCTTGAGCGAACGCCTCCGACATGCAGCGGTGAACGATCCTGGCCTTGTAGGCCTCAATGGGAGTCTGCTCATAGCGAACGGGCCGGCCCAGAACACTGGAGAGGATTTCGGCCATGTCAATTGGAGATATGTCTTCCGGACCGAGTACCGGCACGTCCGTCTGACCTGTCCACGTCCTGTCCATCAGGAACTTTGCTGCTACCGTAGCGATGTCAGAAGTAGCAACCAGAGGAGCCTTGAGGGCAGGAAGGATTGGGAGAGAGAATAGCCCTTTTTCCTGAATTGTCGGTGCCTGGCGTAGTAGGTTCTCCATGAAGGACGGCATCATGAGTGTGCGCAGTGCGACACCGGTCCTCACGAGCACATCATCCGCCTTGATGTTGGCAGTGACCAGACCCGCCTCTTTGTTCCAACCGCGCCCGATTCCACATATGGACATGACGCGCTTGACGGCGCAGTTCGTGATGGCTTTCCCTGCAGGTGTTGTGAAGTCGGCATACGCCTCGTCCACCCTGTTCAGTGCCATGAACGGGTCAGGAGGAATCAGCCAGAAGAGCGCATCTGCGCCGTTTAGGGCCTTCTCGATGGTTGCAGCGTCGCCGTGCGAGCCCTGTATGACCTCGATATGCCGGCGGATTTCCTGTGGGATGCGCGAGGGATCGCGTGCGATCACGCGCACGGGCTCGCTGCTCTGAACCACATGCTTCAAGACCTGATGGCCGATGTCCCCGGTGGGAGTGGTGATGACGATCATGACAAATTTCCTTTCGTAGCGTTTAGCCGGTTTAGCTTTGTTGCCACCGGGTGCTCCACGGCGAACACCAACCTGGGCTTACCGGAAGCCTCCCAACTTTCTGTGACCGTGGAAAGCGGGACGACTTTGGTAGGAAGGTAGAGCTTGCCTTGCGCGGCCAGTTCGAAGGTCTTCCGGATGCATTCAAGGAGCTTGGGCAACGGAACCGACTTAAGACCACTACCCATGATCTGGATGGCCGAGGAGCGTAACGCGGCGGCGGGAAACTCTACGGGTTCGCGGCTCGCTTCCCCAACCTGCACGAAGCGAACAGGGTGTGCGTCCTCAACTGCTTTGGCGGCCGCGACAATGATGGTGCGCGCGCTGCTACCCCAGAGGTAATCGACGACAACATCCAGCCCGTCGGCAAATGCGCCCGTAAGGGCTTGTTCAAAGTGCTCAACACCTTGCGGGTTCTCAGAACGGAGATCGAAGGGGATCACAACATCGGCGCCGAGAGGACGCAGGGCTTCGAGTTCCTGCGCATTGCGGCCTGTGACGATCACCCTTCTCGCTCCAAGTTGTTTCGCGACCTGAACGGCGACGAACCCTGCAGTGCCGGTTGCACCATTGATGAGTACAGTCTCGCCAGCCTGGAAGCGAGCGCGCTCGACCAGCGCGGCAAAGCAGGACATGCCGGGGTTTGCGAAGGCGGCCGCGGCCACATCGTCGAAGTTGTCGGGCAAGGTGATGATGCGGCGCGGGTCGACAGGAGTTTGCTCCGCCATCGCTCCGAAAGGAGCCTCGGGCATGGCGAAGTACACTCGGCGGCCGTCGGCAAGGGCACCCACGCCGTCCACGCCGGGAACAAAGGGATAGTGGTTGCCCGCGCTGTAGTGCGAGCCGGCGGCTCGGCCTTTCGTCAGATTGGTCAAAGCGGCTGCCGTGACGGTGATGACTTCGAGACCCTCACGCCCAACTGGACTTTGGAACTCGCCATAGCTGGGCTTCATACCAGGGGCGGTCACGATGGCTGCTTTCACAAGAGTGCTCCTCTATAAGTAGTCTAGGAACACCAGCTGTGCGACGCTAATCCGTGTATGCCAAAGAATGACCCAAGACTGCCAAAGGTTCTGAAAAGGATGGGCGTCGTTGCGTGGGAACTGCCACGAGCTGCGATCCGGCAGATGCCCGCCCATAGTCATCCTGAAGCGCAGTTGTGCGGTCTCGACCGAGGTCTTGCGATTCTGGAGACGGATGCGGGCGCGTGGACATGCCCGCCTGGGCGTTGCGTATGGATACCCCCCAACATGGTGCATTCCTTGCGGTCGTTAGGCAAGATCAGTGGTTGGATGGTCCGTCTGGATGCAAGAGGAAGAGCGGACCTTCCTGTCGAGCCTGGCATTCTGGCTCTGTCTCCGCTGCTGAAAGAGATTGTCGTGCGGATGATGACCTGGGTGGAGAGCCCGGAGGCGAATGCCGCCAGACGACGGTTGGTAGATGTACTGCACGACGAGATCTGTGCCGCGTCACAGATCCCGCTGCACCTGCCGATCCCTTATGATCCGGCGCTGAAACGCATGGCGATGCGTATGGCGGAGAATTCTGAAGCTACGAGAGATCTGGCGGTGTTAGCACGTGAGGCTGGCTTGTCGGAGCGCTCGCTGTTCCGGAACTTTCAAAAGGAAACCGGGCTAAGTCCCGGGCGATGGCGTCGCCAGATGCAGGTGCTGCGCTCGTTCGAACTGCTGGCCGGGGGACGGACGGTGACCGAGACTGCCTTTGAGGTTGGCTATGAGAGCGTCGGTGCCTTTATCCGGGCTTTCCGCGAAACAGTAGGAGTGACGCCAACTGTGTACGTGCGTGAGCAGCGAAGTCCTTAGCCACGGGACACGCGCTCGCTGTCGCTCGGTTGTCACTTCCAAATGAGCGTTCACCCAAAATGTTTTAATTCCGAGAAGTCTTGGTGCAAGACGGCTTCTCGGAAGCAATCCGCTCTAGACATTAGCTTTCGGAGGCAACATGCCAAAGGAGATCTCATCGACCGAGGAAAGGATCACCTCGCCCATTTGCCTCAGCGTTGCAAGCGAACGGTCCTTTAATACCTGATCTCTTGAGCCGCAGGCGTCCGAAGCGATGACAGGGATGAGATTCAAATCGACGCCATGGCGAACAGTCGGTTCGATTCCGACCTCCAACGCAATCCCGGCGAGAATGAAGGATTTCAACTGGAGATCCCGGAGCGCGAGATTGAGGAAGGTGCTCTCAAACGACGACATTGTGATCTTGTCGAGGATGACATCCCCAGGAATAGGGCTGAGTTCGGGCACGATCTGCCAGGAGTTGTCCCCCTGCAGCATCAATGGCACCGTTTGTGACGGGTCATCCTTTCGTTGCCAGATCATCGATCTGCGCAACTGGCCCACTCCCGCAGACTGGTTCGGCAGGAATATATGACGGGTGTAGAACACACGCATATTTGACCTCCGTGCTGAAGCCAATAGCCGCGCACAGCCTCGACAATCTGTTGGCCATCCGGAATCTGGGACACGATCCCCACCTGCATGTCATAAACAATCAGTGCGCATTGGGTTGGATCGCAGAGTTCGTGAAGTATTTCGGGGATCGAAAGACCAAATGCGGGCTTCACCAGTTTACCTCCAGCGATCTGCTGGTCCGGTCAAACGGCTCGTTTAGATCAATGCCGGCACGAAAAAGAGCTTCGATCGGGAGAGGTATCTGCAACGCGATAAAGCTCCATTCGAGAAGACCCGCCTTGCTGAGAGGAAAGTCGTCGGTGTATTTGCGTGCGGTCTCGACGTCGGGAAGCTCAAACACGATGACGACGCCTGGTTCGTCGGCTCTGGCGTAGTTCTCGCGAACGATACCTGCCTTCCAGAGGCGCCAGACGTTAGAAACCTCGTCCTGCAGAAAGGGCGTGATTTGTTCCATCGTGACGCCCGATCGAAAGTATGCAATGATTTTCATCTGGCTCCCGGTTTCCCGCTCAGGGAATGGTTGAGATTAGCAAATTCGAGTTCAAGCCGATTCTTCCCTCCATTGGCATGAATCCAGCAAACGCGCGATGATATCGATCCGTGACCTGGAACTTGAGTAGCGGACGTTCAATGACGTTGCCGAACGGAGTTCCTTCTGAAGGGAAAGTTACCGTTGGCCAGACCTCATGAACCAGCGGCTTGATCCACTCTAGTTCCTGCGGGTGAAAGGCTAGAGCCGTCTTAATCGGTTGGATGGCTTTGCATTGATTGAATGCATATCGAAGCTGGTCCGCGGTCATGGCCGGATGAAGCGGAATATGGTGATGCTTGCCTGATTCTTCTTCGATTAGCGTAAGGGCACACAATTGTGATCCTTGGCCATCACTGCCGATTTCGATAGCTACTTCTCTGCCGTGTTCCTTATCGAAAGTCGTTGCTTCGATGCGTTTGCCGCCTGCGCTTCCCCTCACGAACGGATTTACAGGATCGTGATCTTTACGACCCAAAATGCCGTAATATCTGCGGAAAAAGCCCTCCATGCCACATCGGGCGAACTGCTGGTCTAGCAGGCCAAGTCTCTTGTTGTTGCAGTCGGGACAAAGACGATCCTGAAGCATAGGAGCATTTTTGAAATATCCGAAAGCCGCCGGAAGAACGTGCTCCATTGTATCTGGTGCGGCAGAGCAGTAGAGGCAATGGGGTTCTTCTTTTATCCCCAGCCGCCGCTTCAGACTTTCTGGAATGTCGTATTTCATAAACTTAGTCCGATCTGGTTCCTCATTTATTGTCTCTGATCTATTGTTCCCATGTATTTTGGGTTCTGAGCCTTTCCGGTTCTCAGTCCTATGGGAAGGTCCGTGCTCTTGATGGGTCAGTATTGGGGTAGCGGTCGACGACCATCTGACCCACTAGTCGACCCGCCGACGAATCTAGATAAGATGACGTGGGCTAGTCCTGATAAACGCCGTTCGCGGAAGTAATCCGCATCCGTTTCCCGGCTCGATGAGTGACTCGGCGTGTTCGCGCCAGTTGAGAACGCCTGGGCCATTGCTTCCGAGATGCCGACTTATCAGTATCGATGTGACGTCAATGAACCAATTCAAGATTTAGCGTTAACCCGCTCGCGATACCAGCGATATCGGTGTTTCAGAGCAGTGATATTGTTACCAGAAAGCAACTGTCATGTTTATGGCGGGGTCTGACGAATAATGAACTATTGGCTTACAACCCATTGGCCGCGCCCGCACGGCACACCGACTAGCGAACCCTATGGGGATGTTTGGGTTAAGGACGGTCAATGGAATGTCATTAGGCAACTGACTCCCGGGGACTTGGTCTTCATATACGAATCAAAATCAGGATCATTGCCGTTAGGGCACAATGCGGACGGAAGCAGGTATCAGCTGCCAAAGGCTCCAGGAAAAGCAGGTTTGGTAGCTCTTGTTCGCGTTATCGAACCCGCCGCTCAACCGCAAGATAGCGTTCCGGATCTTTATGACAATGGTGAGGTAATGTGGTGGCGCTATCGAGCCCGCACTGAGCCTATTAACTCTGGAGCATTGGTCCTGCGGGAAGAGTTTTTGCCTCTCATTGGCTACAGCGCGAATTGGAACCTTCACGGGTTCGGAGACAATCATTCTGGTGTGAAGCGTTTGACCGCTGCGGAATTCACAGCCTTACGTGAAATGTACGAAGAGGTCGCTGATAGGGAGGATCGAAGCCGCGTTGAGCGCAATAGCCGTGGAGGACAATTCGGCGGCCCAGGCGGTGAGGGCGACGTGCATCGAGACCTAAAGGAGCGAATCGCTGCCGGCCCGTCTGCGGTCTTGGGCGAAGACGGCTTGAGTCTATACAGGGTTGAATTCCCCTTCGGTTGTACAGGAGATCGCATCGACGTTGTCCTGCAAGACAAAGACAAAAAGTTTGTCGCTGTCGAAGTTGAGCCGGAATGCGATCGAAACCATCTGGCGGGCGCACTGCAGTGTATGAAATACCGCGCAATGCTGGCCTACTATTTTGAGCGCCCACTCACGGAGGTCCGATGCATTCTAGTGGCGCACAAGATTGCGTCTGAGGTCGAAGCGCGCTGTGCCGCTTTTGAGATAGAAACGATCACGGTGGAAAGATAACTTGCTTCGAGCACCGTTCCCATCGGCAGTTTAGTCGCGACTTGCTTCCGTCGTGCATCTGTCACCGAGACCGCACTACTGTTTTCGTATCGAATATCCCGCAAACGTAACTATCTTGATACAGAGCTCGACAAACTGTTCTGGTGTCAGATCGTTCTTTGCGTCATTCGTACGCCAGCCACAGATCCGAAAGCTGGCTTCAGTCGAGCCAGAGTCGATATGGTCGACAGTCGGCAGCAACGCAAAACTAGATTTGTATCCGTGCTTGCCTGCCTTCGATTTTTCGTTGTTGTACGTGCTGATGAGATGCCATTCCAAAGGCTCACCTGTGTAGTGATCGCGACCGCGCGACAAAACTACCGCAGCATGAATTGCTTCTTTATAGATGGGCCTCGTATTGGTCCGTCCCCGGGCGCGATCTCGCTTCACATGTGCGGCGGCTTTCCGTTCCAACCAGCGCTCATACGCCTCAGGAGTAACAATCCCTTCGAGAAAGACTGGGGTCGTGTGCTTTCTTGGCATAAGCCGAATTCTACATCCGTAACGCTTCTTGCTTCGGTGCACGTCCGTCAGTCGCGACATCGCACAAGTCCGCTGCCCTTTAAGGGGGGCCGCACTAGGCCGAGTCACTCTTTGCACACTGACCGACCGTTCTGTTTGTTAGCTTCTCTTATGCCTGTACTCCAGTTGTTTCCGCTCTAGCCCCAAGTGATATTTGTGGTAGTCGTCATCATCACGGTCATTATCCAATCTATCGAAACTGAAAGCGCGCCCTCTTCTGAACGGGCCAAAGAGTCTTGCAAATTCGCCCTGGAAGCGATGAAACGTATTCCAGTCGTCATCCACGCCGCCTTCTTGCCCTTTGAAGTCCTGGTCCCAAGGACGACGCCCGTATTCATCAAAGGCGGTTGCCGTGCCGTCTTGGTATCCGATTATCGTTTCACCGCCGTAGGCAACGGATCGCGGATCTGGCATCAGCAGGTAGCCGTGACCATAACGATTCCAATCCGATTTGGTCACATGCCGCTCAGGATACAGCCATTCCTCACGAGCCGCCCCAATATGGCGCAATGCCCGGCTCTTGATGATGAAGTTGATCTCCCTGACTTCTTTTTCGTTTAGGTGGCGTAGCGTCTGAATGTCGGTGACGTTGAACATCGTGTTCCGGAACGGATTCGGGTTCGGTCTCACACCCACTTCCGACTGATATGGATTCCTGAGCCAAGAAAGGTTCGTGAGAATCAGCACTTTTTCTATGGAGAGAGGGAATATCGTGTGAGTTCCATGAAGCCAGATATCCGGATCACTGAATCCGCGGCACCATTGGGAGCGCGGACCGCAACGACGGTTGTACACCGTGACAGGATGATCCGAAACGATGAATTTTGTATCTGACTGAGTCGCGTCGGCCAAAAGCCAAATGCATTCGGTCCAAGCCGCACAGTAGAGTTGTCGCATCTTCAGCATTGCGGCGAGAAGCTGGTTTTGATTCTTGGTGCCTGTTGTTTCCCGCAACCAAGCCAAACCTTTTGGTGTACGGAGCTTTTGAGTGCTCATGTAGAGCATCAACTCTGTAAGCTCGTTGCCGCCGTCCCACGGATAAGCGAAGTTCGTGTAGTGCTCAACTGCTTTGCGGCCGTTTCTGTCGATGTCGCCAAAGAACTGCTTTTCGATCTCTATCGAGTCCGCGCCGTTCAACTGCGTTGTATAGAGGTCCTGCTCCGCGAAGCAATGCTTGAAGCCCCGGCGATGAAGCCCGATTTTCATGTGGACTCGCCCTTTTCCATCCACAAATGATCCCGGCCGGAGGTCGAGATAATAGAACTCGCGGCGGACTTGGCCGAGCGGTATAAACCGCTTCTGGTACCACTCGGGAACGTAATGGTTGTGCCGAAATTCGTTTGACATGTCTCAATGGAGAGAGCTTACGCCGCGAAGAGCAGATATTGGGTTGAAAACGGGATAGTTCAGCGTTTGCCTAGACCGTTGGTGGAACTGGAAAGGTGCCAAATCGCCAATGCACTCATTGGGCTTCGTACAAGCTCAACACTTCGACATTGTTTCGAGTCTCGGTCTAGATAGAAGTCGCGCATCCAAATTGACTCACTACCGAATCAGGCGTCTCGTTGACATCCTGTTTTGCTCATAGCCTCTCGGCGAGTTCTTCAACAAAGAGAGGCGAAGCCGGGTCTTCGGCTGTCTGAAAGTTACTGAGACCGACCCCCACCAAACGGAAGAGCTGCTTCGGCCCCATCTCAACCCGTTCTCGTAGCGCGAGGGCGATCCGTGTAAGTTCGTCGCAGGATGAGGGCGGAGCCAGAAGGGTGAGGCTTCGCGTGAGGCTATTGAACTCCTTCGTTTTGAGCTTCAGAACTACCGTCTTCGCGGCCCGTGCATTGGCGTGCGAAGACTTCCAAACTTTCTCAGCCAAGAGTCGAATCTTTGGCTCTGTGTCTGCCAGGGGAATGTCCCCGGGAAAGGTGTCCTCGGCAGAGATCGACTTGCTGACTCGGTTTGGCACAACGGGGTTATGGTCGATACCGCGGGCGAGTTGATAGAGGCGTAGGCCATAGCTTCCAAAGTGATCTTCAAGGGCAGACAGCTCAAGGGCATAGAGATCGCCGACCGTTGCGATGCCAACCGCCTTCATGCGGCTTTCTGTGACCTGTCCTACTCCAGGGATGCAGCCCACCGGCAGCGGGAGAAGAAAGTTCTGCACTTCGTGCGGCTGAATGACGAACAGGCCATTCGGCTTCTTCCAATCAGATGCGATCTTCGCCAGAAATTTGTTGGGCGCCACACCAGCGGAAGCCGTGAGGTTCAGCTCATCGCGTATCTGCTCACGGATCATCTTCGCGACGCGGGTCGCTGTTAGAAGCTGCATCTTGTTCTCGGTCACATCGAGATACGCTTCGTCCAGAGACAACGGCTCGATCAGATCGGTATGCCTCTGAAAGATTTCGCGTGCGGCTGACGATGCAGCTTTGTAACGCACGAAATCAGGCGGAATGAAGATCGCTTCCGGGCATAGTCGCTCCGCAGTCACCGCTGGCATCGCAGAACGTACGCCGAATCGTCTTGCCTCATAAGAAGCGGCGCAAACAACGGATCGTTTGCCCTTCCACGCGACCACGACTGGTTTTCCGCGAAGCTCTGGGTGGTCTCGTTGTTCGACCGAGGCGTAGAAGGCGTCCATATCCACATGAACGATTTTGCGAACAAGAACAGTAGTGTCATCGGCGATTACGAGTTGGGCG
>Ga0208589_1000240_pt1 | contig 26715 bp, 20 predicted proteins | sample NGESurshal092012_2_FD_184486 | JGI IMG/M metagenome (GOLD analysis project Ga0208589, IMG submission 184486) | Arctic peat soil microbial communities from Barrow, Alaska - NGEE Surface sample F53-2 shallow-092012 (SPAdes) | ecosystem: Environmental > Terrestrial > Soil > Wetlands > Peat ...
TCAGCGTATTTGGCTGCAATACGCTTCGTCGTCGCGTCTCGCTCGCGGCCAAAATCCACTTCGCCTGGCCGCGCGGGACTTTTGCCACAGGCTGCTAGCAGAGGCCGCGATTAACGCATTAAATTGCTTGGTCTAGGCATTGACCTGCACCGTGGCATATAGGAATTCCGGGGCGAAATCCGCGCCATTGGGCCAAACGACAGTGTGAAGTTCAGGGTCCAGTCGAAATTGTTTAAAGTATTCGATATCGCGTAGTGGTAGGAATACCTCGCCATCCAGTTCGTTGGCGAGATCAATATCTCCCTCCATGCCGTCGGAAAATCGCATATGAAGGGTATGGCCCCTTAAATATTCAACAGCGATTGGACGTGGGGTCATGAAGGTTACTCCAAAGGTTCGATGCGACGCAGTGGCCGGCGCCCACGAGCAAGTTCCCAATCGTCCAGCAGTTCCACCTGGTGTTCTGCACACCATTCTAGCACATGCTTCAATGCTCGCTGCGGAAATTTTCCGTTCACGGCACCGGTCCGTATCTCGATGGTAATTTCGTATTCGCCGTAAACCGCATGAAAATGGGCGGGTTCATGGTCGCGATAGTACATCGCAATGACGATCCCCAGAAATCGCGATATTTCTGGCATTAGGGTAGGTTACTCGCGGGATTGTCTAAGTGCAATTTGCGGTCGGTCCGTTTTCTAGCAAACCAGCACGCACTCCATCCGCAACAGTGCCGCCAGCTTCTTGAGCTTACCGGCGATATGCCCCACGCCCACCGCGCAATGATGCGCCGGCCCATGCCGGTTCCATTCATTCACAAACGCCCGCGCGCCAATTGAAAACCGATACCGGCTGTTCGTATTCCCGATTTCCAAAATCGCCCCCGGCTCGCTCGTGCCCTCAGCGGCGAGCAGTTTCACCGAGCCATCCGCAGACTCTACGACGCTTAGCAACGTTACAGGGCCGTGGCGAACGCTCATTTCCACGGATAACCCCCGTCCAACTTTGCCGTGATAAACCGAGAGGGGGCGGACTTTGATTTTGCCTTGTGCAATCGCGATATGGCCCGGCCCGTCGTGGCCCATGAGGATGATGTCGTCCTTGAAATCGATGCCGTAGAACTCGGTGAATGAGCCTCCCGCGCCAAACGTATCCATGATCTTCATGGCCTGTGCGTTCTTCACTTCGTACTCGCCGGCCACGGGAATTCCGCGCGCGGTCAACAGGGAATTGCCGAGAATGATCGAACTGATCGCCTCCTCGTTGGCCGCACTCCCCGTCCCCATGTGGTAGTAGGCCATTGAACCCAGGTCGTGCTGTTTCACAAGTTGATCGAGTGCGACGGACGTGCGGGCGGCACGCGATAATTCCGCGGCGGCGCAATCGGGTTGCACATCAAATTGTTCGAGGAACAGTTTCATTCGCTGCGCAATATCACTCTCCGAAGCCTTCGATCGCAGGTCGGCCAGTTCCTCTACTTCGAGCATTTCGATATGACCGCCGAAGTAAGCGCACTGCCGTGTAACATCTGTGTAAATATCCAACATGCCGCCGTAGTAGTGGCCCATGAGACCGAGGCGGTTGTGCGACATCACGCCCGCAATGCGGGCGGCGTCGATCCAATCACTGATTTCGTTCCAGCAGATCGGATCGTCGTGCAACATGCCCGTGATCTGATGAAAGTCGATGCGGGCACGATTGAAAACGTTGGCGATCTCCGGCACCGGACATGCCGAACAATGGGCGAGCCAATCGCCGGTCATTTGCGTCCGGTCCCCGAGTGCATTGAAGGCGGCGTAATCTATGGCCGTCGCGGGCTGCAAATTGAGAATGATCACGGGAACTCTTGCCCGCTGAACCACCGGCAGAACCGTGGAAGAGAGCGCGTACGTCGTGACGTGCAGGAAGATTACGTCCACGTCGGCCTGGCGAAAGCGATGCCCGGCTTCCATGGCTTTTTCCGGCGAGTCGATCAGGCCGAGGTTGACAACCTCAACGCCGGGACGGGCCAGACGTTGCTCAACGGATTTCAAATAACCTTCGAGCCGCGATTTAAGGCCGGCAAATTGCGGCCAATAGGCTTCGAGGCCGATACCGAAGAGACCGATGCGCGTGGATTTGTATTGCAAGGTTATTACTTCCTGCGACGAGAAGAAGACCCTCACCCCTGCCCTCTCCCAGAGTACCGGGAGAGGGGGTAGGGGGGTGTTGGCTTAGAAATTCTCCTGATCCACCGACTCTTTCACCGCGTCGGGGATCCCCGGACTCATATGCACGCCGAAATCCTTGACCTGCTGCATGTGGAATTCCGTCGCGCCATTCAGATGCGGAGCTTTGATGTGATAGAATTGCGCGCCATCCACATCTTCCAGCCAGAACGGCGGGCGGATTTCATCGGCCCCGGTGCTGATATCAATGTTGTCCATTTCCAGGTTCTTCACATGCCGCAGAAAAAAGCCGTAGACGGGCATCGCCCGGAACATCGTCGGCTCTGGATACATCTTCTCATTTTCCGGCGGCTTGGCGTCCGCATCGCGCTGTTTGCGGTCGGCGGGATAGTCGAGCTTGATGTTGCTAAAGCGCAGGTCTTCAATCGGGTGGCCGGGGATTCCGCTGATGACGCAGGCATATCGCGAGGCGTTGTCCTGGCAGGTGATGTTGCTGATGTTGATGCGCCGGATCACTCCATCCTGCGCAAACGGGCCGCGCGAACGTGCCCCCAGGCGAATGAAAATCGGCACGCTCACAATGTGCCGCATGGTGATGTTGTCGATGGTCACGTCTTCAATGCGGCCGCCATCCACCGTCTCGATGGCCAGGCCCTGGCAATCGTCGAACGTGCAGTTGGAAATGGTGATGTTGATAAAGCCGCCGTTGGACTCCGTGCCGAATTTAATTCGACCAGTGCGGTTGGGCCCCATCGGCGCGCGTGAGGGCGGAGGCCGCACAAAGGCGGCGTTCGTTGGGGCCGACTGGGTTGCCGGACGCGGCGCGCCGCCGAGGTTGGCGTTGTAGTCGGTGAGGAGTTTGCGCATCGTGCCGTCGAGCATGGCCCCGACAACGTAGCCGCCGGTGACATAGCAATTGGTGATGGTGACGTTCTCGCACGGGCGGGCGACGCCGATGCCATAGCTGCTCTTGAGGCAGATGCCGTCATCCTGCGGCGAGTTCACACTGCAATTACTCACGCGCACGTTCTGGCAGCAGTCGATGTCCATGCCGTCGCGATTGGTGTCGATCTTCACGTTATCGATCGTGAGGTTATCGACGGCGGTTAAAAGCAATCCAAAATGTCCGCCCTGGAGAATGGAAAAGTCGCGGAGCGTGACGTTGTAGCACCATTTCAAGGCGATGGCTTTGTTACCGATGCCATCAGCCAGGGAATCTCGCAGGTTGGGGTAGGATTGATCGCCTGAGGGCTGGGTGGTGCCGGGAATTAGATTCGGCCCGATGTCGGCGCGATCGTCATAGGCGTAAGGCGAGGGCAGGTAATCCGGCGGCAGCGGCGCGGGCGTGCCGCGCGGCGCGCTGGCGGCGGAGCCCGCCTGGCTCATGGGTGTGCCGCCATATCGATTCGCTGCCTGCGTCGTCGGCGGGGGCGAACCGCTGCCGCGGCTGAGGCCCTTGCCGTAAATGCGGCCGGGGCCGTCGATGGTGACATCGTGAATCCACTCGCCCCAGATGAGGCTGTTGTGCCAGTGGGTATGGCCGAAGTCCTGGTAGCGGTCGAAGACATTGAATTCAGGGGAATCGTATTCGCCGGCCTGTGAGGACCCGGCGGCGAGAATGGTCGAGCCTTGGCCGAGATGCAGGCTCACATGGCTCTGAAGATGAATGGAATAGCAAAGGTAAGTGCCGGCCGGAAACTCCACGGTGCCGCCGCCGGCGCGGGCCGCAGCGTCAATGGCGCTGTTAACCGCCGCCGTGTCGAGCGTGGCGCCGTTGCCGGTCGCCCCGAAATTCTTCACGCTGAATCGGCTGCCGCCGGTTTGGCAGCCACCAAGTAGTGTCGCAACCAAAAGCAGGGACAAACGTCCCCAGATCGATGAGTTTTTCAAGATAGGTAACCTCCGCTGAGTGAGAATACGAGGAATATACGGGGGCGTTGAAAAAAAGGGAAAAGACGAGTACCGAGCTTTCGGAGCAAATAGAAGAGAACGTGGCCTATTTCGCCAGTCTCATATGATCTGGAATTACCATCCCGCACATCGGGCACCGGCCCCGAACTCCCCGGACGTCGCCGCCGCATTTCGGGCAATTCGAGGGAATAAGTCGGCTGCTCGTATCGGCGGCACTTTCTTCAGCACTAGCGCGATCGGGAAGATGAGTCTGCTTCTGGGCCGGGGCGACCAGGTTCATCAGTCGCCGAAATTCCCGATCCGATATATGACCCTCGACCTTCATTTTTCTCAGTTCGTCCAACGAGAAACCATCCCAAGGCCCTGTTCGTCCTTGACGTGCAGTGGTTTGGCGTGCCCAGAGCCGAATGAGAAAAAGGAGAATCAGGAATGCGAAGAGAATCACGACCCAAGTGAGAAATACTTCGACCGTCGTTAAGCCAAATAAAAGTTGTCCCACGACCTTTGCCTCATTCTAATGGAACGGTACTCTGCACTTGCCAAGGCATCACAGTATTATACCGCAATCACCGCCCGGATTTTCGCATTCGAGGTCGGCGCACCGCAATTCCCGCCGCCACTGTGGAAATTCCCCCCGATTGTCCGATAATACTTCCAGCGCGCGGCCCTTGGTCGCGCCGGCACGGAGGCCGCAGCCTTGAGCGACGTACTGGACCAATCTGAAGTTGATGCACTGCTCGCCGCCGTGGATAGCGGGCAGGTGAATCAGGATGCGCCGTCGGCCAACTCCAATTCCCGGTCTTCGTCGTCCGTCGGGCGCGGGCGACCGCAGCTTGATGTCTCGGTCTACGATTTCAAACGCCCCGAACGTGTTTCCAAAGACCAGATGCGGGCGTTGGAAACCCTTCACGAAGGCTTCGGCCGGAATTTCGGCGCGGCCATCTCCGGATACCTCCGCACGATCATCGAAGTCAGCGTCGCCCACATCGAACAGCTTACCTACAGCGAATTCATTCACTCTCTCCCCAATCCAACCTGTTTCAATTTGCTCAAGGCAGAGCAGTTGGATGGACAGCTTTGCCTGGAAATCAGCCCGCTGATTATCTATCCCATCATCGACCGCCTGCTCGGCGGCAGCAATGCGGACTTGTTTATTCCGCAGCGCCCGCTCACGCAAATCGAACAGCGGCTGGTTCAGCGCATCACCGACCGGGCCACGCAACACCTATCCGAGGCCTGGAGCAATCTCACGCCGGTGACCTTCACCGTGCAGGATTTCGAGAGCAATCCGCAACTGGCTCAAATCGTGCCGCCGAACGAAACGGTGGTGGTGGTTGGCTTCGAGCTGAAGATGGGCAATCGCGCCGGGACCATGAGCCTGTGCATTCCATATAACGTCATCGAGCCGATCATGGGTGTGCTGGCGGCACAGAACTGGTTCACGTACCAGCGCAAAGGCGGGCAGGACGACCATTTCCGCAAGCTGACCAAAAATGTGCAGTGCGCGCCCGTTGAAGCCCGCGCGTTCCTGGCGCAAACGACCATGACCTTCAATGACCTGATGACGCTTTCCGTGGGGGATGTCATCACCACGGGAAAAATGGTGGGGGCGGATGTCCTCCTGCAAGTCGAGGGACAGTCCAAGTTTGTCGGCCAGATCGGGCAATTCCGGGGCAAGAAGGCGATCCGCATCACGCGCAAGGTGGCACAGCGAATTGACGGCAGTGCCGCTGAGAAGGGCGGGGCGGGGAAATGACTCGCACCGCGACCGCGCGAAGTAGCAAGGCCTCACGCCCGAATCTTCGCCAGAATGCCCAGTCTGCCCTGACCAACTACATGAAGCGAACCGAGCGACCGCTTCAGAGTCTGGTTTTCATCTTCCCATTGATTTTGATCTATGAGATCGGCTGGCGCATGGGGGGCTCGCATCTCCTGGCTTTCAATCTCCTTCATCAATTTCTATCCGTCTTCGGTGCCACCGGAACGTTGCTGCCCGCCCTGATGCTCGTCAGCATTCTGTTGGCGTGGCACATCGCCTGCCGCGAGAAATGGACTGTAGACGTTCAATACCTGCTGGGAATGGCACTGGAGAGTTGGATCCTCGCCTTGCCGCTGATCGCATTGGCGGCGGGGATGGCGCGGTGGCAGCATCACGGTATTTTGGCGGTTACCGATGGGTTTCTGATCAATCGCCTCATCATCGCCATGGGGGCGGGCATTTACGAAGAAATGCTCTTCCGTTTGATCCTTCTGACCCTGCTCCATGTGCTGCTGGTCGACATTTTTCGGCTCTCCAAGGTACGTGCGGGCGTGCTAATGGTGGTTATTTCTGGAGTTTCTTTCTCTCTATACCATTACTTGGGATCGGAGCCATTTGCCTGGCCCACCTTCCTGTTTAGAACAGTCGCCGGCGCATATTTTAGTGGGATTTTCCTCTGTCGTGGATTTGGTGTAACCGCCGGATGTCACGCCACTTATGATGTAATTGTTACCGCGATGTTGTCGGTGGGCTAAGGGTTTTCACGATTTTTTTGTGCCATTTCCTGATGGTTTGCGCTATAATATAAACCCAAGTCGCCCGCATTGTGCGGGCATTTTGCTTCAAGGTGGCGGAATTATGAAACCTTCCATGGAGGAAAGGCTTTCATTTCCAGCCGGTCTTCTTAGAAGGAAGAGCAAGGACGCTATGAGCCATCGAACCAAACAACGTCGCTCGGGTGGGCTGACCCTCTGGTTGTATCAGCGGACCCTCCATCCAGAGCTGTTTAATATCCTGGCTGTCGAGAAGGTGACTCGTCGCGCTTACGACGCCGACATCTGGCTTATCGAAGGCGGGCATGTCATCAGCTTCAACGCCGGTAAAAATACACTGACCGAGGTCATCTGCATGCGCAGCGAACCGCTGCAAATGCCTGAACGCGGCCAGATCCTCTCGACCGCGTGCCGCGGCGAGAAGTATCATGAGGACGTGTACGGCGGCAACCTGCGCTACATGATCAGCACGCAGGAAGAGCAGTTGTCGCAGACGCTGTACGACGCCACCAAGGCCGAGATCACCTGCTACGCCGCCAAGCGAGAGTTGATGAACGCCGAGGTTCCCGCCAATGGAGAGACCGGAGCGAGCATGAGCGTGATGGACATCGAACGCTGTAGCGACGAGTTGCGCGTTCAGAGCTTCCATCTGTTTGATGACAACCTGATGGTCATCAAGACCCAGGCGATTATTGAAGTCATCAAAGGCGCTTGAAGCTGGTATAACTATTGTCTTCGTCATCCCCTCAAGGCCCCGTCAACATTGACGGGGCCTTTTTGCTTTCAGGCATTCGCAATTCTGTCCGCCGGATTTCCATGCGCCGGAAAAATCTATTTGCCGGTGTCCATGAGGTTCTTGAGAAACTTCTCCGCCAGCGACGGCTGATCGGCGCGGATGCTCATGTCCCACGCCATGTGCCATTGCGTGCCGGCCGGCGTGAAGCCCAGACCCGCCAGTTTCTGCGACAGTTCCGGCATGTGGGCCGCGCCGTAGAAAATCGCGATCTTCTTCTTGCCCTTGGCGAGCGTCTGGTTCAGCACGTTGATCGCCGCCTTGTTGCGCTCGGTGAGGATGACCGTGCCATCCATACCGTCCAGGCCGGAAGCCTGTGATTCCAGTTGATCCATCTGCTTGGCGAGCAGCAGCTTGAGCTGCCGGTCGCCGTCGGGGCGGCAAATCATCTCAATCAGATCCGCCATCTCCTTATTTTCATCATCGGCGGGCTGCGTCGTGGATTGATTGCTCCATTGCTTGAGCGCCTCCTTAATCATCAGCGACATGAGCGATTCGCCGCGGTCGGCCTGGAGCTTGTCGAAGGTCTCTCGATCAAGATCCGCATGAACAAAATTCGGCTTGGTATAGTCAATGACATCGAGCTGAAATTCCAGATCAAGCAGATTCTTCATCAGCAGTTGCAGGCGGCCGATAAAACTCGTGGAATTTTCGCCGGCGCCGTTACCCGCGGGCGGGACGGAATCCTTGGGCAATACCAGCTCATACAAGACCGCATCATAACCCTCAAATTCCCTGGCCAGCGCTTCGTAATAAGCGCGCTCGCCGACATGAACGGCCGCGATGAGATGCACCTCGACGCCGTGGCCGTTGGTGAAGGCCTCGTCCGCGGTGTCCAGTTCTCCGCCTGCGGTTCCGCGATCAATGAAGCGAATGTAACTGGACGGCTGTGTTTGCGGCGCCGCGACTGCCGTTGCCGCCCGGACCATGCCCGCGGGCACGGCAGCGCCAAGCAGGGAGCAAAGCGCAATCAGCCACCGGCGGTTCCATCGCGGCATAGGAGTCTCCTTTTCTGAATAAACTGATTATAGCCCCATGAATTGTTCTGCAATATGAAAGGGGGGAGGCAAAAGGAAAAAGGGCCGGGCAACCTTCGCCCGACCCTTTATAACAAATTAGCCGTGAATACCGCGATCAGTTGGCCCTGCGACGGCGGCGGGCGAGCAGCCCGGCGGCCCCGACCGCAATCAGGCTGGTCGTTGCGGGTTCGGGAACACTCTCGGCGCCGCCTGCGGCGCGAACCTCGGCTTGCGCCAATGCCCACTCGGCTTCGAACGAGGCAGGCAATTCGCCCGACAAGTTGACTGTCCCATTCGTCTGGTTCAGGTTCTGAGCCAGCAGCAGCAGGTCGTTGAAGTCAACCTTGGAGTCGAAGTTGAAATCGCCGTGTACCCAGTCCGCAGTGACCGAGCCGGTGTTTTGAGCCAGGATCAGCAGGTCGTTGAAATCGACCTTGCCATCCAGGTTTCCATCGGCGACCAGTTCCGGACTTATGAAAAACTGATTTGCCCCGACGCCGTTGTTGGTGGCGACAGCGCCATCCGTGTTTCCGTCAATATAGCCGATGGAGTAGGTCCCCTTGGTCGTGCCTTTCGCCGATGCCACCTCCGCTTCTACGGCGCTGCTGGTCAGCCCGGTCCCGGTAAATGCGCCGCCGGCATAGGCGGATTGCAGATACCCCTTAATGGTGTTGGTGGGGTCGCCGCCGGTGAAGTTGATGGTGAGGGTATTGCGCGTGATGTCGAGTGAATCGCCCGGAACGATGGTCAGCGACGACACCGTGCTCGGGCCGCTGCCCGAAGCGATCTGCACATTGCCCGCGACGGTTAAACCCGCCGACGCATTGATCGCGCCCACAACCAGCGGCGCTCCGACGGTTCCATAGTTTAGCGACAGGGGCTTGTTGCTTGTGATCGCCCCCGCAACAGGGAAGTTGGCGGCGGATGTGAAGATCACGTTGGTGTTCTTGATCGTCGTTCCGCCGGTATAAGAATTGGTTCCGGTTTCGGTGATCGTGCCGGGGCCTTCGAGCTGAAGCCCGCCGTTGCCGGTGATGTTTCCGCCAAGGGTGAGTGAGCTGGTGGCATCGACCTGAATAGCGCTGGCCGCGGTCAACGAAATATTGTTGGGCAATACGATATTGGCGGCATTCTCCACGCTGATGGCGCCCGGATCGCCGGAATATCCGCCCGTGCCGCTGAGTACATAATTAACCTGCGAGGCCGGAACAGTTGGATTGGCCAGCGAGCCATAGGTGATGGTGCCAATCAGGCCGAGCGTTCCATTGAAGTGAAGCTGGCTGTTGCCGCCTTGCGAGCCGACCGTGATGGTCGCCGGAGCGCCCAGGGCCGTGAGCGTTTGTACATCAAGACGGCCGCCGTTGATGGTGAGGGGGCCGGTCATTCCGGTTCCCATCGGGCCATCGGTTCCAACCAGCATTTCGCTGCCGGTAAGGGCGAGCGAGCCGGTATTGGAGCCGGCGAGTGTCAAAGCCAGGCTGGCGTTCTGTCCGTCTTCAAGGATGCCGTTGTATGCGGTGGAGAGCGCTCCGGCGATAGTGAGGGTGGCGCCGGTCGAGGATTCATTCAGAATTGTTGAATTGCCGCTGGTGCTGCTGGCGTCGATGGAGGCAACCGTCTGGTTGAACCCAAAAAGATCAAGAATGCCGCTGCCGGTGAGATGCACGGACGTATTAACCGGCAACGCGTTGTTGACGGCCACCTGAACTTCGCCGCCGCCGCTCTCATCAATGGTTGTCAGGCCGGTATAGATGCTGTTGCCGGTCAGGATGACCGTGCCTTTGCCGCCGGTGAAATCAACCGCCGAGGCGCCGGTGATGGAGTTCGCCAGAGTCAGTGTGCCCAGAGTATCGGCCAGGATCGAAATGGTGTAGCCGGCGACGGGGGTTCCCGTGTTGAGGTTGATCTTGTTGCCGATGACGGTGTTATTATTTCCGTTGAGTACGCGGGATTCCAGCACGCTGCCTTTGGCGGTGGCAGTGAAGTTGACGTTGCCGCCGCCGCTGAAATTGCCGCTGAAGAGGCGCAGGTCGGTCGGCTGCGCGATGTCGAGATCGCCGGTGTAGGTGTTAGACAAGGTTGGATCGCCGGAGAATCCAAATGACGGGTTGCCGCCTTCGTTGAATACCACCGCGCCGCCGAGCACGGACAGTTCGCCGATAACGTTGGTGCTATGAATGGTGGAGAAGGTCAACGTTCCGATGCCGGTTTTGGTGAGGCTGCCCGAACCCTGTGGCACCGGGCCGAAGGTAACATTGAAGCCATTGGTGTTGATGGTGCTGGTCGTGAAAGCATTGAGATTAAGGAAAGTGCCGTTGCCTGCAATCGTGAGCGGGAAGCTCAGTGCGGCCGTTGCCATTAGGGTACCGCCGGCCAAAGTGATCCCGCTGGCGCCGGTTCCCAATTGCGTGGTTTTCCCGACACTGAGGATGCCGCTATTGAGGACCGTGGCTCCCGTATAGGAATTGCTCGCATTGGCGAGTGTGATCGACACACCGGCAGGGTTATCAACCGCAACCTGGCCCGAGCCGCTGATCAGGCCGGCGTAGGCTCCATTGGTCGGCTGGTTGAAATCAAGCGTGGCGCCGAATACGACGCTCGCTCCGCCAGTGACCGGCAGAGAAGCGCTGGTCACTTGCAACGTTCCCTGGCTGATGACGGTGCCGCCAGTGTAGGTGTTGGTGCCGGTGAGGGCGACCTCACCGAGATTCGTCTTGGTCAATTTGGCAGCGCCGCCGCCCGATCCGCTGGTGTCGGAAATGACACCTGCAATCGTGAGACTGGAGCCGACCGAAGCGTCGAAGACTTGCGATCCCGAAAGAATGATCGGAGCGTTAATGACATCATTTGCCGAAGAAAAGAGGCCGCCCTTGAGAGTCAGCGCGTTCGTCGAGGCCGGCGTTCCGATCGTATACGGGCTGGAAACACTCCCCAATACCAGGGCATCTCCCACCGTGATGTTGCTGCCCAGGGTAATCAGACCGCCGGACCCGCCGTTACCGATCACAAAGTCATTCGTTGACGCGTTGGCAAAGGTTGCATTAGTGATGTTGGGCGAGGTGAAGTAGTTGTCACTGGCGCCATCGGTCCATGTGCCGGAACCATCGGCGATGTTCACCGTGCCGTCAGGGTTCGACGTTCCGCTGCCGCCCGGCGACCAATAGCGGTCGATGCCGCCGCTGATTTTCAGCACCAGACTTGTGCTCCCTGAGTTGATCGGCAGCAGGCTGTAAGTGCGTGTCGTATTCAGTGGGAGGAAGCCGAGCGTGAACAACTGACTGGAATTGGTCAGGACGTTAAACGCCATCAGCGTGTACTGGCCGGTGGCAAGGTGAGAGCCGTCAATATTGATGGTCTCAACCGTGCCGCTGGATTTGTCGAGGGTGAGATTCCCGCCAATGGTGATGATGTCGCTATTGGCTTTCAAACTGCCGGTGAGGTCAAAGTCGAAGGTCGAGCCATTGTTGGCGCGAAGGTCGCCGCCTACTGCAAGCGTGCCGGCAAGTCCGACTCCGCCGGCGTTCACATTACCACCGCTGTTGACGATCAGATTTCCCGATATCGAACCGGAATTCATGAACTCGCCGAGCGCGACGACGTTGCCGCCGCTCGTCAAACGGGCGTTGTTGTTCACGGTTACATCGCCGCTGCCTGTCGCGCTGCCGGCGAAAATCGGGCCGAGAGCGGCGGGCGGCGTAAACTGGCCGATGCCGTTGGCGACGTTGAGTGTGCCACCGTTGAGGATGGTCCCGCCGGTGTAGGTATTGAAGCCGGTTAGCGAGAGCGTCCCAGAACTGCGGCTGTTCAATTGCAGCACACCGGGGCCATTGATGGTGCTGGTCAGAGTAGTGAGGCCGGCGGCCTGCGGATAGCCGAAGGCCGTGGTGAGCGTTTGAGTGAGGCCCAGCGTGGTGCCGGTGCCCGGGGCGCCGTTGATATCCCCGGCAGGGCCTTGGAGATTGAGGAACTGCTGGTCGGCCGAGGTCGAGCCTTCATTGACGGTATCGGTGAACTGGCTGGAAAGGTTGCCGGCATTATCCGACACATTGTTCAGATCGATTACCACAAAATTCTTGCTGGTCTGGAAAAGCTGAAGATCGCCGGTCCCCATGCTGGAGCCGGGATCCACCGTAATCGCCCCGTTGCCGATCTGAATGGCGCCGGTGAGATCGTTGTTGGCATTGGAGAACTCAAGATTGCCGGAGCCTTGTTTCTGCAGGCTGCCCGAACCGGTGACAGGCCCGCTGAACTGAATCGTGACGGTGGCAACTTTCGTCGATGAAATAATGATGTAGCCGTTCGTGCCGTCGCCTTGGGGAGCAGAACCGATCGTGACCTTGCTGAGAATGTCGTAGGTCTGATTGAGGTTGCCGGGATTCGTGCGGATGTCGCCGCTGCTGTTCTTGTTTTCGCCGATGCCGTTGAGAACGAGATTCTGGTTGGCGTTGAGGAAGTAAAGCGTTCCGGTCGTGCCGGTGCCGTTGAGCAGGAGCTGGCTCTGGTCGTTGATGGTGATGGTCCCGCTGCCGGTCGCGCCGGTGTTGCTCGCCAGAACCTGGCCGTTGAAGTTGCCGTGGCTGTCGAGTCCGACCACGTCATTGTTAATTTGCAGGGCCGCGCCTTGTGTGCCGGTATTGGGGCTGTTGTCGTTGCCGACGGTGATGTTGCCGGAAAAGTTGTTGCTGCCGTAAAGTTGGACGGTTCCACCGCTGAGGCTGGTTGTGCCGTTGCCGAAAAGATTGAGATTGGCGCCCGCGCCGCTGTCGGTGATGTTGCCGTCGATTTCAACCGTTTGCCCCGCCGCGCTGCCGCTGCCGACGGATGTGAGAATCGTATTCGTCGGGTTCGGGAGGGAAATGTTCAGAGTTCCGCCCACATCAAACGTATTGAGGTTTGCGCCCGCGTAATTCGAGAGCACCGTATTCGGCACCGACTGGTAGGTCTGTCCGGTCAGAACCAGGGTAAACGTGCTGGCGCTTCCACTGCCGAGCGTCAGGGCAACGCCCTTGGTGTTGGGGGCGGCGGTAACGTTGGCGAGATTGCTCACAATCGCGCCGACCGTTTCATTGCTGGCGATGTTTACCTGGGCAAAAGTGGTATTGCCGTTGATGGAGAGCGGCGGAATCGGGCTGGTGCTGAAGATCGCGGTGTCGTTGGTTCCCGGCACGCCGGTGGGCGACCAGTTGCCCGGCACAGTCCAGTCACTACTTGACGAACTGAACCATGTTTCCGGACCGGCTTGCGCCGGGTGCGACATCCCCGACAGGAAAAGTCCGCCGACAGCAAGAGCCAACGCTTTTTTAGAATTCCGATTCATTGCATCCTCCCCTCCCGTGGAGACGATTTGTTCCCGGGAAGTCTAAAGACAATCTCACCTTCCGAAGCCCGCCGGCCGCACCTTGCGGCCTGCCTCACGACAAACATTTTTCAGATTTTATTATTGCTTGACCGAACGCTCATTCACTGATTCGCATGAATCTTTGTTCCAACGCCGCCGAGCGGATTCCATATCAATCCCTTCACCGGCTGATTCGCATCAATCAACGCCGGATTGGAAGGGTTAATCGGCGGCTGAATCTCCTGCCACGAAAACCAGGCGACATGCCCGTCGGCGAAAAGCAGAAATCCGCCCTTGCGATGGCGCGTCGTAAATCGCTTCCAGTTGGCTTTGAGCTGACTTACATCATTCTTGTAGCCCGCCGTGTTCATGTTCGGCTGAAGCGTCGCCTGATCAGGCAATTTGTATTCCGAAGACTGTGCGATCTTCTCGACCATGATGATGACCGAGGAAGCGGGCCGCAGCATGGAGACTTTCCACCGGAAATGCCCGTAATCTCGGTTGGTGCCATCATTGGTCGTCGTGAAGATCATGGAATTAAAGACGTAATTCATATACGTCGGGAACGCGCAATACGGCTTGGCTCGCTTGTTCGGCTGGAGCGCGTCCAGGCCATACAAAAGGAAGTAGTCGCCCTGAATGACGTCGCTGGCCGACTGCGAAATGGGGGAACTGGCCGCGGGGCAAACAAAAATATTATTCTGGCCCCAGGTTGGAATGGGCGTGCGGCCATTCTTATTAATGTCGGTCACTACCGGGTAGCTTGGATCCAACTGCTCCATCTGGTAATAGGATTTTGAATTAACCAGCGGCGGCAACGCATTAAACCAAAGCCCCGGATCGTCAAATCCCGTCACGCCGTTCTGCTGGCCCGTGACGTTGCCGAAGATATCCGTTGAACTTCCGTCCGGTCCGTCGAGGGGCAGTAAGCCGCCGTTGTTGTCGCAATAAATCTGGAAGCCGGTGGCAAACTGCTTCAGGTTATTCATGCACTGAATTTCCTGGGCAGCGCGGCGCGCCTTCTGCAGCGCGGGCAATAGTATGCTTATCAGAACCCCGATGATGCCAATGACCACCAGCAGTTCAATGAGCGTGAACGCAGAAACACCGACTCCGTTTCGCCGCGCCGACGCGGGGCGTTGTCTATCCTTGGCACTCCACATGCGGCGAGCTTATACGTGCCGTCTTGTCTGTATTTCATGCGGAAATCGTGAGCGTTTGGTTAATTGTTAAGAATGTGGAGCCAATTGAATTTGAATTGAAACGAAGCCGCCCGCGACGGTTCAGTCGCGGGCGGCGAAATCTCCGGGGCAAATCAGGCGGCGTTCGTTATATCGAAAACGAGCCATAGAACGCGCTGTTTTCTTCATCGCGTTCCCAAACCGCGCCGAGCAGGCCGGAAGTATAAGTGGCCGCGGTGGTGTACCCCACCTTGCGGTTATTCAATGTGATCAGCGGCGTGTACCACACATCGCTCGGCATCTTGCAGCATTCATCGTTCGGCATAGATTCCGCCTTCAGAGCCGCGAAGCCCGTCGCGCTAACGACGTATTGCGAACCATCATGGCGGAAGGAAATCGGAGCGTCGTGAATCGCAATGACATTTCCCATCGCCGCGCCATAACGCTCATTGAGAAGGGCGATGACCGCCGCACGCTGAACCGGCGTTGCTGAAGAGTCGATCGTGATCTCGCTGCGGCGCGCGTCGTTGTCGGCGAGGTTGCCGGGCGATGCAATGGCCGCCATCACCTTCAATCCCGCCAGACTCGCGCCGTGGAAAGAGCCGGCCGTGAAATGCCACGCCATGACCGCATCGCGCCCGGTCACCATATATTCCGCGTTATAGTGGCAGGGGCCGGCGAAGACGCTGGCCGTCCGGGCTTCAATATAGTCGCCCTGAATTTGCGACGCGCCTTGCATCACACCCGATTGCGATACCGGCGCCGCCGACACGAGCAGCGCGCCCAGCACTCCGGCAACGGCAGTGGAAATCATCTGACGGACCATATTGCACCTCAAGTGGATTGCGGATCGGCCAGGGCCGACCGGTAACACGACCGCCCGGGAACACAACTCTCGGGCGTGACCAGACAGCCATCCGGTCCAATCGTATGCTGTGAATGATAGCACCAGCAATGGTTGCTCGGGTCCAAATAATCTTCAGCGTTCAAAGCCAGTTCCTGCAACGAATAAAACTTCTTGGAGCGAAGTTCGCCGCAAAACGGCGTGTTCAGGACTTGAATCTCGGGTTTGGATTTCGGTTCCATCGGTTTTCTCCGGAATCTCAGGTCTTCCTAAGCCGTGGCGAGTTTCGTCAGCGCCCTTCGCAATAAAGCCTTTGCCAGCGGTATCTTATATGCATTCTTGGCCAGCGGAGTCGCCCCCTGAAGGGCTGTCTCCGCCACCGCCGCAATCGTCTTTTCATCCAGCGTCTGCCCGACCAGCGCCGCCTCCGCCGCCGGCACCCGCCAGGGAATGGGAGCCACTCCCCCCAGCACAATGCGCGCCTGCCGCACTTTTTTATCGGGACCGATTTCCACGGCCGCCGCGGCGGCCGCCATCGCAAAGTCCAGAGAATTCCGCTCTTTGAATTTTACGTATGCCGACCGCGCCGCGAACGCCGAAGCCGGGATTTGAATCGAGGTCACGATCTCCGCGTCATCCAAAACATTTTCCTTCGACGCGTCGTCCTTGGGCAAAACGAAGAACTTGTCGAGCGTGAGATTGCGTTTGCCCTTGGGGCCGGAAGTCGCAACCGACGCATCGAGCGCCATCAGCATGGTCGCCAGATCAGACGGATGGACAATGAACGACGGGCCGCCGCCGAAGATGGCGTGATATTTGTTCTCACCCTTCTCGGCATAACAGGTGTCGCCGCCTTTCTTGAGGCAGACCACGTCTTCCAGGCGGAAATACCAGCAGCGCGGCCGCTGACAGAGATTGCCGCCGATGGTCCCCTGATTCCGCAATTGCACGGTGGCGATGGAGTGTGCGGCTTCAGCCAGACCGGGGAAACTCTTCAGTATCTCGGGGTGCTCTTCGATCTCGTGCAGCTTAACCAGCGCACCGATTTTCAGCCCGGTCGCGGCGGTGCCGTCGATCCCGCCAAGCCCCTGAATGAGCTTGAGGTTCACCACGCGCTTGGGGCGCTGGATGTGCTCCTTCATGGCGGTGAGCAGGTCTTGTCCGCCGGCCATTGGACGCGCGCTCTCGTAGCTGTCGTCAGCCGTGGCTTCCGACAGCAGCTTTACCGCCTCATCAACGCTTTGGGCGCTGGCCCATTCAAATGCTTTCATGGCGGATCAACCTTTCTGCAACTGCATCAAACCCATGAGAATTTTGTCCGGCGTGATCGGAAGATCGCGCACACGCACGCCGCACGCATTGTGTACCGCATTGGCGATGGCCGCCGTCGGCGGAATGCACGGCGGCTCGCCCAATCCCACCACCGCATTCCGTTCGTCGCCGTCGTCAATGATCGGCACGAACTCCGGCATTTCCATGCAGCCTGGCATTTTGTAGTCCATGAAGCTGGAATTGAGCATCATCCCCAGACGGGCGTCATCAATGCGCCCTTCATAGAGCGCCATGCCCACGCCCTGAACCATGCCGCCGTTGATCTGGCTCTCGCAGGCCAGCCTGTTCAGCGCCAAACCGCAGTCCTGAACATGAACCATTTTAATTGCCTGAACATGGCCGGTTTCCGTATCCACTTCCACTTCCGCGAAGCTGGCCCCGTGCGTGCGATTGGAAGAGAGGGCCGCGATAAAATCACCTTGCACGCTGATCCCCGTCGCCGGCAGCGCCGCGCACGCCTGCTTCCAAGTCAGTGTTTTCCCATTGCCCGAAACCGTGCGATCAGCAAATACAACATCATCCGGCTGCGCCCCCAGCAGGGGAGCCACGGCGGCGGCGATAATCTGCCGCGCCTTGAACGCCGCGCTTTTAACCACCGGCGCAACTGACGCCGCTGTCGCTGATCCACCCGAATTGCTGGCATTGCCCAGCCGGGTGTCGCCGATACTTTCGTGAACGTCGCTCATTTCCAGGCCGAGTTCTTCAGCCACGATGGCAACAATATAAGTGCGCGTCCCCGTTCCCAGATCCTGGGTTCCGCACGCCGGCGAGACTTCCCCGTCGCGGCTGATTTTCAGCGTGACGACATTTCCGCCGCGCCCGCCGCCGCCCCAATTCCCCACGCCGCAGCCGAAGCCGCGTTTGAGTACTCCCGGCCACGCTCCCGGCACCGGATTGCGCCGTTCCCAGCCGATTTCCTTCGCGCCGCGGTCGAGCTGGCGATGGAATGTCAGATCGCTGAGATTCTTCTTGCGGAATTCCAGCGGATCGAGGTTCAGCTTATAGGCCAGCTCATCCATCATCGATTCGATGGCAAAACATGCCGGCGGATTGCCGGGAGCGCGGAGCGGGCGGGTCGGGTCGGTGTTGGTGTGGACGGAAAACGAGTCATTGTGTGACGCGGCGAATTCATAAAGGTAAGGCTGTGCCGCCACGCTTCCGCGACCAATTCCGCCGAGCAAGTGCTGCGTGACTTGAATCGCCGCGCACTTGCCGTCCTTGGTGGCTCCCGCCTTGAATTTCTGCCAGCCGCCATGGCCGTTGCCGGTCATGGTGAACTCGTCCTTGCGAGTAACCATCAGTTTGACCGGGCGCTTGGCAGCTTTGGAAAGCCGGCAGGCCAGCAAACCTTCGATGCCGATGCTGCCGCCCTTGGAGCCGAAACCTCCGCCCATGTACTGAACGATGCCGGTGACATTTCCGATCGCCAGACCCAACTCTCTGGACGAGTCGCGGGGTATGCCTGAAGTGCCTTGCGTCGACGAATAGACGGTCGCGGTGGTGCCGCCGCTGTAATCGACCACCACGCCATGCGATTCCAGGCAGGCGTGTGCCAGCAACGGCGTCCTGTATTCCGCCTCAATGACGGCATCGCACTTGCCAAATGCCGCGTCGAGGTCCACCGTGGCGGCGCGACTATTGCCAGGCCTAAGGTTGCCATGCACTGCGGGATCGTTTGGAAATACCTGCGGCGCGCCCGGCGCGATGGCTTGCTCTCGCGTAATGACGAATGGCAGTATGTCATACTTAATCGCAATGGCGTGAATCGCGTCGTCCGCCTGCTCGCTGGTCTCGGCAGCCACCGCCGCGACAGGGTAGCCCTCAAACATGATTTCCTGCGGTCCCGCCTGATTGGCTGTCACCGCAGGGATCGCCGCGACCACGCCCGGAAGTTTCAGCGCTGGCGACAAATCCAGCGACGCCACCTTCGCATGTGGATAAGGGCAGCGCAGGAATCGCGCAAACAGCATTCCCGGCACTCTCACGTCATAAGTATATTTGGCCGCGCCCGTGGTCTTGTCCGGCGCATCCACGCGCGGCAGGCGCGTGTTGAGAAGGCGATGCTTGTCTTTCGGACCCCAGGCCGGCGTTGCGGTTGCCATGGTATTTGTCTCCTGTCGGACTTGATCTTCGTTGATTTACTTCGACGCCTTGGCCGCCGCCAGGGCCGCCTCGAAAATGTGTGGATAAGTGCCGCAGCGGCAGAAGTTGCCTTTGCAGGCCTCTTTCACTTCGTCCACGGTGGGATTTGCATTCCGCGTCAGCAGGGCCGAAACGCTGGTCACAAATCCCGGCGTGCAGAACCCGCACATCATCGCGTCCTTCTCGCAGAAGGCCGCCTGCACCGCGTTCATCTTATCCGGCGTGCCCAGGCCCTCGGTGGTGGTGATCTTCCTGCCCACCGCGTCAACCGCCAGCGTCAGGCAGCCGTACACGGGCCGTCCGTCGAGCATGACCGTGCATGCCCCGCAGGTTCCCATGTCGCAGACCAGCTTCGGCCCAGTGACGGCCGGCTCAAGTTGATTGCGTAGCGCGTTCAGCAGCGTGGTGCGCGGCTCAACTGTCACTTTGTGTGTCTGTCCATTTACATCAAGAAGGATTTCCAGCGTGCCGCTGACGACTTTCTGGTCGCCCGCGGCAGCCGCGGGGACATTCTCAGCCGCCTTGGCCAGCGGGTTCTCCAGGGCGATGGCCCCGACTCCCGCCACGCCAACGCCTTTAAGAAACCGCCGGCGGCTAAGCCCTTGCGGTTCAGTAGGCGATGCTTGAACTGTCGTTGCTCGCAGTCCCTTGTCCCGGGCTTCTGTCATGCTGACCTCCGTCGTGCGAACCAGTTAAATGTGAAGGCACCATCTTAATCGCACAGACTATCTGGTGTCCATGCCTTGTCGATGACCAAAAATGAATTGGTCGGCGCTCGACAAATATTGTACCTGATTTCTTTCGTCACGTTGATTCATGCGAGTTTCACCGCGAGGGTATAAGATGGCGCGACAACATGGCAAAGCTTCCCCACCTCAGAGTTAATCGCGCGGCCTTCACGCTCGTTGAATTGCTCGTCGTGATCGGCATCATCGGCGTGCTCATGGGACTGCTGTTGCCCGCCCTGGAGAAAGCGCGGGAGCAGGCCAATACCGTCCGCTGCGCCAACAATCTTTCCCAGATTGGCGTGGCTCTGATGATTTACGCGCAGGAGAATCACAGCAGCTTCCCACGCACGAATTATTCCTCCGGCGCGCCAATTACGCAAGGGACAGGTTTTGCCTCCAATGACCCCTTCGCTCCCGGCGGGCCGCAGGCCAATGATGTATCGGCCGACGAATTCCTCCTCATCCGCACTCTCAAACTCTCCACCACCATCTTCGCTGACCCCTACACCGATGAAATCGATTATTCTCCCGACCGGGCCGATCCGGCCCTCCATTCCAATTTCACCAATTGGCAAATCAACATGGCCTACAGCTTTGCAGATCCGTACCCCGATCCCGCCGTCGGCGGCGGTTATAATCTCAACGTGAAGCTCAATCCCGCCTTTGTTCTCGCCGCCGACCGCAATCCCGGCTCTGGCCCGGGCAACAACAGCCGCAATCACGAGGGAGCGGGGCAGAATGTGTTGTATGCCGACAGCCATGTGGAGTGGCAGACGTCGCCCAAGTGCGGCGTGAATGGGGATGACATATATAGCAATCAGAAGGGTCAGGCGGCAGGCAGTCCACAGTCGATTAACGATGACGTATTGTTGCCGGTGAATTGAGGCGTGAGAGGGTGAATCCGGGCGGCGGGGCGGGGGCTAGGGCTCGGTGTCGAGGTTAAGATCGGCGGTGGAGCATTCGTTGGGGTCGAGCACATTCTTGAGGATGAGGTTCCGGTTGGCATCGCCGACGACCTGGTCATCAAGGTCAATGAAGAAGCCCTCCTTGCCGCCAGGGAGATAGCCTCCGGGGGAATTCGCCAGCGCTTCGGCGTCGACTCCCTTCAATTTAAGCGGATGCCGAGTAGCGATGACGCGCAGGCGGGTTTTTCCGAACGGGGCTATACAGGTGAACTTGAATGCCTCGACGTCGCGATTGGGGACGGCTAAAGGCTTTGCGGGATCAGCGATCCGGCCCTGAAGGGAATACTTATTTGGGGAGAGAAGGGTAAAGTTGCCGTCACTGTCGCGCTGAATCATTGTGATGTAGCAGGGAATGTCCGAATTGACTTCAAAACTGAATTCGTCGTTCGCGTGCAGGGCGTTTTTGTTGCCGCCGATGAGTCGGAGGGATACGCGGAAGCTGGGACTCGGATTTTTGGTGTCCATCAGGTCGTTGAGACCGGCGTCGGTTGGCGAAAGGGCCGCTGAGGTGGGCACAGGAGGCGGAGACGCCGGTCTAATGGACTCGATGAGACCGGGGTTTTCCGACGGCGGCATGGCATTTAGGGCTGAGGGCGTTGAGTCGGTTGGCGCGGAAACTGGGGAAACGGCATTCGGAGCGGCGTTCGCATTGCGCGCAGCCGGAGCGATCGCGACGGTTTGCGACGGATTGCTAGAATTCGATCCCGTTGCCGGTGGCGGCGTCGTGTGGCTGCGTGACATGATGAAATAGCAGATGATCGCGCCAATGGCCGATGCGAACGCGATCGCAAACCACCATTTGCGATGATCCGGCGGAGGAGGCTGCCATCCCGTGGGCCGAAGCCACCATAGTTTGTGTTCTCCAAACTCTCTGATCTTTGCAATGTGTTCTTGCCAAGGAAGACCCAGCGCATGTTGAGTTTCCACGTCGTCTCGAACAATGCCCGACGCGGACACGCCCCCCTCTTTCAATTCGGCGATCTCCATCACTCTATGGGCGAAACTCGCCTGGCCGCCATCTAGATCGCCATCAATCACTTTAACTCGCCCAAAATGGACGCCGGCGCGAATTCTTACTTTGGGATCGCCGGTGTCCCGCTCCAACGCAATCGCAAAATCCAAAGCCTTTGTCGTATCATGAAATGCCGCCATGAGGCCGTCGCCCATGTATTTGATTATTGCCCCGTCGCGGTCATTGGCCAGACTCACGGCTTTCACATAATGCCGCATTTTTACCGGATTAAACTCGACGTCCCCCATATCCAGATTGGTTCTGGTGTGCCTGATGATGTCGGTATAGACGATCGCCAGATATTTAGGACCTTCACCACCGGCCCACTCAGCAAGTTCGTGCGGGGAAATGCCCTGCCCGGGTTTTTGCACAAGGTGAATTCGTTGCGGAGTGCTGGATGGTCGAGACGACTCGCCCTGTTGTGGGGTATCGGCAGGCATGGGGTTTACTCGCCGCCTGGAGGCGGATCATTGGCGATTTTTAGAGTCGGGTCGAGGGATCCCGAGATATCCGGAATTTGAAGTTCGTGGGTATCGTCTCGAACCTTCCGCTGAACATACAAGACAAGATTGGTAAAAGGCACCGGTTGCCCTTTGGCGGGGGCGGCCTCGCCCCGCAGTCCGCGAAGAAGATACGCCGTAAAAAGGCCGTGCCCACCGTCAAGTTCGCTCGATTCCTTGGCAACCTGGTCGCTTCCGGCGCTGGTAAACACAATCGTGTTTGGGCCGGCGCTGATTTGCTCCTGAGTCATCTCGTTGATGCGCGCAGGTGCGATGCCGATGGCGCGAGATTTATCGTCGAAGGCGGCGCCCACGCCACCCGAATGGCATGCGTCCACGATGACCAGCACGTTTTGCGCGTGGATGTCATTTTGAATCGCATCCTTGATGTAGCGCATCGGATAGGCCGACGAATCAATCTTATTGTAGTCAGTATCGTAGGTTACGAGGTAGAGGTTTTTGCTGTCGGGCGCATCTGGAGTCCCGTGGCCGGCGAAGTAAATGGTCAGCATGTCGCCGCTGTGAACATGGGCTCCGGTCCAATCCACCAGCGCGCCGCGCATGCCGGCGTAAGTTACTTCTTGTCCAAGGAGTTCGAGAACATCCGTGGGCGCATATCGTCCGCCGTCGGCCGCGACGAGGTAATCATAAAATGACTGGGCATCCCTTTCAGCATAGTCAATCTTGGGAATATGGCTGTCACGGCACTGGCATATCCCCATGACGATGGCGTAGCGATGATTGGGAGGAGCGCTGATACGAGAAACAGCATGAGTCGGCGGGGCGGCGGGGGCGGCGAATGCGTCACTCACGAGTTTCGGAGCAGGCTGTGGCGCAGGAGGCGTTGTTTGACCCTGGGCCGACTGCCCGCCGTTAATAGTGGGGCTGATGTTGGGGTTGATAGTGGGGCTGATATTTGGAGAGATGTTTGTTACATATTGAATGACCTGGTTGGTCGGCTGAGTCGAAGGCCCGGGGCCGCTTAATCGTTCATCGAGAACCAACTCATATTGATTGTAAGGCTCTGTGAGGTCGTACGTTTTTGACGCCCAACCCGACGCTTCGGCGGTCACCGTCAACCGCGCCCATTTCGGGACGATAAATGTTGCAGTAGGCCCGTGTTTGGTTTCGCCCTTGTCAGGGTTATCGTACTGCTTGACTGTAATTGTGGCATTTGACGGAGTCACGGTCAGAGTCATCTCCGTCTCGAACAGCCCCGGTCCCTTCGGCGGTTTGGGTTGAGGTGTCGCAACGACCGGAGCCGGCGCGGGACTGGCTCCGACCGTCGACGCTGGCGCGCTGTCGCAGGCCTGCAGGAGCAGGGAAAGCGACAGGCACGCCAGCGCACGGGCAAGGGTCAATAAAAATCCACGTTCGCCGACTTTCATAAACGACTCTGCGATCGCCCAATCGCGCGATACAGCCGCAATTCAAAACAATTTGTCGCGCGAAGCAAATTGCGCCGCGCGAGTCGCGCGACAAACGGAGCGATAAGCATCGCCCAGTGCCCTTCAATTACGCCCAACCAAGCGGGCTAAATTGAAAACTCAACCAAAATTCGGCTCAATCAGCGTCAAGACGCGTGACTATTTGCCGTCGGCCTTGAGCCGGAGGGCCTTGCCCGAAAACGTCACATTCACCGTGTGAAAGAAAATGGGGATGCCGCTCTGTTCCTGAACTTCGGATTTAATCAGCACGGCATCGGCATCCGGGGCCTTCTCCAACGCATTATAATACGCGCGGTTTTCGGCGCTGGCCGCGATATCCGAGAAATTCTTTCCTGGGATGCCCACCCACTTGTCCTTGAAGAATGGAATCCCCAGCACGACGACTTTATTCCCGTCGACGATATCAAATAGGCCCAAAAGCACCTGTGTATCCGTTGAAGTGCCTTCAACTTTGTCTTCGACGACGATGTCGCTACGGGTGATGTCGGCGCGAAGATCCAGATTGCCAAACCCGATTTCCGGCGTGTGCCGCTCGGCCTGGCATCCAAAAAGCCCCGCGAGTAGAGCGGTGGCACAGCAATACCTCAATCCTTCCCGAACCATATTTTACCTCCCACCAGAGATTTCTGTCCCGTGGTGAAAAAAAGGAAACCCTGAAAAAAATTTAACAACCCACAAATGTGCAACGGCATTCTACGAAGGCATGATTCCATGTCAAGAAAAAAAATAAATACCGGCACTATTGTAGCGGAGTGATTCCGGCTTCCTTAATTACGGCATCATGTGCCTGATCGGATTTGACCGGGCTACTATCATGTCAATAGTGTCCTGGAATATGGGCTTAGCGATGAAATCCGCCAGGGCGGGCGGCCATTGAATCCTGGAGGCAGTCGGTATTATGCTGGGGCAGAATCGCTGTTATTGCTTAAGGCGTTTGAAGTTCGGTGATCACCAGGACGAGGTGTTTTATGCCAGTTAAAATTATTTATCACGGCCATTCCAATATCGAAATCCTCAGCGGCTCGCACATCATTCAGATCGATCCATTTTACACCGGCAATCCGCTGGCGGATGTGAAAGCCGACACATCCAAAGCACAGTTTATCTTCCTCACCCACGCCCATGAAGATCACGTCGGCGACACCGAGAGCATCGCCCGCCGCACCGGCGCGATCATCGCGGCGAATTATGAAATCGCCGTTCACTTCGAAAAGAAGGGACTGAAAACCGCCCCCATGAATCACGGCGGCGGCAAGGATTTTCCCTTCGGCCATGCGTTCATGACCATTGCCTTTCACACCAGCGCTTTTTCCGACGGCTCCTACGGCGGCCAGCCCGGCGGGTGGATCATCCAGACCGGCGGCAAGACCCTCTACCACGCCGGCGACACCGCACTATTTGGCGATATGGAACTGATCGGCAAGCTCTTCTCCATCGACCTCGCCTGCCTCCCCATCGGCGATAATTTCACCATGGGGCCGGCTCACGCACTGCTGGCGGCGCAAATGCTGAAAGCCAAGGCAGTTCTGCCGATTCATTACAATACCTGGCCGCCCATCGCGCAAGATGTCGCGGCGTTCTGCCGTGATTTGGAGGCTAAGCATTACATTAAGGGGCTGGTGATGAAAGCGGGGGATTCGCACGCGATTTAAGTTCCAGGTTTTTACTTTTTTCTCTTGCATTGGTTGGGCCGGGCAGGGTAATATTTTTGCGGTCAAATCTGTATTTGTCGCCAAGCTGTTTTATTCAAACGGAGATGGAACTGGAGAAATCCGCGCGACCTTGCGCGAACGTGGTTTGATCCAGGAGGCGGAGCTAGGTCCGGAGGCGCGTCCCTAAAGGGCTTCGCGCCTCCGGCATTTTTGTGCGCGAAATTCCCCCTTCGGCGTCGTATTGGATCATGGAAGATTCAATAAAGGAGCCGCCCATGCAGATTTGCCGCCGCCGTTTGGCTGTTTTCACGATCCTCGCCGCTTTGCTTTCGCTCTTCACACCCGCCGCCGCCGCAGCACAGGCGACGCAACCCGATTCCGGCACAACCGGCGCGAAGACTAACCGGCATGTTCTGCCAAAAGTGGAGTTTAATAGCACGCCGCTGGAGGAGATTGTTGCCTATCTGCACGAATTGGACCCCGATTTTCAAGCTGTCGTCGCTCGCGCCCCGAGGTCAGAGGAAAACTATCCACTCGTCACCCTGAAACTGAACAATGTCACGCCGGAAGAGTTGCTCCATGTCATTGAAATGGCCTATCCGCGAGTGGGGGTTCATTCCACCGCTGAAGAGCAAGGCGCATCCGGGTTGAATCAGCGGCCAATCTATGTCATCAAGGTGGTGGCGCCCCAGGTCAATAACGTCGGCGGCGGCTTTCAGATCATGTCAGACGGTCGGGTGGTGCAGTTGCAACATGTGGTCGTGTATAATCTTTCCTCCCTCGTGGCCGCAATGGCAAAGGGACCAGTGCTAACGGACGCGCCGGCGGCCATGAAGAATATCCTGGAGGTCCTCAACGCCGTCTGTCGCCAATTGCCGCAAGACCCGAAAGTGGTGATGGAGGTCCATCAGGCCACTCATGTGCTGATCGTCACGGGAAGTGATGAGCAGCAGCAGGCGATCACCGAAGCGATTTCGGCGCTGCAGCCGCCGCCGCCTTCGGCAGCGGATATGGCCGCCGAGGTCGAGGCCCAGAATAGGCAGCGCGATTTGAAGCTAAGGGGCTGTTCAAAAATAACCTGTTCAATTACTTCGCCGTGGAGCAATCGTATAATTCCAGTCTCCATGAAACGCGTGCGGCGTCAAACGCACAT
>Ga0208589_1000241_pt1 | contig 26707 bp, 21 predicted proteins | sample NGESurshal092012_2_FD_184486 | JGI IMG/M metagenome (GOLD analysis project Ga0208589, IMG submission 184486) | Arctic peat soil microbial communities from Barrow, Alaska - NGEE Surface sample F53-2 shallow-092012 (SPAdes) | ecosystem: Environmental > Terrestrial > Soil > Wetlands > Peat ...
CGGTCGGCCGCCGGCAGCACCCGGACCGCCACGCGGCGGCCGGGTACCTCGACCAGGCCGAGCACCATCCGGTCCAGCGCCGCCAGGGCGAGCGGCGCCCGGTCGAGCGCCAAGGCCAGCACGGCCAAGCCCAGCACCTCGGCCAGCACGGCCAAGGCCAGCACGGCCAAGGCCAGCACGGCCAAGGCCAGCACGGCCAAGGCCAAGAACGGGACTACGAACGGCGCCAAGAACGGGGCCCCGGCCAAGCCGCGAACCGCGTCCAAGGCCAGCACCCGGCCCGGCGCCAGCCGGCCCAGCAGCTCCCGGCCGACGTCCAGCCGGCCGAAGTCGGCAGCGTCCCGGCGGACACCGCCGCTGACGGTCGCGCCGTCCTCGACCTCGCGCGAGGAGGAGTACGGCGGCCTGCTGGGAGGTCTGATCCGGTAGGGGCCGTCCCGGCCTGGCTGGCCGCGGTTGCGGGGGAGCGCTCGTTCCCTCGCAACCGCGGCTGCCTGCTGTGCGCGTGCCCTTTCGCCGGGCCGGCCCCGAACAGCCCCGCCTGGCCCCGCGGGCCGCGGGGCCAGGGGAGACGCCCTATCCTGAACCCAGCGACGGGCGAGTCGGCCGGGCGGCCGCGTCGCTGCCCGCATGGGCAGCGCCGAGGAAGGTCCGGGCTCCGCAGGGCAGGGTGGTCGGTAACACCGACCCGGGGTGACCCGCGGGAAAGTGCCACAGAAAACAGACCGCCTCCGGCCTGGCCGGAGGTAAGGGTGAAACGGTGGTGTAAGAGACCACCAGCGCCCGGGGTGACCCGGGCGGCTTGGTAAACCCCACCCGGAGCAAGGTCAAGAAGGGCCCGCGTCCCTAGGAAGCAGGCCCGCGCGAGCGCTTGAGGGCGGCCCGCCCGATGCTCGCGGGTAGACCGCAGGAGGCTGTCGGCAACGGCAGTCGTAGATGGATGGCCGTCGGCCCGCGCAAGCGGGCGCACAGAACCCGGCCTACAGGCCGACTCGCCCGTCGCCCGATCCCTGACCTGCGGTGGAGCGCACGCGCCAGCCCGGCTGGGGCATATTCCGGGCACACTGGCTGGCCGGGGAACGCTGTCAAGACGGGATTGACAGTGTTTGCGACACTTCGAGTAGTCCCCACCGGAATGCCCGGCCGGGCGTCTGGCGCGTGTGCAGGCATCAGGGCGTCTCGTCCTGGTCGGTGCCGAATGCCCTGTCGAGGGCGTCACGCGCCCGGCCGCTGGCCTCCGGCACCAGGTGGCCGTACAGGTCAACGGTGGTCGTGATCGACTTGTGGCCGAGCCACCGGGCACTACCGAACCAAACGGACGGGCGGCGTCAGGCCACACCGGACCACAAGTAGCGGGCGCCGATGGCGATCACCAGGACGCCCATCACGCGGCGGATCAAGAGATCCGGGAGCCGGGACTGAAGCCGGGCACCGGTATAGGCACCGGCCAGGCCACCAGCGCCCAGCGCGATACCCGTGGGCCAGGAGGGAGCCACAGACCCGTGATGGTGGAGCGACAAAATCGTGAAGGTGATCACGCCAGCGACCGAGGTCACGAACGTGGAGGCCAGGGCAGCGGGCGCGACCTCGGCAGGCCGCCTGCCAGATCCGATCAGGATGGGTGCCAGGATAGAGCCGCCGCCGATTCCGTAGATCCCGCCGACGCACCCCACCACGGCCGCCAAGACCACCAGGACCGGGGCCGGAATCAGCCGGGCCGGGTGGTCGGACTCGCCCGAGGGAGATGGCCGGGTCAGCGCCAGCCAGATACCAAGCGGGACCAGGACGGCGGCGACCACTAGGTCGAACACCCGAGGGCCGGGCAGCAGCTCGACGCGGATGACCGATCCAGCGATAACACCGGGCAGCGTCCCGGCGATGAGGACCAGGGCGAGGCGGCCGCCAGTCTGGTGCTGCCGCCAGTACCGGTACAGCGCTCCGGGGGTGGCGACCACGTTGTAGAGCAGGTTGGTCGGGGTGACAGCCGGGCTCGGCGTGCCCAGCACGCTGACCTGAAACGGCAGCAGCAAGACCGCGCCAGAGATCCCTGCAGGAGTTGCCAGCACGGCGACCACGTAAGCGGCGAACAGGGCGACGACTTCAGTCCAGCCAGTCCCGAGCACCCGGTCACGGTAGCGGGCATTTGACCTGCTCAGCACATGTTTACCGCCAACCGCACCGGGCGGCTCCGGACAGGCATACCGCGTCAGCGCCGGATGCAGACCGCATGGATCGCCTCTGCGCCCACCAGTCGGTGAAGCCCGCCGCATCTGCGTTAGAGTCCCAGGATGCCGATGTTCCGGATCAAGGAGGCGGCTAGTCTTCTTGGGGTCAGCACCGACACTTTGCGCCGGTGGGCGGACGCAGGACGGATCGCCACGACCACCGACGCCTCAGGGCGGATGGCCGTCCAGGGGACCGCGCTCGCCACGCTAGCGCAGGAGCTGGCCGTGTCAGCCGACCACGAGGAAACCAGAGTGGTCGTGGCCCACTCCACACGGAACAGGTTCAGCGGTCTGATCTGCCGGGTCACCCGCGACACCGTGATGGCTCAGGTAGAGATTCAGGCCGGACCGCACAGGTTCGTGTCACTGCTCAGCCGCGAGGCCGCCGACGAGCTCGGCCTGGAGCCGGGAATGCTCGCGGTCGCGGCCGTCAAGGCCACCAACGTCTCCGTCGAGATCCCCCAGAGCAGCTAAGGCCAGTCCGCCGCCTGGACGACGGGATTACCGTCGTATTCAGCTCCGATCTGGCCCGCGCGGCCCAGACGGTTTCAGCTGCCTTCGGCGCGCCGCGATCCCAGTGCTCTATGACTGGCGGCTGCGCGAATGTGATTACGGCGAGCTGCCGCTGCGCTGGAACGGGCAGCGGGTCCTCATCATCGGTCGCCAGCCGCTGGGACCTGGACCACTTCATTGGCGGCGTCTTCATCGGCGGCCTCCCCCTGGAGGACCTCACGCAGCAGGACTTCGCCTGGCAGGAAGGATGGGGGAACCGGGTCAGTCCGGCTGGCGGACGGGCTTGGTGAGCCTGACGTCTTCTTCCTGGTAGCCCAGGGCGGCGTAGAGCTTGCGGGCGGGCTGATTGGCGGCCCCGGTCTCCAGGGTGATGTAGGGCAGGTCGCGGCCGGCCGCCCATTTCTCGGCGGCCGCCATGAGTTGGCTGGCTATCCCGCGGCGTTCGGCTCCCGCCCGGACGGCCAGTTCGCCGACGTAGGCATCGACCTGCCCGGTGAAGTGGGCTCGCTCGCTGACGGTGACGATGCCGGCGATGCCGTCACCGTCCTCCGCGACGTAGGCGCCGTGGGCTGGGTGGATGAGGGCATCCAGGGACTCCCGGACCCAGCCCTGCACGGCGGGCAGCACGGTCGCTGGGTCACGCCACGGCGCGACCCACTCGGTGAGCCGCGGGGCAATGGCCATGACCTGGTCGCGGTCTTGCGGCTGGTAGGGGCGGACGCGGATCGCCTGGCGGTCTGTCATGGCGTGAGCCTGCCACGCCGCACCGGCCGGGAAAAACCCCTCTGGCCGCGTGATGCGCCTGCCGCCGGCGCCGTGACGGGTTATCGCGAAGCATTTTGTGGGTGGGGGCAACCAAAACGCTTCACGATCCTGGCCGCCGCCCGCAAGAGAGCGTGGCGAGGCGCGGAATTCGTTTGCGGCGCGCGGGCGGCGGTGCTGGGGTAGGCGGCATGCCGGGTATCACGCAGCAGGCGAGGGCGGCGTTCCGGGAGCAGGGCTATGTGGTGATTCCCGGCGTCCTCGACGACTGGCTCATCGCGGCGGGGCGCGAGCTCGCCGCGGCGATGCTGGCGGAGCAGCCGCCTGAGGACGGCCGGCGCGGCCCGTATTTCCTGTGGCCGCGCTTTGGCCCGGCTGGTCACGGGCTGCTGGACTTCTACCGGGATGCCGGGATCGGGCGGATGGCCGGCCGGGGACGTTCACGCTGCTGGCCGGGGTGTGGCTATCCGACCAGCGGCAGCGGGACCGCGGCAACTTGTGGGTCTGGCCGCGCACGCACCTGCGGTTCGGCGCCTACCTAGCCCAGCATGGCGCCGACGCGCTCAGCCGGGTGGAGGACATGAGCCCAGGCCCGTATCCGAAGATCGATCTGGGCGAGCCGGTGCAGGCAACCGGGCCGCCGGGCAGCGTCCTGCTGGCGCACTACCTGCTCGCTCACAACCTGGGCGGCCACGAGGGGGCGGCCGGGTCGGGCGCGCGGCAGACGGTCTACTACCGGCTGCAGGCGGCCGGCCACCAGGACCGCTGGCGCGAGGCAGTGACCAGCCCGCTGCTCGAGTTCGGCTAGGTCGTCCGCTGGGACTGGCTGGCTGGCGGATCAGCAGGCCGCCCGCCGCGGAAGTCAGCCGATCCGGGTCGCGTGACCGGCCCAGTACGGAGCCCGGAGCTGGCGCTTGAGGATCTTGCCGGAGCCGGTGCGGGGCAGATCCTCGAGGAACGACACCGAGCGCGGGGACTTGTAACCGGCCAGGTGCTCGCGGGCGTAGGCCATGACATCCGCCGCGGACACCGTCGCGCCGGGGGCGAGCACCACGGCGGCGTGGACCACCTCGCCCCACTCCGGGGACGGGATCCCGAACACGGCCACGTCGAAGATGCCCGGATGCTGCTCGAGCGCCGCCTCGATCTCGGCCGGGTAGATGTTCATCCCGCCCGAGATGATCATGTCGGTCTTGCGATCGCAGATGTAGATGAACCCCTCGTCATCGCGGTAGGCGATGTCGCCGACGGTGTGAAAGTCGCCCTGGCGCGCCGCCTCGTAGCTATCGGGCTGCTTGTAGTACTCGCTGAAGACCTGCGCTGAGCGCACGTAGAGCTCACCGGGGTGATCGGGACCAGACTCCGCTATTTCCCGGCCTTCGGAGTCCAGCAGAGCGATCTCGACTCCAGGAGCCGGCTGCCCGCACGATCCGGGCTTGCGGAGCTGGTCGCGGGGCTGCAGGACGCAGCTCACGCCGAGCTCGGTGGAGCCGTAGATCTCCCATAGCGAGTCGGCGGGAAAGTCGGCCAGGTAACGCTGCTTGAGCGCGAAGCTCCACGGCGCGGCATTGGCCAGCATCCGCTTCATCGACGTGCGGTCGTAGCGGTCCTTGACTTCGGCGGGCAGCGCGCAGACGAGCCGGATCGGCGGCGGCGCGGAGAAGGTGGAGCTGACCCGGTAGGTGTCCACCAGGCGCAGCCAGTCCTCCGCGTCAAACCTCCGCTGGACGACGATCGTCTGGCCGAACGCCAGCCCGGCGGCCATGAAGGCCGAGGGTCCGCTGTGGTAGAGCGGGCCGGAGGTGAGGTAGACGTCGTCGGACGCGTACCCGATCAGGCTGACCAGGGCCAGGGCGGAGGCCTCGTCCACGCGGTGGCGCAGGGCTCCCTTGGGCTTCCCGGTGGTGCCTGAGGTGTAGATCATCGTGGCTCCGCCGCCCTCATCGGCGGCTGACGGCTCGGACGGCGCCGCGGCGACGAAGTCATCGCCGAGCACCTGGCCGGCCATCTCGGCCGGGGGCGGCCCCCCGAAGATGATGACGTGCCGGAGCGTGTCGGCCTGACCGTCAGGCAGGGCCAGCAAGCAGGCGTACTCGGCGTCCACGTACGCGACGGAGGCGTCGCTGTGGCCGATGATGTGGCGGGCTTCCTCCGCCGTGAGCCGGTAGTTGAGCGGGACGGCGACCGCGCCGATCTTGCGCGTGGCGGCCATGACCGCAAGGACCTGCGGCGAGTTCGGCCCGCACCAGATGACCTTCTGGCCCGGCCCGGCGCCGAGCGAGGCCAGCGCGTGAGCCAGCCGGTTGGCCTCCGCCTCCAGCTGCGCGTACGTCCACGAGACGATCACGCCGCCGTGGTCGTCGATGACCGCGGGCTTGTCGGGCTGGCTGGCTGCGTAGGCAGAGAGGATGTCTGGCATGCGACCCCTGTCCTTCAACTCGGGCGGCCCCGGCTGCGCTCTTTGCCTACCCTGCACGGGTTCACGCGGGTTGTCATCAGTCACTGGCGATCATGAGCCGGACGGGGAGCCGCCGACCAGCCCGGCGTCGTAGGCGGCGATGACCAGCTGGGCCCGGTCGCGCGCCCCCAGCTTCATGAGCAGCCGGCCGACGTGCGTCTTGGCGGTGGACAGGCTGACGTGCAGGCCGGCGGCGATCTCGGCGTTGGACAGGCCGCGGCCGATCAGGGTCAGGACCTCGCGCTCCCGGTCGGTTATCTCCGCCAGGGCGGCCGCCGGACGGGGCCGGGACTCGGCACGCGCGGTGAACTCGGCGATCAGGCGGCGGGTGACGCCAGGGGACAGCAGCGCGTCGCCGGCCGCAACCACCCGGATGGCGGCCAGCAGCTCGGCCGGCGGGGTGTCCTTGACCAGGAAGCCGCTGGCCCCGGCCCGCAGCGCGGCGAAGACGTACTCGTCGAGGTCGAAGGTGGTCAGGATCAGGACCCGGACGGCGGAGGTCTGCGCGTCGCTGGTGATCTGCCGGGTCGCTGCGATCCCGTCCAGGCCGGGCATCCGGATGTCCATGAGGACCAGATCGGGCTGCAGGCTCCGGGCGAGCTCGACGGCCTGCGCGCCGGTGGCCGCCTCGCCCACCGAGACCAGGTCCGGCGCGGTGTCCACCAGCACGCGGAAGCTGCCGCGCACCAGCGCCTGGTCGTCGGCGACCAGCACGCGGATCGTCACGCGGCGGCACCCGCCAGCGGGAACCTGGCGGTGACCCGGAAGCCGCGTCCGGGCAGCGGGGCGGCCTGCAGCTCGCCGCCGTACATCTGGACTCGCTCGCGCATGCCCGCGATGCCGTGGCCGTCCCCCCCGCGGCCGTCCCCCCCGCGGCCGTTTCCCCCGCGGTTGGCAGCCCCGTGGTTGGCAGCCCCGTGGTTGGCAGCACCGTGGCCGGTGCCGCTGTCGGTGACGGCCAGCAGCAGCATCTCCCGCTGGTAGGTGACCGTGACCTGGCAGCTGTCCGTGGCCGCGTGCCGGATCACGTTGGTGATCGCCTCCTGGATCACCCGGTAGGCGGCGAGCTCCAGCCCGGCTGACAGCGGCGGCCGCTCGCCGCAGACGTCGAGAGTGACCCGGACGCCGGCCTCGGCGGTGCGCTTCACCAGGCCGTCCAGGTCCGCCAGTCCCGGCGTAGGGACCAGGGACACGGCCGCCACGGGCGCCGCGGCGCTCTCGTCGGCCCGGAGCATGCCGAGCAGCGCCCGCATCTCGCCCAGCGCGCCGCGGCTGGTCTCCTCGATGGAGGCCAGCGCGCGGGCGGCCTCGTCGGGCCGCGTGCTGGCGACGTAGTTGGCCACTCCCGCCTGCACCGCGATCAGGCTCATGGTGTGCGCCACCACGTCGTGCAGCTCGCGGGCGATCTGCAGCCGCTCCTCGCTGCGCGCCCGGCGTGCCTCGGTCAGCTGCTCACGCGCTCGTCGCTCGGCCTGCTCCCGCTGGGCCGCCGCATGCGAGCGCTGCTGCTCCGCCGCATAGCCAATCAGCCAGGCGATCGCGACGAGCGGCCAGCTGGCCAGCAGCAGGCCGGCGGCGGCGCCCGGCAGCGGGGTCACGTGCGGGCCGCCGAGGAAGACAGCCATCCCGGCGCCGACGGCCAGCAGCGTGGCCGCGAGCAGCCACAGCGCCTCCCGGCGCGGCCGCCGCAGCGGGATCAGGTAGATCACGAACGCCACCGCCAGCACCGGGCCGGGCGAGGTGCTGATGGCCGTGGCCACGGCCGCGCTGAGCACCACCAGCGCGAGCACGCTGCGGGGCCAGCGTCGCCGGAACGCCGCTGGCAGTACGCCAGCCGCGATGACCAGGGCAGCGGCCCAGCGTGGGATGCCGGGCAGGTAGGCCGCCTCCCGGAAGATAACGGCGGATGCCAGCGCGAGCAGCGCCGTGGCCGCGCAGTCGATCGCGACCAACTGCGCCGGCCGCAGCGGCCGGAGCAGCGGCACGCGAACGGGATCCATGCCCTGACCGTAGCCCGGCCGCCGCGGGCTCCGCGTCGTACCGGAGACCGACGCGGCCTGGTGTACCTGAGGCCAGCGGCCGCGCCCAAGCCTGTCCCGTAGCCCGATGTTCCCGGCGGCCGCCCGCGGCACCGTGAGAGCCATCGCTACGAAGGAGGACCCGATGATGTGGCTGACCTGGCGCCAGTTCCGCGGTCAGGCCATCGCGGCGGCGGCCGGGCTGGCCGTCCTGGCGGTAGCTCTCGGCGTGACCGGCCCGCACCTGGCCCGGCTGTATGCCGCCAGCGGGCTGGCCAGCTGCTCGGTCCGCGGGAGCTGCGCGGCGCTCACGGCCGCCTTCCTGAGCCGGGTGACGTCCGACGCCGTCTACCCGGCCCTGTATTTCCTGGGAGCGGGAGTCGTGTATGCCGGGCCCGCTGTCATCGGCATGTTCTGGGGCGCGCCGCTCGTCGCGCGCGAGCTTGAGGTCGGCACCTTCCGGCTGACCTGGAACCAGAGCGTCACCCGGGTCCGCTGGATGGCCGTCAAGCTCGGCCTGGTCGGCCTGGCCGCCGTGGCGACCGCCGGGCTTCTCAGCATCATGACCACCTGGTGGGCCAGCCCGATCACCCGGGCCGGCGGCCTGCCCATCGGCCTGAGCCAGCTCAGCCGGTTCTCGCCCGTGGTATTCGCCACGAGCGGTATTACCCCGATGGGCTACGCCGCGTTCGCGTTCGTCCTCGGCGCCGCCGCCGGCATGCTGATCCGCCGCACCGTGCCCGCCATCGCGGTCACCCTGGCCATCTTCGCCGCCCTCCAGGTGCTCGTGCCGCTGGCCGTCCGACCGCACCTGCTGGCCCCCGTGCACGTCACCGCGCCGGTCGACGTCAACCTCCAGGACAGTCAGGTGGCCAGCAGCGGCCAGCTGACCGTGCCGGTGAACCTGCCGGGCGCCTGGGTCATCTCCAATCAGACCATCACCCCGGCGGGCCGCGTGTTTGTCCTGCCGGTCATCCCGGCCTGCCAGTCGGGCACCCAGCGGGCCTGCGACGCCTGGCTGGCCCGCCAGCACCTGCGGCGGCGGATTGCCTACCAGCCGGCGAGCCGTTTCTGGGCGTTCCAGGGTTACGAGACCGCGATCTTCCTGGCCCTCGCCCTCGGCCTCGCCGCCGGCTGCATCTGGTGGGTCCGCTATCGCCTGTCCTGACCGGGCCCGCCGGGCGCCCGGCCAGGACGGGCCCCGTATGATCCTGCCGTGCCGGAGGGCCAGATCTCCGTCGATGACCCGCGCGCGCCGGACGTCGTTGACCTGCTGCAGCGCCATCTGGCGTTCGCCCACTCGCACAGCCCGCCGCAGGATGTCCATGCTCTCGGCCTCGACGGCCTCCTCGATGCGGCGGTCACGTTCTTCAGCTTCCGACGCGACGGCCAGCTGCTCGCCGTCGGGGCGCTGAAGCAGCTGGACCGGCACCACGCGGAGCTCAAGTCCATGCACACCGCGCAGGCGGCGCGGGGGCGCGGGATCGGCCGGGCGATGGTCGAGTACCTGATCGGCGTGGCCCGCGAGCGCGGCTGCCGCCGGGTCAGCCTGGAGACCGGCACCATGGCCGCGTTCGCCCCGGCGCGGTCGCTGTACGCGAGCGCGGGGTTCGAGCCCTGCGCGCCATTCGGCGATTACCACCCGAGCCTCAACAGCACCTGCATGACGCTGGCCCTGGACGGGCTCGGGCCAGGTGCCCGGATGGGGCACGGCGCGGCCTCGGACTCTGACGGCTAGGAAACGGACAAGATCCGCCACCGCTCGCCGGGCCAGCATGATCAGCCGGGTCATGGGTCGCCGCTGCTGTTCGCGAGGAGATTGCCGCGATGGGTCATCCCCGGAGGCGGGCGAGCGCTTTGATGACTGGTTCTGTCCCGTCCTCGCGAGCGAGCCGACTCGCCTGCGCCTGCGCCCGGTAGGACGGGCGGGTAACCGCATCCCGCATTGCGGCGGTGAGCGCCGGGGCGGAGAGCCTCTTGTAGGGGATGGGCGGCGGCCCCGTGCCAAGCGCAGCGAGCCGGGCCGCCCAGAACGGCTGGTCGCCGAGCTTCGGCACGCTCACGGCAGGGATTCCGGCGCGGAGTTGTCGAGGAAGCCGCGCAGGCGGGCGTCTGTCGTCATCGCCACGATTTCCGCCAGCAACTTCAGCGAGCCGCTGGCGCGCACCGACGCGCTATTCCTCACCGTCACCACCGGGCCATGTCGAAGACACTTTCATGCAATCGATCACGACCGGGCCGGGCCTATGCGAAAGCCCGAGGCTAGAGGATGTTGATCGCGCGGGAGATCACGAGCGCGGCCAAGGCGAGGGACGCTGCCGCTTCGAGCATCATGAGGGCCTTGGCCCATGGTTTGATCGCTGAAGTCTCGGCAGGACTGAAGGCGGTAGAGGTCCAGAACGACAGGGACAGATAGTCGAGGAAGCGCGGTACCCAGCCGGGGGTCACGTAATCCGTGTGCTGCATCTCCGGGAAGACAAACGCCGGGTTCTGGTCCGGGTAATGTGCCCGTGCGGCGGCGCCACCGCGATCGAGGTCCCAGTACCACAACGCGAACGCGATCACGTTCGTGGCCCAGATCACGCCGCCGGCGGCCAGCTCCCCGGCTGGGTTATTCGCATAGAGCTTGCTGTTGGTCAGGATGTCCACCACAAGCCGGCCGGCGGCCAGCAGGTTCGCCAGAGTGATGACCGCAATGACGATGCCCATGAGCACCCGCAGCCAGGTTTTCTGCCGGTCAATGCGGCCTGGGTCACCGGCGATCAGCACTGCCAGCAACGTGAGCAGCACCACCGGGATCACCCATACGGGCTGTACCCGGTACCGCGCAGGGAGGACCACGTGCAGGCCGACGACAGCGATGATCGCCAAGGCGATCGGCCACCAGTGCTCACCCCGTTCGGCAGCCGGGGCCAGCTCGATCGCGGGCCAGCGGGGCGTCTTTCGCTCGGCAGGCATACTCCATGATGATCACGGCATAGCTGAAGTCAACCGTGCGGGACCCAGCCGAGCCGTGTCCGCCCGCCAAAAGGCACTGGCCACGGCCTGTGGGATGCCAAGTCTGTAGTGCGGGCCTTGACCTGGCCTTTCATGCTGCTCGGTGTGCTCGCTGGTGCATCCGCAGTGTCGGGGGCAGGCTGTCGCAGAACAGCTGATCAGGGCCGGCCAGCCGCCGAGCCGCGCGAAGATCAGGTACAGCAGGCGAAGGGGCAGTTTCAGGCGTCGGCGACTCTGCCGGCGCCCGGCTGCCGGCAGAGCCATTCCGCAAAGGACCTGGATTCATCCGTGCCAGGTTGCGCGCCGCCGGGCAGGGCTTGGGCGAACACGAGCGCGGCGGTGGCCTGGAGTTCGCTGCGCAGCAGGTGGGGGGCGCCGGTCGCCTCGAAGCCGAGGGACCACCAGTCCTGGCCATTCACGCGAACTTCGGTGAGTTCCACCCTGCACTCCGGCTGCTGGCCCGGCCCCGGGACGCGCGCCACGAGCGGCCCGCTGGCCCGCGAGAACCGGCTAATGCGCCGCCTCTTGCGTACTGCCCTCCAGTCGGCCGGTTCGCCGCGGTCCTGGACGGGCGCGCAGAAGGGAAAGGACCACTTCTGCCAGGACTCCATGCGTCCGCGGGCCCGGCCGGCCACCTCGAGGATTCCCGGGCTGCCGCGGTACACCTTCACCTCCAGCGCCCCGCCCCCGCGGACCTTCACCGACAGCTCGCGCAACCGCGGACCCAGGAGATAGGTGTCCTCGCGCGACTCCGTCCCGGCCGGGAAGCGTGCGAACCATTCGGCAACCGCGGTCTCCAGCTGGCCCGGGAAGATCCAGCGCACCTCAAGGGTGCGACCTCCTTCGGTGACCGTGCTGTGAGGCGGTTCAGTCGGCATCGCCTTCTGCTCCTGACACGGCCGGCCCCGCGCGCAGCTGCCGCACGCCTGCGCTTGCGTCAGGCCAGCCGGGTACTGCACGGTCCCCATCGCCGGGCCGGGCAGGGCGTCGCCGGGAAGCGCGGATCAGGCGCACCACCAGAGCTCCGGCCAGCAAGCGGGCGGCCTTCGCCAGCACCACTACCCGGTATTCCTCCTTCTCGCGGGAGGGGATGACGGGCTTATTAGCACGCTCCGCGCTGGCGGTGACCACTGCCGGATCCTCAGGACTTGCCGGACTCGTAGACCTCGGTGAACAGGTCACCCTGGGCGGCCCCGGCGGCGGGCTTGTCGCCGCCGCGGCCGCGCAGCACGAAGGCGATGCCTACTGCGACCACGGCGCCGGCGATCGGCCCCGCGAGGTAGACCCAGTAGCTGGTAAAGGTGGTGCTGGCCAGGTCGGGGCCGAACGTGCGGGCCGGGTTCATCGAGGCGCCGGAGATAGGGCTGCCCCACAGGCCGGCCAGGGCGATGTAGCCGCCGACCCCGAAGGCACCGATGATGCCGACGTTCTGGGCCCCGGAGGCGGTGCCCAGGATCACGCTGACCAGGCCCACGGTCAAGATGAATTCCATCCAGAACGCGGCTCCGGCGGAGTAGCCGGAGGCCGGGTAGTTGCTCCCGTACTTGGCCGAGACGTTGATGACAGCGCGCAGGAACAAGGCGGCCAGGGTCGCCCCGGCTAGCTGGGTGATGACGTAGCCCGGGACGCGCCACCACGGGAAGTCGCGGCGCAGGGCGAAGGCGATGCTGACGGCCGGGTTCAGGTGCGCACCGGAGATCTTGCCCATGAACAAGATGATGGCCATGACCGTCAGCGCGGGCGCCACGACCGCGGCGCCGTGGCTGATCACCCCCGGGAAGGCGTGGCCCATCATCCCCCCGCCGGCCGCCGCCAGCACTAGAAAGAAGGTGCCGAGCAGCTCGGAGAACAGCCGCCGCCACTCCTGCCGCGGGTCGTTGAAGTCGGTGATGCGGTCGATGAGGTTCTTTTCGTAGCGGGCCAGCGGGCCTAGCGGGCTCGGCGTGGGTGCTTGCTGTCCGGTGGTCATGGCTGCCTCCCTTCGGGGTCAGGGTGGAGAACACGCGGCCGGGCACCAGAGACGGGATGGCAGGTCATCACAGCCTTCTCCGGGGTGAGCCTGGCTGACAGCCAGCTGGTTGCCTGCCAGCACCCCGGCCGCGGCGAGCAGCTGCAGGACGGCCGCGAACAGGACCAGGCCGTAGCCGTGGCCTTCCGCGTGCCGCCCGTCCGCGCCGCTGTCCGGGTTGATGGGTTGCCGATGTCATTGTGACCCCCCATTCCGCAATCGCCGGAACCTTGATCCCGCGGTCCCTTACCGACGCCATCACGATCCACCTCCTGGGGCGCAGCGGCATCCCCCCAAAGGGATGAAAAGGGACAGGCCGCCTCTCGCCGGTCGAGGAGGCCGAGATCTCGCGAGCACGAGACCGCCCCGGCTTCTGGACCTGGCACGGACGGCAGGCCATGGACAGCCATCCCAAGTGCCAGGACGCTCATGCGGGAGATCGATGAGCTGCTCAGGCGTCCCCCCGGCCCGGGACCATGGCCGGCGTGGCCCGGGCGCTTCGGGCCGGCTGTCGAATGAGCGCGGTCCAAGCATTTAGGGAGTATCGGCGCTGATTGCCGCCTCACGCTGCCAGGCGGTCGCCCGGTCCCGTGAGCTGGGATTCCTGGAAGGGCGACGACTAGTCTTTCATGCCATCGGGGGGATGAAGCTCACCCCCGCACGAGGTCGAATGGTCCTCGACAGCGAACGGAGGCACATGGGCGAGAGGGCGAGATTCCAGGAGACCCTGCGCAAGCTGGCGATGATCGACGAAGGCTTCGTCCAAGACCAGGCCGGGCTCAGGCTAGGCCCGGCCCGGACATCGGCCCTGGACCCCAAGACCGCGGCGTTGCTCCAGCTAGGGGCGTCGGTGGTCATCGGCTCATCGGCGGTCTGCCTGGAATGGAGCGCCACCCGGGCGATGGCGGCGGGCGCGACCGAGGACGAGATCGCCGACGTGCTGCTGGCGATCGCCCCGGTGGCCGGGCTCGGTCGGGTCGTCTGCGCCGCTCCCGATGTGGCGACCGCGCTCGGGTATGACATTGCGGCCGCGCTGGAGGAACCGGATGATCACTGACGGCTCCTCAGCTGGTCATGTCGCCCTGTCGATGGACCGGTGGCTCGTTCTGCCCAGGAGACGCCGGTGAGCAACCCAGGGCAATCGGATGTGCGGATCGGTAGCGACAGCGAGCGCAGATCTTCGTGCAGCCTGCAGCTCCAGCGCAGTTCGCGGCTGCTGAGGGACCGCTCGGGGTCGATGGGCACCTCGGTCCGGCTGAGCCCGATGACCGCAGGCAGCTCCATGCTCAAGCCGCTCCGCGGTGCCGGGGCCAGCAGATCGGGACGCAAATGATCGTCCTCAGCCTCGTTCTCATCGGCTTGGCGATCACGCTCGAACCCATCCCGCTCACCGCGTTCATCCTTGTTCTCGCGTCCAAGGGCGGCGTGCGGAAGGGTGCCGCGTTCATCTTCGGCTGGCTCCTGTCACTCGTGATCGTGATTGCGTTCACGGTGCTCGTCACCCAGAACAAGCCGCCGAAGCCCAGCACGGCTCCCTCGCTGGCAGCACTCGCAGCCAAGCTCGCCATCGGCGCCGGGCTGCTGGTGATCGCGATCCGGCATTACCGGAAGATGGGGAAGCCGAAACCGCCGAAAAAGCCCCCCAGGTGGCAGACCGGCATCGACCACATGACGCCGTGGTATGCCATCGGGCTCGCCCCGCTCACCCAGCCCTGGGGACTAGTTGCTGCGGGTGTCTCGGTCATCGTCGAGGCCAAGCTCTCGTCCTGGGAGAGTTACCTAGCGCTCGTGCTGTTCTGCGTCATCGCCACATCCTCGATCCTCGCGCTGGAGATCTACGCCGGATTCCGCCCCGAACCAGCGCAACAGTTCCTCGCCCGGATGCGGCACTGGATCGATACCCATACTGACCAGGTCATCATCATCGTGTCCCTGGTACTCGGCTTCTGGCTGGTCGCGAACAGCATTTACTACCTCGTCACCTAGCTGCGGCTCTCACCGGATCCCTGTGAGGCCAGAACTCGGCTACAGGCCTCGACCTCGCCTTCTACGCGCGCTCCCGAGTCAATTTAAGCCGGGGCAGTCTCGTTCGTAGGTGACCGTCTGAAGCTTGCGCGGCTTGGTCTCCGAGCTGGGCGAAGACGAGCTGGTGCGGGCGGATTGGATAGTCAAGGCCCGTCGTGTCGTGCGATAGTGGCCAGTAGATAGGCGCTGCCCTAGATCCCGACAGCGCGCGCAACTGCTTGCCGGGGGACAAGTGAGCAGTGCATGTTGCTGTGTCGTCACCGACGAGTCTGCGGCTAACCGCCAGAGTGCTGCCCCCGCACTGGGCCGCCGGGCGCTTGGACGGCGGCAGGCCGTGTTGCCCGGGGAGCCGCTGACGACAGGCGCTGCGGAGCAGGACGCTTCTCAGGCTGGCGTTCGGGCTGAGTCCCTGGCGCCGGGTGCTGCTCCTTGGAGACAGCAGCGGGGGAGTTCCGCCGCGCTAATCGGCTTCCTGGCGGAGAAAGTTCTCAGCCGTCAGCCCGCCCGGCTCTGCGCATCGTTGTGTGCCGCCATCTCCGGGTCGGCATCATGGACGGCCGGATGGAAGGCGACTACACCGAGGCATTCGAGCTTGTCTGGCCCCGCTGCGGTGGCGATCCCTGCCTGGATTACTCCGAGATCCCGTCCCGGCTTCAGTGGCTCCGCGGGTCGCGCATGCTGGAGGCGACCCTCGCAGCCCATGGCAAGCACCTTGGATTGGCCCCTTCACCGAACCGGGCAATACCCTGAAGTCCAGGTGCCTGTTCTGCAGAGTGGGGCTGGAGGTCACTGGTGACGTCCGTTATCTCCGGCAGGGGTCATGCGACCGCTCCAAGACTCAGCTTCGAGCTATCCAATTCGAAATTCGAGTTCCCGCGGGGCCGTCCGGGAATCGTCGCCCGGACAGCCCTGGTCGATCGGCTTGTTGCTGCCCAAGCGCCCGTCATTACGGTGATCGCACCACCCGGCTATGGCAAGACAACGGTTCTGGCGCAGTGGGCCGAACGAATCGGACCGCGCGTGGCGTGGGTCTCCTGCGACGATGGGGACAACGATCCAGTTGTGCTGCTGAGCGCTCTTGCGGTTGCGCTGGACAGAATCGAGCCTCTGGACCCGAAGATATTCCAGACGCTGGCCTCCTCGGGTGCCGGCATTACCGCAGTCCCCCAGTTCGTGTCCGACATCGCCTTGATGCGCCGGCCTGTCACAGTGGTGCTGGACCATGCAGAGGCAGTAACGAACAAGCAGTGCCTAAGCGCGATCGCCGAGTTCGGCCTGCGCCTCCCGCCTGAATGGCAGTTCGCGCTGGCTTCACGCGCCAACGTGCCTCTTCCAGCGGCGCGCTTGCGTGCCCTGGGCGGCATCTTCGAAGTCACCGCCGAAGATCTAGCGATGGGACCTCTGGAGGCGTTCTCATTGCTGAAGGGCGCGGGCGCTGAGGTCAGTGACGCTAACATCCACGATCTCCTGCAACGGACCGAGGGATGGCCCACCGGGCTGTATATCGCCGCGCTAGCCATGAAATCTGGCACCCGGCAGAGAAGCGGTGACTTTACTTTCACTGGCGACGATGTCTTCATGGGCGACTATCTTCGCTCTGAACTCCTCGACCGGGTCTCAGGCGCGGAAGCGTCGTTCCTCACCCGCACTTCGGTTCTGGACAGGATGTGCGGATCTGTCTGTGACGCCATCCTGGCCGAGACGGGATCTGCGCGTGTGCTAGAACGGCTGGAGGACGGGAATCTGCTGGTGGTCCCGCTCGACCGCCGCCGCGAGTGGTACCGCTATCATCATCTGCTCCGAGAGTTGCTGCAGTCGGAACTTCGACGCCGCGAGCCCGATCTGGTCCAGGATCTCCACTTCCGGGCGGCAGCCTGGTTCGAGGCGAACGCGATGCCTGAGACTGCCATCGATCATGCCCAAGCGGCAGGAGACTATGACCGAGTGGCCCGTCTTCTTCTGGACCTGGCCCAGCCGGTCTGGGCTAGTGGCCGGGTCGAGACAGTGCTGCGCTGGATGGAGTGGATCAGGGATATAACCTCAGCTGAGCACTACGGCGCGATCGCTGTGCACGGTTCGTTGATCTTTGCTCTCCTCGGCAAGCCAGGCGAAGCCGAACGCTGGGTCGGCGCCGCCGAACGTGCGTCCTCCACGGGAATTCTTCCGGACGGAAGCACGATGGAGGGCACACTCGCATACCTGCGCGCGATCTCGTGCCGCGGTGGCGTCGGCGAGATGCGGCGGGATGCGCAGACCGCCTGGGAGGGGCTGAGTCCGGCCAGCCCGTACCGGGCGACGATGCTGTATACCGAAGGTATTTCCTACCTGCTGGAGGATGATCCGGCCCAGGCTGGCCCTATTCTCGCTCGCGCATACGAAGTCGCGACCAGCGCCGGCGCCTTGCCATTGGCCGCTCTCATCCTCGCCGAGCAGTGCTACGTGGCAGCCGAACTCGATGACTGGCCCCAGGTGACGGCGCTCGCGCGCCGCGCGATCGCCATAGTAGAGGCCGGGCATTTCGAGGATTACTGGACAAGTGCGCTCGTCTATGCCTGGGCGACTCGGGCTGCGTGGCATGAAGGAGACATCTCCCAAGCAAGGTCTTACCTCGGGCGTGCCTCTCGGCTGAGACCCCTGCTCACCTACGCCCTGCCCGTTGTTTCAGCCCAGGCGCTTCTCGAGATGGCTCACTCATACATCACACTCGCCGACTCCGGTGGCGCCGCAGCGGTCCTGATGCAAGTCCACGACGTTCTCCAGCAAAGGCCAGACCTTGACGTACTCCGCGAACTAGCGGATCAGCTAAAGTCCAGACTCGCCACGATCAAGGCAGGGACCGTCGGTGCGTCGGCACTGACTGCGGCTGAAATGCGGCTCTTGCCCCTCCTGTCCACGCATCTCTCGTTCCGGGAGATCGGCGAGCGGCTGTTTGTTTCCTCTCACACGGTCAAGACGCAGGCGTACTCCGCGTACCGGAAGCTCGGGGCATCGACACGCAGCGAGGCGGTCGCTCGCCTGCACGAACTCGGCCTGGACTGCTAGGACGCATCGGCTACGGACACGCACGCATTTTCAGGCGCCGACGATATCTGGATCATCGTGACCTCAGATCAGCTCAAGCTGCTGGGCTCGGCGGACTGCCTCGCTGCGGTGAGTTACCGCCAGCTTGCGGTAGATGCTTTTGAGGTGCGTCTTGACGGTGTTGATCGAGATGTACATCTCGCTGGCCACCTCAGCGGTGTTCAGCATGCCTGAGACGTGTCGCAGCACCTCCCTCTCGCGGTCAGTGAGCGGCTCGACCACTACGATCGCGGGCTGATCTGGGAGGTCCAACGGAGCCGGGCGGTGATAGCTGCGCGGGGTCTGGCCCACCAGGCGCTCGTAGCTGTGGGCCAGTCCAGGGTCACTCCGTAGCACCTGCGTCATCCAGCCGCGCTCCATGACGACCGGTAGCCTGAACTGCTCACGTTGAGCCAGCCGAAGCGCGGACGCAAGTGACCGATGGCCTCGCGCGCGGTCGCTGCCGTTGTAGCTGAGATGGGCGTCAACTAGCCAGGTCTGCAGCCGTACCCGTTCGGACGCCCCACCATGGGCGGCTAGCGCGGGTGCGAGCGCGCGTGCTGCCTTGCTGGTGTCTCCGGCGGCCGCCCAAGCCTGCGCGTGCATGACCGCCGCCTCCAGCGAGCTATCGCAGTCGACCCGCTCGACTGCGGCGAGCGCTGATCGCATGTCGCCGGCGGCAACGCATGCTCGCCACTCGACTAGGCTCAGCTTTTGCTCGAGCCAGCCCGGAACATACCACCCGGACCGTGCCTTAGCCACGCACTGCGCGGCTGCTTCTGCGCGTCCCTCGACTAGGCCAGCACGTGCGGCTACCAGGCAGGCCACCGCCGCGATCAGCCTGTCCGGGCTTGCGCTGAGGGCGGCGTCCGCCTGCTGGAGAAGACTGCGCGCCTCGCGCAAATCATTGCGCTCCAGGTGTACCCAAGCCAGTGCGACGAGCGCCGCAGGGTTCGACTGCTGAACAGCCGGATACCCCCCGCCAGCCGTGGCCGCCGCTGCCGCCAGGGTGGCCAGCTCCGCAGCGCGGCACAGCCAGCCGCGCATTGTCTCCGCCAGCGCCAGATGCCCAAGGCAGTCGGCTCGTTCGTAGTCCGCACCCGAAGCTGTTGCGATAGCGACCCCCAGATCCAGGACACTGGTCGCCTTCTCGAAATCGCCTGACCACAGCTCGACAGCCCCGCGGCTGGCCAGGACTCGGGCGCTGATCTTAGGATGCCGGACGAGCTTGTCCCCCGAGATCCTGCTGACCAGAACCTCTGCGCGGGTTGCGGTCGCTGCGGCCACCGTAAGGTCACCAGCGCGACGAGAAGCGGCGAGGCGGATCATCGCGGCGGCCAGCCGGCCCGGAGCCTCCTGATCGGCGGGAAGCCGCTCGAGGATGGCTTCCGCGGCAGCCAGCGCGGCGACGGAGGATTCATGCTGGCCAGCGGCCAGCGCGGCTGCAGCGGAGACCAGGTAGGGCTGGGGCTCGGTCCAGGCTTCATCGTCCGGCATGCTCAGGAATTCGGCGGCCAAGGACCGGCTGCCCTGCGGCTCAATAATCGAGCTGATCGCCAGGCCGCCGATGACCATGCTGGTGGCGAGCTGCCAGTCGTCCGCTTGAGCGGCGTGCCGAATCGCGTCGATGAGCGAGCCGTTCCGCTCATAGATGCGAGCGGCTCGCCGATGCAGTTCGGGGATCCGTTTCGGATACTTGCACCTCAGCTTGAGGCGCAACACCTCCGCGAACAACGTGTGATAGCGGTACCACCCGTACCCGATCGGCTGTATGAACGTGTTCGCCCGCGCCAGAGCCGACAGGATCCCCGCGGCCTGGTCGTTGCCCGCCAGTTCGGCGGCGGCCTCAGCGCTGACATACTCCAGGATGCTCGTGCTCAGAAGGACTTCCCGGACCTCAGGCGGCTGGGTGTTGAGAACTTCCTCCACCAAATAGCCAGTCAGGGCACTGTCCTCGGTGATCAGCTCCTTGATGAACTGGTCAGGGTCGGGATGAGCGTCCATGGAGAGCGCGGCGAGGCGGAGGCCGGCCGCCCAGCCCTCAGTTCGCCGTGTGAGGTCCCCGAGTGAGTCCCCTGACACCCTGCTGCCGTGCTGGACCATGAGCAGGGCCGCTTCGGCGACGGTGAAAGCAAGGTCACGTTCCCGGATCTCGGTCAGCTCGTCGGAAAGCCGGTAACGATGCAGCGGCAGCAGCGGATCCATCCGCGAGGAGACCACCACGCGCAGGCCGGGCCCGACGTTCCGCAGTACGAAGTCAAGCCCATGCAGCACATTCGGGTCAGTTAGCACATGGAAGTCATCGAGGGCCAGGATCACCGGCGGGTCCTGGGCGGCCAGCGCCGATACAAGCCCTAGCAAGAACACGTGATCGGCCGCCCGCCCCCGCCCGGCGGCCGACAATACCTTCGGAAGGACAATGCCGGAACGGCGCAGTGCCGCGACCACATAGGACCAGAACACCTCCGGCCGGTTGTCGTAGCGATCCAGGCAGACCCACGCCACCGCCCTGGGTTCCGCCGCCGCCCACAACGCCAGGGCCATCGTCTTACCCGCCCCGGGAGGACCGGTAACAACAGTCAGCGGGCACCACCGCGTACCCTGGCCGATCAGCTCGGTGATCCGCCGGCGCCGCACGGCCCAGTCAGGCACGCTCGGCGCCCTGATCTTAGCTGCCAGGATCAGGTTGCCACCGGAAACGGCTGACCGGCTGGCACGGGCCGCCACCTGCTGGGCCACATCGGTCGCCATCGGAACTCGCCGTCCCCTCTAGCCGCCAGCCTGATGGTCGCTCGCCACGCAGGAGATCACCCGTCAGGGACGCGGGCCACCGTGTCCGGCTGCCAGGGGATCCTCCCTCGCGCTATTGCTACGAAACGCCAGCCGCGCGGCCCGCGCATCCCACGATTTGTATGAAGTGGCAGGTACCGCGGGTAGGTTCACGACCGAGAAGATCACTCAGCGATAATGCCAGCCCGGAAGACCGCGCCAGCACCGCACAACAGGTCGCGTCGGACAGATCGAGTAATCGATCTGCCCGACGGGATCGTCACCCTTCCAGGAGCCCCAGCTCACGGGACCGGGCGACCGCCTGGCTGCGTGTGGAGGCGCCCAGCTTGCGGTAGATCGACATGGCCTCCGACTTGACGGTGTTCCGGGACAGGAAGATCTGGGCGGCGATCTCGGGAAACGACAGGTGCGTGGAGAGCAGCGGCAGAAGCCGGAGTTCGGCACCGGTCAGCGCGGACGCTCCGGGTGCACTTGGACCGCGCTCCTTCGACAGCTGGGTCTGAAGCGCCCGGGCCTCGCCGGCCAGGTTACCGAGGCCGGGCCGGCGCCTGAGCAGCTCATCGATCTCCCGCATGAGCGTTCTGGCCCCGGCGAGGTCGGCGAGCGCGAGGTGAACGCGGGCAAGCTCGATCCGGGCCTGAACGGCGAAGTAGGGGAGTGCATAGGTCAGCAGATGCCGCAGACGCTGTCCAGTGACGAGGTGCTGACGCGCCGCCGGGACGTCTCCCCGATGCATGGCTGTGCGGGCCTGCACCGCGCTGACCAGGGGTGTCGCGTAGCTCTCCTCGATCCCGGCGCGGTGCAAGGCGGCGGCTGCCTGCCCGGCAAGCGCCTCGGCCCGGTCCCATTCGCCGCCTGCCATCGTCGCCAGCGATCGTTCGCACAGCGCGAGCGCGACATCCTCGAGCGCGCCCACTTCCTTTCCGACGCTAACACCATCCTCAAGGGACGCGTCGCCGCCATCAAGGTCACCAGAAAGGACGCGCGCGATCCCCTGCAGGATCGCGGGTGCCGGCGTCACGAAGTTCCCCGCCGCGAACTTCTGCATGGCCTCGTCGGCGTCGGCGCGCATTTGTTTCACCCCGTGTCGGCACAGGAAGGCCCGGAGCAGGGCGCCCCACGCCTCGGCCGAAGGATCATCGGGCCGCGCCGGATCGCCGTACTGCCAGCGATCGACCACGCCGGCCCATCGCTCGGCCTCAACCGGTCGCCCCGTCAACGCGGACAGGAGCGCGGCCAGCACCGCGACCATCGGATGGCCCTCGATTTCGCCCCGGCCCTCCAGCCACCGGAACCACCGCTGGATGGTCGTGACCCGGCCTTGCCGGTGGGCCGGCACCGCGAGTTTCTCTGCCAGGCCAGCGACCTGGTCGGCGTCCTCAGCTGCGATGGAGTACTCCAGCGCCTCCTCGGTCAGACCGTTGCGCAAGCACCAGCCGGCGGCGCGGCGCCGCATGACCGGGATCAGGCCGGGCTCCAGGCGTTCCAGCTCCGCCAGGAGCATGTCGCGGAACAGGTGGTGGTAGCGGTACCACTGCCCGCGGCGGTCCAGCGGCACCAGCAGCAAGTTCGACCGGGCCAGTTCCGCCAGGGCCACGGCGGATCCGCTCACCTCCAGCACCGCGTCACACAGCGGGCCGGACATGCCCTCCAGCACCGCGGTCCGGGTCAGGAACGCCCGCTGCCGGCGGGAGATCCGCGACAGGAACTCCGACTCCATGTATTCGCTCACCAGCCGGTCATCTCCGCCGAAGGAGACCGCCGCCCCGGCCAGGGGGCCGCCTTCCCTGAGGTAAAGCGCTGCGAGGTACAGCCCGGCCGGCCACCCCTCGGTCCGCTGATGCAGTTCGGCGACCTCATCCTCGCCGAGCGCCACGTCCGCGTTGCGAAAGAGCGATGACGCCTCATCAGAGGTCAGCGACAGATCCTTGGGGCCGATCTCCAGGATCCGGCCCTCGGCGCGGAGCCGCGCGATGCGCAGCGGCGGCTCGGCCCGGCCGGCCAGCGCCAGCCGCGAGCCGCCCGGCACGTGATCGGCCAGCACCGACAGCGCGGACCGGCATTCGGAGTTGCGCAGTGCGTGCACGTCATCCAGGACAAGCGCAACCGGCGAGGTCATCGACGAGAACGCCGCCCCCAGCCGCGGGACAACCGAGCCGGGCACCGAACTCACCGGGGACGCAAGCGCGTCGAACACCCGCTCATCGATCGGTTCCACCGCATCGAGCGCTTGCGCGATGTAGGTGAGCAAGACCTTCGCATCGTTGTCCGGCTCCTCGACCGACACCCACGCAAACGCCTGACCGTTGCGCTCGGCCCATTGCGACAGCAGCGTCGTCTTCCCGTAACCCGGGGGCGCCACCACCGAGACAATCGGACGGGAACCGCCTCGTGCCAGCCGTTCGATCAGCAACGAACGACGCACGGTCCCGGGCCGCATCACAGGACGGCGGAGCTTCGACGCGACTAGGTCGAACGCTGGCCCGCCCGGCCGCATCGACCGGCCATCCGGCGTCCGCGCATCGCTTCTGGCCATGTCCCGATGCGCCCCCAGAAAGATCGGTCCCCCCATGATCTTCCCATGCCATAGATCCGGTCAAGCACGGCAAAGGCTCCTCTATGAGCGGGCTGGCCTGCATGTGCGAGAAGAGCCTGCTCACCTTCGGCGAGCGAGCCGGCTGCCCGTTCCGGCAGCGAGGATGGCCCTCCGCCACACCCACGGCGCCCGGTAGCTGGCGTCCATCACCTTGGAGAACTATCACCAGGGTTGACAGAGTGTCGCCGCCGGAAGCCGTAATGTTCGCTGCCGCCGAACCGCGCCGCCGTCACCCGGACCCTCGAATTCTGAGCTGCCGCGAATGCCGTGATTCACCCTGTAAGGGGGATGCCAGCATCCGAGCGGTGGGCTTGTCTTGTACCAACACGACGGAAGCCGCCGTGGGAGGAAACGGCCAGCGGCTTATGCCGCTGCGGTCCGGAGGGGAGTGGTCATGGCGGTAACGGCTGATCGTGCGGCGAAGCGGAAGCCTGGCGCGCGGGCTGCTGTGCGGGGGACTGCGAGGGCCGGGAAGGCGGAGCCTTTGAGCCGCGCGGACCGGGTGGCCAGGGGCAAAGACGCGAGGGCGGTGGCCTCGCTGGACTCGCATGCCGAGTTCCGGCCGGACCGGTCACGCGATCCGATCGGGCTGCTGCTGGGCCAGGCGGAGTCGCGGGTGCCGGAGCTGGTACCGGTCCGGCACGGGCGGATGCTGGTGTCCCCCTTCACGTTCTACCGGGGCGCTGCACTGCCGATGGCGGCGGACCTGGCCGGCACGCCCGCCTCGGGGCTGCGGGTGCAGTTGTGCGGGGACGCGCACCTGTCGAACTTCGGCGCGTTCGCCTCGCCGGAGCGGAACCTGGTCTTCGATGTCAACGATTTCGACGAGACCCTGCCCGGACCGTTCGAGTGGGACGTCAAGCGGCTGGCCGCGAGCCTGGCCGTGGCCGGACGGGACAACGGCTTTCCCGCCAAGGCTCGCCGCAAGGCCGCTCTCGCGGCGGCAGAAGGCTACCGCCTGGCCATGCGGGGGTTCGCGGAGCAGCCGTTCCTGGATGTCTGGTATGCGCACCTGGACATCGAGCCGGCCATCGGGCAGTTCAGGTCCGGGGTCAATGCGAAAAAGCTTAAGGCGTTCGAGAAGCTGATGGCCAAGGCGCACACCCGCGACAGCACCCAGGCGCTGGGCAAGCTCACCACCGTGACCGACGGGCGGCGGCGGATCATCAGCACCCCTCCGACGATCGTCCCGGTGGAGGAGGTCTTCGCCGATGTGCAGGCCGACGCGATTTACGAGCAGGTCCGCGGCGTCCTGGGCAAGTACCGGCGCACCCTGCAGTCTGACCGGCGGCACCTGCTGGAGCAGTTCACGCTGGTCCAGGTGGCCCGCAAGGTCGTCGGGGTCGGCAGCGTCGGCACCCGTGCCTGGATCCTGCTGATGGACGCCGCCGACGGCGTCGAGCCGCTGTTCCTGCAGGCCAAGGAGGCCCAGCCGTCGGTTCTCGCCCAGTACTGCGGGCGCAGCCAGTACAGTAACCAGGGCGAGCGGGTCGTCGCCGGGCAGCACCTGCAGCAGGCCCAGAGCGACATCTTCCTGGGCTGGACCCGCATCACCGGCCCGGACGGGGTGGACCGCGACTTCTACGTCCGCCAGCTGCGGGACTGGAAATTCTCCGTGCCGACCGAGGTGATGCTCCCTCCGGGCATGACGGCCTACGCCCGGCTGTGCGGATGGACCCTCGCCCGCGCGCACGCCCGCTCCGGGGACCGCATCGCGCTGGCCGCCTACCTCGGCGGCTCCGCCGAGTTCGATGAGGCCGTCGCCGACTTCGCCGAAATCTACGCCGACCAGAACGAACTCGACTACGCCGCGCTCCAGGCCGCCGTCAAAGACGGCAAGGCCCAGGCCACCACCGGAATCTAAGATGCCAGGCCCGTTCCTCCGTTCTGCGACCGGTCCGGGGATCAGGACGAACAGCATTGCCGGGCGCGCCCGGGCCAGCCGAGTTCGACGCCGCAGTCGATGACGGATCGTGAGAGGTTGACATGAGTGATCAGATTGACCGGACCGTGCTGCCCATCCGCCGCCCGCCGTTTGCTGGCGTCGCGGACAAGACGCTCGGCGGCTCGGAGCCGGACTGGGGGCTGATCGGCCATGTGAAGCCCCCGGCGGGAGCCCCGAACGTGCTGCTGGTGCTGATCGACGATGCGGGCTTCGGTAACCCGGGGACGTTCGGCGGCCCTGTCGCCACGCCGAATTACGACCGGATGGCGGCGCAAGGGCTGCGCTACAACCGTTTCCATGTGACGGCGATGTGCTCGCCCACCAGGGCTGCGCTGCTGACGGGACGAAACCACCACGCGGTCGGGATGGGCGGCATCCCGGAGTTCTCGGGGGCCTTCCCGGGCTATTCGGCCATGCTGCCGAGGGACGCGGCACCGTTCCCGAAAGTTCTCCAGGCGAACGGCTACTCGACGGCAGGGATCGGCAAGTGGCACCTGACGCCCGAGGGTGAGCAGGGGCCGGCCGGCCCGTTCACCCACTGGCCCAACGCCTGGGGCTTTGACTATTACTGGGGTTTCCTGGCTCCCGAGGCCGGCCAGTACGACACGATGATCGCCGAGAACCAGAAGTTCATCGGAGTCCAGGAAGGCCAGGACGGGAAGCCTTTCTACTTCCCCGAGGCCATGACCGACCAGGCGATCGACTGGATCCATGGCGTCCGGGGCCACGACCCGCAGAAGCCATGGTTCCTGTACTACTCGACTGGTTGCAGCCACGCGCCGCATCACGTCGCCAGGGAGTGGTCCGAGAAGTACAAGGGCCAGTTCGACCAGGGCTGGGACAGGCTTCGCGAGGAGACGTTCGAGCGCCAGAAGAAGCTCGGCGTGGTCCCGGCCGACGCCGTGCTGACGCCGCGCAATGCGGAGATGCCTGCCTGGGACTCGCTCTCGGAGAACAGCAAGCGGCTGTTCGCGCATCAGATGGAGGTCTACGCGGGCTACTCGGAAAACGCCGATCACCATGTGGGCAGGCTTCTGGACGCCGTGGAGGAGATGGGCGAGCTCGACAACACGGTCATCATCTGGATCTGGGGTGACAACGGCGCCAGCCTGGAGGGCACCCCGACCGGCACGTTCAATGAGGGCACGATGGTCAACGGGCTTCCGCTGACTGACGAGGAGCAGATGCAGCTCGCGCTGAAGTGGGGCGGCCTGGAGGCCTGGGGCACCGAGATGATGTACCCGCACTACTCCACCGCCTGGGCGTGGGCCGGGAACACGCCGTTCCAGTGGGGAAAGCAGGTCGCCTCG